>ULOW01022852.1_pt1 | contig 171409 bp, 135 predicted proteins | sample 1952961 | NCBI WGS metagenome assembly ULOW01 (sample SAMEA4835614, study PRJEB28245) | human gut metagenome | biome: gut microbiome; material: fecal sample | place: Denmark | collected 2008
GAACAGTCCGCTTTGATGAAACGAACTGTTCGTGACAGCATGACAGATGTCTTGCTAAAATAAGTTTGTAGAAGAAGTTAGAATCACTTCAGATTAGCCAGTGCTTCTTTTATACGACGGATAGCTTCAACTATATTTTCATCGCTGGTTGCATAACTCATACGAATGCATTCGGGAGCTCCGAAAGAAGCACCACCTACGCAAGCCACATGAGCCACTTCCAACAGATACATGGCCAAATCATCTGAATCATTGATTTTACGTTCTCCGGCAGATTTACCGAAGAATGAATCGCATTTAGGGAACAGATAGAAAGCACCTTCCGGTACATTCACCTCGAAACCCGGAACTTCCTTGGCCAACTTTACAATCAAATCACGACGACGCTCGAAAGCCTTGCGCATTTCCTCCACCGGAACTTGTGTACCCGTATAAGCAGCCTCAGCAGCCTTCTGAGATACAGAACAAGGACCGGAAGTATACTGTCCCTGCAATTTATTGCAAGCCTTCACAAGCCATTCCGGACCTGCAATGAAACCGATACGCCAACCAGTCATTGCATATGCTTTGGAAACACCATTCACAATGACCGTACGCTCTTTCATTTCGGGGAATTGTGCTATGCTCTGATGCTTGCCGATATAGTTGATATGTTCGTAAATCTCATCGGCAATCACAACAACCTGCGGATACTTTGCCAATACTGCGGCCAGGCCTGCCAACTCCTCCTTGCTGTACACCGAACCCGTAGGGTTAGAGGGAGAGCAAAGAATCAGCGCCTTTGTCTTCGGGGTGATGGCAGCCTCCAGCTGTGCAGGTGTTATCTTAAAGTCCTGGTCGATACCGGCAGGTACGATAACCGGCGTACCCTCAGCCAACTTTACCATTTCCGGATAACTGACCCAATAGGGAGCAGGTACAATTACTTCGTCACCCGGATTTACCAATACCAGGATTGCATTGCAAACCGACTGCTTGGCACCATTGGCGCAAGAAATTTGTGCGGCGGTATATTCCAGACCGTTTTCCTTCTTCAACTTCTCTACAATTGCATTACGTAAGGCAGGATAACCCGGCACTGGAGAATAGCGAGAAAAGTTATCGTCTATCGCCTTTTTCGCAGCCTCTTTAATGTGGTCGGGAGTATTGAAGTCCGGTTCTCCCACACTCAGGTTAATTACGTCTACGCCTTGAGCCTTCAGCTCTGCGCTCTTTTGAGACATAGCCAGTGTCGCAGAAGGCGACAAACTGTTTAAACGATCTGATAATTGGTTCATTTTGTTACTATTTAATGATTGTTACGCAAATCCGGTTGCAAAATAAGCGATTTTCTTTGATATAAGAAAACAAAAAGACAGTTACTTATTGAAATGAAGTGTATGTCCCATACGTTCTTTCTTGGTACGGAGATAACGCTCGTTGTATGGATTCGGAGTAGTCTCAATAGCTACGTTCTCCGTTATTTCCAAACCGTAAGCCTCCAAGCCCACACGTTTCACGGGATTATTGGTCATCAGCCGCATTTTGTGCACTCCTATCTCACGAAGCATCTGGGCACCCACACCATAATCACGCTCGTCTGCCAGATGTCCCAGGCAAATATTAGCATCCACAGTATCCATGCCTTCTTCCTGCAATTTATATGCTTTCATTTTTTCCATCAGGCCAATGCCGCGACCTTCCTGATTCAGATATACAACTACCCCCTTACCGGCTTTCTCTATCATCTCCATTGCCTTATGCAGCTGCTCGCCACAATCACAGCGTTTGGAATTGAATATATCACCAGTGGCACAAGAAGAATGTACACGCACCAGAATCGGTTCATCCAATTCCCAAGTACCCTTGAACAAAGCTACATGTTCCAAACCGTTCGACTTCTGGCGGAAAGGAATCAAACGGAAATGACCGTGGTCTGTAGGCATATCCACTTCCACTCCTTTTTCTACAATAGACTCCTGCTTCAAACGGTAGGCAATCAAGTCACGGATAGAAATCAATTTCAAGCCAAATTCATCTGCCATTCTGCGCAATTCGGGCAAACGGGCCATTGTACCATCCTCATTCATTATTTCCATAAGGGCTCCCGCCGGATAAAGTCCAGCCAAACGTGCCATATCAATAGTAGCCTCCGTATGTCCGGCACGGCGCAACACACCTTTCTCCTGAGCATACAATGGATTAATGTGGCCAGGACGCCCGAAAGTGGCCGGAGTAGAAGCCGGATCGGCCAACGCCTGGATAGTAGCAGCGCGGTCTGCCGCAGAAACCCCGGTACTACAGCCTTCCAATTTATCAATAGTAACAGTGAAGGGAGTACCCAATACAGAAGTATTATCCGATACCTGATGCGGCAAATCCAGTTCCTTGCAACGCGAAACTGTAATTGGAGCACAAAGCACACCACGGGCATGCTTCAACATAAAGTTTACTTTCTCCGGTGTAATCTTTTCAGCTGCAATTATCAAATCACCCTCATTCTCACGGTCCTCATCATCCACAACAATCACAAAGTTACCGGCTTTGAAGTCTTCAATGGCCTCTTCTATCGTATTCAACTTTACATTTTCCATAATCTATTTTGTTTTTATTTATTCTGATCCCTTTCTATAATTCCAATCACATCTTCATTTGTCTTGATAATCCGCTCCATATCCTTATTCAGACGGATACGGAATGCCCAGATACGGAAATAAAAGAACAAGCCTATCGGGAAAACAATACCGCAGAGCAAGTTTAACCAATAATTGCGGAACGGACGGACATGCGCATGGATGGGGATGACCGGATAGGTGTTCAGCGCTGTCAACAAAGTAACGGATCTTGTATTCGACATCTCATCTATCAGACTTTCCAAACGTTCGTTAATATCTTCCACTGCCTCATCCTGGCTATCAGTCATCCACAATTTAAAGTAATTGGGAGCACGTTTCAACCCCTTTCTATCAGCATATTCACGACAGTCTACGGACAAAGCCTTCAGCTCTTCCGGAATACGTGTATAATCAGGATCATGGATGATTACTTCCTTACGGAACAGATGGCGTACACTGCGAATACCCACAACCTTCTTGAACCAATTTATATAAGCATCAGCATTCAATACCACTGAATCATTGTTGGATTTATATGTCAAGAACGCACCCAATGGAGCCAAGACAGCAGTACTGGTCCACATACCCATCCAGACAACCCACTGTCCGTCACGGGCCATCTTATACCCCGTATTGTTGATGATGTAATAGATAATAAAAATCAATACAGAAACCACCACCGGCATTCCCAAGCCTCCTTTACGGATAATTCCTCCGAGTGGCGCACCAATAAAGAAGAAGATGAGACATGCCAGAGAAAGAGTCAGTTTCTCATGCCAGGAAGTCATGTGCCGTCGAAGGCTGCTTTCAGTCTGCGATATATTAAAGCTCTTAAACCTCCAGTCACTCCCCGCACTCTCTGCACGGCTGACGGCCGTGGATATAACCTTCTGTTTCTGCATCAGTGTAGCCACATTGTAGAGGCTGTCTACATTGTACTCACCTAAATAGGCCTTTTCAATCTTCAATGTATCCTCTTTAGACAAGCTGGCTGTCACCTTATAAGTTCCTGCCATAGCTTCTTTATAATAACCACGTCCCACACTGTCATTCTGCAATTTCATGGAATCAATATCCGCCTGCAGCATTCTCATATCCTTACTGTTGGACTGATTACTCATGATACCTGCATCCACCATATTAAAATCCGAATTGAACTCAATGATTGCATGCTTTTCGCGGAATGTCTCACGCCGGTAAGGCACATTCCTTTGGTTCATGTTCTGCGATTTCAAATTCTCAAACTGCTCACCACTGTATAAATGCAAATATAAATGCTGTTTGTCAGCCGTCATCTCCAGACGTCCCGAATCAGACTTGATAATTTGAGCATTCTCAAAACCTTTCTCAAAATTATATATCAGTACGTCATACAGCATACCAGTTTTGCGGTTCTTATGCTTCACATACAGATTATAACCATCTATTTCATCGTAGAACACACCTTCAGGAATATCCACTTCGGGAGATTTCTGCTTCATGGAAATAAGCAAAGTCCATAATTTTGTTTGGGCTTTTGGTCCTATGACATTTTGGAAATAGAAAGAGACACAACAAATGAAACAAATAAAGATAATCAGGGGCCGCATAATTTTCAATAAAGAAATACCGGCTGCCTTCATGGCAAGTAATTCAAAACGTTCTCCGAAATTTCCAAAGGTGATAAGGGCAGCCAGCAGAATAGCCAGCGGCAACGACGCAGGTACCAACGAAAGCGCAGAATAAAAGAAAAACTGTGCAAGGACAGTCATCTCCAATCCTTTTCCTACCATTTCGTCCACATACCTCCATAAAAACTGCATCATAAAGATGAAGAGGCAGATGAAGAAAGTACCCATAAAGAGCATGCAAAAGCTCTTCAAAACAAATATATCTAACTTTTTTATGCGCAGCATTTTACTCGTTTCATGCAATGAGAGCACAAAAGTAGTACAAAAAAAGGGAGTACGGGAAATTTTTAATCTAAAGTTAACTAAAAACCACAAGTTCTTCGCAAAGTATCCACTTGCGATTCCCATAATTCACGCGAATCACCCACCTCGTCTATATCGGCAAAGTCTGTTATCTCCAATACGAAATCATTGGTCAACTCATTGTTTGTCATCTTCAGTTCAAAGTATTCTCGCTCGTTCTCATCGTCCAGCCAGCGGAAGCGGATGAATGAATACGCCCGCACGGCAATAATCTCGGCATCACGTTTTTCTGTTTTTCCCCAAAAAAAGGTTACTGTTTTATCGTCTGACTGAACCCTATCAGCAAACCAGCCCTCCAAACCAGTAGGGGTACTTATCGCTGCCCAAAGAATACTTTTAGAAGTCGCATTCAAGAGATATTCCAAATGTATTTTCTTTCTTTCCATAGTCTATTCTGCTTTTTATTGCGCCAGCCAAGATAAATACTTTTTTCTAATTACAGAAAATAAATCATCAAATTTATTTATACCTCCCTTTCCATACACCCCTAATTCATTGATAATGTTATACAAAGACTTTTGATAAAAAGTACTGCAAACCACTTCAGCACCCTATCAGCAAAAGAAAAAGCAGAAAATATCCATAAAAGTTTTGGCAATTTAAATAAAAGCTATATCTTTGCACCCGCAATCGAGAAATGATGGCGGGATAGCTCAGCTGGTTAGAGCGCATGATTCATAATCATGAGGTCCCCGGTTCAATCCCGGGTCCCGCTACAAAGAAGATTTAGACTGTTAGGAGGCTTCCACTCTTGGCGGTCTTTTTTGTTTTTAATACTCGTTTTTTACTATGGTTTGTTTTCAAATTATAGTAAAAAGGAAAATATGAATACAAACAGTTGATATATGGATAGTCCTCTTGCATTTTAAGCCACTAACTTTGTGTGCAAATATCAAGTGACTATTATGAAAAGACAACTGTTCACATTTTCCTTTCTGTGTCTGCTTGCACTAGGTACAAGAGCACAAGATACCCTAACCTTGGAGGACTGCCTCAAAATAGGTATCGAAAACAATTTGTCCTTACAAAGCAAACGGAAGGAAATACAAAAAGGGAAATACGGCATCTCTGAGAATCGAGCCAAACTACTGCCCCAAATCAATGGTTTTGCCAACTATAACGACAATATCGATCCACCCGTATCCGTTACCGATGGTTCAGCGTATGGCAATCCCTATAATGTAACCCAAACTTTGCAATACAACGCCAACTTCGGATTACAGCTGCAGATACCACTTTATAACCAAACACTCTACACCACTCTGTCCATAGCTAAAACCATGGATGAGATGAATCGCCTTTCTTATGAAAAGGCAAGAGAAGACCTCATCCTTCAAATTAGTCAAATGTACTACCTAGGACAGGTTACAGCTGAACAGATTATTTTGATAAAAGCCAACATCACTCGCCTAGAAGAGTTGAGAGATATCACTCAGGCCTTCTATGACAACGGTATGGCTATGGAAGTAGATGTGAAACGCGTCAACATCAACCTGGAGAACCTCAAGGTGCAACACGACAACGCACAAGCCATGATGGAACAGCAACTGAACCTACTGAAATACATCATCGACTATCCGGCAGAAGAAAATATAGCACTGGTACCGGTGAATACAGAAATGATTACGCCCGCAGCACTCACCGGGCTATCTGAAACACTATATGAACTACAGCTGCTGCAATCACAGAAACAACTCGCAGAGCAACAAAAAACAATAGTCAGCAACGGTTACATCCCCTCCTTGAGCTTGACGGGAAGCTGGATGTTCTCCGCCTATACGGACAAAGCTTACCATTGGTTCCATTCCGGCCCTTCCAACCATTGGTATCGCTCCTATGGAGTGGGACTCTCCTTGCGTATTCCCATTTTCGACGGACTGGACAAACGCTACAAGATGCGCAAGGCAACCATTGACATAGAGAACATCAAGCTCGCCCAAGAGAATACCCGAAAGAATCTTCAGACACAATATCTGAATGCCACCAATGACCTGATGAACAGCCAACGTAACTTTAAGAAGCAGAAGGACAATTATCTGCTTGCCGAAGATGTATATACCGTCACCATGGACCGTTATCGGGAAGGAATCGCCTCAATGACCGAAGTATTGCAGGACGAAATGCGGATGAGCGAAGCCCAAAACAACTATATCAGTGCCCACTACAATTACCGGATAACCAATCTGACTTTGCTGAAGCTGACGGGACAGCTGGAGACGTTGAGCCCCTCAATTCATTAAAGAGGAAGATGAATAGAGCCCGTATTCAAGGACGGATGTATATATAATAAGTAAACAATATAATATAGAAAATATGGAAACAAAAGAGAACAATAACACCGCAAGTACCCACCAAGAAAAAGCACGGAAATTGAAGAAGCTTCGCCGTTGGCAAATCGTTGTCAGCCTATTAGGAATAGCTATCCTTATCTGGGGAATTATTCAAGTGGTCTGCCTCTTTTTGAACTACAAACGGACGGAAACCAGTAATGATGCACAGATTGAACAATACATATCTCCCGTCAATCTGCGCGCATCAGGATATATCAAGAAAATTTGTTTCACAGAACACCAAGAAGTACACAAAGGAGATACCTTACTTATATTGGACGACCGGGAATATAAAATCAGAGTCATGGAAGCTGAAGCTGCACTCAAGGATGCACAAGCCGGTGCCACAGTCATTGGTGCCACACTACAAACCACGCAAACTACAGCCTCTGTCTACGACGCCTCCATAGCAGAGATAGAAATCCGCCTTACCAAGCTGGAGAAAGACCGCCAACGATACCAGAATCTGGTGAAGAGAAACGCTGCCACCCCCATTCAATTGGAACAGATAGAAACCGAATATGCAGCTACCCACAAGAAGTTGGAAGCCGTGAAACGACAACAGAAAGCTGCCTTGTCGGGTGTGAACGAAGTGTCACATCGCCGTGAAAATACCGAAGCTGCCATACAACGGGCAACAGCCGCACTCGAAATGGCACGACTGAATCTCTCCTACACCGTAGTAGTAGCTCCTTGTGATGGGAAATTGGGGCGGCGTACCCTTGAAGAAGGACAATTCATCACTGCCGGACAAACCATCACCTACATTCTGCCTGACACACAAAAGTGGATTATAGCCAACTACAAGGAAACCCAGATTGAGAATCTGCACTTGGGACAAGAAGTAGTCATTACCGTCGATGCCATCAGCGACAAAGAATTCAAAGGAAAAATCACTGCCATCTCCGGAGCCACCGGCTCCAAATATTCCCTAGTGCCCACGGATAATTCTGCCGGCAACTTCGTGAAGATACAGCAACGCATCCCAGTCCGCATCGACTTTACCGATTTGTCTAAAGAAGACAACAGTAGCCTTGCCGCCGGTATGATGGTAATAGTCAAAGCGAAAACAAAAAAATAGGGATTAAGGATTAGAGGTTAGGGATTAAGGCAACCAACTCCTTAATCCTTACCCCCTAATCCTTAATCTTTAACCCTTAATCCCTAACCCCTTAACCCTTATCCCCATGCCCTCATACCCCAAGAACTATCCTTTCTACAACTGGGTACCCAAACCGGTAGGTATCATCATCCTATTCGTATTCTTTTTGCCGATACTGACTGTGGGCGGTACCTACTCGGTGGCAAGCACCGAAATGATGAGCGAACTCGGCATCATTTCCGAGCATATCCAGTTTGCCAACTTCGCCACTTCCATTGGCATGGCAGCATTCTGCCCTTTTCTGTATAGGCTGGTAGTCATACGCCGGCAGAAAATGATGTGCCTGGCAGGATTCTCCCTGATGTACATCTTCAGCTATATCTGTGCCAAGACAGACAGCGTTTTCCTGCTGGCACTATGCAGCATCTTTATGGGATTCCTACGAATGGTGCTGATGATGGTCAACCTCTTCACCCTCATAAAGTATGCAGGGCATATCGAGGCGTACGACAAAATTACACCCGGCAACGAGCCCACAACTGACGAAGGCTGGGACAAGCTGGACATCGAACGGAGTGCGGCACAACCCGCCATCTATCTATTCTTCATGGTACTGGGGCAATTGGGAACCTCGCTCACCGCCTGGCTCGCTTTTGAATATGAATGGCAGTACATACACTACTTTATGATGGGGCTACTATTACTTTGCATCCTCATCACCTTCATTACTATGCCTTATCATAAATATACCACCCGCCGTTTCCCCATCAACTTCAAGCAGTTCGGCAATGCCTCCATCTTCTGCATCACACTAGCCTGCATTACCTACGTGCTTACTTATGGCAAAGTGCTCGACTGGTACGATGACCCAACCATACAATGGGCCACAGTCTGCGCCATCATTGCTGGCGGCATATTTCTCTATATCGAGTCTACCCAGCGCAATCCTTACTATCAGCTCGATGTATTCAAACTGCGTACCATCCGTATGGGTTTCCTATTCTATTTTCTGTTAATGGTACTGAATTCCAGCGCCATGTTTGTCAATGTATTCACGGGCATAGGCATGAAACTGGACAACTTTCAGAATGCCACCCTGGGCAACTGGTCCATGCTGGGCTACCTCATCGGCGGTATAGCCACTATCTGGCTCAGCGTAAAAGGCGTACACTTCAAATATCTCTTTGCCGCCGGTTTCCTTCTATTGGGGCTTTCCGCCATGTTCATGTATTTCGAGGTACAAGGTGCAGGACTGTACGAACGGATGAAGTATCCGGTCATCATCCGCTCCACCGGCATGATGTTCCTCTACTCGCTGATTCCAACCTACGCCACCCAACGCATGCCTTACAAATATCTTTCTTCCTGGATATGTACCATGATTACCGTACGCATGGTATTGGCTCCCTGCATCGGAGCCGCACTCTATACGAATGTGCTGCAAGAACGCCAGCAGCACTACGTCACCCGCTATGCACAGAATGTAGACATGTTGCACCCCGAAGCGTCCGCCTCGTTTACCCAAACCGTACAAGGCATGCAATATCAGGGAAAAAGCAAACAAGAAGCAATCAACATGGCTGCCATATCCACCAAAGGACGCATCCAGGTGCAGGCCACCCTCTCTGCTGTAAAGGAAATGGCAGGATGGACACTCTATGCCTGCCTGATTTGCATGATATTTGTGCTTGTCGTGCGGTATCCTAAACGAAAATTACTAACTTAGCAGACAATTTTCGGTACAACCTGTAATTTTGTCTGTTATGGATACTCAACAAGAACGTTTATCCCACTTGGACCGCGCATTGTCCAACGGAGAAAACATTTGTAGTTCAGAAGGTATGCTCTGCTCCTTCCCTGCCTCCTTGAAGAAACCTTTCATGATTAATGGAGCAGGACTGATGGTCTGCCGCCAGGGCAACTTCACCTTTTCGCTCAACATGAAGGTATTCTCGGCCCAGGCAGGCGAAACAGTTTTCATTCCGGAAGATTCCCTCTTCCAAGTGCTGAGCGAATCGGAAGACCTGCAACTATTCATATTCATTTACCAGATAGAACCGATAAGGGACATCATAGGCAATTCAGTGGCAACCATGTACCTATACATGCAGCTCCGGACCGAACCATGCTACGTATGGAACACCGGAGACGAAGAAGAAGTCCTGAAATACATGTCCTTACTGGACAATACCCTGCACTTAGACAACAACACCTTCAACGACAACGAACAAAGGCTGCTTCTGCTGGGACTCACATACCGCATCTGTTCCATTTACAACCGTAAACTGATGAACCTTAAAACAACGGTTGGCCACAAACATGAAATTTTTATCCGGCTGATTCAGTTGATAGATGCGCACTACACGGAAGAACGCGGTGTAGAGTTTTATGCAGACAAACTCTGCTTATCACCCAAATACCTCTCTGCACTATCCAAGTCCGTCTGCGGATTCACCGTGCAGGAACTGATATTCAAATCCATCATCCGCAAAAGCATCTCACTACTCAAGAACACCCAGAAAAATATCCAGGAAATCGCCGATTTCTTCAATTTTCCCAATGCTTCTTATTTTGGTACATTTTTCAAGAAACAAACAGGCATGTCTCCGCAACAGTACCGCAAAAAATAGAAAACGTTACGCTTTCAACCGGATAACGAAGCGGCTCCCCTTACCCAGCTCACTCTGAACAGTCAGTGTACCGCCATGCGCTTCCACAAAGTCTTTCGAAATGGAAAGTCCTAAGCCACTACCTTGCACTTTAGTGCCCGGCACTCGGAAATAACGGTCAAAAATGCTCTGGTGATAACGCGGGTCGATACCTTTTCCAAAATCCTGCACATACATTTCCACAAAATCCTCGTCATGCTTGGCGCCGATAACCACCCTCCCGTTCTCTTTGGAATAGCGGATAGCATTACTCAACAAATTGGTGAGTACCCAAGCAATCTTTTCGCTATCGACAAACAATTTAGGCATTTTTTCTTCCGGATACTCCACTTCTATCTGAATGCCGAATTTATCAGCCTGTATCTGATTAGCCTTGATGGCATACTCTATCAGTTCAATGGGCTTTGTTATTTTAGGCATCATCTGCAGTTTACCGGCTTCTACCTGCGTCATGTTCAGTAGTTCTCCGGTAATCCCAAGAAGGCGATCAGCATTTTCCTTAATGCTGTTCGATAATTGCTCCTGCTCGTCGTTCAACACCCCTACCCGTTTGTCCTCCAACAACTGCAGACTCATCAGAATAGCGGATATAGGCGTTTTCAGTTCATGAGAAATAGTCGAGATAAAAGTAGTCTTGGCACTATCCAATTCTTTGAATTCTGTAATATTTTTCAGTAAAATCACATCGCCAAGATTATGAGGTTCGTCATCATCAGCCTCTGCATTTATAATGGTAATGTAAGAAGCTTTAAAGTAACTCTCCTTATTGTCTGCATAAATCTTCAACGGTTCTTTCTTTTCACCCGGATTTACCAATTCACGAACTAAACGGCGGAGCAAATCATTCTTCAAAGAAAGCTCCTCAGCCGAACGGCGAATTACCTCTTCCCGTTTTAAATTCAGCACAGTTAAAGCCTCATTATTGATAAAGAGAATTTCCCTATTACGGTTCAAACCAATAATAGGTTCATCAATACTATTCACAATAGCCTCAAGAAATTTCTTAGCAGAAAGTATGTCGTTCAGCGTACTGGCGCGATACTCCGTCAGTCGTTCAGCCATCCGATTAAAACTATCAGCCACTTCACGAAATTCCTCGTGTCCACTCATATCCAGACGTTTCTCATAATTATGGTTCGCTATTTCAAGAATCCCACGCGTCAGTTCTTGAATAGGTTTGCTGATGGAACGGGGAAGCCATACCAACAATATGATACTGGCAAAAATACATACCCCACCTATCACAGAAATCCAGAGCAATGCACGTTGCAATCCCGGTACAGCAGCAGGACTATCCGGCTCTGTAGCCGTCAGTATCTGTAGATTCACCACAGAAAGAGCAACCAACAAAATAATCATTCCAGCCAATACCCCTACGCTGAGTATCAATTTTGTACGAATATTCATAATGTTCCTAAGAATTAATATTATGCAAGTATAATCAAATCTATGTTTACTTGTGCCAAATCACGCACAAATTTTCGGTATTTCAATATCATGAACAATGATTTCGGAAAAGAAAGTGACGGACTTCCCATGCAGACAGTTGTTATCTGTTTCTCCCTACAAGTATCAACAATGCTTCCCAGCACATCCGGCGATTGCACCTGAACGACCTCCCCTCCCAGTTCGGTCACCAATTTGAAGTGGTTCAATAAATACCTTTGATTTGCCAGACCGATGCGGTCAGTACTTTCTCTGGGAGTCTGCACATAAAGGGCAACAAACGAAGTATTGTAGCGGGTTGCCAGACGTGCAGCTTTACGAATGATGCGTCGTGGTGTTTTCTCGTTGCTGCTGATACATGCCAGAAATCTCTCATGACGGACTCCCACACTGGTAACCACTTCATTCTCCACTTTCTTTTCCACCCGTAAAGCCACCTCTTTTAAAGCCAGTTCACGTAATTGGAGAATATTTTCCGTTTTAAAGAAATTGTTCAAGGCAGTAGAGACCTTTTCCGGCTTGTAAATTTTTCCAGCTTTCAGACGGGCTATCAATTCTTCCGCAGTCAAGTCAATATTCACCACCTCATCTGCCTCTTGCAAAACGCTATCGGGAATACGTTCCTTCACCTCAATACCCGAGATGCCTTGTACTTCTTCATTGACACTCTCAATGTGCTGGATGTTAACGGCAGAAATCACATTGATACCCTCATCAAGCAAATCCATCACATCCTGCCAGCGTTTCTCATTCCGGCTACCTTCCACATTGGTATGTGCCAGTTCATCCACCACTACTATCTCAGGGTGTATCTGGATAATGGCATCCAAATCCATTTCTTCCAGCTCTTTCCCTTTATAGAATATCTTACGACGAGGAACAACGGGCAATCCTTCCAACATAGCATCCGTACCGGCACGCCCGTGTGTCTCTATATAGCCTATCTTCACATCTACTCCGTTGTCAAGTAACTCGTGTGCTTCCTGAAGCATACGATAAGATTTACCTACACCAGCAATCATGCCGATGTAGACTTTGAACTTGCCACGCCGCGACTTTTTAATCAAATCAAGAAAATGCTGTACGCTTTCTTCCCTACTCATTTCTTCTGTTTTTTTACTTGTCTTATATATGCCATATAACCCGTAACGATCATCACGACCGCCACGGGCATCCAACACTAATTCATGAGTTCTAAAGTTATATCTAAATAAATCATGGCCTTAAAGTAAAGCCGAATACCAGATGTGCATCTTCCATACGAGGGTTCCAAATGGCTTGTGCAAATACAGGTATTGAGAAATTGTCAGTAATCTTGATTTCCGTAATACCTTTCAGTGCCACATTGGTTACGGCAAACCCGCTGTTAGGAACGCCATATACTCCTACCCCAGCTTCATAAGGCAGAAATCCGCAAGTCAGGTTCAAATCTACAGACTTAACACTGAACGGATAGTTGAGTTCAACATACGAAGAATAATTCTGCCTGCCTTTATCATCTTTGTCAGCTCCGGCAAACATAGTGTACCAAGCGATTGACAAAGGAAACTTTTCAACCGGCAATGTATAGGCTAATCCCGCTTCAAAGTGATGAGCTGTTTCGTGACTCTTAAAATTAAAATACTTTCTTGCTCCTTGTCCGCCCCACCACAAGCTGGCAACAGAAAAAGTTAGACCTGATTCTCCCAAAGCATAGGCAGCCGTCAAATCAATCTCCTTAGCCGCAGCCCCTTCTCCTGAAGAAACTCCGTCAAAATCGGTAGAGCCCCATGCCGTCAAAGAAAAATCACCGACCCCAAAACCCAAAGTGGGCTGAAAACTGGCTCCCGTCTGGTAAAAGCCGCGCCAAACATAAGAACTGACTAAATCACCTTGTATTGTAAATTCCTGAGCTTGCACTTTGCCGGTTCCCATAAAACAAGCAGCTACCATACTCGCAAAAACTAGAATTGATATTTTTAAACTTTTCATATCCAACTATTTATTTACCATTACTAATCAATCGTTGAAAGGCAGGAAGGAAGTTTCGGCTCCCCCTGTAAAATGACAGTCTTTCGCTGCCTGAACAGAAATACTTCCGCTCCTGCCCATAACACATGACAAACACAACTAAAAAATTATTTATTCTGATCGGCTTCTTCTAATGCAATGTTCAGTTCCAGCACATTGACAGTTTCCGTACCAAACACCCCCAAAAAGGGTTTGCTGATGTTCTTGTCTACAATGGCTTTCACTTCAGCCTCGTTCATGCCACGTGCCTGAGCCACACGCTTCACTTGTACATAAGCACAAGCAGGTGTGATATGTGGGTCTAGACCGGAACCACTGGCGGTTACCATTTCAGCAGGCACATCCTTGCGGCTCAGATAAGGATGATGTACCAGAAAAGTATCGATACGGGCTTCCACTTCTGCCAGGTATTCATCGTTCGTAGGTCCCTTGTTACTACCACCCGAAGCATCGGCTGTATAATTACCCGCAGATGGGCGTCCCCAGAAATAAATATCTTGCGTAAACATCTGGCCTACATTGGCTGCACCTACCACTTTACCATTGAGTGTTGCCACCTCTGCATTTCCCTTGTTGGGACCGGCGAACTGTGCAAATATCCACAAGACAAGGATATAGAACAGAGAGAAAAATATGCAAAATGCAATTGTTATTTTAAATGATTTCCAAAGAGTTTTCATTTTATCCAAGTTTTAAAAAAACAGACTAACTATCATATCTATCAGTTTGATGCCGACAAACGGAGCAATGACGCCACCCACACCATAAATCAACAGATTGCGACGAAGTAGCGCACTGGCACCGATCGGCTTATACTGAACACCTTTCAAAGCCAACGGAATCAAGATAGGAATAATGATAGCGTTGAATATGACAGCCGAGAGAATGGCCGTTTCAGGGCTATGCAGTCCCATAATGTTCAGAGGAGCCAACTGAGGGATGGCTACCATAAACAAAGCAGGGATAATAGCAAAGTACTTGGCAACGTCGTTCGCAATGGAGAAGGTAGTCAACGTACCGCGCGTCATTAACAACTGTTTGCCAATCTCCACAATTTCAATCAGCTTCGTCGGATCGTTGTCAAGGTCCACCATGTTACCAGCTTCTTTGGCTGCCTGCGTACCGCTGTTCATTGCCACACCCACATTAGCTTGTGCAAGGGCGGGAGCGTCGTTTGTACCGTCACCCATCATAGCCACCAGCTTACCGGCCTGCTGTTCTTTTTTGATATATTCCATCTTGTCTTCCGGCTTGGCTTCAGCAATGAAATCATCTACTCCAGCTTTCTCTGCAATATATTTGGCTGTCAAAGGGTTGTCACCGGTCACCATCACAGTTTTCACACCCATCCTGCGAAGACGCTCAAAACGTTCCTGAATGCCCGGTTTGATAATATCCTGCAACTCAATTACCCCAGTAACTTTCTGATTGACACATACCACCAGCGGAGTTCCACCGTTGCTGGTAATTACAGCAATCACCTCTTCAATCTCTTTCGGGAACTTGTTTCCGGCATTTTCCACAATCTTGCGAATAGCGTCGAATGCGCCTTTACGTATCTGAGTACCATCCTGCAAATCCACACCCGAACATTTTGTTTCGGCTGTAAACTTAATCATATGAGCACCGGTAGTATTCAAATCACGCATACGATGACCGTTTTCACGTCCCAGTTCAATGATAGACTTACCCTCCGGAGTCTCGTCAGAAAGTGAGGACAACAAGCAAGCCTCTACGAACAAATTCTCGTCAACACCCGAAGCCGAATGAAACTTAGTAGCTTTACGGTTACCGATTGTAATGGTGCCAGTCTTGTCTAGCAACAAGGTATCAATGTCACCGGCTGTTTCTACCGCCTTACCGGATTTTGTAATTACATTAGCGCGCAAAGCACGGTCCATCCCAGCAATGCCGATGGCAGAAAGCAGTCCGCCGATAGTAGTCGGTATCAAGCAGACAAACAAAGATATGATGGCTGCAATGGAGATATAAGTTCCCGGATGGTCAATATTCGTATAATCAGCCATAGGAATCAACGTTACACATACAATAACGAATACCAAAGTGAAACCAGCCAGAAGAATAGTCAATGCTATTTCGTTCGGAGTCTTCTGGCGAGTAGCGCCTTCTACCAAAGCAATCATCTTGTCAAGAAAGCTCTCACCCGGTTGCTGCGTCACCAATACCTTGATTTTATCAGAAAGAACTTTTGTACCACCAGTTACGGAACTCTTGTCACCACCGGCCTCACGGATAACCGGAGCAGATTCACCGGTAATGGCACTTTCGTCAATGGAGGCCAAACCTTCCACAATCTCACCGTCGGCAGGAATCGTATCTCCTGCTTCACAAATAAAATAGTCACCTTTCTTCAAACGTGAACTGCTAACGGTATGGATTTTACCGTCAACCAACACTTTAGCAGGAGTCTCTTCACGGGTTTTACGCAAACTGTCAGCTTGGGCCTTACCACGAGCTTCAGCGATGGCTTCAGCAAAATTAGCAAACAGTAACGTCACAAACAAGATGATGAATACCAATAAATTATATCCGAATGCTCCATATTCCGAAGTACCCAATGAAAGGAAACAGACAATCAGCATGACAACCGTTACGACTTCCACCGTAAACATAATTGGATTCTTTATCATCACCCGTGGATTTAGCTTCACGAATGATTGCTTCAAACTTTCCATTACTTGCTCCTTCTGAAACAGAGAAGCTGATTTATTATCTTTCATACCTATGAAATTACTTTTTACAAACTACTATTACAAACTGAAATGTTCAGCAATCGTACTCAATGCATGTGCCGGGAAGAATGACAAGGCAGCCACAATAAAGATAACGGCAAAAGTCATCACACCGAAAGTTACTGTATCTGTCTTCAGCGTACCGGCACTCTCCGGAACATATTTCTTTCCGGCCAACAGACCAGCAATGGCTACCTGACCTACGATAGGCAGGAAACGTCCTAAAATCAGCGTCCAGCCGGTAGTATAGTTCCAGAAGTAAGTATTGTCGCCCAATCCTTCGAAGCCAGAACCATTATTGGCCGCAGCCGAAGTATATTCATAAAGCTGCTCACTCAGTCCGTGGAAACTGGGATTATTCAACCAGCCGCCTTCACCTGCCACAAATTCAGGATAATGAGCGAACAAAAAGCAAGAAAGTGCCACACCGCCCAAGATGATAAGCGGATGAAGCAGTGCCACAATGGTAGCAATCTTCATTTCACGCGCCTCTACCTTCTTACCGAGAAATTCCGGAGTACGTCCCACCATCAGTCCACTGATGAATACGGCGATAATGATGAATGTATAATAGTTCATGAAACCTACACCCACACCTCCAAACCACGTATTAATCTGCATGTTCAGCATTTCCATCATACCGGAAAGAGGCATCGTTGAATCATGCATACCATTCACAGAGCCATTGGAAGTAACTGTAGTCACAATACTCCAAAGAGCAGTAGCAGCAGACCCTAAACGGACTTCTTTACCTTCCATTGCTCCATTGTCTTGAGCAATTCCCATCTCATCAATGCGCGGATTACCTCCCATCTCCTGCGAAACATTGATGCAAACACCGACAAGAAAAGCAAAAAGCATTACACTATAGATAGAGTAAGCCATCTTCTTACGTTTGATGTAAAAGCCGAGTGCAATCACCATAGACATTGGTATAATTAGGATAGACCAACATTCTGCAATATCTGTCAAGTAAGTAGGATTTTCCAACGGATGTGAAGAGTTACATCCAAAGTAACCGCCACCGTTCGTACCCAATTGCTTGATAGGAACAATCGCTGCCGTAGGACCTTGTGAAACCAACTGGGTTTGTCCTTCCATCGTCTGAACTTCCAGCTTACCATCAAATCCCATCGGAGTACCTTGTAGAATGAGGATGAAGCCCACAATCAACGAAAGTGGTAATAATACACGTGTACAGCTCAAAACCAAGAACTTCCAGAAGTTACCGATAGTCTTCGTCGATTTAGCAGCCATACCCTTCATGATACCTGCCATAGCTGCCATACCGGTAGCGGCGGTAATGAATTGGAACAACATAATGACGAACAACTGTGTAAAATATGTCAGTCCGCTTTCACCGGAATAATGCTGCAAATTACAGTTCACCATAAAACTGATACATGTATTGAATGCCAGATCCGGTGTCTGGTTAGCGTTTCCATCCGGATTTAACGGCAACCACTGCTGTGTACAGAGTAGCACCATGCCCCATACAAACCAAAAGGCATTCAGAATCAGCAGGGCTTTCAAGAACTGTTTCCAGTTCATCTCTTCCTCCGGATTGACTCCGGCCACTTTATAAATCAATCTCTCGACCGGCTTCATGAAATCCGACCATGTCTTTTCGCCTTTGTAAACCTTGGCAATATACTTTCCCAGAGGATAGGATATCACAATCAGCAGAACAATCTGCAAGGCTACACCTAAAATTTCAGTGTTCATTTCTCCACTCTCCATTCATTAAAACTTTTCGGGTCTTATCAGCACATAAGTCAGATACCCGAACATTACAATACCTAATACAAATAAAGCTGTGTACATAATTCTCTCTTTTAAATCTTCTCAAACCAATCTACGCATTTCCAGAAAAGCCAAAAGGCGAACAAACCGCTCAATAGGCAAAAAATAAATGATACTGTTATTCCCATGTTTTTACCTTTTAAAATGTTACTACATATTTTTGTCTGCCAGGAATGTGCCAAATATGTGCCAAAAAGAGCGCATATACCATACACCATTAATTATCAACAGAATACATACTAAACAAGTATAAAAAGAAACAGGTTGCACCCTTTCAAAATGAAAAGGTGCAACCTGTTTTGATATGTTTTAGCCCATAGGCACTTTCTGCTTCTAAGCCTGTTTCAAGAATAATCTTGCCACGGTCCTATATCGAAGGTACCTCAGTCGTATACTGAGCCCCCTATTATAGATCTGAGATCTTGTATTCCTCAATCTTCCGATACAACGTCGTCAAACCTATTTTCAATAACCGGGCTGCTTCTGTCTTATTCCCCTTTGTATACTCCAGTACACGGGCAATGTGCCGGCGTTCCATAGCTGAAAGTTCAAAACTGCCGGGACTTGAATCATTGGAGTGTTCATAATGGGCATTCTGAATATCAAACGGCAAATCAGCAATGTCCAGATATCCGCTCTCGCAAACAATCATACTGCGTTCTATCACGTTACGTAATTCACGAATATTTCCCTTCCACGGTTGGGAGTCCAATGCTTCAAGAAATGCGGGAGCTATTTCAACCACCGGACGCGCCAGCTGTTCCGCAAAACTCTTTATAAAAGCCTTCGCCAACAGCCGGATATCACCTGCACGTTCGCGCAATGGCGGCAGATGTATCTGAAATACGCTTAATCTATAAAACAAATCCTCGCGGAAACGTCCGGCAACAATCTCCTGAGACAAGTTGCGGTTCGTAGCGGCAATGATGCGGACATTGACACGGGTAGGTTTCGTATCACCTATCTTAATATACTCACCGGTTTCAAGAATACGCAGCAACTTGGCTTGCAGTTCAAACGCCATCTCACCGATTTCATCCAAAAAAATAGTCCCATTATTCGCTTCCTCGAACAGTCCCTTCTTATCCTTCAATGCGCCGGTAAACGAACCGGCTTTATGACCGAACATTTCACTTTCCAGCAACTCCTTGCTGAACGAAGAACAGTTAACCGCTACAAAATTCTGCCGTGCACGCTTACTACTGTAATGGATGGCCTGGGCAAATACCTCCTTACCCGTGCCCGTTTCTCCAGTCAACAGTACAGGAACATCAGTCCCTGACACCTTCTGAGCTAATGAAACAGCATCCTTCAGGACTTTGGATTCTCCCAGGATAGAATCAAAAGAGTACGTCTGTCCCACCTTCTTCTCCAGTTTTTCCAACCGCACATTCATACGCGCTTTCTCTACAGCACGGCTTATCAGAGGAATAATCTTGTTATTATCGTCTCCCTTGGTGATATAGTCGAAAGCACCGTTCTTGATGGCCTGCACCCCATCGGGAATATTGCCGTGCGCTGTCAGCAGAATAACTTCCACATTGGGTGCCGCCTTCTTGATAGCCAACACCAGGTCTACCCCATTTCCATCGGGCAGAAACACATCACACAAAACTACATCGGGATTTTGGAGTTCCAGTTGCTTCAGGGCAGCCCTGCAATCACCAGCCTGACAGACGTCATATCCCTCCAACTCCATCATCCGTGTCAGAAGGGTACGGATTTGTACCTCATCATCAATGATTAGAATCTTACTCATATCTATTCGATAAGTTTTTAAACTGATAACGGTAAAAAACAGGGTGTGCAAATATAAGCTTTTCCCAAATACCAACGGCATATCTTTTGAACTTTTATAGGTGAAGGGGCAAGAGCCTGCCACCAACCGGGATATGAATATCCCACCACAACAATGCCACAGCGGCATTATGCAGGCCTAGTCCCAGTGACAGCCCCTCATGCCTCCCCCTTCCATTTTGGAAAGAGGCCACCTGAAATGAAAAGCCGGAAGGAAGAACATCCGGATGAATGCAATTATGAAACTGTTAAAAAAGAAACAAGAAATGAAAGTTTGTAAATTCGGCGGAACTTCCGTCGGCACCGTAGAGAGAATGAAACATGTAGCAACACTCATTAAAGATGCAACACCCAAGATTGTGGTACTGTCTGCCACCGCAGGCACCACCAACCATCTGGAGGAGATTGCCGCCAACTTGTTCAACCGTGAAATAGAACAAGTTCACGACCGTATCACCCGGCTGGAATTCCAATTCATCGAATTTGCCAATGGGTTGCTGACCGACGAGAAACTGAAACGGGAAGCAATAGATTATATCCTCGACCGCTTCCAGCAACTATGGAAATTTACCAAAGATTCCTTCACCTCTGTCGAAGAGAAGGAAGTGCTGGCACAAGGCGAACTTATCAGTACCGCCCTAATGCACTTCTACCTGCGCGAGCTGAAAGTTCCCAATGTACTGCTTTGTGCATTCGACTTCATGCGTATCGGCCCCGACAACGAACCCGACTTGGAATATATAGAACAGAAACTCCGAGAGCAGCTTGCCTGCCATCCCGGCATCAATCTCTTCATCACTCAGGGTTTCATCTGCAAGAATGCCTATAACGAAACAGACAACCTGAAACGCGGCGGCAGTGATTACACCGCTTCCCTCATTGGCACCGCCCTCCAAGCAGACGAGATACAAATATGGACGGACATAGATGGCATGCACAACAATGATCCGCGCGAGGTGTCAGGTACCCGCCCCGTGAAACGCCTCAGCTTCAACGAAGCCGAACAACTGGCCTTCTATGGTGCCAAGATACTGCATCCCTTCTGTATCGCCCCGGCACGCCTAAGGAATATTCCCGTCCGGCTGCTTAACTCTATGGAACCGTCGGCAGAAGGCACGTTGATTTCCAACCTGCAGGACGACAATATCATCAAGGCCATAGCCGCCAAGGACCACATCATATACATAAAGTTCGAATCGAACCATAATCTGTGTCCCTATCTGTTCATCAGCAAGATTTTCGACATTTTTGCCAAGTACCGTACCCCCCTCTGCCTGCTGGTATCCTCCAATCTGGACGTATCTGTGGCTATAGACGACTGCACTCGTTTATCGAATATCATCTCCGAACTACGCCAATATGCCCATGTATTGGTAGAAGACCGCATGACCATCGTCTCCGTGGTGGGCAACATGCAATGGGAATATGCCGGGTTTGAGGTAAAGATTATGGAGGCGCTAAAGGACATCCCCCTACGGATGATTTCATATGGCAGCAGCAATAATGACGTGGCATTCGTCATTAAGAATACAGACAAAAAAAGGGCTTTACAAGCCCTAAATGATAAGTTATTCCAACCGGAATATGCAGAACGGAACTAAAAGAAATGGTTCCGTATCTCCTTCGCGATGTAACGGCCCATCAGCTCCTGCCCCGGTTTGTCGGGATGCAACCCGTCGCGCAGATAGCGCCCGCTACCGGAAGGCTGCTCAAACTTTTCGGTGATACCACAGTTGGAGTAACAGTCTATCAGCTGCACGGAAAGCGCCCGGCACAACTCACGCAAGATGGCAATCTTCTGCAGATTCAGTGCATTGTGTTCGGGGTTGCCGGTCTGAATCGGCGTGCACACGAATACGCGGCATTGGGGATAATGCTCCAGAATGGTCTGAATGGACCAACGGGCACCGCCCGCCATGGTGTTGACATCTACTTCATCGAGCGTCTTCCCTTTAAGGGCCTCTTCGGCACTACCCAAGTTACGGTCATTCGTTCCCATAGAGAACACAAAGACATCGGGCGCAGGGTAAGCGCCACTTTCCACTTCGGCTATGAACTTCTGGATATGCACCTTTGACACGTTGTTGTGCCGCATCTGTAACTCATGCTTATCCTCCGTAACCTGCCAACCGCCGGAGATGCCGGCAAAAGCTTCGCTGCCATAATCCTGAGTATCGGGATGGCATGCCCATGTGGCAGAACCGACCGCCACGTTGTGATGTGTAGCGAATCCGAGTTTATCCACTACAGTCTTAGACCATTGTTCGCCTGCGGTAATGCTGTTTCCGTCGCACCCGAAGTTCAGCTTGCTGAAGTCCGGATAAAGAGATTGCGCGTGCAGCGCAATCCCCATCCAGACAAGAATCCCCAAAACCATCAATCTATTCATCTTCTTATGATAGAAAACCTATGAAAAACGTTCAATAATTTCCATGCACATACGTCCGTTGTGATACGGACATTTCCAGAATCCCGCCTTGTCATCATCGGTGTTCACCGTGCCGTCAGCACGCACGCTCCAATGCCATTCTCCGTACTTGTAGTCTACCAGATGCTGCTTGATGAAGTCCCAACATCGGAGAGCCTTCTGCATGGCCACTTCGTCATCAAAGTGCTGGTAGAGGTTGGCATGTCCCACTACGTTCTCGGCCTGCACCCACCAGTGGCGGTCGGTATCGGTCTTTCCTTTATCCAGAAAAGTCTCGTATATCATGCTGCCGTCAGGCGTCAATCCTTCATCGGCAGCGGCAGCGATGTATTCTACAAGTGGTTCCACTTTCTCCAGGAGGTCCTTATCGCCCAGAACAAGGGCAGCCTCGTGTATCAACCAGGAAGCTTCGATGTCGTGCCCATAGGAGACAATGCGGTATTTACTAACCCAATCATCATTGAAGAACAATTCCAGATGACCGGTCTTGATATTCAGAATCCGTTCCGTGAAAAGGCCTATCAAATTGCGCAGTTGCCTCTCCAGACGGGTATCCTTCCACACGCGGAAAAGATTGGTATAAGGTTCCAGAATATGCAGATGGGTATTCATCGTCTTGCGCTCGTTCTCATCCTTGGCGCTGAGGCGCATGTCGGCTATTTCTCCCCATTCGCGGGTCAAGGCTTCGCAATAACCGTTTTTCACGGGGTCGAAGCTATGCTCTTCGATGGTCTCGAACAAACGGATGGCATATGCCAGCGCTTCATCATCGCCCGTGGCACGGGCATATTCACTCAGCCCGTAGATGGCGAACCCCAAAGCATAAATCTGCTTCTTGGTATCGAGCGGATTGCCTTTATAGTCGAGAGACCAGTAAACTCCACCAAATTCATTGTCATAGAAACGGTCGATAAGAGTACGTTTGGCACGCGTAGCCGTTTCCAGATACTCCGGCCTCTTCAGCAAGCGGTATGCAGCCGAGAAGGTCCACAAGATGCGGGCGTTCAGGATTGCCCCCTTTTCTGCTTCGGGCTTCACCTCCTCCCGGCCCGTGATACGGCCGTAGAAACCGCCGTTCACTTCATCCGTCATTCTATTTATCCAGAAGGGGAGGATATTGGAAACCAGCTCCTCCTCCATCTCCTGTTTCATCTTCTTGATATCCACAAGTTTTTGAGTTATGAGTTATAAGTTATGAGTTATTCTGCTGAAGGTTCTCACGGCGCTCTTTCAGGTCTGCATTGATGGCTGCCATACGCGTCTTATTCAATGGATAGATGAATACGACAACGATGGAAAGTGCGGCTATCGCAGCAGGAATAAAGCTCATCAGATACTTCAAGCCATCCAGCGCCTCGGGAGTCTGCACGGCATTCTCTGCGGTATTGTAACCGAAGAATGCCAACAGTGCCATTACTGCCCAGCCTGCAAATGCACCGCCAAACTTCTGCGCCATAGAACCGGAAGAGAATATCAGCCCTGTAGAGGATGTGCCATCCTTTTGCTCGGCATAGTCCGCCACATCCGCATACATGCTCCAAATCAACGGAGATACGATACCGGTGCAGATGGAGATAAGCACCTGGAAAATCATCATCAGCCACCATCCCAGCCCGTCATTCGGCACAAAGAAGAAGAGCACACTGAACACTACCAGGCACACGAGCGAAATGATATAAGTGGACTTCTTTCCAAACTTCATGGACAGAGGCACAGCCAGCGCCACACCAATCATATTACACACTTCACCCACCATCAGGAACAAGCCGGCATACAATACCAGATTGAACACCCCGAAATCGAGGAATGCATTGGCACTGATATAGTCCTTGAAGAAGTAGGCGGCAGTAGCTCCGCGTACCGTATTGAAGAAATTCGACAACAACGCCGCACCATTCAATATCCACCAAGGCGAATTGCGCACCAGTGACTTCACATCCTTACCGATGGATTCGGACGCCACACTCTTGACATGCTCGCGCGTCATGCTAAAGCAAAACAGAAAACCCAAAAAGCAGAGCGTGGCAATGCATACCATGGCATATTGCCAACTGGAAGCATTGCTATAGTCCATTGATTTAAACCAATTACACAATGGCTCCCATGCTCCCAAAGCGATAAAACTACCTCCGTATGCAAAAAACATACGGTAAGAAGAGAAAACCGTTTTTGTGTTCGAATCATCAGTCATTACTCCCAACATAGCCCCGTATGGTACATTGATTGCCGTATATACCGTCATCATCAGGATGTAAGTGACATAAGCCCATACCAGCTTACCCGTTGTCCCCATGTCGGGCGTTGTAAAAAGTAAAATCCCGGCAATGGCAAAAGGAGCTGCAATCCACAACAAATAAGGACGGTATTTACCCCAACGCGTATGAGTACGGTCTGCAATGACTCCCATCATCGGATCGGACACTGCATCCCAAATACGTGTCACCAGCATCAGCAATCCTGCATCAGCCAAGCTCAAGCCAAAAATATTCGAATAGAAGAACGGTAAGTAATAGGAGAATATTTTCCAGAACATAGAGGAAGACATATCCCCGAAACCATAACCGATTTTCTCTTTTAGTGTTGCCATAGTATGTTGTATTTTTATTATTTCATTATCTGCAAATTCTTGTCTATCAGCTTCTTCAACGTTTCTACCGAAGCTGATGAAGACAAGCCGTCAGCAGGCGTATTCATGCAATAGTCCACCAGCTTATCAATGGTAGAGGTAGCCACATGCATCCGCGTGTCGGAAGAAGCGTAGTAGATGAATACTGTTCCGTCTTCGTCGGCAATCCAGCCGTTGGTGAAAAGTACATTGCTTACGTCACCTATACGCTCCTCACCCTCGGGTACCATAAAGGCCCCACCGGGAGTGGCAATCAGTTTCGTCGGGTCTTCCAGGGAAGTCATGTACATATAGAGCACATAACGCAATCCGGCGGCACAACCGCGGACACCATGAGCCAGATGCAACCATCCTTTCGGAGTCTTGATGGGATGCGGACCTTCACCATTCTTCACCTCCTTGATGGTGTGATAGTAGCGCTGGTCGATAATCTTCTCTTCCTTCACCTCGGCATGGGTTATGTCGTCCACCAGCGCCCAGCCGATACCACCACCGCTGCCGGCATCAATAAAGCCATCCTGCGGACGGGTATAGAGGGCATACTTGCCATCTACAAACTCCGGGTGCAGCACTACGTTGCGTTGCTGGCTCTTGGTCTTCAGGTCGGGCAGGCGTTCCCAGTTCTTTAAATCCTTGGTGCGGGCAATGGCAGCTGTAGCCGTAGCCGAGGACAAATCACCGGCAGACGCATTGTCGTCGTGGCGTTCGGCGCAGAAGATACCGTAAATCCAGCCGTCCTCATGAGCCGTGAGGCGCATGTCGTATACATTCGTTGCCGGAATCGCGTCTTCGGGCATGGTGATGGGATAATCCCAGAACCGGAAATTATCAATGCCGTTGGGACTCTCGGCTACGGCAAAGAACGACTTACGGTCAGCGCCCTCTACACGTACCACCATCAGATACTTGCCATTCCACTTAATGGCCCCCGAATTCATGGTCGCATTCATACCGATACGTTCCATCAGGTACGGGTTGGACTTCTCATCCAAATCATACCGCCAGAATACAGGTGTATGAGCAGCCGTCACTACCGGATATTTATAGCGGGTGAATATGCCATTGCCGTCTTCCACGGCCACATTCTTTCTCGTAATCAACTCTTCGTGTCTCTGAAAGAGCCTCTCTACCTTTTCTTTAAAAGCTTCCATGTCTGTTATATTGATTGTTTGTTTATTGATACAGATTTACATCAGCTGCAAACAGCGTCTTGGGATTGTTATAGAACTCCACAAAATCCTCCGCAGATGTCTGTCCCGGATAGGGGGCATAGTAATGGGTCACCTTTTCACGGGCATTGCGCCACACCAGCACATAGGCAAGCGGATATTTCTCCAACGCAGGCAGCAGAGTACCAGTCCACCATTTGGCATCGGGAATTCCTTCGTAACCGGTTTCGGTCACAGCAATCACCTTATTGTGTGCTTTCCCTATACTGTCGATAATGGAAAGTGCCCTATCCATCCCGGCAAGATAGGCATCCCGATCGAACTGATAGGTATCGAAACCGATAACGTCTATCAACTCATCGCCCGGATACTTCTTCAAATATTCCGTCGTGTCCTTGGGTTCCGTGCCCGGAGAGTAAGCATAAAGTGCATTGTCCACTCCTTTGGCCTGCAGAGTATCCACTGTCATGTGCCACAATGTCTTATACTCTTCAGGGGTACACAGTTTTTCGCCCCACCAGAACCAGCTGCCGCTGTGTTCGTGCCAGGGACGGAAAAGTACGGGTATCTTCACGCCGTCCACCGTCTTCAACGAATGAAGGAAATCGGCCACTCCTCCCAACCAGCCGGCAAACTTTTGGTGATTCTCGCCACCAGGCAAGATGGACTTCACCACCGTCGTATCCGATACATCCCAAGAGTCACCACCCGTCTTGGGATTGCGCACATGCCAACTGAGCGAAACCATCCCACCCCGCTGATACTGATTGATTATCTCTTTCCTGATTTTATCGAAGGGCACCTTATCCAGGTTGGCGGCATTCCCAAGTTCCAGCTCTCCCAAATCAAAGCTGATGACAGCCAGATAGTCGCCACACACGCTTTTCACATCCGAACGGCCTTCCTCACCTTCCCAGCCGATACCATATACCGTATCGTCATGATGGCCGAGCATGATACCTTTGGAAGGGATTTTTTTCAAGTTAGCCAGTAAGTTCTCCGTTTCCTGCGTACGTGCAGCAGCCGTCTCTTCATTCACACTCTGTTCTTTCTTGGAAGAACCGCAGGCGGTCAACAGACTTGCCGCCAGAATCATCATAGCAAATTTTACTTTTCTCATATCCATGTTTTTCAATCTGGTATTATTATTGGTAACACTAATTCCTGGCACAAAGATAGCGGATTGCACCAAGAGAAAATGATACAATTTTATCCCTTTACTATATTAAAAAACAGAATATAAAAAACGTATCATCTAACTTTCACCGGAACGCGCTTCCGCGAGACAATTCCCCGTTCCACTTTCCGGCGTTCCAGCTTCACCGGTTCGCTTGTAAAATCGGGAACATTGTACGAGTAGACCAGACGGTCGTAATACTCCCAAGGATTTTCCTGAGGAAGCAGGAAAGGCTTGCCCACCACCCCATTCTCATCCATACTTGCCAGATACAGACGGGTATAAAGCCCATCTCCCCTGCGGCTACTGAACACAAACCATCGGGAGTTACTGCTCCAGTTATGGAAACTTTCCGTATCATCGCTGTTCACCTCCTTTATGGGACGCATACCGCCATCCTTCAAATCCAACAGCCATAAATCGGCTTCTTTATGCCAAATTGAGAAATTCCCGTAATCCGACAAAGTAAACATGATATACTCGCCGTCGTACGAGGGCCTCGGGAAGGAGATACTTTTCTTCATAGCTGCCGCATTGACCAGCGTATCTATCGTTTCGCCAAATGTCCCGTCTTCCGGATTGAAATCTATACTACACAAGCTATAACGTATTTCCTTATATTCCGCCGGTATCGGCTTGGCCTCCGCAGTACAGAAATACAGTTTGCGTCCGTCCGGTGAAAATACTGGAAAGGTTTCGAAGACTTCCTTCTTCTGAAGCAAGGGAGAGAGCAGTAATTCATGTGTCTCGGGATGATAGACCAGTACATCCGATTCCAAGTCGAGCACTTCCACACGCTCATCCTTCACCGCATGGAAAGACTGGCGCGTATTGTTGACAGAATAGGCAATATATTTGCCGTTTGGATGCCAATAAGGGTACACCCCCGCAGAGAGAGTGGAATCCGTTTTCGTATCCAGCATTTCGCGCTTCCCGTCTATCTGCATCAAGGTCCCTCCGTTCTTTCCACGGATATGCAGGCTCAGATGGTCCGGATTTGTTTTGTTGAAAGCATGACAATTCAGGCACATGCCCGGCACCATGGTATTCTCCAGCAAGGGACGCTCCTCGAACGAAGCAAGGTCACGCTCATAAATGCCCATCTTGCTATAAACTTCATATCCGGGAGCCAGCTTGCGGTATACCACCCCATAATCTATAGGATACGGACTGACATACATGGGAAAAGAGCGGTACTGTTTCCACTCGCCGTCTTTCCGGATACATACCGTAAACAGAAGGCTATCACCCTTGTTCTCCTCCAAAAGCTCTTGCCATGCATCTTGCGGAAATGATACTATTTTATCATTTACGTGCATCTCTCCGGACTTTCCTCCGGTCACGGTCACATCCACACGTTCGTACGCTCCACCAATACAATTGAAATTCATAGGAGCAATGGTTGCAGGAATAGTCACACCGATATAGTCGGGATAGATATCCGGCCATTCATCCACCCTTTCCGGGGAAGTCACCGGATTGCCGCAAGCGGCAAACCACCATGCAGCCATTATGCAAACAGCTATATTCTTCATCTTTTTCATTTTACTTTCTTAGTAGCAAATAATTCCAGTATGTACTGCCGAAACGCGCCTCCAACATCTGCCGGGCATTCTGCTGCGAGGTATATATCCGCGCAAATTCCGTTACATCCCGCACCACTTGGGGCGAAATGCTCCACGGCATACCCTGGAAGTTCTTGTGCGTCTGTGTCCATACATATATCAACGCCTCTTGATAGCTGCGGGGAATATGGTCGTAGCCGGCATGCTTACCCAGCGGATAGTACTTCATGAAACGTTCCAAATCACGTTGCTGCAGGACATAGGCCAGCATATACTCAAATGCCATCCGGTTCCGGTGGTTGTGCTGGTAAAGCAGCCCCAGCATGATGTCCGTTTCCTGGCTGCTGAACAAGAAGTCTTCCGTATAGCGTATCTGCCTTAACCAACCCCACTCCTTGTGGGCATTGATTTTTTCCTCATTATACAGATAGGTCATGGCATCCTCTGCCCAATCCCTGTAGAAGATTGTCTTCCTCAACAAACGCAGGTACTTGGCTGCCACTTCGTATTGCCCGTTTATCAGGTTCGTCTCTGCCAGACGCTTGAAGCAACGGCCACTCTTGTTGAAGTTAGGTATGGCCTCCATCGCCTCAAAAGTGAAACGCTGTGCCGTATTGACCATACCCAAATGATAGTATGCCTCACTGGTGGGCAACGGAGAAGTAAAATCACGCTGAAACTCCGGCAGCAGCCCTTCCGTCCCGTTCTGGTAAAACTCGAACATACGGTCGCCCATCTGTCCCGTCTTTCCCAAAGCAAGATTCAGGCAGGTCACGCCGAAAGGTGAAACCGGTGACTTCTCTTCTGCCTTTTCTATAATCTCCTGCCATTGTTTATTACGTACCAGCTGGTCATACTCCATCGCTTCCTCTTTATCCATATCGCAACCGGCCGCCACGTAGTAATAGCCGAACAATGTTACCGCCACCACTTGCAGAACTCCATAAAATACCGGCTTCTTCTTCAAAGCGGGCAAAGCGGACAGCAGGAAGGGGAGAACAACCAGTAATACGGCAAGCCCTATCTCTATCCAGGGAATCACTGCCGGGAAACGGTAATATCCTATACCACCCATCAGACGGTAAATGGGGAATTGTACCCACATGCTTGCCAATAGCGGACAACCGATACCCCACAATCCTACACCCCAGAACACTCCGACACCACCCCAGAAATTCTTACCTTTAAGATTCAACCGGAACTCGCGTACAATCACCCAGCCCATAAAGATGAAGTGTACCGCACCCGCTGTCCAGTAAAGCAGCGGAAGGACTATCAGAATGTATGCCACACGCTGCCACTTCCCTTTCAAATCCGCATACCAGCAGGATGCAGACAATGCTAACAGCAGAGCCACCGCCAATGACAGCATCGCATTTTCATCACCCATGAAATGCCACAAGACAATGATGGGCAGAAAACTCAGCGAATAATACACATCAGCCGCACCCTGCTCCTTCGCCAGTTTCCAAACCAACCGTTGCAACAACACGTACAAAAAAGCCAGAATACAAGCTCCCGCCCACACGTGATAATAGAACTGCGTCAGATACTCTGCGATATAATCGGCCAACCCACCGGGAACCACTATCCGTTCCCACCAGTAGTCGGCATCGAACAAGAAAAGCTGGAACTGCTCCTGATAGGAAATATGGGCCGGATATACGCTTCCCCAAAAGAGAAGCACCGCTACGCCAAAAAGTATCGACAACCCTATCTTCCAAGTCTTTTTCAGAAATAATAACATTTTCTATTTACAATTTATTATTTACAATTTGGTACTCTCTGTATGTCTTGTCATTTGAATTCCTCAGCCTTCAGTTGCCGGTTTATCCGCTTGATGGAAGAAGCATCAAAAGGAACGGGAGTAGCCGACAAATCGGGGATATTGTAGGATTTCAATGTCAAATCGTCTTTTTCAGGGTCCGACTGGGGTAGCACAAAAGGCTTATGCGCCTTCCCTTCGGCATCCAGATAGGCAAAATAAACCCGCCCGTACTGCCCGTCACCCCGCTTGCTGGCAAAGGCAAACCAACGGCTGCCTGACGACCAACTGTGATAAGTGTCCGAACGGCTGGAGTTGACCATTGGCAGGGAGTCGATGGCGCCCGTCTGCAAATCCATCAGCTGCAATTCCGTCTCCCGGTGCCAAATGGGGAATGTTCCATAATCAGCAACGGTATAAAGCAGGTAGCGTCCGTCCGGTGAGGCTTTCGGATGACACACGGAGCCTTTCTCCAGCCGGGCATTCCAAAGGGTATCCACGCGGTCACCCCATGCGCCGTGATTGGCATCGAACGCAATGCGGCAAAGCGAATAGCGTAATTGCTGTACGCTGTCCGGCAATGGAACAGTCGGAGCTGAGCAGTAATATATCCATTTCCCATCGGCAGAGAATGTGGGAAAAGTTTCCAATACGGTGGAATCCGCCGTAAGCGGAGATAGAATCATCCGGTTTCCGTCAAAATCGGCGACAGCCAAATCGGAGACGGTATCGTAAACTTCCAGACGGCGGTTACTTTCCGTATGGAACATGGGAATAATCACATTAGACGAGAACACACCATACCGCCCGTCAGGATGGAAATCCCCGTAGACAGCCGCAGATATCATCTGTTCATTCTTCAAGGCAAGCTTACGGAGCTTGCCGTCACGGTTCAGGACAGTCCCCCCTCCCTCACCCCGAAGATGGAACATCGAAAGGTTGCCACTATTTCCTCCGTGCACATGACAGTTCATGCACTTGCCGTCTGTCTGACTGTTATCCGCCAAAATACGCTCTTCGAAATTCTCAATACAACGTTCACGTATCTGCAAGGTATTCCATACCTCATAACCGGGCTCTATCAGACGGTAACTGACATAGGCGTCAAGCTTGTCCGCCACTACCTGCCATGCAAAGGAAGGATAGCGCAGCCAGCGGCCGTCGGTACGGGCAGTAACAACTACTTCCAAAGTATGTTCCTTCTCCGCTTCAAGCAATGCACGCCAAGCTTTCAAGGGGAATATCGCCTTGTTCCCGCGCGCATTTATCTCCAAGCTGTCCGATGCTCCCTTTACACTCACGCATACCGCATCCACCCCTTCATTCCGCACAAGGAAATTCAAAGGAGCCACATTGTAGGGAATGGTTACATCCTGATATTCCGGATAGAGCACCAATAACCGGTCTGCAGGCTGTACAGACTCCGGACGGGGACTGCAAGCATATAGGCAGTAGCACAGTAACAGTCCCACAACAACTTGTATATATTTCATATCTATGTTCATCATAAATCACTTCCCCTTTTTCATCGTAGCATAGTGGAAATAAAACCAATATGTTTTTCCGTATTTGGCTTGCAAAGGGGCACCATTACCATCGTTTGCCTCGTACAGCCGGGTATATTCACTGAATTCATCCAATACTTGAGGCGGTATATTCCATTTTTCCACTTCATCCAACGAAGCCTTTTTCCCGGCAAGATAGATAAGTAAACCTTCGGCATACAATCTGGAAGGAAACTTCTTTGCAGCAAACTCCCGATAATCTCCGGCGAAAGCCCCAATATCCTTATTCAGCAAATCAAAGCAGAGAAGGTAATCGCATGCCAACGTATTATCAGGATTATTACGTAACAGATGACGAAGTGAAAGCGGAATGTCGGCAGAAGAACGCAAAGTATCCGTTGCAGGCAACAACAACCGCTTCCGTTCCAGCCATTGGCAGACTTCGGCCGTCTGTTTTCCGGGAATACGTCGTTCTGCCCAATCACGGTAACACATTGTCTTTTGCAGGAGACGAAGATATTTCATAGCCGCCGCCTCATCACCGTTCACCAGGTTGATTTCCGCCAAACGCTTGACAGCTCTTGCTCCGGTATGATGCGGAGAAAAAATCATTCCCAGAATGGCAGCATGTTCAGCCATCGTCATATCTCCCAACGCAAACCAGACTTCATTGGCTGCATAAATAGTGAGGTAGGTAGAATGGGGAGCCACGGGCAGAAACAGCCCTTGCGAAGCCGGTTGATAACCATCCATCAGCCGGTCGGGAAGTCGGTTCTGCTGTGCATTCAGCAAATTATAATAATAGGCAGTGAACGGAGAGCGGTATTCACCCTCCGCCAACAGTTTCCGTACTTTTTCCGAACGGCCGAAATACATTTCCGAATCCAACGCCAAAAGATATTCCCGCCCTAAATCGGGCATATTGTACCATCGTGACGACCAATCGCCACAGCCAAACAGCCAATAGCCGGACAATACCGCCAATATGCTTACCGGTAAGCCCGACTTCCACGAACGTCGCATGCAGCTACGACACAACAACAAAACACCCCCGATACCGGTTAAAGCGATTGTGCCGGAAAGCGGATAACTCAATCCGCATTGCCTTCCTGCCTCCCAAGCCACCGCCAACACCGTAGGAACCCACGCCCAACGTCCCATGTACGGAACCAACAAACGAAACACCACCACTCCCCAAAGCAACAGCACGACAGCCATTATGGCCGGACCACCCCCTTCGTAATAAAAGAATTGAGTGAGGAAATCTCCTGACAGACGTGCCAGAGCCGCCGGATGCCGCAGATACCCGGCCAATGGTTCGGTGGCAAGCAGAAAGAGCTGTGTCTGCTCCCGATGGAACAGATGATAGGGCAATATCCGGAAGAAAAAGAGGAACAACGCCAAAGCGCCGATTCCTGCCGCTCCCCATTCAATGTATTTCCTTCTGCAAGCTTTCATCCAACAGTTTTTGTTGTTCTTCCGTCAAGGAGCCACGCACCATCTTCCGCATGAATGTCCCCAACGTATTGTTTCCCTGCTCTTTCAGGAAAAGAAAGTTCGCTTCCTGCTCCTGCATCCTCAGACTGTCACGTATCTGTATCAGATGCAGTGAATCTTTTCCGGTGGCATTCCGTAGTCCCGTCCGGATAAAATGGTAAGCCTCTTGCTTCTTTTCCCTCCCCTCTTTCCATTTCTGAAGGGCATCATTTTGTGGAGTGCCCGTTACCGAGCCGACAGAGTCGGCCTTCACATGTATGGTTCCCGGCTCCGTCACCACCAGCAGTTCCTGGATGTAGATACGCAGCAGATGGCGCAGACGCAACACCCTCATCTCCTCCCCTTGTCCGGAAAAAGAAAAAGAGGCATTGGTTATCTTTACAGAATCCACCCGCCCCGGCGCATTCTCCATCGGCACGAGGTATATCCATTCCCCGTCGTATTTCACCGACGGCAACGTTCCTTCAATCACATAATTCTGTCTGGAATTTTCACAACTTGCCCAAAGAAGGCAACTGATACAGAAAAACAAGATACGTGTTTTCATCCTTATACATTAGAATTTCAACAAAGGTAAGCGTTTACCAACTGTCAGCCTAATATTCAATTAACCAAAGATAATATTTTTAATCAGAGATTTTCTTCACCGCCATACACTCCATTTCCACCAGCCACCCCGGGCGACAGACGGGAGCCAGCGTAATCACTCTCGGCGTATCGGGAAAACGCTTGTCAAACATCTCTTTCACTACAGCATAGTCCGCAATATCACGCAGATAGACAATGATATGCCCCACATCTCCAAAGCCGCAGTCAGCCTCCTTCAGCAGAGCTTCCACATTCTCCCACATCCGTTCTGTCTGACGACGTACATCTCCGGCATACAGCACTTCCCCCCGGTTGTTGATACTCGCCGTACCGGAAATGAGTACTTGCCGGCGGTCGTCGTAATCCACCGCCGTTCCCCGTTCGAAACTGACTCCATACTCATAAGTGGGATTCAAGTGTGTGCGGGCATAGAGATATTTGATTTGTCCGGGCTTTAATCCCGCTACGGCAAAAGCGTCAAGCATCACCAATGCCTTCGGGTCGGCATGACGCCCACCGATACCGGTACTGGCAATATAGTGCGTGTTCTCCGTCAGGTTCTGGGTGACGAACATCTCATTGCGTGCCTTGACTACACCGGCATAATTGCAATCCACATTCTGCACAAATATCCAGGTACGCAGGCAATTGTCGGCCAGAGTACACCCTTCCTCCATCAGTTGCATGGCATAGTCGTTGAGCAAAAGACGCATCTGGTATTCCGAATTGGCGGCACGGTTGAAGCTGCCTCCCATCCAGAGCTGGCGGTAAACACCGTGTTTCACTTCATACAGTCCGTTCGGCAGCACTCGTGTCTGCACATCGGTCTGTAGATAGGCCCACAAAGCAATCTTGGTACCATCCAGCGGAGGCTGTTCCACCACAGACAGCGCGCAATCGGAGCTTTCCGCCGTAGCGGCAAGCAACAGTTCCGCTTGGTTGGCGGCATCACTCAGGAAGTATCTTTTAAAAACCGCCACGGCTCCGGACAGTTCTTTTTTCAGTAAAGCGGCATACGCATCCAACACGACATTCATCTGTTCACGATAGGTCTGTTTCGGGTCAGTGGCATGTATCATCACATGGTATTCCGTCACTCCGCCGGTCACAACAAATGCAGCCACTTCCGCCCTGCCTGAAGGATAAGAATATGATGTGTATTTCATATCATTAACAAGAGATTGTTTCAATCGCAAAGATAAGTTTTTTATCTGACAAGGAGTAGTGAAAATCGCAACTTTCGCTTGTTTTGTTCTTATAAAGAAGTTACTTTTGTAGAAATCTATAAAATATACAGTTATTATGAGCGAAAATATTTATCCCATCGGCATCTACAACCTGAATTAATAGGAATCTATGTCAATCCGTAATGAGACTATAAACCGGCTTTCTCTTCCTTCACCCCTTCACCTTTCGCATTATTTCCCTATCGTTCAACCCTTTCCGGTGAAACTTCTTTTTTCCTTCTCACCACCTCGTATACGTTGCCGTACTTCGTATGCCGGCGTTTCAGTCCCGCCCGCAACAGCACCGAGCCGAACTGCACGGGATTGCTGCCACGCATCAGGGCGGGATGCGTTTTTTGCAACTCGTCAAAGATGTCGGCGGCAGTCAGGTCGATGCTCTTCTCTGCCGGAAGCGGGGCACGGAACAAGCTGCGAACCGCCTCCTCGGCAAGGCTGACACGATAGAAAGCCTCGTTGTGCCGTTGCAGTTCCTCCTCCTCCGACTTGGTGAACCAGCTGCGCCGTCCGGCAATGAGTTCCGCTTTCAGTTGGGCGAAAATCCGGTCGTGCTCTATGCCGGTGCAGTCGATGTCGTGCTTCACCTCGATGCAGAGGAAACGCCGGCTCCCCGTGGGGTCGGTCAGCAGGTCGAAGCGGTTGCTGGTGCCGATGAACGAGGCGATACGGGGTAGTTGCCTGAAGTTCTGCTGATAGGCCTTGCGGATGTTGAGCACCGACATCTGCATCAGGTTTTTCAGCAGCGGCATCTTGCTTTCGGCATACTTGTCGAACTCGTCCATATTGAGCAGCCCCATTTCCGCCAGCATCCTTTCGGCTTGTCCCTGCGAGGTCAGTTTCAGGTTGTCGGTGTAGTAGCGTGCCAGCACATCGGGCATCAAGGCACGGCAGAAGCTGGATTTCCGTCGTCCCTGTTCGCGGCTGACAAGCACGGGAGCCACGCTGTTGGCATGCAGCCCGGACACGCCCATCCATTGCGAGGCAAGTCCCAGCATCCAGGTATGGAATCCCCGCACCCAGTGGGGCCGGGAAGAGACGCGGCAGGCAAGCGCGGTCAGCCGGTCCTTGCCGTCCCAGTCGGGCAGTTCGTCCATATAGAGCTGGAAGGGGTGGTAGGCAGGGATGTAGGTGGAATAGACGTACCGGCTCAGGTCCTTGTCCCAGCAAGGTATGCCTTCGGCATGGGCTTCGATGCAGAAAGTGTTCAGTTCGCGCTTGCCCACGGGGGTGAAGGCGGCAGAGCGTTGCCCGGCGGCGCGGAATTCGGTTTCGTCCGTCAGCAGGTTGTAGCGAAAGTCGTAGCGCGAAGCGAGGAACTCCTCGATGTCGCCGCTCAGCGCAGCCACGGCGCTTGCGGCTTTCGCGCTCCGGCGGCACTTCTCTTCCCGCTCCTCCCGGTTTCGGCCGGTCGTTTCTTTTTGTGCGTGTTTCAGCCTTTCCGAAAAGGCAATCAGCCGGCCCGCCTCCTTCAAGAGTCGGTGCTGCTGCAAAGTCATCAGTTTTTTCTTCATAAGTATTTTTATTAAAATGATTGTTTGGCGGTTCCGGGGAAGGGCATCATCCTTTCTTTCCTCTCGCCTCTTCGCCAAAGTTACTGCCTGCCGAGGGCGTTTTGCAAGCCATTCTCCGATTATTCTTCAAAAATCATTCCTGCTGACAAACATACCTATTTATGCTGCGGAACCCTTTATTTTCAGTATATTTGCACGGTTCCTTACAAGTGAACGACCGGAGTCGTTCACTTACAGGAAGACACTTCCGAGGGAAGAAACAAATACGTTGAACGCACTAAAACCTATTGATATGGCAATACTATATGACTGGTACGAGAATCCGGGCACCAATGAGGAAGCCCCGGAAGAGAGAGGCCTCCATCCCCGCCCGTTGCTCAACGGGAAAGTAACCATGCGGCAGCTCTACAACCGCGTGCATGCCCGCAGCTCGCTCACGGTGGGCGACGTGATGAACGCGATAGACTGCCTGACGCAAATCTGCGGCGAAGAACTGCGCAACGGCCACGAGGTGCACATCGAAGGGCTGGGCTACTTCGCCCCCACCCTGGAAGCCACACAGAAAGTGACCCGCAGCACCCCGAACAAGCACCTGAAACTCCGGCTGAAGAGCATCAGCTTCCGTCCCGACGTCAGGCTGAAACAAGCGATGACGGGAGTCAGTGCCATCCGCAGCAAATACACCCGCCACTCCCAGAAGCTTTCGGAAGTGGAGATAGACATGAAGCTGAAAGAATACTTTGCCGACCACGACGTGCTGATTCGCAGCGATTTCCAGGCGCTGTGCGGCATGGCGCGCACCACCGCGAACGTCCACCTGAAACGGTTGCAGCAAGAGGGCAAGCTGAAGAATGTGGGGAAGCCCACGCAACCCATCTACCGGGCCATGCCGGGGTACTACGGTGTGTCGCGCGATGCAAAGGCGGGGCGGTGAGGACGGAAAGCGGTTTCACCGGGAAAGCCGATGAACAGGAGGATGGAAGGAAGAGGTGAAGGAGATGCAGGGATAAAAAGAAACATTCTGCGCCCTGACATCAGGGGTAATACAAAAAGGAATGTGAATTGCATCCGGAAAGGCAATAGAGAATGAATGCGAAAAGGCGAATCTCACGACCCGCCTTTTCCTGATTTAACCATTAAACAATTGTACTATTCGGTTAATGCATTACAATTATCCGATGTTACGGGCGACCAATGAGGTCGGGGGTAACGACAACTGCTTTGGGTTGAATAGCTTATCTATAAATCCAAATTACTTTTAAAGTGCCTCCTTAGAAAATACAATAGAGAAGAATGACGCAGGAACTGTGAAAGACCTACCTGCAGAAAGCGGTTGTCTAACATTTCCATACTCCAAATAAATATAATTTCCATTGGTAGCACTCAAAGATTTTATAGTGTATGTGCCTGACTTAATGTAAAAGTAATGAGCACCGCCTATATGTCCGGTATAATTAAAGATACCATATTCTTTTTTGTCAGAATCAACCAACACCCCACCGCCGTTTGTCTCTATTCCATACACTTTCATTATATTGTAACCTACTTTGGAAGGAGGAACATTATCGTCAGTACCAGGTGCTTGAACTATGCTTTGAGTATAAGGAACCTCTCCTGTATAAACCAAATTGATATATCCTCCTGAGGCTTCGAAAGTACTTCCTACGACAAGCGTTCCCCAATTAGACTGTGTCGTACAATTCTCTAATGCAATCACACGATAAATTCCACAAGCCAAGAAATAGCAATATGGAGGAACTCCTGGTTCACGCGCTGTCAAAACATATTGTTTACCACCTTCGTCACAAACCGTTATACTCGCGTTAACTGGAACATATACACCACTAATCGGAAGCACAATTCGTCCATATCCTGCTGGCGTATCAGGCACATTACTATCCATTATATATGGTCCCAAGACATCTGCCTTTACTGATAAAATGCAAAAAAGCAAAAATACGGGAATACACCAAAAAGTTCGTTTCATCTTTTGATTTTTATGTGATTATTAATTGAGGAATACGGGCGGATATTACCCGCCCGCACATCCAATATTGACTATTTTCTCTTGAAATTCCAGAACCATGCAGTACCACCTCCAGAAGTCACCCCTGGCTCAGGTGCACAAAGCCGAAGTTCATCCTCTGTGATTTTCAAAATGTGATATACATACTGACGTGCATTTCCTTGATTAGGTTGTATACCCAACAAAGGAATAGTACCAGAAAATTCAATTGTACCTACATCCCATCCGGATTGTACCATATCTTCTGAAACTTTTACAGAGCCACTTTCACCACGACTTGTCTGGACACCTGACAGGCTAAGCGAGAACCAACCGTTCAATCCGTCATCAGGTAGTCCCGCACCTGTAACCTGTCCATCAATTTCTCCACTACGGATAACCCACCAACCGGGACCTGTATTTGACAGAAATCCACCATTACCCCAGCAGCCGTCTTCGGCTTCTGTATTCCAAGTCCAAGTTGTTGTGCCATAACCACCATCCGGAGTTGTACCAAAGATATCTGCATAAATAGCGGGAAGATCTGTATACTCCGTTACTGCTATTGATTTGGAAGCCGATTTTGTTATGGAGCCGTCCGAATTAATGGTTGTTACATATACTTGCAATTCTTTATTAGGAGGAGCTACTTGAACCGACGGAGCCGTACCTTCTGCCAACTTGGTATCAGACGTAGCATCATAAACCTTCACATAACGTGACGGAGTAGGAACAATCTGAATGTTGTTGTTTCCCTGGTTCTTGGCCACAAGTTCAAAAGTAAGATTTTCCGGTGTGACATTGGGATCCGGACTGATTTCATCCACTATCGGATCGCAAGCCACCAGCAGCATTGCAAACAAAGGTATTGCGAATAATATCTTTTTCATATCTTTTTTCATTTTAAATTCATATTCTATTCTTGCCAACCATTATACTCAGCACTTGCATCCGTATAACCTTCATTTTGTTCTACCTTTCCTTCATTCAAGAGGACTTGGTTTTCGGGAATCTTCTGGAAACCTGCCGTAGCCTTATAACGTGCGGCATAACCACCGTTCTGCGCCACATTACGGCTTTCAGCCCCATTTGTATAAACCTTTGCTCCCGTCTGTCTTTCAAGGGCATCGGCAGCAATATGCCAACGGCGAATATCGTTCCAGCGAGTACCTTCAAAACATAGTTCCCAACGGCGTTCATTCTGCAATGCAGCCAACGAATATGTACCAATAGGTTCAAGTCCGGCACGACTACGCACTCTGTTTATACCGGAAACATCTTCCTTCAATTCAGACTGCATCAACAATACATCCGCAAAACGAATCAAAACCAAATCATGAATAGAACCGGTTTGCATCAGATTATCATTAATCCAGCCGTCGGCACCATACATTATCTTCTCAAATACCGGTTCAATCGTTTTATTTCCAGCCGCATCCGTACTATAAGCCATGATAGAACCTATTTTCATCTGATAATAATCCGTTTCTTGGATAAAGCCGTCACCACCACCTTTATTATAACTCGGCATATCCTCCGTCTTGAATACGGAGGCCGGACGACGGGCATCATCTTGTTCTGCCACACTCCAATCATTATAAAGATTGGGAGCTACAGGACCGGCACCCCATCCTTGTCCGAAGGGGAAAGAATTGGCCTGATCATTGCCACGTACACCAAAATGCAGAGCATAACCGTTACCATAACCGATAGTAGTGCTCCAAGATGCAAGTTTATTATATTTAATGGCAAACATGGATTCGGGATTTACCGCTGCATCATCTTCTACCCACTTCAATCCCTGACCGGCAGTAAACGGAAAATCTTCTACCGTACATTTATTGGTATATGCCCACAAATTACGAAACTCAGGAACAAGACTATAACCAGAATTATTCACACAATCATCAATATACCCAACCACATCCTGCTTGGTCAAAGTTGTCCCATCAGGCAAATCAACTGAAGTCAACGGACTATAGTTCGTACTAACCAAATCGTTCAGAGTTTCACCATTGCCATACATACCAGTATAATACAACCAGGCACGTCCTAACATAGCTTCAGCCGTATATTTATCAACATGCCCATCCGACTTGCGAACAGCCGGCATATTTGCAGCCGCATCGCGAAGATCCTGCAGAATCTGCCCCCAGATAACAGCGGCAGTCGGAGGGGTAGTATCTTCGGGCAACAAAGCAGTAATCACCAAAGGTACGCGCCCATACATGGAAGCCAACTCGTAGTAATAAAAAGCACGAAGGAACTTGGCTTCGCCCTCAGCCTGCGCTCTTACTTCCGGATCCATTTCAATACCAGCAAGAGCCTCCAACAACGTATTGGCACGGTTGATTCCTTGATAGCGAGCCACCCAGTAATCCTGCGTAGCATTTGTACCCGTATTACAAATAAGGTCCAAAGATTGCATCAACTTATCATTGGGACCACCACCACCCAACATATCATCGCAAGCCAGCAGAGAATTATACAAGAAAGACTGCTGTGGAAAAGCATTGACATTATTCAGGTTCTGATATATGGCAGCTAAAGCCTGATTGGCATCTTCAGCCGTTTTAGGAAAATTGGTCGTATCTTTTTCCGTCAGACTCATCGAGTCCAAGCTACAAGAAGCAAACATTCCTGCTATCATCAAAGCTGCACCTATTAAATATGCTATTTTTTTCATCGTGTATCAATTTTAGAATTTAACATTAACACCTACCATATAAGTACGAGGTTGAGGATAGTTACCTACATCAACACCGGTTACCCACGGTTCTTTGTCATTGAGGGCTCTACCATTCTCCGGATCCATCCCTTTATAACCGGTAAAAGTAAATAGATTCTGTGCAGCAGCATACACACGAAGTTGCTGGAACGGACAGTTCTTCCAAATTCTCTTGAAATCGTATCCTATAGTCAGATTTTGAATGCGAACATAGTCGGCATCATCAATATAAATATCTGAAATGGCCTGGAAATTCTGTCCACTATTTCCCGGCGCAAGCAGCGGATATCTGTTTGAGGTTCCTTCGCCATGCCAGTAATCGTAAACTTCTGTCGTATAGTTTTCATACTGTCCATCTGAGAACTTTCGCCAAGAGCGAGCTACCTGTGCACCAAAAGCGCCATAGGTTGTTACAGAGAAATCAAATCCTTTATATTCCGCACTTAACGTAAGACCCATTGTCACGTCAGGATGAGGATTACCCAAATCAGTCTTATCGTCATCATTAATCACCCCATTTCCATCAACATCCACAAACTTCAAATCACCCGGTTTAATACTTGCACCTTGCTTAGAGTTTGCCGCATTTCCTTTACAATTCTGGTCAAGATATGCCTGCAAGTCATTCTGGTTCTGAATGACACCATCCGTCTTATAACCATAAAAATAGCCAATAGGATGTCCTTCTTCCATACGGACAAACCGACCCGTACTTTGAGCCAACAAATCATTACCGCCTTCAATAAAATGATTGGCGTTATTAACCTCCGTTACTTCATTCTTATTATAGGCCATATTGACATTCACCCCATACTTGAACTCCTTACCAATCTGATCTCTCCAGCCCATTGAAAGTTCAAGGCCAGTATTCTTTACCGTACCAGCATTTTGATATTGAGTAGCGAAACCGGAAGCCGCATTGGTACCCACTTCCACTAACAAGTCTTTCGTCTGCTTGCTATACCAGTCCATGGTAAAACTCAGACGGTTATCCAAGAAACGGGCATCAATACCGATATTGGTCTGTTCTGAAGTTTCCCATGTCAAATCGGGGTTAGCCAAACGATTCGGGTAAGCTCCGGTTGTACCTCCATTCTTATCCGAGCCAAATGTATAAAGACCATAATCGCCAAACTCGTAACCGGCACGCCAATTTGAATTAGGGATATTGTCATTACCATTCTGTCCCCAACCAGCACGGACTTTCAAGAAACCAAGCCAAGAAGCAGTATTCTTCATAAAAGCCTCGTTTGAAATAACCCAACCAGCAGAGAATGATGGGAAATATCCCCATTGATTGCCTTTCGCAAACTTAGACGAGCCATCGGCACGAATGATAGCAGAAAACATATAAGTTTCCTTAAAGTCATAATTCAAACGTCCAAAATAAGACATCTTAGAACCATAATCCGAGGGATAACCATTTACTGTAGCAGTAGCTTTACGTTCTGTATTATGCAAATAAGCATGTGTAAAGTCACCAAAAGCACTATTATAACCGGTTGCCTCTACTGATTCGCCATAAGTTGGTCTTGATTTAGAATACTCTGTACCAGCCAAAACATCAAAATGATGTAAGTCTGTAATATCAAACCGATAACTCAACGTATTAGTCAAACTCCAGTTCCAACCCAAAGACACGTTATTTATCGTTTGGTCTTTATCACGGCTATCTCCCTGATTATTAATTTGGTAAACGGGAAGATATGAACGCCATGAACTTGACCATTGTTTGTAACTAACCTGACCTTTATAAATAAGATTCTTAAGTGGTTGTACTTCCAGATATGCCGCTGTGTTCAGATTAAAATTCTTATTCTTATTATTCCCAGCCTGATTATATACCATGTGAGCCATCGGATTAGAAGCATATGCAGTATAATCAAGTATACCATTAGCACTCGTTCCAAAATTCTTCAAATCATCATACATGAAGAAATCACCATTTTCATTATATACAGGAATCAGAGGAATAGCACGCAAAGCATTAGAAAGGTCATTCGAATATTGATTACCTAACTGCACACCTTGATTCTGTTTGTGCTGATAATATATATTCTCACCAAACTTTATCACATCCACATCTCCCTTACGATATATCACATGCTCAGAATTAATGCGGAAAGTAAAACGACGATAGTCAGTCTTCACCGGACCACCGAATGCACCATCCTGATACTGATAGCCTATACCTGTCGAAAATTTGGAGAATTCAGAACCACCTGTTACATTCAACGCATGATTAGTAACCACAGCATTTTTATTCCGGAATTCTTTTACCCAATCTGTACCAGGATTGGTACCATTCTGATAAGCAGTCAGCAAATCAGCATCTACGAATTTTGACCAATCATACGGTTGGCCTCCATTATTATAGGCCACTTGATCCATTACCGCCATATATTCTTTGGCATTCAACATATCAGGCATCTTATATATATTTGCCCAACCTATGTTTCCATCATAAGATACAGAAACCTTTCCTACCTTACCCTGCTTCGTAGTAATAAGGATAACACCGTTGGCACCGCTCGAACCGTAAATTGCACAAGATGCAGCATCTTTCAACACGTCAATACGTTCAATATCGGCAGGATTCAAGGCGTTAATATCGCCACCGGCTACACCATCAATAACGTAAACTGGAGCTGTATTTCCGTTAGTACCAGCACCACGAATATTAATTTTAAACCCATCACCCGGCTGACCGGAAACGGCCTGAATATTTACACCCGGAGACTGGCTTTGTAAAGCGCCCAATGCCTGCGTAGTATTTAATTTTGCGATGTCTTCGCCTTTTACCTCAACCGTAGCACCTGTCACCAGTTTCTTCTTCTGTACACCGTAACCCACTACGACTACTTCATCCAACAATTCCGTATCTTCCTTTAGCTGAATCTTGAAACTAGTCTGGTTACCTACCACTATTTCTTGCGGCTGATAACCGATAAAAGACACAACAATCGTTGCTCCCGGCTGAACATTCAATGTGAAATTACCGTCAATGTCGGTAATGACACCATTTGTGGTTCCTTTCTCCAATACATTGGCACCGATGACCGGTCCCATTGCATCTGTTACAGTACCTGTGATTTTTTTTGCTTGCTGCACAGCATCTATTGCATCGACCGATGCGGCGAAAAGTTGCGGAGTATAAGTCAGGCTGACAGCCGAACAGATACCCACGAGCAGCGCGGTTCTTCTGAAATTTAAATTCATACTTGTATTTTTCTTAGATTAATGAATTGGTATTGCCTGGCGGCATCTACCGTTTAATATAAGGTTAAACTTCTCTTTTTGAGGAAAAATTAAATATACCTTATTCTATAAAGTGGTTGGTATACATATCACTCCTTTCTCATAGGCATTTTTCATTTCATTAGCGGTTAAACATTATATGATTATTATCAAATTTTAATTAGGCTTGACAAAAGTAGACTTTTAGCAGCAAACCTTATAATACTATTTTATCAAATAACGACACTCATTTAACATCCATTACTATTTTTCCTAAAAAGTATAAAGCATGAATTCTATAACCAACAACTAAAAGCTATAAAAGACAGAAAGGGTTGCCCCGATACTAACCAGAGACAACCCTTCCCATTTTATTATTAAAAATGCTATTCCATAGAAGGAAGATCTTCACGGGAAACAACAAATTCCTGGCTCATAGCATCCTTCCACCATGCTTCATCAGCATGGACTACCGGGCTACCATCCTCATTTGTCCCGTCATACCACGGCATGAACCAACTCCAACGTGCACCAGATGCCCATTGTTCGGAAATAAGTCCGACCGTACCACATTCACTCAGCGAAACAATCTTGTTTCCATAATTTTCGGCAATGGAAGTATATTCTGAAACACAATCTGCAGTTTCCTTATTATAAACATCACGTCCCACGATGTCTACATATTGATCTCCCGGATACCAATCGGCATCATTGCCCTCGGTAGTCCAAACCCAGATAAGATTATCCAATCCTTCAGTCTTGAAGTAATTGAACATAGCAATCCACAGAGATTTAAAACTGGCAGCATCCTTACCCCACCAGAACCAGCCACCGGCTGCCTCGTGGAATGGACGCCACAATACCGGAATATCCGCATCTCTCAATAGCTTCAAGTAAGCGGCAGCATTTTTCAAATCTTCGGTAAACACCTTGTTTTCCCAAGTGCCTTCCACTGTGGCATTGGTAGCATCAAACTCCGTATCTGCCTTATAAAAGGCATAATCCTTATTCGGGTCGAGAGCTGTACCGTTATTTTCAAGATAAACAGCAACTGCTGTATAATCATGTCCACCAATGATGAGACCACCTTCTTGCAGGGATTTCAAAACATCTTCGGTAATCACCAATGTATAGTCCCCGGATATGTCAAAATAATCAGTTCCTGAAGCAATCTCGCTCCAACCACTGTTTTTGAACGAACCTTGTGCACCCGCTGCCACATCCTTCACAGCCACGCGTATCACCTGACCCACTTGTGCATCAGCAAAGACAGCTTTTGCAGCATCATCCGTCATCTGTACATTTCCACTCCAATCACCCGGCATTACTATCTCTCCTTCCCATATTTGGGTAGAAGAAGCCTCGCCTACAGCTTTCTTGGGTACATTCCAATGCCACATGGCAGCTACGATGCCACCTTTGTCAGACCAATCCTTAACAGGAGTAATGTCACCGTAATTAATCCAGTCTGCTCCAGCTACAGATGCCGGCAGATGAACATAGTCGAAACAGTTGATAGCCGGATATTTTCCAGTCCATCCATACACCTTTTCGGACATTTCCGTATTCCAGGCAACATTGGCCATCATAGCTGAAAGTGTCTTCGTCTCAAAATTATCCAGTAGATAATTGTACAGTTTCACAGCTTTGGCCGAAGTGGCAGCAACCAGCGTCTTGTCCAAAGCAACAGTAGAGAACTGAACCGATACAGCCGGAGCAGGCATCTGGTTCGGTCCGGTTACTATTCCCTCGGGGATAGAGAGAGAACAAGCCGTCTCTCTCCCGGGAACATTCACTTTTACAGTCAGTATATTGCTTGCGCCAAGTACATCGGCACTTATCAGTTCACCACCGGTAAACTTGATTTCGCTCAGATTGTCTGTTGCAAAGAATATATTCTTGTCATATTTCACCTCAATAGTGATTTCTCCCGTTTTCACTTTGGCTGCTCCACTTTCAGGAGTAGTAGACACCAATACCGGTGCATCCACTGCTGGGATATCATGATCGACATCAGTATCGCAGGAGGCAAAAGTAAAAGCTGCTATCAACGAAAGCATCCATTTTATATTCAGTTTCTTCATCTTAATTATGATTTTATTTCATTCTTAATCAGGGCATCCATAGTCACATTCTTCAAGCCACAATTCATCAATTTACAATCGTTATTTTTGTAAACGTCAAATCACTGCCCTGAATAATGATACCTACATTTGTCTGGTCTTCACAATCTCCTTGTTTAGCTTGAATATTATCAAGTATCTCCTGAGTCAACGTCAACTCCATCACACGGCTCTCGAAACTCCAGCCGTAAATGTCTGTCGGTACCATAGTCGTATCAAACAAAGAGAAAGCTATGCCACTCCAATCGCCATAGTTAAACTGAGCCTGTGCCCAAGTCTGGTCTTTCTGATCAAAATAGACTTTCATGACAGTGCCTGCCGTTACCTTGGCAAAAGATACAGCCGGTACCAACACACGTCCTCCATCACCCCAACTAATATCGAGCGGACCAGCCCAAACTGTTTCTTCATTGGCAACTACAAGAACATCATAAGCAATTTCACCATTTGAAGAAATCAGTTTTAGGCTATAAGTTCCATCCAGCTCAGCCGGTACATTCAACATCAATACCCCTTTAGCTGCATCATTGATATACTGAACAGCAGCCTCATTCAGCAATACATTTGTCAGCTTATCAGCATTAACAATCTCAAGTTCCACAATTCGTCCCCGAACCAATTTGTCAGGCAATGCCGGCAAATAGGCACATACCGGTTTCTCTATTGTCAAAGACGGTGCTTCCACAGATTCACCATTGGCCATCTTCAAGAGTAAGGCCCCGGTTTCAGCAGTTGTGGGTACAGTCAAGGAAATGGCAGTAGCGGTGGCATCGGATACGGTAACCTCCACATTACCACTGAATACAACAGCCGAAACTACATCCATATTTACTCCTTTGACAGTCAAAGCCTCTCCTGCCGGGACCGTCGCCGCACTATAAGAAATGTTTTCCGGCTTTGCCGTTGCAATAGATACGGCAGTTGCTTTTCCACTATTTGTATTCAATTGCAAATCACCACTAATAGCCGCAGCCGGCATCAAGACCTTTATTTCAGTCGAGTTTTGTGATTCCAATCTTACTGCTTCTTCTACACCAGGGAACGTTACATCAGTCACCAAATCCATATTGGTACCTTTCAAGGTAATCATATCTCCACCACGCAAGTTTACAGCAGGAACAGCCACTACGTTCGAAGGCGTAGCTACTACAACAGTAGCAACCACAACTTTTACATCCGAAGCAGGAAGTACCGTAACTTCTCCGTCCGAGACATTATCCGGCAATGTAAAAGTAAGTTCATCTCCTTCGGAAGAGGCAGTCATCGTAAATTCAACTTCATCCCCATTCGGCATCTGCACTTTCTTCACCAAATCAAAGTTTTCACCAGAAACTCGAATGACATCCCCCGGCTTCTTATCTACCAGGTCGAGTGGAGCCTCTACCGATGGCAAAGTAACCTCCAGTTCCCCTTCAGAATAAATCCAATTGGGGATTTCAGCTCCATCAGACAAGATGAACTTACCGGTCTGAGCAGAATCAGGAACAATAACTTTAATCTCCTGACGGCTTTGACTGACAAACTCATCAGCAGGCACTGTTACCTCGTCAGCAAATATCACTTCTTTAATCAAATTCAAATATTCACCAGTAATGGTCAATTCACTACCAGGCTTTACTTCTGCCGGTGCAAAAGCCTCCAAAGCAATCGGCTCCGTAAATGTCAACTCGGTTTTTGTTGTAATATCCCCTTTCGGAGTCTTCAAGACAACCAACCCCGGCTGGGCTGTCTGAGGTACAGTGACACGGATTTCCGTATCACTGACTACTTCGATGTCTGTTATATCGTCGCAACCGGGAATAGCGACCGCAGTCACTTTATCCATGCCACTGCCTAGGAAACGGAGTACACCGCCGCGGGATACGGGACTCGGTCCGAATACATTCAGACTGATTCCCCCTTTATATTGGTTGGTATCTTCATCATCCCCATTGTCGCAGGCCGTAAACGTCAAGCAACTGAAGAGCATCAGGCACATCATCCACAGTGCCGGAAATTTATATGTTTTATTCATATCAGTATTCTATTTAAAAGGTTATTCAATAGGTACCACACGGATGTTGTCAATCATAATCACCGGATTGCAATCCTTACCTTCCACACCACCTGCCCAGACAAAGAATGTCAATCCGGTCAGCATAGTCTTGTCAAAAGTTCTATCACACTTATTACCTTCATGCGTCTTGTTGAACTCGGACAGATTCATGGAAACGGTTGTCCATTTACCACCCGTATCATACGAACCCGTATTCTTCCAAGGCAACCACAAACCGCGCGGCACATTCGTATCACTAAAATAAGCATTAGTTCCCGTCGCATAAGTCACCACATCATTACCCGTAAACATCACTTGTAGAGCGCAAGACTGCCACGGATTGGAAGAAGGAATATTCACCTCGAATTTCAGTTGCAAGCCATTGACGCCATACTCCTCGAGCAGTTCTGCAAACTCAGGACGTGCAGAAAGTTCGGGATAACCGGCAGACGGTTCCGGCCAATAGTTGAACGAGAACTCATCTTCTGCCCAAGTAGCTCCGATAGCACCGTCAAGTGCTCCGGTGAGACAGATATAAGCACCGTCAATACTGTTTTCATCGGCTTCTCTCAACACCTTGCTACCATCACGCCAACCGTGGGCAATAGCCATACCGCCATGAGAACCGTCCCAGTCAAAGAGAATGTTACGTGTATCATAATAGCGGAACTTGGAACGTCCGGTACCATAAATGGACTTCACGTTGATATAGCCTGCAGGAGCATTGTCCGGAAGAATAAAGCTGACCGCAGTCTTGGTTATGTTCGTAATATTAGTCACTTCCACATTACCGGCCATCGTAATGGTCAGCGGCACATTCGGGTCATCAATGAAATAGTCACCAATCAGTGTCACCTCACTACCCGGCTTTGCAAACTCACAAGAAATGGAGTTCACGGTAGGAGCCGGAACCAACACCTTGAAATCATAATCTATGGTATCCTTTGCTTTGGTCACCATATAAATCTTATCAGTCACTACCGAAGGAATCTCTTTCGGAACATCTACCATAAGTGTATGGTCAGTGATGTAACTGGTATTAAGTATCGCCTTCTGGTCATTGAAATAGAGCTCGTAAACACTCCGCAGATTCTCACCGACCAGACAAATCGTATTCGCCATATAAGCCCCCGTCAGCAAAGAGTCTGCCGCTGCCGGATCAGGGACACGAACATATTTCAAGGTAGGCTTTCCCCCTGCCACTTCATATTTATCCGGTTCATCCTCACAAGCCGCCATGGAAAAGCCTGCTACAACAACAGCTGCCGCGAAGAACCAATTCGTATATCTATTATTTTTCATCTTTTCAAGCATTAAATTAATAACTGAATTCAGAACGTACATCTACGTGTACCGGGTCTTTCATCAAATTAGGATTGAACACCACGTCTTCTGTCGGGAACGGCAATGTAAAGCTGGAGACTGTCACATTCGGCGCCTTTGCATCCGGATTGTAACGGGTCTCGTCCGGATTCACCGTCCAACTGCCGTTTTCATAATAAGCCTTATAAGTAGTACCCAGACTATAATAAACATCACGGCGCTGTGCCTTCAGCTCATTGATAGCACGCTGGGAATCATAATATGCCAAACGTACATAATCATACCAACGGTCGCCTTCGCAAGCCAGTTCCAGCCGGCGTTCCTTCCAGACGTCCTCCCAAGTAATGGAGGTTTTCGGAGTAACTCCCGGAATGGCACGGCCACGTACTGCATTGAAAGCATCCAGTGCACTCTGGTCTGTAGTAGAGGTAGCCAGTCCCATTTTCGCCTCGGCATATACCAGATAGATATCGGACAGGCGCAGGATATGGGTTGCCAGGCCGCTGTACATATTACCAGCCGATACGCCCAAGCCCAATACATGGTCATTATTGTTACCATAGAGATGCTTCACGTGATTGGCACCGGTAGGAGACTGGTAATCGCCATTAGGTCCTCCCTTACCATATTCGGCATCATAAATAAACCGCAGATAATCAAATCCGCCCTTGTCCTGCCAGAAATAATCGTATACATCACCTGCCATCATCATAGTAGCCTTACGACGGGTATCCGTATCCGAACGCGTCTCAGGACTTTCCAAAGCGGAAATTCCAAATGCATCCTGCAAATCAACCGACGGACCTGCATAGCCGCCCCAGCAATCACCAAATTCATCGAATCCCACCATTGCCAAGTCCGACTGCAACGTATTCTGCTGTGTCCAGGGGTCACGTCCTGCCGACCAGTGCCAGGAGAAGAGACACTCTTCATTCTTGTTGTTTGCCAAACGGAAAACATCGGAATAGTTAGCCAGCAAGTTACGGCCGGAATTATTAATTACATCCTTGGAATATTCTGCCGCTTTCGCCAAATCATCCGCATTGCGGGTACCGGAAAGGCCACTCTTAGTTAGATACACCTTAGCCAAAAGACCTTCGGCACAATAGCGGTCAATACGTCCCGTTTCACCTCTGGCCGGAAGCAACTCCATAGCTTTCTCCAGAGTCATAATGATATATTCGTACACATCTGCTGCCTCCACTTTGAATTTGGAGTTATAATTACCGGAATTCAATTCGTCCGTATTATCATGGATAATGGGTACTGCGCCAAAACTACGTACCAAATAGAAGTAAGCCATGGCTTTCCATGCCAGACACTCGCCCATACACTGATTTTTCACTGCTTCTGACGCATTTGCCGTCTTCAAACGAGTATATACAGTATTGGCATGGCCAATCACTGCCCATAGAGAATAGGACATGTTCACAAGGTTTTCATCCGTACCATTCACCGTAAAATTCAAGTAAGGGCTGTTTCCCTCGTATACGTTTCCGGACAAGATTTCACCGACTTTAATAAAACCGCGCTGAAAGTCATACCAAGGTGAGTTATAAAGATAATTAACCCCCTGCACACATTGTTCGTCATTCTGATAGAAGTTCGATTCGTTATAATTGTCTTCGGTAGGACGGTTCAGGAAATCCTCGCATGAAACTGTTCCCATACCGAGTACAGCTGCAAACGCCCAATATTTAATATATCTGATTTTCATGTTTTCTTCAATTTAAAGTGTTAGAATGAAACATTCAAGCCGAATGAATAAACTGTAGGAGACGGATAACGTCCGTTGTCCAAACCATAGACATTGACGCTTGAAGTGCTGGCACCAATTTCAGGGTCATAGCCGTCATAACCGGTAATGGTCAGCAGGTTCTGGATATTGGCATAGATACGCAAGTTGCTCAGTCCCAGTTTATCAATCGTCTTTTTCGGGAAAGTATATCCCAAAGAGATGTTCTTCAGACGGATATAAGAACCATCTTCAATATAACGGTCACTGATACGGTCGTTGTCATTCGGGTCATTGATAGTGGCGCGTGGAATGGAAGCTCCCGGGTTTGCCACCATGACGTTAGACACATCATTATACCACATCGTTCCATCTTCGTAGACCTTGTTCGGATTGATAGGAACAAGCTGTGCACGTCCGTTTACAGCATTCAGCTGGTTAGTCCAGGGAGAGTTCATATGTGTCAGCTTCATGGAAAGGTAGTTGTACACCTTGTTGCCATAGGAACCGTTGATGAAAACAGACAAGTCGAAGTTCTTGTAACGGAAAGTATTAGTCCAGCCAAAAGTAAACTTAGGCATCGGAGAACCGATATTGGTCTTGTCATAGTCGTCGATAACGCCATCGGGCACACCGTCAGGACCACTGATATCCTTATATTTCACATCACCCACCCATACGGTATTGGTACGGTCGAATACACCGTTTGCCGGATACTTGGCAGGTTTCGGAGAAGTCTGAAGATCCTCCAGGTCCTTGTAAACACCATCACAAACAAATCCATAGAAGTTATAAAGTGATTCGCCTACACTGGATACACTGACTACATCGGTACACTGTCCGTAACCCACAATCTGCGCATTGGCTGTACCAGCCAATCCTTTCAGTTTGTTCTTGTTGAAAGAAATCTGGAAGTCAGAATCCCATTCAAACTTACCCGTAATAGGATGTGTGTTCAGAGAGATTTCAAAACCGGTATTCTCTATGTCACCATAGTTACCTTTCGGAGCAGCCAATGCAGAAGAGGCATTACCGGAAGTACCCATATAAGAAGGCAACTGCAACGGCATCAACATATCACTGGAAGTTTTCTTGTACCACTCTACCGTCAGGTTGATACGGTCGTGCAGGAATCCCAAATCCACACCGACGTTCCATTGCTCCTGGGACTCCCATTTGATGGAAGTATTCGGTATATTGGAGGGGCGATACCCCATACCCAGACCGGAAGGCATACGACTCATGGATGTACCCCAAGCATAACCACCGATGTTGGCATTACCAGTTTGTCCCCATCCCAGACGCAACTTACCGTTACTGATGACCTTCTTCAACGGTTCAAAGAACGTTTCGTTGGAAAAGCGCCAGGAAGTAGCCAATGAATGGAAGCCTGCCCAACGGTTCTCGGGACCGAAGTTTGAAGAGCCGTCATAACGATAGGTATAAGTACCCAGATAACGGTCGGCATAGTTATAAGTCAGACGTGTAAAGAAAGATGCCATAGACGAGCTTCCAAAACCTGCATTGATAGTCGGGGTTCCCGTACCCAAGGCAGGATTGTGCACTTCATCCGAAGGCAGACCGCTATTGAACACACTCGTGAAGTCATAGCTGGACTCCCAGCACTCCTGACCCACCATGGCTGTATAATGATGCTTGTCGCCTATGTTTCCGGAATAGGTCACATAGTTCTTCAATTGCCAGAATGTACTGCTGTTTTTCTGGATATTGCTTTCATTACTGGAACGTACCCATCCACCCAAATCAACCATCGGCTTGTAGCGCTCACCTTTGCTGGAACTGATGTCATAACCCAATTCGGCATGCCATACCAGATTTTTAATCGGAGTAACCTCAAAGAAAATATTACCCGTCAGTTTCTGACGGTCCAGCAGAATGTCATCCATCATGGCAAGGGCAATCGGGTTAGGATTCGTGTAGCCTTCGCGAACAACGGTGGCATAGCTGCCATCCAGATTATAGATAGGTATATCAGGAAGAGTGGTCAACGAGTAGTTAATCAAACCTTCATCACTGTCTGCCAGTTTCAGGTCATCACCCGTTGCTGTATAGGTGGCGGTCAAACCGAGTTTCAACCACTTCTTCAGTTGGGCATCCAAGTTGGCACGGAAGCTGTAACGGTTAAAGTTTGAACCGATGATGGTACCGTCCTGATCCATATAGGAAGCTGATACGTAGTATTGTATCTTCTCTGTACCACCTTGTGCCGAAATCTGGTGCTGATGCTGCAAAGCAGTCTGGAAGATGGCGTCCTGCCAGTTTGTACCTACTCCCAGCAGAGAAGGATCGGCATAATAATTACTAGGGTCAGAGATTTCACCCATGTTTGCCAAATCATTATAATAAGTGGCATACTCACGCAGATTCATCATATCCAGACGCTTTGTCTGGCGTTGAACGGCAAACATACCGTCATAAGTAAACTTAGCCTCACCCGCCTTACCACGTTTGGTCGTAATCAAAACCACACCATTGGAACCTTGCGCACCGTAAATGGCGGTTGCCGAAGCATCTTTCAGAATTTCCATACTGACGATATCAGCAGGGTTGATGGTGGAAAGCGGAGAAATGGTGGAAACCGAGCCATTACCCAGTGCATCGCCCAAACCATAAGATGAACCGCTTTGTCCCTGACTCTGTACAATCACACCGTCAATTACATACAACGGCTCGGCATTAGCATTGATAGTGGCCTGACCACGTACGCGGATAGAGGAGGAAGAACCCGGAGCACCGGAAGTGCTGACTGCCGTCACACCGGCAGCACGCCCTTGAAGGGACTGGTCGAGATTGGTGATAATAGAACCCTTAATCTTGTCTTCACTCATGGAAACGGAAGCACCGGAAAGGTCGCTTTTCTTCATCGTACCGTACCCCACAACCACCACTTCGTCCAACATCTCGGAGTCTTCCTTCAGCGTGATGTTCACTGTTGTCTGGTTCGTTATCTTTATTTCCTGGCTGACATAGCCTATAAAGGAGACTACAATGGTAGCTCCCGGTTTCACATTCAAGGCAAAGTTACCGTCAATGTCGGTAATTACACCATTCGTTGTACCTTTTTCCAATACATTGGCACCGATAATAGGGCCCATAGCATCACTGACGACACCCGTAATTTTCTTTGTTTGCTGCACTGCCTCAACGGTATCCGTCGATGATACTGCGAAAAGCTGAGGAGCATAACCCAGACTGAACACCGAGCATATCCCCGCAAGCAGCGCTGTCTTTCTAAAATTCAAATTCATACTGTATTTCTTAGATTTAAAACAAACACAAAACCTCCCAAAAGAAGATTTTTTTAGTTAACAAAAATGAGACTGAGTCAAAAAGCCCTGATATACTATCACAGCCTTGACATTTAGGTTTACTTCCAAACAGTCCATGTCTTCATAGTTCCGTTTTTCCTTTTTTCCCATAGGCACAATTCTTTTTTTCTTAAATTATTAATGGTTAAATCATATTGCTTTTTCCCGAAAGGGTCATTTCTTCAGTTCGTCCCGTACCATTCTTCCCCATTCCTTCATATCTGCATCTTTCCAGTTTCCCTCGGAAGAAGCCGACGGATAGAACATGGAGCAAGTCTCATCCTTGTCAGACAAAGACCAGGCCACCCAGCTGATGGAATGCCGCTGCATCCAGTCCAGCCAATTCCCCCACTCTTCTTTACTGATGGGGCCGTCCCCACTTGCTTCCATACCGGCGCATTCGGAAACGAAAATCGGCAAGCCCTTGCCCAGAGCATAGTCGGCGCGGTCGCGCAGCCACTGTCCGTGGGTGTTGGCATAAAAGTGGAGTGTATACATTATATTGCTATATCCGGTAATAGGATCGTCCGCTGCCAAATGGATGTCCTGGTCCCAATGCGGACAACCAACGAGGATAACGGCATCCGGTTCTATGGCACGAATCGTCTTGATAACCTCCACAGAGTATGACTTCACCTGCTCCCAACTGTCTTCCACCGGTTCGTTGAAAACCTCATAGATGACATTAGGAACCCCTTTGTAACGGGTAGCCATTTGGGTGAAGAACTCCTTTGCTTCTTCCTGCCGCAGATTGTGGCTATGCCAGTCGATGATGACGTAAACGCCGTTCTCGATAGCAGCATCCACCACTTTCGTAACACACTCAATACCGAACTCGGGCTTGTTCACATAGCAGGCGCTATCCAAATCCACTCCCATAGAGGCCCGAAGCACTTGTGCGCCCCAGTCATTGACCAGATAAGCAACCGAAGAGGCATTGTAGAAACGGGGCCAGAACTGATGCCAGCCATAGCTGACACCGTGCAATACCACCGTGTCTCCTTCGGTATTCATCAACTGCGTACCATTGACCACCAATGCCGGTAGCGTTTCCTTTACATTTTCATTCTTCGACGGGTTTGTTCCACAACCAATGGTCATACCTAGGCAACAAACCGCCAACATAACTTTCCATATGCTTTTCATATCATACTTAGTATTTAGAGTAATAATCTTTCTTATATAACGGTACAAACGCTTTGTACACGCTTACATTCTAATTTTCAGGCAGGGATTACACGGAAAAGCACAGATAGGTTCAATTTTGCAGCTTCCGGTTTTCCGCTTTAATTATTTCAATAGTGCTGTCTGTGGCAAAGACAGAGTTCAGTCCTTGTTGTTCTTGAGCCGGGTCACCGGTATAGTCATCTCCCTTTTCCCAGAATACATGGTCGGGATTTTGTCCGGCAAAACCACCCCATGCCCAGAAGTTGCATCCGGCAAAGAGTCCGCCGCTCTCACGGTCCTGGCGGATGAGGTCGAATACATAACGGTAATATTCATCGCGGGCAGTGGTCGGTGCCTCTTTGGAAAAGCTGAAACCGTCACGGGGAAAACCGAACTCCTCCAAAACAATCGGCTTGCTGTACTTCCGAGCAATGACCATGTGGTCATCTATATACTTCTTAGTATTTTCCTTGGCACGCGGAAGAAGTTCCTTCAGGCTGTCCGCCTTCACCCAACTCCAGTTGTAAGGCCAGATGTGGATATTCAGATAATTGATGTTGGGGTCGGCATGAATCTTCTCGAAAAGATTCATATCCATTTCGCATCCCCACGAGCCCTCACTGCCGGAAGACACCATGTGGTTCGGGTCAAGTGACTTGATTTGTGCAGCCACATCGGCCATCCAGCGGGCAAACGGTTCCTTGTTCTCGTCAGAGAAAGCGCGAGGCTCGTTACCAATCTGCCAAGACATAATAGTGGGGTCATCCACATATTTTATCTGATTATACCTATTGGTGCGTGAAACAATATAATTGACATGATTGGCAAACAAGGCCTTCGCGCTGTCCGATTGGGGGAACTGCTTGACATACTCCATATAGGCGGGCCATCCGTCTACGGCAGGTACCACGGCATCACCGTGTCCGGACCATTGCAGGTAAACGGAATAGCCACCGCTCCATTCCCAGGAATTGTTCAAATAGAGGACAGCTGTCATATCACGTTCACGCAGTTCATTCATAAAATAATCCAATCCGGCTAAAATAGTATCATTATAGACGCCCGGTGCCACTTGTAAAGAGGGCTCTACCCGCGTCTTTATGCCATTTTCACCGTCAGCACCCACCAATACGCGCAGGTTGTTGATGCCAATACTTTTCAGAAAGTCCAGCTCCTTATGCAACCGTTCACGATTGCCGCCTTCACCTTCGGAACCAAGAATGGCACCGTACCAGAAATTGGCACCTACAAAATAATAGGGTTTTCCGTCGCGAACGAACTGTCCATCGGCATTGACCTTAATAAACGAATGCTCCGCAGGCTTAGGGGCACATGCCCCCAAAAGGAATAAAAGTACTGTCAGCAAAAGGAATTGTTTCTTCATATTATCAGTTTTTAAGCGATACACAAAGATACGCGGCTCATATCATAAAAAATGATACTATATTATCAGATTAATGTGCCAATGTGATTAATCACATTGGCACATTAAGTTGTCTCCGTATCCAGTCCAGCCATTCATCCCACTGTTCCTGATACCAGTAATGCCCGGTTTCCAGATAAGGATGCAGTTCCTTCGGAGAAGAAATCACATTGTAGGCTGCATACATGGAAGTGGGAGGACAGACCTCATCGTTATACCCCCAACTGAACCAACCGGGCACATTCAGCAGGCGGGCAAAGTTTTCCGTATCATAATAGCGCACCGTTTCAAGCTGCTTTTCATCGGGAGCACCGTAATAATAGAAATAATGGGGCCAGCCGCAAGCGCGCTTCTTGAAGAACGCTTCGTGGTCGCATAAGGCAGGATGAACAGCCGCCAGGAAAGTAACGCGCGAATCAAGAGCCGCCGTAATCACAGACAAGGCACCGCCCTGGCTGGAGCCCGTAACGCCCAGCGCCTTCCCGTTGTACTGCGGCAGCGAACAGATAAAATCCACAGCACGCAAAGCGCCTACCACCACACGGTTATAGTAAGAAGCATCCCGGCTGTCGCGGCCGAACGTCCAGTAATTGCTCAGCGCCCCACCTGCCAGCGCATCATATACAGACTGCTGCATCGTGACGGGAATGCCGTGGATACCCACCTCCAATGTAATCACCTTTCCAGGAGCCGTATACGTATCTCCCGCATAAGGGCGGACACCCGCACCGGGCACACGCAGCAAAGCCGGATACTTCCCTTCTTTCTTGGGAATACTGAGAATACCGTAAAAACGTCCTCCCCAAGCTTTTGTCTGGAAGCTGACCTGATATACATTATCCGTTTCCGTACAGCGTTCGGGAAGCAGCGTCATAAGGGGATTCAACGGAGTCTTGCGCGCCTCTTCCAAGGTCTTGGCCCAATAATCCCGAAAATCGGCAGGAAGTTTCGTCACAGGTTGCAGCTGCTCGGGAGCATAGGCCGATGTAGCCAGCCCTTCATAAGTCCGGCCGTCCACATGCGCCTTGACCTTGCAACGCAAGAAGCCTGCAGTCTTCATCGTGCCTTGCAACTTCAAGGTACCATCTTTCAGCACCACGTCTTTCTTTACTTCAGTAGGATACATCTCGGGGCCCAGTTCATAGTCAATCTTGACATCGGACAAGAGGTTCTGTGCCTTCAGCACCCGGACGGTAAACGTACACTTCTCATTCAGACGATACACCCAATCGCTATGGTCAGGTGAAACGACTACACGGATTTCATTGCCGCGTATCTGCGCCGTCACAGCACATACACACAGCAGACATAAAAATAAGGAAAAAACTCTTTTCATGATATCAGATATTAGTATTAATCATTGGTGCAAAAATAGGCACTTTCAATGAAGAATACCAATACTTTTTTATCATATCACCAGCTTCTTTTTCCGATAATTCTCACGGAATTCCTTCGGCGAGCATCCCTTCTTCCGCTTGAACATACGATTGAAATTGGACAGATTGTTGAAGCCGCAGTCATAGCACACCTCTGCAATGGTACGCGTGGAATCTACCAACATACGCGTGGCAAAGCCCAGACGGATATCAATAATGTAGTCGGAAAGCGTCTTGCCGGTGCGCAGGCGAAAGAAACGGCTGAAAGAGACCGGGGTCATGCCCACCATATCGGCCAATGAAGCCAACCGGATATCCTCCTGATAATGGGTGGAAATGTATTTCTGCACCTTCTGTACCCGGCGGCTGTCAGAGAAAGTCTCTATCTTGGCAAACGAAGAACTGGACAACACCCGGGCATTGTCATAGAGGGAAAGTTCGTAAAGGATACGGAGAAAGTTCATCACGGCATAAAAGCCCTGCTCCTCGGAAGCCAGCTTATCCAGCCAGTTGTACACCTTCATGATGGCCTGCATGGGGAAACTAAGTCCGCACTGTGCACGCTCCAGCATCCGACGGATACTGTCGAACTGGTTCTTGTTGACAACGTTCCCGAAGAACAAGTCGGGAGAGAACTGAATGGTAATCTCCCGAATATCCCCGGAGGTACATTCATGTTGCTCCCATACATGCTCCAACTCCTTACCGGTTATCAGCACCAGGTCATAATCACCGATAATCTCGGCAGAATCGCCCACCACACGACGTACGCCGGAAGCATGTTCCGTGAAGTTCAGTTCATACTCTGCGTGACAATGGATGGGGTAGGTAAATTCTGTTTTGCGACGATCGGCAATATAGAAACAGTCACGTTCCGACAGAGGGGTTATTTCCCTCATGATATAGTTCTGGTTTTCCATAGGCATTGGTTAAAAAAATATCATGCCACAAATATACTCATTCTTTTTAATCCCACAACAGTACCATTTGTTACATTTAGAGGTAATAATTGTTATATATGAGCAGATACCCGGGAAAGTCCCACCCGGAAAAGCAAAACTTCCGTTCTTCTCCCCCTCAGGCTCTAATGTAAGGATGTATGAGATGCGCATCTCGTACACTTACACACTATAGTTTGAGGAAGAAAGAAGCGGAGATCCCTCTCTTGCCCCATAGACAAGAGAAAGGTCTCCGCTTCGCCGGATGATATAAATGATAAGCCGCTTACTTCTGCAACTTCAAGACACAGGAAGTTTCCGGCAGGTTTTCCGAAACGACCGTCAGTGTGGCTTCTCCCGCTTCGCCGGTACTTTGCAACAGCACCTGTGCAAGTCCGTTGAATGCCTTTACCTGATAGGTGCGGGCATCGGCGTCGGCCGGACGTTCCGTAGCCTGATAAGCGGGGTCTCCATTCCCCACCCCAAGGATGCGTACCGGACCGGAAACGGTTATCGTCAAGTCGTTGCAGGCAGTGGGGACAAAACGTTTCTTTTTGTCCTGCAACTCAATATTACACACTGCCACATCCCGATTGTCTGCCTGAATGACGGGACGGTCTGCCGTCAGGGAGATACGGGCAGGAGCACCGGTAGTCTCCACAGTACGGGCCAATATTTTTTTGCCGTTCTTATAGCCTACAGCCTTCACTGCACCGGGCTGGAAAACGGCTTTCCAGGAAAGATGGCCGTTTCGGGGCATCGGTTTGCGATCCAGTTTCTTGCCGTTCACAGTCAGTTCCACTTCATCGCAGTTGCTGTATACCCAAATGTCGATGCTATCACCTTCGTGACCTTGCAGATTCCAGTGAGGAAGGATGTGCAGCACCGGCTCATTCGTCCACCAGGACTTCAGATACCAGGCTTCGTCCTTGGGGAAGCCACAGTAGTCCAGAATGCCGAATTGTGAGCCCGTAGCCGGGAACTTCATGGGGTTGGGCTCGCCGCGGTAGTCGAAACCCGTCCAATAGAAAAGACCTGCCAGATAGGGGCGTTCGTCATAGAATTTCCAGCCACGCTCGATGCAGTTCAGCAGGCTGTCAGGCCCGTTCGGTTTACGGTTGTGCGCCACCATGTGGCCTTTGCCGTGGGCATCAAAGTAGATGCCGCGCGTACCACAGCCCGTGGTCTCTTCCGAACCGAGCGCCCGGCGACCGGGATAATCCTTGCGGTGCTGCTCCACAGGGTTCTGAAGGATGTAGTTATAACCGGCCACGTCTGCGGGAATCAAGATGGCAGGGCCACTGCTCGAAGCAACGGTCATGAGGCGCGTAGGGTCGAAACGGTGGCAATATTCGCGCATCGTGGCAGCAATGCGTGTACCGCTTTCTTTCCACTCGATGCCCCACTCCTCGTTGCCTACGCTCCAAAGGATGATGCACGGATGGTTGCGGTCGCGGTCTATCATACGTTTCAGCAGGCGGGTATGTTCCTCGTTGACGCCCGTCAGACGGTTTTCCTCTATCACAAGAATGCCGAGGCTGTCGCAGGCATCGAGCATTTCGGGAGTCATCGGGTTATGGGAAGAACGGCAGGCATTGCAGCCGAACTTCTTCAGTTCCTTCAGTCGGTACACTTGCAGGGCATCGGGAATGCCGGCACCTACTCCGGGGTGGTCTTGGTGCATGTTCACACCTTTCAGTTTCAGAGGCTGTCCGTTCAGGAGGAAGCCCTTGTCGGCATCGAAGCGGATGTCGCGAATACCAATCGGGGTGGCCACCACGTCCACCTGCCTACCGTTTTGCCAGACGCTGGTTTCCATTTTATAAAGGTAAGGATGTTCTGTACTCCATAGCTGGGGATTCAGCACTTTGGTACGCACCTTTACGCTACGCGTTTCTTGCGGCAGCAGGGTTATCTCTTCCGCCTCGTCCTCCATCTGCACTTGTCCGTCGGCATCAAGCAGACGGCACCATACTTTGCCGGAGACGGGGTCTTTTCCCGAATTCTTCATCTGCACTTCGGTCACCAGCACAGCCTTGTCGAAAGGAGCTTCCAGCGTGGAAGATACAAATACGCCGAAAGGAGCTACATGCAACGGCGCCGTCTTGTTCAGCCATACATGGCGGTAGATGCCCGCACCCTCGTAAAACCAGCCCTCCTCGAGCGTGGCATCCGCACGGACGCAGATAAGATTCTCTTCTCCGTAATTCAGGTATTCCGTAATGTCGTATACCTGCGTGGCATAGCCGCTGGGTTCGTGTCCCAGGTAGAAACCGTTTATCCAGATACGGGCATCACGGAAGATACCGTCGAACTGAAGATAAAGATGCTTGCCGAGGTCCTCTTGCGGAACAGTGATACTTTTCCGATACCATCCCACAGAGTTTTCGGGGAATTTATAGCCGACGGCTTTATAACCATGACTGTGGCTCGCCTCTTTGGCATAAGGCAAATCAACCACCCAGTCATGCGGAAGGTTGACCGTCTTCCAGTCCACGCCCCACTTCTCCGGATTGAACTTGGGGGAGTAAGGACCCTCGTTATGGATAGAGGCTGCCTTGGTCAGATAGTTGAAGTACTCCGTTCCGCAGCCGAAGTCTTTCTCCGGTGAGGAAGCATTGCCAAAAGCAAACTGCCAGCCGTCGTCCAGCAAAATACGTTCGCGGACGGATTGGGCAGAAAGAGAAAAGGTAATTCCAAGAAGGAACAGAAATGCGAATAAGTGTTTCATATCGGTTAATCATAAAATGTGTTTACAAAGATAGAGCGAAAAAGATTCGTGCGGTGATACTTTTGTATCATTTTCCGGTACTTCATGTTTCCGAGGGGAAAAAACACGCCGGGCAAACAAGGGTGATAGGAGAAAAGTTTTTAAATTTGAAGCGTGCTTCCGGGAAAATGGCCGGATGGCACAACTAATGAAGAATGTATCAAACTAAATACAAGAAATAATATGCAAGACAAAAGATTCGGATATTTCGATGACGACAACCGCGAATACGTCATTACCGACCCCAAGACACCTTGGCCATGGATTAACTACCTGGGCAATGAAGATTTCTTCTCACTCATCTCCAATACTGCCGGAGGCTATTCCTTCTACAAGGACGCCAAGTTCCGCCGCATCACCCGCTACCGCTACAACAACGTGCCGATGGACAACGGGGGACGCTACTTCTACATCAATGAAGGCGGCAACGTATGGTCTCCCACCTGGAAGCCCTGCAAGACTGCACTCGACAGTTACGAGTGTCGCCACGGCATGAGCTACACCCGCATCACCGGATCCAAAGACGGCATCGAAGCCAGCCTGCTCTTCTTCGTCCCACTGAAGACCTGGGGAGAGGTGCAGAAGCTGACCTTGCGGAATACTTCTGCCAAAGTGAGAAAACTCAAACTATTCTCCTTTGCCGAATGGTGCTTGTGGAATGCCGCTACGGACATGGAGAACTTCCAGCGTAACTTCTCCACGGGAGAGGTGGAAGTGGACGGGTCTGTCATCTACCACAAGACGGAATACAAGGAACGCCGCAATCACTACGCCTTCTACAGTGTCAATACACCCGTAGACGGTTTCGATACCGACCGCGAAACATTCGTGGGACTCTACAACGAGTTTGCCGACCCGGAACGGGTAGTAGAAGGCAGACCGGGCAACAGCATTGCCCACGGTTGGAGTCCCATCGCCTCGCACTATCTGGAAGTAGAACTGCAACCCGGCGAAAGCCGCGACTTCATCTTCCTGCTGGGCTATGTGGAAAACAAGCAGGAGGCAAAGTTCGAGGAACGTGAAGAATCTCTGCATGAAGCGTTCAAGCAGAGTGTACCCTCTTCACCTATTATAAATAAGGTAAAGGCTAAGGCGATGATTTCGGCCTTCGACACTACCGCCAAAGTAGATGCTGCCTTTGCCGAACTGAAAGCCTACTGGGACCGCCTGCTGGACATCTACGTCGTGAAGACCGACGAAGAAAAACTGGACCGCATGGTGAACATCTGGAACCAGTATCAGTGCATGATTACCTTCAACATGTCCCGTTCCGCCTCTTTCTTCGAGAGCGGCATCGGTCGTGGAATGGGTTTCCGCGACTCCAACCAGGACCTCGTGGGCTTCGTGCATCAGATACCGGAACGAGCCCGCGAACGAATCATCGACATAGCTTCTACCCAATTCCCCGACGGAGGATGCTACCACCAATACCAACCGCTGACCAAACGCGGCAACAACGACATCGGCGGCGGCTTCAACGATGACCCCATGTGGCTTATCTTCGGTACGGTGGCATACATCAAGGAATCGGGAGACTTCAGTATCCTGGATGAGCCCGTCCCCTTCGACAACAAAGAAGGTTCGGAAGTGTCTCTGTTCGAGCACCTGCGCGTCTCCTTCAACCACGTCATCGAGAACCTCGGCCCCCACATGTTGCCCCTCATCGGCCGTGCCGACTGGAACGACTGCCTGAACCTGAACTGCTTCTCCTGGGATCCGAATGAATCCTTCCAGACCACGGAAAACCAGACGGAAGGCAGCCAGGCAGAATCGCTGATGATTGCCGGCTTGTTCGTGGTATGCGGACGCGACTACGTGGAGCTGTGCCGCCGCCTGGGTAAAGACGACGAAGCAAACAGAGCGCAAACCTACATAGACAATATGGTGGAAGCCGTAAAAAAACACGGCTGGGACGGAGACTGGTATCTGCGCGCCTACGATTACTTCGGCCACAAGGTAGGCTCCAAAGAGAACGAAGAAGGACAAATCTTCATCGAATCGCAAGGCTGGTGCACCATGGCAGGCATCGGACTGGAAGAAGGCATGGTAAAAAAAGCGCTGGACTCCGTAAAGGAACGCCTGGACTGCGAGCACGGTATTGTACTCAACAATCCACCCTTCACCCGCTATGTTGTGGAGTATGGAGAAATCTCCACCTATCCCGCCGGCTACAAGGAGAACGCAGGTATCTTCTGCCACAACAACCCGTGGGTCATCATCGGAGAAACCGTACTGGGACGGGGTGACCGTTCCTGGGAGTATTTCCGCAAGATATGCCCGTCGTACACCGAAGAGCACAGTGCCCTGCATAAAGTAGAACCTTACGTATGCTGCCAGATGGTGGCCGGCAAGGACGCCGCCCGCCCTGGTGAAGGCAAGAACAGCTGGCTGACTGGAACGGCTGCCTGGACGTGGTATGCCATCACGCAATTCATACTCGGCATCAAGCCTTCGTATGAAGGTCTGGAAATCAATCCTTGTATCCCGGCAGGCTGGAAAGGCTTCAACGTGAAGCGTAGGTTCCGCGGGGCAGAATATCATATTACCGTGAAGAATCCCGATGGTGTGTGCAAAGGCATCAAGTCCGTCACAGTAGACGGCCAGCCGATAGAAGGCAATGTGGTGAACCATCTGCCGGGCACGCATACAGTAGAAGTAATAATGGGATAACCCACAAAATACAATATCATGATAAACCCTATTTATTCTCCAGCGCCCGAACGCTATGACAACGGCATGAAATTCCGCCGTTGCGGGCAAAGCGGCATCCTGCTGCCGGAAATATCACTCGGATTGTGGCACAACTTCGGCGACATGAACACATTTGCCAATTCCCAGGCCATGGCGCACTATGCCTTCGACCGTGGAATCACGCATTTCGACCTCGCCAACAATTACGGTCCTTCCTACGGTTCCGCCGAAGAGACTTTCGGAATGATTATGAAGAAATCCTTCATGCCCTATCGGGACGAACTGTTCATCTCCACCAAGGCCGGACACGACATGTGGCCCGGCCCCTACGGGGAGTGGGGCTCACGCAAGTACCTGATGAGCAGCCTCAACCAAAGTCTGAAACGGATGAACCTGGAGTATGTGGACATCTTCTACTCCCACCGCTACGACCCGGATACTCCGCTTGAAGAGACCCTGCAAGCACTGGTTGATATCGTACGGCAAGGCAAAGCACTCTATGTAGGAATCTCCAAATATCCCAAAGAGGCGGCCGAGTTTGCCTACAAATACCTGGAAGAACGGGATGTACACTGCCTGCTCTATCAAGGCAGATACAATCTCTTCAACCGCGAACCGGAAGAAGAAGGTATCCTGCAGCAAGCCAAAGGGAACGGAACCGGCTTCATCGCCTTCTCCCCGCTGGCGCAGGGCCTGCTGACCAACCGCTACCTGAATGGTATTCCCGAAGATTCGCGCATGGCAAAGGGGGCTTTCCTGAAGAAAGAAGCACTGACCGACGAGACGCTGCAAAAAATCAAGGCACTCAACGAAGTTGCTGCCTCACGCGGGCAAACCCTTGCCGAGATGTCACTTGCCTGGCTGTTGAAGGACGACCTGGTGACAAGCGTCATCATCGGAGCGAGCTCCGTTGCCCAACTGGCAGATAACTTGAAAGCGACTGAAAATACAGACTTCTCTGCCGAGGAACTGGAGAAGATAAAGAAAATCATTCAAAAATAAATCAACATGAAAAGCCTCCTTATTCAAACCTTTTGTTTATTATTCCTTTGCTTGGGCACGGTCCGTGCACAGCAATACCAACTTGCATCACCCAACGGAAAACTATCCGTTACGGTAGATGCCGGAGAAGCCCTCACCTGGCAGATAGCACACGACGGAACCACGGTGCTGCAACCCTCTGCCATCGCCCTGCAAGGCAGAGATGAAAAATCAGCCAAGAAAGCAATAACTTTCGGTAAAAATGTAAAAGTAATCCGTGCAGAACGCAAGTCCGTGGAGTCCTCCTTCCCCACTCCCCTCTATAAAAAAGCAAGTGTGAAGGATGTCTACAACCAGCTGACACTGAAATGCCGCGGAGGCTACAGCGTACAGTTCCGCGCATACGATGACGGCGCTGCCTACCGCTTCATTTCCGAACAGAACAAGCCGTTTATCGTCCTCAACGAAACTGCGGACTTCAATTTCGACAAGGATTACCAGGCATTTGTACCTTACATAAACGACAACCGCAACGGTGAGCGCTATTGCTTCTCTTTCGAGTCTTACTACGACGAAGCCCCGTTGTCCAAAATGCACACCGACTCACTCTCCATCACCCCACTGATGGTTTGCCTGGACGGAGGAAAGAAAGCCGTTATCATGGAAGCCGGATTGGAAAACTATCCCGGCATGTTCCTCACTGCAAATCCCCAGACACGTCAAGGAGTGCAGGCAGCATTTGCCCCCTATCCGCTGGAAGAAACAATCGGCGGACACAACCGGCTGAACCTGATACCGACAAAACGTGCAGACTACATCGCCCGTTGTGCCAAGCAGGAGCTCCCCTGGCGTGTGGTGCTCGTCACCGAAAAGGACACGCAGCTTGCCGACAATGACATGGCACAGCGTCTTGCCCCCGCCTGCCGCATCAAAGACATTTCCTGGATTAAACCCGGCAAAGTGGCTTGGGACTGGTGGAACACCTGCAACTTGACTGGCGTAGACTTCAAAGCCGGCATGAACACCCCGACTTATAAGGCATTCATCGACTTTGCCGCCGACAACAACCTGGAATATATCATCATCGATGACGGCTGGAGCGGAAACGAATCCTTATTGAAAGACCTGAATCCGGATATCGACTTAAAGGAACTGGTAGCCTACGGAAACCAGAAGGGCGTCGGCATCATTCTCTGGGCAAGCTGGCGAAACTCTGCCAAAGATACGGAAGCTGCATTCAGCCACTATGCACAGATGGGTATCAAAGGCTTCAAGATAGACTTCTTCGACCGTGACGACCAGCCACTGGTACAGTCTGTAGAACGTATTGTAGCCTGCGCCGCCGAGCACCGCCTGGTATTGGACCTGCATGGCCTCAAGCCATACGGTATACAGCGCACCTATCCCAACGTCCTGAACTTTGAAGGTGTAAAGGGATTGGAGAACGCCAAATGGGAACCGATAGTGAACGGAGCCCCCCTCCACAACTTCCCACGCTATGACGTGACTGCTCCCTACCTGCGTATGCTTATAGGCCCGATGGACTACACACCGGGAGCCACAATGAACGCAACCCGCGAAACCTTCCGTGCCGTCAACGACCATCCGATGAGCCAGGGTACGCGCGTCCACCAGATGGCGATGTACACCCTCTTCGAAGCCCCGCTGCAAATGCTTGCCGACAGCCCCAGCAAATATATGAAGGAGCAGGAATGCACGGACTTCATTGCCAAAGTGCCTACCGTTTTCGACGAGACCGTGGCACTGGACGGTGAAGTAGGCGAATACCTTACACTGGCACGCCGCAAGGGAGACGTCTGGTACATCGCCTCCATGACCGACTGGACACCACGCGACTGTACCATCGACCTTTCCTTCCTCGGAGAAGGAAGTTACGAAGCCGAAATCTTTTCCGACGGCATCAATGCCGACCGGGAAGCAACCGACTACAAGAAAGAAGTACGCACCGTGACCTCGGGAGACAAGCTGAACATACACATGGCACCCGGAGGAGGATGGACAGCACGGATATGGAAAAGATGATAGGGTGATAAAGTAATGACATGATAAGTGCAATAGGGTGACAGTTACGTTAAAAGTGCTGTCACCCTATTCCTTTATCACTTTTAACATACCTCTACGTGAACCTTTTATATCCTATCTTGTTTTTTCTCACAAAAGCCTAAGGTACCATAGGGCAGGAATTTATATTAAACCTAAACAATTATAAAAGTATGAAGAAATTTATTCCCCTATTATTAGCGGTCTTTGCAGTGACGCTTGCATCTTGCGAAAAAGACCCTGACATGGATAAGCTGGACAATAATTATCTGGTTTATACCAACTATGACAAGAAGGCGGATTTCAAAACCTTCGAAACTTATTACTTGCCGGACAGCATTCTGGTCATCGGTGATAAGGAAAACGCCGAATACTGGAAAGATGAGAATGCCCAGGAAATTCTCAGCGCTTATGTTGCTAACATGAACAGCCGCGGCTACATCCGTGTGGATGACCGGGAAGAAGCCGACCTTGGCTTGCAGGTAAGCTATGTCAGAAGTACCTATTACTTCACCGACTACGGACGTCCCGAATGGTGGTGGAACTATCCAGGCTACTGGGATGCTCCTTACTGGGGCAACTGGGGCGGATGGTATTATCCCTATGCCGTGAACTATTCCTACAGTACCGGTTCCTTTATCAGCGAATTGTTGAATCTGGAGGCGCCGCAAGGCCAGAGCGAGAAACTTCCTGTTCTGTGGACCAGCTATATGAGCGGCTTGCTGAGTGGTTCTACTTCTGTCAATACCAAACTTGCCGTGCAAGGTGTGAACCAAGCTTTCACTCAATCAACTTACCTGACTAACAAGTAGTGACAAGCTACGAGCTATAAGTGACAAATGACGGGTTACCCAATATTAAGGTAACAAGAATAATACGGCAGCATCCTTTCCGGACTGGGAAGTTGCCATTGAACCAAAAAACAAGAACAAAGTATGAAAACAATAAAATATCTTTCCTTGAGAGTATTTGCGGTTGCCGCTCTTGCTCTCGTCTTCGCCCTACCGACGAAGGCACAGATGACCGATAACGGTTATGCCAATATCGACTGGCAATATAACTTTCCCCTCAGCAACAACTTCGCCGACAAATCAAGCGGCTGGGGTATGAATTTTGAAGGCGGTTACTTCCTGACAGACAATTTTGCATTGGGAGCTTTCTTGAACTACCATAGCAACCATGAGTATTTCGGTCGCCAGACACTTCCCGTAGGCGAAGGCGGCAGTCTGAATACCGACCAGCAGCACACTGCATTCCAGTTGCCTTTCGGTCTGGCCTCCCGCTATGTATGGAACCGTGGAGGTGCATTCCAGCCGTATGCCGGTGTAAAACTGGGTGCTGAATATGCACAGTTGAAGTCAACTTTCAACGTATTCGAAGCCAACAAAGATACATGGGGTTTCTATGTATCTCCTGAAATTGGTTTCAATGTGTATCCTTGGGCTTATGGACCGGGCTTGCATTTCGCAGCCTATTACAGCTACGGTACGAACAAAGGTGACCTCTTTACGTACAGCGTAGACGGTTTGAGCAATTTCGGTCTGCGCGTAGGTATTGCGTTCTGATAAGACACACACTTAAAGCTTAACAGATAGAATTTAATTGTTTCAAAATTGAAGAAGAAAAGAGCCTTTCCTGCGTGAGCAAGGGAGGCTCTTTTTAATTGTACCAGTTATTTTTTTCCTCCCAGCATCGCCTTATATACAGCCTCCTGAATCCCCGTCCTTATATCCAGCCTCATCAACTTGTTATTCCACACATCCGGATAGGTGCGGTTGCTCAAAAAGACATAAACCAAGCCATTCTCCGGGTCTGTCCAGGCGCAAGTGCCCGTGAAACCGGTATGGCCGTAGACAGAAGCAGGGGCAGACTCTGCGCAGGGACTCTTCTGGGGATTACGCTGGTCGGGCTTATCAAATCCCAGCCCCCGGCGGCTTATCCTTGAGACGGTGGTAGTAAATACCCTGCAAGTCTCCTTGCTCAAATAGCGCTTACCGTCCAGCTCACCCCCATTCAGCAACATCTGATAGACTTTTGCCACTTCTTCGGCAGTGGAAAACAGCCCGGCATTACCGGAAACGCCGCCCTGAAAAGCTGCAGATTCATCATGTACAAATCCTTGCAAGGTAGTCTTACGCAAGAAAGGATCTGTTGATGAAGGTACAATATCTTCCTTCTTCAAGAAGCGCAGAGGAAGATACCCCGTACGCTCCAATCCCATCGGAGTATAGAATTCCTTGGCCAAATATTCGTCCATAGACATGCCGGTGCGCGCCTCGACCAACTGCTGCAACAAAATAAAGCCCACACAACTATAACGGTAACGTTTATCTCTAAGCGGAGTATCCACAATCTTCTGCAAGTACTCTTGCTTGAAGGAACGGTTCAGCCAAAGGCTGTCGGACACTTGCATTGTATGTTCCGGTGTCTGCACCTTCGACGTCAGTCCCTGGCGGAAGCGGAACTTAGGGTTCGCCCAAGTCTGCCGTCCGATGCGTGCAGAATGCCGGGCATCGGGACGTGCCTTGAACAAAGTGCCGGTGTAGCTCTCTTCATCAATCGCTTCCTGATAGAACAGCAAGGTGGAAGGCAGACCGGACTCGTGCATCAATAGCTCGCGTACCGTAATATTCTTCTTGTCCGTATCCTGCAGGAAAGGCAGATAGGTTGACACCCGGTCCGTAAGGCTGAGACGTCCGCCATCGTACAACTTCATCACAGCAAGCAGTGTGGCCGTGGTCTTTGTCAGCGAGGCGATGTCGTACACATCCGTTTTCTTCACGGGAAGCGCCTTGCTTCCGGCCTCGTTCCAGACGTGGGTACCGAAAGCTTTATTATACATCTCCCTGCCATCCTTCAGCACCACCACCTGGCAACCGGGGTAAGCCCCTTCACGAATGCCTTCTTCAGCTATCTTGTCTATTTCAGCCAGCAGACGGGAATTCATACCATGCTCTTCGGGTACAAAGCGGGGGGCGCTTTGAGGAGTCAGCGTCACTCCCGCACCGGCAGCAAACCGACTACCGATACTGGCAGACAAGCGTCCCTCTGAACAAGCGCTGCCATAAACAATCCGGGCAACCTGCCGCTGTACCTCCTCGTTGGAGGAGTGTGCCAAAATCACCGCTTCAGCAGCAGCGTCCCCTTGTTTTATCTGCAATACCTGCTTGCCAGGAATAAAGAACAGATAAACCACCGGTACGTCAGGAGCGAACTTTGCAAAGAAATTCTGATAGGGCGTCAAACGGTGTTCGGTGACACAGACCAGAATACGTTTGTACTTGGCCAGCGCATTCCTCAAACGGTTCCCGTCAGCCTCCGGCAGATTCTTGCCCAAATGGAACTCCACAGGACGGGTATACTGCGACAGTTCCTTGAGGAACGGCCGGATTTCCTGCGCTTCTCCCACATTGAGCACGGCAACTTCACCGATGGAAGGGTCCAGCGGAAGTACCTCGTCCCGGTTATCCAGCACAGTGATGGCCGCCAAGTTCAGCCGGCGCATCAAATCACGCGTTTTCGGAGTATTGATGCGGGTCCCCAAACCTGAAAGCTGTACATGGGGTTTCTTTTCCAACCCAAGGGCATATTTATATTTCAGTACTTTACGGCATTTCGCCTCTATCTCTTTCTCTGTCAGCTCCCCTTTTTTCACAGCGGCAAGCACAGCCTCCACTTCTTCCTTAATACGCCGGGGGACAAGCAGCAAATCATTGCCGGCTTTCAGCGCCTGCAAACAGATGCTTTCATTGCCCGATACCCCTTTCATGGCAAGGGCATCCGTAAAGACAAGCCCCTGAAAGCCGAGGTCATTCACCAACAGACCGGAAACTACCTTACGCGAAAGCGAAGACGGGAGCCCCTTTTGCGGCTCTATGGTAGGCACCTCCAAGTGCCCCACCATCATTCCTCCCAATCCGGCACGAATAGCTTTTCTGAAAGGATAAAGCTCTATACTGTCCAGACGGGCACGGGTAAAAGGCAGCACGGGCAACGCCTTATGAGAATCCACATCCGTATCCCCATGTCCCGGAAAGTGCTTGCTGACAGAAAGCACACCACCATCCTCCAACCCTTTGGAGTAGGCAACAACCTTGTTCGCCACATTGAACGGACTTTCACCGAAGGAACGGGTATTGATAACCGGATTCTTGGGATTGATATTCACATCCGCTACGGGAGCAAAATTCACTTGCACCCCCAGTTCACGGCATTGGCGGGCCACCTCGCGCCCATATTCATAAATCAGTGTATCGTTCTGTATGCAGCCCAGCACCATGTTTCGCGGAAAGTTCGGAGTACCGCGAAGGCGCATAGCCAGCCCCCATTCACCGTCAAAGGTAATCATCAGCGGAACTTCCGCCATCCGCTGCGCCTCATTGGTCAACATCACCTGGTTCTGCATCAATCCGCCGGAGAATAACAGACCGCCTACCTTATAGTCCTCCACCACCTTACGCAGCAGTTCCTTGTTGGCCTTGTCCTGCTGGGGGGCAATCGTATAGATGAACAGTTGTCCGATGCGTTCTTTCAGAGTCAGACGCTGCATGACGGAATCCACCCACTGCCTGCACCGCACGTCACTGTTCAAGAGACGTACAAGCGAAGGGTCGTTCGGCGGCACCGGAGTAAACGGCATCGGGCCAAGCTGCGCTTTCAGAAGCGGACAAAGACAACACAATATAGTGATATAGGCAAGCAGGTATATTCTCTTCATTCCTTATAGATAGATTGTTTTTAGGGGATTTGCGGAATAATACTTTTATAAATCAATTCCTGGATATCTCTTCTTATATTCATGTCACCCAGTTTCGTGTTCCATACATTGGGGCACAAGCGGTTGCTGAGGAATACATACACCGTCTTGTTTTCCGGGTCCACCCAAGCACAAGTACCGGTAAATCCGGTATGTCCATATACCGCTTCCGGAGCGGAAGGAGCACAAGGGCTGCGCTTCACAATGGATACATCCGGCTTGTCGAATCCCAGACCGCGACGGCTGATGGCAGATTTCTCCGTCGTAAACAAACGGCAGGTTGCCTCACTCAAGAAACGCTTGCCATTGAATTCACCGCCGTTCAGCAACATTTGATAAACCTTTGCCACCTCTTCGGCCGTAGAGAAAAGTCCTGCATTACCGGACACCCCACCCATGCAGGCAGCAGTCTCGTCATGCACATATCCGCATATATCCTGGCGACGCAGGAAGTCATTGGATGCCGTGGGCATGATTTCCGCTTTGGTGAACTTCGTCAAAGGCAGAAACATAGTACGTTGCAATCCCATCGGGGCATAGAACTCACGGGCAAGGTACAAATCCATCGGCAGCTCCGTCACCTTCTCCACTACCTGCTGCAACAGCACGAAGCCAAGGTCGCTGTAAACATAACGTTTGCCATCCAACTCGCACTTGGCTATCCGCTGAAGGATAGAATTCTTGAAACTCTTGTTCAGCCACATGCCATCTGCCATGTGCAGGGTATAGACCGGTGTATTCTTGTCGGACACCATCCCTTTCCGGAACTTAAAATCGGAACAATAATAGCTATGCTCGCTTACCTGCGTACGATGCCACTCGTCCACCCAACTCTGGGAGTACGGGCCGTGTACCGAATTCGGGTCTATGATGTCCAGGTAGAAGCGGATATAGGGAGGAAGCCCCGATTCGTGGAACAGAAGTTCGCGGATGGTAATGTTCCGCTTGTTGCCATTGCGCAAGAAGGGCAGATAAGCGGAAACCTTGTCATCCAGTTTTATCTTGCCCTCATCATACAGTTTCATGACGGCAAGCAACGTAGCCGTAGTCTTGGTCAGCGAAGCCAAATCAAAAAGGTCCGAAGAACGGACAGTAGTGGTATCCTTATCAGAGTGGGTTCCGAAGCCTTTGTCATATACCGGCAGTCCGTCTTTCCACACCAGCACGCGGCAACCGGGATAAGCTCCCGCTTCCAGTCCCTTTCGGGCAACGGCATCGATACTTTGCAGCACATACGACTTCATGCCGTAATCTTCCGGAACAGTCTTCCCCGGTTTCATGCCCGGCTCAATCATACAGCCCGTTCCCGCTGGAAACAGTTTACCGATACTCATCGACATTCTGCCACTGGCCAGCTTTTTGGCAAAAAGAACATCAGCCACGTATTGCTGCAAATCCGTCTCTGCCGAATGTGCCAGCACCACAGCGCTGGATTTGGCAAGTGCGGGCATCAGAGGTTGCAATGTACGGTAAGAGGTAAAAAAAGTATAGACCAGCGGAGCACGCAGGTTCAAGCCTTCCAGAAAGGCCACATCACGGTCGCTGACATAAGCCGAACCGGTGATGCTGATAACCACGCGACGGAAAGCAGCCAACTGCCCCTGCACTTCCTGCCAGAGAGCCTCATCGGCATTCCAAGGCAAGTGGAAATGGCTGATGCCTGCATTCTTTTTCATAGCTTCCACAAAGGGAGCATCCGCCTCCTTCTCTCCGATGCTGAGCACGGCAATATCACCTTCCACCGGTGCCAGCGGGAGGACATCGAAATAATTGTTCAATACAGTCACTGCCGAACGGCGCAACTTGGCAGCCAACACCTGCGCTTCCTCCGTATTGATGCGATAGCTCATTCCGCTGACCCGAAGTTGCGGCTGGCGGTTTCTCAAACCAAGCATATACTTGTACATCAATACCTTGCGGCACTTGGCATCAAGTTCGTCCTTACTCAGTTGTCCCGACTCCACTGCATCTACCAGCTCCTGCACCGCATTCTTCGTATTGAACTGTACCAGCACCATATCATTTCCCGCCAGCAGCGCTTTGGTAGTTACCTGCGGAATGGCAGACACCCCCTTCATGTCCAAGGCATCGGTAAACACCAGCCCTTTAAAGCCGAGTTCATCCTTCAACAACCCGGTCACCACATTCCGCGACAAGGAAGAAGGAGTCACCCCGTCCGGGTCCAGCGCCTGCACTTGCAGATGGCCTACCATGACACCCCCCAATCCGGCACGTACCATTTCCTTGAAGGGATAAAGTTCCACACTGTCCAGGCGTGCACGGTCGTAGTGCAAGGCAGGAAGCGCCTTATGAGAATCCACATCCGTATCGCCATGCCCGGGGAAATGCTTGCAAACGGAAAGTATGCCCCCGCTTTCGAGCCCACGGCTGTATGCCACCACCTTTTCCGCCACCCGCTGCGGGTTCTCGCCAAAGGAGCGTACGTGTATCACCGGGTTCAGCGGATTCGTATTGACATCCGCATCGGGTGCAAAATTGACGTGTACCCCCAATTCGCGGAACTGGCGGGCCACCTCACGTCCATATTCTTCAATCAGGCCATTGTCCTCGATACATCCCAAGGCGGCATTACGGGGATAGTCCGGAGCGCCTTTCAGCCTCATTGACAGTCCCCACTCTCCATCGAAAGTAACCATAACGGGAATCTTGGCATCCTTCCGGGCCATATTGGTCAAGATAGCCTGCTCTTCCGGAGTACCTTCGGAAAACAGCAAGCCACCGACCTTGTATTTCTTTACCAGCTCGCGCATCTGCTTTTTCGTGGCCTTGTCTGCTCTGGCCGGAATGGTGGCAACGATGAGCTGCCCCACTTTTTCGTGTACATTCAGACCTGACAACACGGAGTCCACCCATTGCCGGCACCGGTTGTCTGCAGCCGAAGGAAGAAACGGGCCTCCCGTCTGGGCGTGAAGTGAAGATAATCCCAATATAAACAATCCTGCAACCCATAAAAGGAGGGTGAGTCTTTTCATCATGCTATTTTTCAGTTAAAGTAAGTACCATTTCTCCTACGTAGATGCCACTCTTTCCGGTGTGCAGCACGGGAACGCTCTTGCCGTCCGCATTCAGATAAACGGCAGGCTTTTCCATAAAAGTATGCGAATGTCCTCCCAAAATGACATCAATGCCACGCGTCTTGCCTACCAGGTTCTCGTCGGAAGCGCCTTCGGGATTTGCACTGCGGATACCCAAATGAGACATGCAAATCACAACCTCGCAATTCTCCTTCTCCCTGAGAAGGTCTGTCATTTCCTGGGCCACCTTTATCGGGTCGTTGTAGACAATGCCTATGCATTTATCCGCCTGCACCAGCCCTTCCATCTTAGGGGCCAGGCCGAAGATTCCGATTTTCACCCCTTCGCGCACCAAGGTGATATAAGGCTTCACCAGCCCTTCGAGTACCGTACCCGTCACGTCATAATTGGAACAGACCACGGGAAAATCCGCCATACGGAACAATTCCGCCATATTCTCAAGTCCGAAATCAAATTCATGATTACCTATCGTCATGGCATCATAGCCCATGAGGTTCATCATCTTGACCTCCAGCTCGCCTTTGAAAAAGTTATAATAAGGGGTGCCTTGCGAGATGTCTCCGCAATCCAGCAGCAACATATCCGGATGCTTGCCGCGAAACTGCTTTACAAAACCGGCACGGCGCACCACACCGCCCATCCCGGCATACTCGTCGGCAGCCTCGGCGCTGATGGGTTCTATACGGCTGTGCGTATCGCTGGTGTGCAGGATAAACAGTTGTTTTCCGGATTGGCCGGACGATACAGAATCGGCGGACACCAGGCAAAGGGGTTCTTCAGTAATGACACGCTCCTCTTGCTGTGCCGATGCGGGGAGCATGAAAAGCAGCAGGGCTGCCAAGGAATACATATGTTTCATAGAACTTCTGTTTTTTTAATGCTTACTCTTTAACGACCACTCTTCCCTCCATGCGCGAAGTCACCTTCTTGCCGGCTGCCGTCTGCTTCTCCACATACTTCATGAACAGACCACGCAGTGTAGCCCCATCCGGGCACTCCCTTTTATCCGCCTGCAGGAAAGCCGTCATTCCATCGTTTCCATCAGCCAGATAATCAATCGTGGCAACCGTATAGTCACGGTCATCCTCCACCGGCTTGCCGGCAATGGAAGCCTGGAGCAGCTTGCCATCCTTGCTGATTTCCAACTGTATACCACTCACCCCTTCACCAAGTCTCACCGCAATGTTTTCAAACAAGTGCTTCATGGCAGAGCCTTTCATCGTCAGCACACAGAGCGAATTCTCAAAAGGCAATATCTCATAGATGTTTTCGGTAGTGATGTCTCCTTCCGTCAGGGAGTTCCGGATTCCACCGATATTGATTAGCCCCATATCGGCCGGTTTGCCCAGCACTTCCACCGCAGCCTCACGCAGTACATCTGCAATCAGATTGGATAAAAGGCTTTCGGGCCGGAATCTGTCCATCGACATTTCTGCGGTTCCCACCACATGATACATAACGCTGTCCATCCGGGCCTTGTAAGGCGCCAGCAGAGCCACGGCTTCGGCATCCGGCTCGGCATCCCAGACAGAGTTCATGGGAATTCTGCCTCCCTCTACCTTGGTCACTTCGTAGGAAGAATGGCAGGAAACCAATAGAAGTGCAACCGCCAACACTGCCCCCGCAAGGAGACTGAAAGTTTGTTTCTTCATATTCATTTAGTTTTAAATTGCTACAAATATACTTTTCTTTTGCGACTGAGCCACACAATTAACCGATTATTTAGACTTGCGTTTAGCAGAATGAAACGCTCAAAAATCATCCCAACTGGCGAAAAAAAGCTTGAAGCACTTGTGTATCTGGCAAATAATTCGTTCCTTTGCACCGCTTTCGCGCAATCGCTGTCAGGACACCAAGAGAGAAGCCTGGTATGTTGCGTTGTAACGATGAAACAATTTAATAATAAAAACAATGGATTTAATTAAAATTGCAGAAGAAGCATTTGCTACCGGAAAACAGCACCCGAGCTTCAAGGCAGGTGACACTGTAACAGTAGCATATCGTATTGTCGAGGGTAACAAGGAACGTGTACAGCTGTACCGTGGTGTTGTTATCAAGATTGCCGGACATGGAGACAAGAAGCGTTTTACAGTACGTAAGATGTCAGGAACCATAGGCGTAGAACGTATTTTCCCGATTGAATCACCGGCTATCGACAGCATCGAAGTGAACAAGGTGGGTAAAGTTCGTCGCGCTAAACTGTACTACCTGCGCGCTCTTACCGGTAAGAAAGCAAGAATCAAAGAAAAAAGAGTTAACGGTTAATTCCAGACTCCTATTTCGAAATAAAAAAGGGAAACTGACAATGTCGGTTTCCCTTTTTTAGTGATATACACAGTAGGCATACACACCATGCGATACTCTACTGCTACTCCCTCATTCAAAACATTGTAAGCCTGCGCTCCTTTCCTTTCACATAAGCCTTCCTTCTTGCTGATATGTTAGTTTATCAGCGCCCAACGGCCGTGAGACGCTCTGCTAACGACCGTCAACAAGGTGCTTTATGGCCGTTAGGCGAACGCCTCACGGCCGTTAAACAGCTCTCATATGCATAGCTTGCCTATACTGAATACCTATCTTATCCATACCAAAAACCTGACTTCCACCTATTATCGCACGGGCTTTTACGAAGTTAATACCGTGTTTGCAGGAAACCAATAGCTTGTTTACACGATATTGGCAAATTGCCCCATATCCTATTAATTTATTGTACTACAAGACATTAATAGATTATTTGGCGTAAATTTAAGGTGGAAGCAAAAGTTGCTTCCACCTTTTCAAGTTGCTTCCACAGCATCCGCAACCCCGATGAATAAAGGGATACAGAGAATGGGTGGAAGTGTGGAAGCAACTTGTGACATAACTTTATTGCTGAGGAATATGTGCCACCAAAGAAAAAAAGGTGTGTCGAAACTCTCATAAACTAAAAATCACCCTCGCCACAGATAGGTGTAGCGAGGGTGACTTCGATAGAAGGGGAGTTTTGACATATCCCCTCCTTTATCAGTTTCCCTAATATTGATTACTTGATATCTCTCAGCTCCCAGCCCAACGCACTGGCACCCAGCACTGCAGCATCAGAGTCCTTCAACTCGGAAGCCAGCAACTTGGTCTTACCTTTGTAGATATTCAATACATTGTCGTCAATAGCTTTCTGGATAGGCTTGAAGATATAGTCTCCCGCTTTTGCCAGACCACCGAACAACACGATAGCTTCCGGACTGGAGAAAGCGATGAAGTCAGCCAAAGCCTCACCCAAGATGGTTCCGGTAAACTCAAAGATGTCTTGAGCAATCTTGTCACCCTTCACCGCTGCATCATACACATCCTTGGAAGTAATGTTTTCTGCCGGAATGTCGCGCAACAAACTCGGTTCGGTACTCTTGGTCAAGAACTCACGTGCAGAACGCGCCACACCCGTAGCCGAACAATAAGTTTCCAGACAGCCGTGACGTCCGCATCCGCAGAGACGTCCGTTTTCACGACGGATAATAGTATGTCCCAACTCTCCGGCAAAACCGTCATGGCCATATACCATCTGACCGTTAATAACGATACCGCTACCTACACCGGTGCCAAGAGTTATCATGATAAAGTCTTTCATACCACGAGCCGCACCGTAAGTCATTTCACCGATACCGGCAGCATTGGCGTCGTTTGTCAAAGCGGTAGGGATACCCAAGCGCTCTTCAAACATGGCAGCCAAAGGAATTACACCCTTCCAGGGAAGGTTCGGGGCAAACTCAATAGTACCGCTGTAATAGTTTCCGTTAGGAGCACCGATACCGATACCTTTTATCTTGTCTACTCCACCGTTGGCAATAATGAGCGGCAACAGATTCTTGCAAACTTCGTCTACGTAATCATTGACGTCCTCATAAGCTCCGGTTTTGATGGAACTGCTTGCAATAATAGTTCCGCGTGCGTCTACAATACCAAAGACGGTGTTTGTTCCGCCTATGTCAATGCCCACTACATAGGGCTTTTCCATGTTTGAATTCATGATATTACTTTTGTTTAAAGGGTTAGTTAATCACATTCATGGTTACAAAAATCACAAAGAAAAACGACACTGCAAAATCTTTTTTTAAAAAAGTTTGCAACTTTTGCAACTTTTCGTAGCATTGCTGCGTCTAATAGTGAAAATTAATAAGAGTAAAGCAATAAACAGGGAAAACAGTGATACAACTAAAAGACATTAACAAGACCTACAACAACGGAGCACCGCTGCATGTGCTCAAAGGTATCAACCTCGACATTCAGAAAGGCGAATTTGTTTCCATCATGGGCTCATCGGGTTCGGGAAAGTCCACTTTACTCAATATACTGGGTATTCTGGATAGTTACGACACGGGGGAATATTATCTGAACGGTACCCTCATCAAGAACCTCAGCGAAACGAAGGCAGCCGAGTACCGCAACCGTATGATTGGTTTCATCTTCCAGTCCTTCAATCTCATTTCCTTCAAGAATGCAGTGGAGAATGTGGCGCTTCCTCTCTTTTATCAAGGAGTGAGCCGCCGCAAACGTAATGCGCTGGCACTGGAATATCTGGACCGCCTGGGGCTGAAAGAGTGGGCACACCACATGCCAAATGAGATGTCCGGTGGACAGAAACAACGTGTAGCCATCGCCCGTGCCCTCATTACCCAACCGCAGATTATCCTTGCCGATGAACCTACCGGCGCGCTCGACAGCAAGACTTCCGTAGAGGTGATGCAGATTCTAAAGGAACTGCACGATACGGGCATGACCATCGTAGTCGTGACCCACGAAAGCGGTGTTGCCAACCAGACGGACAAGATTATCCATATCAAAGACGGTATCATAGGTAGCATCGAGACGAATCTGAACCACGATGCAAGCCCGTTCGGAAAAGACGGACTCATGAAATAATAAAGGAAGAGCCCCTCCCCCTTTAATTTTTAATTCTTAATTCTTAATTCTTAATTTTTAATTATCAATGATAGACCTTTGGCAAGAAATATACGGAACCATCAAACGCAACAAACTGCGTACATTCCTGACGGGCTTTGCCGTGGCATGGGGAATCTTCATGCTCATCGTGCTGCTCGGAGCCGGAAACGGTATCATACATGCCTTCGAGCAAAATGCGTCGGAGCGTGCCTTGAACTCTATCCGCATCTTCCCCGGCTGGACCACCAAGTCATACGACGGTCTGAAAGAAGGACGCCGCGTCCAACTGGACAACCGGGACATGGATGACACGGAGAAGCAATTCACTGAAAATGTCATCAGTGCCGGTGCCACCGTGCGTCAAAGTAATGTAAACGTCAGCTTCGGACAAGAATATATCAATATCTCTCTGCTGGGCGTATATCCCAACTACACCGAAGTGGAAACCGTGAAAACAGCGGACGGACGTTTCATCAACTACAACGACCTGAAAGACCGACGTAAAGTCATCATCCTCCATAAGAAATCTGCAGATATCCTTTTCGGAAAAACGCATACTGAACCCATCGGACAATTTGTCAATGCCAGTGGAGTGGCCTATCAAGTAGTAGGCCTCTACAATGACCAGGGAGACCGCGAGGCAAACGAAGCGTATATCCCCTTCTCCACCTTGCAGACCATCTATAATAAAGGAGACAAGCTGAATAACATCATCTTTACAACCAAGAACCTGCACAGCATAGAAAGTAACGAAGCCTTTGAAAAAGAATACCGCAAGGCTATTGCCACCAATCACCGCTTTGACCCCACGGATGAGAGCGCCATATGGATATGGAATCGTTTCACCAACTATCTGCAGACACAGAATGCAATGGGTATCCTCCGGACTGCAATCTGGGTTATCGGTATCTTTACACTGTTGAGTGGGATTGTCGGCGTGTCGAACATAATGCTGATTACCGTGAAAGAACGTACCCGGGAATTTGGTATCCGTAAGGCATTGGGAGCAAAACCTTTCTCCATCCTTTGGCTGATTATTGTGGAAAGCGTGACTATCACTACGCTATTCGGTTATATCGGTATGGTGGCAGGCATCGGGGTGACGGAATGGATGAACTCTGCTTTCGGTAGCCAGACGATGGATGCCGGCATGTTCCAGCAGACCATGTTCTCCGATCCCACCGTAGACCTCAGTATTGCTATCCAAGCTACCCTGACCCTTATCATAGCGGGTACGTTGGCTGGGTTCTTCCCGGCTAAGAAAGCGGTAAGTATCAGTCCTATTGAAGCACTTAGAGCAGATTAAAGATTATGAGAATAGACATAGATACGTGTGAGGAAATCCTCATCACAATAACAAGGAACAAAACGAGAAGCCTGCTTACGGCGTTCGGCGTATTCTGGGGTATCTTTATGCTGGTGGCGCTTATCGGTGGCGGCCAGGGCATGCAGGAAGAACTAAAATCCCAGTTCGAAGGATTTGCAACCAACTCGGGCTTTATCGCTGCACAAAAGACAAGCGAGGCTTATAAAGGTTTTCGCAAAGGACGATGGTGGGATTTGGAGATGGAAGATGTGGACCGTGTACGCAATGTGGACGGTGTGGCGCTTGCCACGCCTTCCATTGCCTTATGGGGACAAGTGGCTGTCTACGGAGACAACAAGTACGACTGTAGTGTGAAAGGCTTGTATCCCGAATATGAACAGATAGAACATCAAGAGATGACCTATGGACGTTTCATCAATGATGTCGACATTAAAGAGTCGCGTAAAGTGTGTGTAATCGGCAAACGTGTTTATGAAAGCCTCTTCAAACCCGGTGAAGACCCCTGCGGCAAATATGTCCGGGTAAATGGTATCTATTACCGGGTTATCGGAATGTGTTCATCCGAAGGCAATGTCAATATACAAGGGCAGGCCTCTGAAGCCATTACATTGCCTTTTTCCACCATGCAACAGACCTACAACCTCGGAAAAAAACTGCATGTAGTATGTTTCATCATGAAACCGGGAGTAAAAGTGAAAGACGTGCAGCCCGAAGTGGAACGTCTTGTAAAAGCAGCGCACTACATTGCTCCCGATGACAAACAAGCCGTCATGCTTCTGAATGCGGAAGCTATGTTCTCCATGATGGACAACCTGATGATTGGAGTGCGCTTTCTAATCTGGATGGTAGGTTTGGGGACGCTGTTTGCCGGAGCTATCGGCGTATCGAATATCATGATGGTAACCGTCAAGGAGCGTACAACGGAAATAGGCATACGCCGTGCCATAGGTGCCCGTCCTAAAGACATTCTGCAACAAATTCTTTCGGAAAGCATGGTGCTAACCACTATAGCGGGTATGGCAGGTATTTCTTTTGCCGTATTTGTACTGCAAATACTTGAAAAGGCCGCCAATGACCCTGGAGTTATCAAAACCCACTACCAGGTTTCATTCGGACTGGCTATCGGAACCTGCATCCTCCTCATCGCATTAGGAGTGCTTGCCGGACTGGCACCTGCCTATCGCGCCATGGCAATCAAGCCAATTGAAGCCATCAGGGATGAATAAACTTATAGAGAGACCACTAACCGTAAGCCATGAAATAATGGCTATATCAATCGTAAATAATTAAATCGTAAATATAAGATGAAAACAAAGAAGTTTCTGAAAATCGCATTATTGGTAGTAATTGCTGCCTTATTCATTTGGACATTCGTTTTTCTGTACCAGAAGTCCCAACCTAAAGTAACAGTATACGAAACGATAGTTCCGGAAGTGACAGACCTTGAAAAGACTACCGTAGCCACCGGCAAAGTGGAACCGAGAGATGAAGTCCTTATCAAGCCGCAGATTTCCGGTATCATTGCCGAAGTATACAAGGAAGCAGGACAAAGTGTGAAGCAAGGGGAAGTGCTTGCCAAAGTAAAGGTGATACCCGAACTGGGACAATTGAACTCTGCCGAAAGCCGCGTACGATTGGCGGAAATCAACGCTGCCCAAGCCGAAACGGATTTCGCCCGTACCCAGAAACTGTACAACGACAAGCTTATCAGCGCTGAAGAGTACGAAAAAGGGGAAGTAAGCGTGAAGCAGGCACGCGAGGAACTACAGACAGCAAAAGATAACCTGGAAATTGTAAAGGAAGGCATCACCAAGAACAGCGCCTCTTTCAGTAGTACCCTGATCCGTTCCACCATTACCGGTCTGATTCTGGATGTACCCATCAAAGTCGGTAACTCGGTTATCATGAGTAACACTTTCAATGACGGAACCACCATCGCTACCGTTGCCAACATGAACGATTTGATTTTCCGCGGCAACATTGACGAAACGGAAGTGGGCCGTGTGCACGAAGGCATGCCGGTGAAACTAACAATCGGCGCCCTGCAGAATCTTTCGTTCGATGCCACACTGGAATACATATCTCCGAAGGGTGTGGAAGAAAACGGTGCCAACCAGTTTGAAATCAAAGCTGCCATTGCCGCACCGGACAGCGTACAGATACGTTCCGGCTATTCTGCCAACGCAGAAATCGTATTGGACCGTGCCCAGAAAACGCTTGCCGTACCGGAAAGTACCATTGAATTCAATGGTGACAGCACCTTTGTATATGTAATGACGGACAGTGTACCGGTACAGAAGTTCGAACGCCGCCCCATCCAGGTCGGCATGAGTGACGGCATAAAGATTGCCATCAAAAGCGGTATCAGTGCCCAGGATAAGATTCGCGGTGCAGAGAAAAAGGATTAACAAACGGAATAGCTTAAAAAGATATACGATATGAATAAAAAGATATTCTTATACCTCGCAATATTCGGCAGTATCTCAGTGCAGGCGCAGGAACGATGGTCTTTACGCCAATGCATAGACTATGCCATCGAGCATAACATCAGTATCCGCCAGACAGCCAACGCTGCCGAACAGAGTGCTGTCGAAGTAAATACAGCCAAATGGGCACGACTGCCGAACCTGAATGCCAGTGCCGGCCAGAGCTGGAACTGGGGACGTACGCAAACAGCCATCAAAAATGAGGATACGGGAGACTATTCCACTGTATACGTCAACACCAGCAGCCACGGCACTAATATGTCTGTCAATACCAGCATACCTATCTTTACCGGTCTGGAAATTCCCCACCAGTATGCATTGGCCAAACTAAACCTCAAAGCTGCCATTGCCGACCTGGACAAAGCCAAGGAAGACATTGCCATCAATATAGCTTCGGCCTACCTTCAGGTGCTGTTCAATGAAGAGCTCCACCAGGTGGCGTTGGGACAAGTGCAATTGAGCAAAGAGCAATATGTCCGCATCAGCCGGCTTGCCGACTTGGGAAAAGCCTCTCCGGCAGAACTGGCAGAAGCCAAAGCACGTGTGGCACAAGACGAGATGAATGTAGTGCAGACAAACAACAACTATAAGTTGGCCCTGCTCGACCTTAGCCAGCTTATCGAACTGGAAACACCGGAAGGGTTCAATCTGGAATCTCCGGCAGTCAATCTGGATTTAGTCCCTCTCACTCCTCCGGATGAGATATTCCAAACAGCCATGGTGAGTAAGGCTTCCATACAAGCTGCACAGTTCCGCTTGGAAGGCAGTAAACACAATATCCGTATTGCCCAGAGCAACTACTACCCGCAACTGAGCCTGAACGGTAGTCTCGGTACGAATTACTATTCTACCATCGACCGTACTTTCAGCCAGCAGATGAACGATAACTTCAACAAATATGTAGGATTCAACCTCAGCGTACCTATTTTCAACCGTCTCTCTACCCGTAACCGGGTACGCACGGCACGCCTGCAACGTGAAAACTATGCCTTGCAATTGGATAATGCCAAGAAGACACTTTATAAGGAAATCCAACAAGCATGGTACAACGCCGCTGCTGCCGAAAGCAAATATACCAGTAGCCATACAGCCACCGTTGCCAGCGAAGAGTCTTTCAAGCTGATGAGCGAAAAGTATGAGAACGGAAAAGCAAATGCCGTAGAATACAATGAAGCAAAACAGAACCTTATGAAATCCCAATCAGACGAATTGCAAGCCAAGTATGACTATCTGTTCCGTACCAAGATTCTGGATTTCTATAAGGGAGAACCGATTGAATAAAAAAAGAAGTATAATTTTAGTTGTTGTGTTTGATTCTCCCCTCTCCCTGCCTCCAGGCTGACAAGAGGGGAGTTTTTTGTTCTTCTATCTCCTTTCCGAAGAGCGGGAAGAGCTACTGCCGGTAGAACTGCGGGTAGTGCTTGAAGAGCTGCTGCGACGGCTTTCGGAACTCCGTACGCCGGAAGCATTTCTTCTTTCCTTGCTTGCCGTCTTTACCCTGCTACGGCTGGGGCTCTTATCATTATTTTTAGTTCTTGTGGCTTCTATTTTCTCTTTACTCGACTTTCTGCCACTATCCACACTACTACGTCGCGTACTGCTGTTACGTGTACCTGTGCTAATGCGATTATTACTACCGTTACTACGTCGCGTGGTATATACATCATCCCTGCCTGCCGGACGCTTATGCGAATTAGGGCGGATGTTCACCGAACCGAAATCTGAACGGCGGCTAGTGTGGTACGACTTATCATTCCGAATACTCCACGAACCAGTATAGTGCGGATGATGGTAACGACCGCGATAATAGCTGTTGTGATAGTGCGTACGATAATGCCCACCGCAATATGTACGGTAATGATACGGCCGCGGGAAATAGAAATGATTATGGTTGGTGTAAGTGATGTAAACCCTAAAAGACCAACGACCACCACTTACATAAACCGGACGGTAAAAATAGGCGGCCTGCATGAAACGGCCGTACTGCCGGTTATTCAGCACCCATCGAAGGTCGTCATTGCGCACATCCAGATAATCGTAATAGCGATTCAAGGCCCATTCCTCCCCCCGAAGAACGTCATCCATCAGATAACGTATACCGGAAATGAAATCATAGTTTATTTCGTACACGTCATTATACTGTTCTGTACTCAGGTTCAATTCATAGGCCATCTTGTCCGTAAGAAAACGGGTCTCTTTACGCACTTTGCTGTTGCTCATTGCCGCACTACAAACAGCTGTACTCATCATAGCGGCAAGAAATATAAATATAATCCGTTTCATAATCCCTCCTTTTTTTAGTTATTCTTCTCATGATATTGTTTGATGAAGGCATTTATCTCGTTCTTGTCCGACGAGAAGGTCAGCTTGTCTATCGCATAATAGAAATTCGGTTTATCGGCTATTTTAGGATAAATCTTCTTCATCAACTGCTTCTTTTCACTGTCGAAACGATAAAAATCCATCAGACGGATACACTGGTCAGTAGTGAACCAAGAGGTCAGCAAGGCATGGTCGAGCACTTCCTTACGGTCTGAATCGAAACTCTGTTTTTCCATCAGCCCCATAAACTGTTCGAAGGCAGATGGTGACATCACCGGTTCATGCTGCTCGCCTCCTAACGGTCTGTCACCGGGTCTGCCAGGCTTGTGATGATTAGAAGTACCCCAGTTTCCACCAGGTCTTTTGTCCTCTGGAATGAAAATATCTTCCACTTCATTGATGGAGCAATGCACACGTTCATCATATAGGAGTTTTCCTCTTCGGGAATTCTCCCCACGGGATGGCGCTTCATAAACCTCTACCCGACAACTACCACGCAGATTGGCTACAAAACAACTGAAAGTAGGCAGGCAAACCTGCTGTCCGTCGACCAGTACCAGCACTCTACGATATGGACTTTCTATACGGATTCCGTCTATGGGCGCCGCTTTTATTGCGGGAAACGCTACCAGAACTAGACAAACACTTAATATCAAATGACGTATCATGACTTTTCTTTTTTTATTGTACGACAAAAATAGGGAGAGGAAATTCCCCTCCCTAATGATTGTCTCTATTTACAAGTAGGGAAATTCCTAATGACTGGGACTAATTCCTAATCCTGATTCCATCTTCCTCCAATACAACCAGATGTTTTTTGTACAAATCTCCCACAGCCTTTTTGAAGGTTTTCTTGCTGACACCGAAAGTTGCATAGATTTCTTCTGCCGGACTCTTGTCATTCAAAGCTATCCGTCCGCCCTGTTCACGGATATAGTCCAGCAACGTAGCTGAGAAATCTTCTACTTTAGCCTGCCCCGGTTTTTGAAGCAGCAGGTCTATCTTGCCGTCTTCACGTACCTGCTTCACATAGGCTTTCATCCTCATGCCCGTGTGCAGTGGCTGAAATATCTCGCTCTCATATAGCAAGCCGCTATATTCATCGTTGATGATCGCCTTGAATCCCAAATCCGTCTTCTGCCAAATCAGGATATCCACCTCCTGCCCCGACTCATAGGCGGCCTTCTCTTTGGAAAGATAACGGTCTACCTTGGCCGATGCCACGATACGATAGCTTTCATCATCCAAATGGGCATGAACCACATACTTCTTTCCCACCTGCATCTTCATTTTCTGTTCGCGGAAGGGGACGAAAAGATCCTTCATCAATCCCCAGTTAAGGAAAGCACCATACTGGTTTATCCACGCCACCTCCAAGCAGGCAAACTGCCCGACCTGCACTAACGGTGTCAGAGTAGTGGCTACCAGACGTTCTTCGTTATCAAGATATATAAAAACGTTCAGTTTGTCTCCCACCTTACAGTCTTGGGGGACATAACGCGACGGAAGCAGAATTTCACCTTCTTCGCCACCGTCCAGATACATGCCGAAGGCTACCTCCTTCACCACTTCCAGCGTATTGTACTTTCCTAACTCAATGCTCATAGTTTCTTACTTATCTTCATTTTCCCAACAAAGATAAGTAATTTAGGTACAATACAGCAGTTCGGAAAGAAGAAATAACTTTTTGCTCTAAAAGATAACTTTTTTCTATGAACAACTCTCTTCAAAAAGGGTTATCTTTGTATCGTGACAATCAGCAAGAAAAGATATTACTCACCTTTAAATAAAAAAGATTATGGAATTTCTGACAAATGACAAATTGACAATCGTCGGCGCAGCCGGCATGATCGGTTCAAACATGGCACAGACTGCAATCATGATGCATCTCACTCCCAACCTATGTCTGTACGACCCTTATGCTCCCGGACTGGAAGGGGTGGCCGAAGAGCTGTTCCACTGCGGATTCGAAGGAATGAACATCACATTTACCTCCGATATCAAAGAAGCGCTGACCGGCGCCAAGTATGTGGTATCATCAGGCGGTGCCGCCCGCAAGGCCGGCATGACCCGCGAAGACCTTTTGAAAGGCAATGCCGCTATTGCCGAAGAATTCGGTAAGAATGTAAAAGCCTACTGTCCGGACGTGAAGCACGTGGTTGTCATTTTCAACCCTGCCGACATCACCGGTCTGATTACCCTATTGTATTCCGGCCTGAAACCTTCACAAGTGACCACACTGGCCGCCCTCGACAGCACCCGCCTGCGTAGTGAACTTTCCAAGCATTTCGGCATCGCCCCCGACAAAATCGAAAATTGCCGTACCTACGGCGGTCATGGTGAACAGATGGCTGTATATGCCTCTACCGCCAAGGTGGACGGTAAACCGTTACTTGATATCATCGGTACCCCTGCCCTGACTAAAGAACAGTGGGTCGAAATCCAGACTAAGGTAACCAAAGGCGGTGCCAACATCATCGCCCTCCGTGGACGTTCTTCCTTCCAGAGTCCGGCATACGTCTCCATCGAAATGATAGCTGCAGCTATGGGTGGCAAACCGTTCCGCTGGCCTGCCGGTACATATGTACACAACCACGGCTTCGACCACATCATGATGGCAATGGAAACTGAAATTACCAAAGACGGCGTACACTATAAGGAACTGAACGGCACACCCGAAGAAGAAGCCAAACTGAAAGAAAGCTATGCCCATCTCTGCAAACTTCGTGACGAGGTGATAGAAATGGGTGTACTGCCTGCCATCAAAGACTGGCACAGCATCAATCCGAATATCGACTGATGTCTTCGATAGCAAATGATTTTTAGAAGTAAGGTGCCTCGCTCCATAGAGCAAGAGGCACCTTTTTTAGATATTTTTCCTCAAAAAGCCTTGCGGTATAAAAAAAACTCTTTATCTTTGCACCCGCAAACGAAAAAGGTGCCATAGCTCAGTTGGTAGAGCAAAGGACTGAAAATCCTTGTGTCCCCGGTTCGATTCCTGGTGGCACCACGAAGAATCACAGCAAAAAGATGAAAACCTCTGAATTTCAACGAATTCAGAGGTTTTCTTTTTGTTTCAACTGTGCAAAACATGCAGATTTAGGAATTTCAATCGTGCCAAATTCGTGGCTTTTTTTTGAGCCACTGAAAAAAGCCACGATTTGATATGTAAAGCACAGATATTCACTTATTTGCATAGCGTGCGTTTCATCAAACATTAGCACTTTTGTACCACAAAAAATGTATGTAAGATGAAGCATGAAACAATGAAAATCCTCTTCGTTATCAAGAAGAGTAGCTTGCTGAAGAACGGCGAAGCACCTATCGTAGTCCGTGTTACTATCAACGGAGTGTCTGACGAGGTACGCATACAGCGTAGCGTATTGCCTCGTTTGTGGAACCAAGCCCGTGGCTGCTGTAAAGGCAGAGACAGGGTTTCAATCGAACTGAACGATTACATCGAATCTCTCAAAACCAAGATTCACAACCTTCACAAAGAGTTGTTGCTTGAAGATGCACTCATCACTCCTTCCTACCTATTGAAACGCTTATTTAATAAAGGTGATAAGCGAACCTTCCTCAATACAATGGAAAAGGAGATTAAAGCAATGGAAGCACTAATCGGTATCGAGTATGAAAAGATAACCATCAACCGATATTGGAATTGCTACCGTTGCTTGAAGGCTTGTGTTCAATCTTTCTATGAAAAGGAGGATATTGTCTTTCCTGAACTTTCTCGTGACTTTATTATCTATGTCGAACGACACATGCGTCTTGAAAAACGTCTTTGCCAAAATACATTGGTGAGATATATGAAGTGTTTCAAGAAATTCGTCAATATGGGACTTAATATGGGTTGGATGAGAATCAATCCATTCGCTGGCATACAATATCGCCAGCAGGAAAATGATCCTACATTCCTGACTCTTGAGGAGGTCAAGACAATAGCAGGTATGGAATTTCCTGTAGCTCGACTAAACATTGTTAGGGATATGTTCCTGTTCAGTTGTTTCACAGGTCTTGCATTTATTGATGCAAAGGAACTGAAACGCACTGAAATCATTAAGGACAACAATGGCAAGATGTGGATTAGAAAAGGTCGTCACAAGATGAAAAAGGAGAAGGCAAGATGTATCAGCAATGTACCTCTTATCACTCCTGCCATAGAAATACTTGAGAAATATGAGGATCATCCAACCTGTATTGAAAAGGATGTTTGTTTGCCTTTGTTCTGCAATCAGACGATGAATTCATACCTAAAACAAATTGCTACGCTTTGCAATATTGACAAGAATCTGACCACACATGTGGCCCGTCATACCTTTGCCACGACCATAACTTTGGCTAACAAAGTTTCGTTGGAAAATGTTGCAAAGATGATGGGGCACGCATCTACCCGTATGACTCAACACTATGCAAGAGTATTGGATCAAACCATCATGAGTGATATGGAAAAGGTTCAGATATTATTCTAATAAATAGATTCGTAGCCGAGTTCACCAAACCACAGGCAAAGGTAACTCGTGTTCTTTTCGTCCAAGCAAGGTCAAGCCCTACGGGTGTCGTGGAAAAATCATCCTCGCCCCGTGGGGCTTTCTGTATTTTTCCACACAACCTTGCCTGACGAGAACACGACCTTTTAGAGCCTGTAGTTTGGGAACTCCGGCCCCGAATAGCCGGACTAACAAGAAATATATAATGTTATGTCACAAGCAGTATTAAACAACAGTCAAGCAACAGGTCACACCGACCTGCTATCAGGTATCTTGAAGGTACAAGTGAGAAACGAAGAGAAGATTACGGAGCAAGACCGTATCTATTGCCAGAATCAGCAGGACGAGCTTTACAAGACGCTCGACCAGATTGCCTGGTGGTACAACATCTTCATGAGAGAAGCCGAGAAGTATGAAGGGAAAATCAAACTCAAGCACGAGCCGAACGGAAAGATTACCACAAGCAGCTATGACCTCCACTATCGCTACAATAATGATGAGAAGGATTATACCCATCACGAGTTTACTCCTTTCAAGAACATCAATGAGTTGGTGGATAGCCGCCATAATGCTATCAGGAACTTCATCAGTCGCATCATCGGCTATTTCAACAACACATACAGCGTCTCTGTTGAAGCACCAAAGATTGACGAGAAGACTCTGCCGATAGACTTCCGACCTGTATATAACACCTATGTAGATGTGGTCATCGAACATCTCGGAGGCAAGAGTTTCCGAGATACTGCCGAGGAGGAGCTTATCAAACGCTTCCTCAATACGGTCAGACCTTCATGTTGGAGTAAGGTAAAACCCGAACAGAAGAAGGATAGAATCATCTTCCCCGATATTGTTACTTGGGATTCGATTCACTATCAGTATTACAAGGAATATGACTTCGAATATGACTCTGACCGTAAGGTCAGCCGCTTCTGCGAAGGTATTGCTTTCGGTGCAGATGATGTACTTTGCGGAAGTATCGAGATGATTATCGGTCTTGACACCCGTAATGTCGATATATCCCGATGGTATGACCTGACAACGACCAATGCCTTGAACATGAAGTTCTATGCCAATGGTCGTATCGATGTCAAGTTCAAGGACAGTGCAACTGCCGAGAGCTGTTTCAAGCGACTGCGACTGAATGAAATCAAACTAAGAGACGAGAACTGATGACCACACGATATGTATGACACTCCGTAGGTACTGCCTGCGGGGTGTCTTTCGTTTTTATCCACTTCAATCATTACAGCCATGTATGCCATCATACCACAACAGATACCGCAAGGCAAGCGTGCAGAGATCAACGAGAAGATTCTCTTTGCCATCAACTCCGGTAAGGATATGATTCCTGCGGAGAGTATATACAACTGCTATACGGGTATCGGAGGACTGCATAACCTCAAGCAGTCGGACTTCGCCAGCTACCACGAGTATGCCGAGGCAAAGAAGGAGTTCGAGATGGGACAGTTCTTTACACCGCACGAGGTATGTCGGGATATGGTAGATGTACTCTCTCCCACATCATCGGAGATGATTCTCGATATGTGTTGCGGTATGGGCAACTTCTTCAACCATCTGCCCAACCAACACAACGCCTACGGCTTTGACATAGACAGCAAGGCTGTGACAGTGGCAAGGTATCTCTATCCCGATGCACATATCGAGAAGTGCGACATACAGCAGTACCACTCCGAGCAACGCTTTGATGCCATCATCGGTAATCCTCCCTTCAATCTGAAGTTCGACTTCCGACTATCACAGGAGTACTACATTGACAAAGCCTATCATCTGCTCAATCCCGCAGGCTTCCTGATGATCATCGTTCCAGCCTCCTTTATGCAGAATGAGTTCTGGGAGAAGAGCCGTGTAGGAAGAGTAAACGAGGACTTCTCCTTCATCGGACAGACAAGACTGTCACCTCACGCCTTCACATCGGTAGGTGTAGATAACTTCAACACTAAGATAATGGTCTTCCTGCGTCGTTCACAGCATATAGAGATGAATCCCTACAATGCCGAGGAGTTTGTCTCTATGGCAGAACTCAAGGAGCGTGTGAAGAAAGCCCGTGAGATGAAGCACCGCCTGCGTCTTGACCTTATGCGTGAGACCAACCGCATAGACAAGGAGGAGTTGGAACAGTTCGAGTACAAGCTCGCCAAGTATATGTACGAGTTGAAGGCTCACGCAAGGCTCAACAAGCATATCGACAAGGCTGTAGCTCTTGTTACCAAGTTTCGTAACCAGAAGCCTCCTGAGAATGCCACCAACGAGCAGATGAAGGAGTGGGAACGCAAGAAGCTCACTACTGCCAAGGTACTTGCCACCATACGCAAGTATATCACCTCACAGAATGTCGTACCACGCAAGGAGGTGGCATTGGTAAAGACCTCCTACGGCTTCAAGCTCAAGCAGTATGCACCACGACTGCTTGATAAGGTGGAACACAAGGCGGCAAGCATCAATGACCTCATATTGGATAGCACAGCGCTGCCTATGCCTGAGATAGCAACCGAAGAGAATATGCGACAGATACGCATTGCGGGGCGTATTATCCGCCGTAAGCGTAGGCTCTACGATATACAGAACCAGCCATTTTCGGATATGGAAACGGACGATACTCTTGCCGAATATCTCGATAATGCCACCTTCGTAAACAAGGATGGCGAGGTATGCGAGTTTACCCGATTGCAGAAGCACGACCTGAACCTTGTGCTTCAGAAGCGATACGCTCTGCTCAACTGGCAACAAGGCTCCGGCAAGACTGCCGCTGTATATCACAGAGCCAAATACCTGCTCAAATATGGCAAGGTACGCAATGTTGTGATACTTGCCCCTGCCATTGCCACCAATATGACCTGGACTCCGTTCCTCGCCATCAACAAGGAGCGATACAGAGTGATACGCACATACAAGGATCTTGAAGATGTGCCGAGAGGTATCTTCCTGCTGCTATCCACCTCTATGGTAGGCAAGCTCAAACGCGACCTTATGCGGTTTGTGAAACTGTCCTCAAGGAAATTATGCCTCGTGTTCGATGAGTCGGATGAGATTACCAATCCGTCATCACAGCGTACAAGGCATATCCTGACAGTCTTCCGCAGACTCAAGTACAAGATTCTCGATACGGGAACAACCACCCGTAACAATATCGCAGAGCTATACAGCCAGTTTGAGTTGCTCTATAACAACTCGGTCAATATGACTTGTTGGTGCAGCAGTATCTACCACGAGAACCGAGATAAGGAGATAGAGTGTGAAAGAAACCTCCATTGCGGAGAGCCGTTCCCAGCGTTCAGAGGTCATGTGCTGTTCCGTGCCTGCCACTGTCCGGGCAAGGCAACGGTATTCGGCATAGAGAAGCAGAATCAGGATGTCTATAACAAGGAAGAACTCTTCGACCTCATAGGCAAGACCATCATCACCCGTAAGTTCCGCGACTTTGCAGGCGAGAAATACAAGATACGGACTCATACCGTAAGCCCTTCAAAAGGTGAACACGAGGTATATCGTGTCATCATTGAGGAGTTCTGCCGTATATGCGAACTATACTACAATAGCACGGGTGATACAAAGAAGGATGCAGGACTGAGGCTTATGCGGCAGATCAAGCTGCTTATCAAGGCTTGCTCGGTTCCACACCTCATATCGGGATACTACGGCGATGACTATCCGAGCAAGACACGATACATAGAAACATTGATACGGAAGATACCGGGCAAGGTAGCCATCGGCTGTACCACACTTGCCGCCTTTGACCTCTATGAGAGTTATATCCGTGAACGCTTTCCCGACAGACCGATATATGTCGTGAAGGGAGATGTGGCATTCAAGAAGCGTCAAAGCATCGTGACGGAGTTCGACTCCACCATCAACGGCATACTGATATGCACGCAGCAGAGCCTGAGCAGTTCGGTAAACATACCTACCTGCAACGATGTGATACTGGAGTCACTGCAATGGAACATACCCAAGATGGAGCAGTTCTACTTCCGCTTCATACGCCTTGACTCCAAGGAGATGAAGGATGTGCATTATGTCACCTACGAGGACTCCGTTGAGCAGAACCTGATGGCATTGGTACTCACCAAAGAGCGTCTCAACGAGTTCATCAAGACTGGCGAAGTGAAGGAGCAGTCGGAAATCTTCGAGGAGTTCGATATCACAATGTCCGTAATAGACAGTCTGCTGATACGCTCAACGGACAGCGAGGGTAAGATACATATCAGCTGGGGAAGCCAGCGAGTAACAAGTTAAACAGAGAGTCTATGGAAAATATGGATTTGAACAATGCAGAGGTTGCCGTAACCACACAGCACATTCTGGACGGGAAAGAGTACAAGGACTATTGGGTGCAGATGTCCGATTACAGCGATATGGGAGAATTCCTCTGTGCCTGCTCCGACCTCTTTCCCGAAGAAGAGGAACCGGAATATAGATATACCAAGTGGGAGAATATACCCGACTACTTGATAAGGCGTGAATGGATATGTCCCAACTTCTTCGAGATACGCGATGCCATGGAAAGGCTTGACGAGAACGAAAGGGAGTATTTCGTCACTTGGAGCGAACACTTCGGATATGACATAACAACCGATGATCCGCATATGATGGTATCGCACTATCAGGATATATACGGTAACACCATACAGGAGACCGAAGAGGAACTTGCCGACATCGCCGATGATGCTTTGGTATATACGGGCATATCGGGCAACTTCTGCGATATGCTTCCTCTTCAGTATGAGATATTCGATGATAACTATAACTAAAATAAAGGATATATGGAAATCAGTTTCAAAGGACCGGTAATGCCGATTGATCCATACTCACAGTTGGCATTTGTGGAGATACTCAACATCATACTCATAGCAAAGCACATTATGGATGTGAACAGGTATCTCATAGCAAGAAATGTAAACCCTCAATTCGGCTCACTGTCGGGATATTTCCGATGGTCGTTTGCCGATGATAGGTTCACGCTGTGGCAACGCACGGACTACAACTCCGATATGTGCTTCTCACACCGCATATTGGATATGCCGTTCTGTATGCTCGCAGCAAGAGATAAAGAGAACGATGAGAGAGTATTCAACTAACCATCAAAGAATATGGAAACGACAATCAAGGTATCCAACAGAGAGATAGCAATACGAGCTTTCGAGCATCTGAGGCACGAGCATAAGACCGAATCTGCACTGCGACTGGCTCACCACCTGCTGCACTATGACCGCATATCACTTGGCATAGGTGAAGTGGATTGGGAGATAGATATGGCAATCCAAAAGTTCGGCGGCAATCCACGAATGGGATACCGATATTCGGCACATTTCAGTTTCAACGCAGAGACGGAGATGGAGAAAGAGAGATACGAAGAGATATTCAACGGTAATGAGTAACCGAAGGGCGGCCACAAGGTCGCTCTTCGCATTTATAGACATATGTACGGGAAACAGAATCCTGCCGTACACAGGTAACGACAAATGAACGAAGCAAAGAAAACACTCACAATGGAGTTCGTAGAAAGCATAATGGACGAGAAGTATACCCTCGTATGGGTGGACTATCGGGAAAGTTTTGATGAGAACAGAGACCTCTTGCAGAAATGCCTTGAAAAGCAGGGCTGCGAAGAGCTTTGGTCAAAGGTCGAGGATTGGTACGAGGATGCAGAGGAGCAGGCGACACAGGAGATTATCAAAGAACTGAAAAGCCACTGCATCGACTTCCACGACTTCGAGGAGGAAGAGGTTGAAGCCTTCTTTGAGGAACACGGCGATGAGATAAGGGATGAGATACGCGAGCGTGACGACTCCACAACGGTAAACGACCTTATCAAGAACACCAGAGATATTCCTGTACGGGTGGAGATGCTATCCAACTACGACTGCATCAACTCCTGCTGGCTGGAGTCGCAAGGTGGCTTCCGATACAAGGAGAGTTACTTCGGGGATATGATAGATACTCTTCGCCTCAACCCTGCAAAGGTGAAGAAGGCATTGACGGAGAAAGGCTATATCGTATATGGCAGGTTCCCGAACAAGAAGTATCGTGACGGCAAGGAGCAGGTATCCTACGAGGACTTCTGCCAGGAGTTGGAGAACTCCTGCTGTGGAGCCAACTTGCTTACCTATATCGGTCTTGTAAACCTCCGCGACCTCTACGATGCCGACTTAAAAATAAAGGAGGTCATTATCCCCAAAGGTAACACCTGCGGACTGTTCAGCTCGATGTATGGTGGTGGCAGTCTGATAGAGATGGAACTCAAGAGCGATGTCAGAATCCGACTGGATAAGGCACGCAAGGACGGCTACGGCTTCCGTATGCGACTTGACAATGAACGCTCCAAATATGATTACTCCATCAAGCATGTCTATGGTGTCTGCGACTCCTTCTTTGGTAAGCAGGTAAGCATCGTTCCGGCAAACTAATCAGTATTAACAATAAAAACATCAATGTATGAAGAAGATTGAAGTAAAGGTAAGATACCTCTTCGAGGGGACTTACACCGTAGCGGCAGATGACCGCAATGAGGCACGCACAATGGTAACAAGAGATTGCGGACTGGTTCTGGGTGGAAACATCCATACTACACTCGATGATGACGAGGTGGATTGGGAGTTCGATGTTCACCCCGATATACAGATTCTATCCTACACAGAGAAAGAGAACGAAACAAAGCGTCTGAAGATGGATTTCTCCGACAGGATAGAGACACTCCGTAAGGACATCATTGATGCCATACGGCAGTTGCTCTACTCGCACGGGCTGACAGAGATAACCTTCCCTGAAGAGCAGGATGATCCTGTATGGGTGATATGGTTCAATTGGGACGGAGACCCATACGAGTGCAAAGTAATGGGTGTCAAGGTAACGGATAACAGTATGACTGTGATTGCCCACGACAAGATTTGCAATGATGAAGTGACTTGCTCCACACCCTTTGAACTTGGAGCAAAGAATATCGACTGGCTATATGAGATATATGATGCTGTATGGCAGCAGTTGGAAGAGAACAGAGATAATAACGCTTAAAGATTACGACTATGAGATTAGACCCTGTAAATGCAGTGTCAAGCTTCCACTACTATATGTGGAATGCTTGGGACGAGGAAGAGTGCAAGATTACCTTCGGAGGTGCTTATAAGCACTTCTGGGAGAAATGGAACTCCCTTGCAAGCAAATCAATACTAGGAGCGGCAGAACGATTCTATGCCGAACTCTCGGACAACAACCGTGAACTGCTTGTCAATCGTGCTGTGGCACTCTATGACGGCAAGGCTACAAGAGAAGAACCTCACGATGATGATGTATATGTCTGTGATGCTTGCGGTTCAAGAAAAATTGAGATTCAGGTTTGGGTAAATGCCAATACCAATGAGTATCTAAGTGATGTAGATGATGACGATACGGACTGCAAATGGTGCGCTGACTGTGAACAGAGTCAGAATTTCTGCACCTTGAGCGATTACAAACAGAAGATGCAAGATTGGTGGAAAGACCTTGACTTTATCACATTGGAAAGTATAACCGGCTTGCACGAGACTAACTACTCATCGGAAGATTGTTCACAATCCTTTGTGGATGCCTGCAATGATTGGTGGAACGGTCAGGACTATGATACCCAACGAGAACTCTATTTCAAATCACAATCTTAATACTTACGACAATGACTGATAAAGAAATCATCGAAAGAATATGCGGCTCGTGTAACTGCGATGAAGCAACTGCAAAGGAGTATCTGAATGACGAGATACGCCACCTCAGAGAACTGCAAGAGGTAAACGACCTGCAAGAGAGTGACATTGAACTCTCTTGCAGTGGCCTCGGCATTGAGTCCGAGTGCATGGAGTATTTCACAATGGTATTAACTTACTAACATCTACTACTATGGCTTACTTTAAGAATATACATTCATTGGCGGAACTCAAGAAGGAATACCGCCGATTGGCATTGGAGAACCACCCCGACAAAGGCGGTAGCACCGAAGTGATGCAGCAGATCAATGTGGAGTTTGAACGGCTCCACGAGATTTGGAAGAACGATACTACTGTATCGGCAAATGCATCAGGTTATGAGAACGACTATGCAGGAGCATCGGCAAAAGAGTATACCGACTTCGTATATAACGAGTATCGTTGGAAAGGTCGCAACTATCAAGGACAGCACACTCCTGAGATTGTGGAGTTGGTGCGTAACTGGATGAAGGAGACCTATCCCAAGTATAAGTTCTCCGTATCAAGGCATCACTATAACTCTATCCATATCTACCTTGTCAAAGCCGACTTCGAGGCATTCAAGAAGGATAAAGGCGTTGTGTTCCACCACGATGTGAACCACTATAACATTGACAATGACGACATCCTAACCGACAGAGCCAAAGAGGTGATGAAGAATGTCTGCGACTTTGTGATGTCGTACAACTTCGATGACAGCGATCCGATGACCGACTACTTCTGCACTAACTTCTATCTTACATTAGGAGTCGGCACCTACAAGAAGCCATATAAAGTAGAACTGCCGAGATTGGATTGCAAAGGCAAGAAGCCCGATGTGTTCAGGCACCCCGAAGGTGCTGCACACAAGGCAATACGCCAAGCATTGGGCGGTGCATACTTCAGTTTTCATAACAGCCAACGACTGCAAGGCAAAATGGTACTCGGAGAAGACTCCTACGGACATAGTGGCGACAAATACTTCTGGCCTCTCTCATACTCCAGTGCCAAGACCGCCCAGAAACGAATGGATAAATTGGAGAAAGCCGGTATCCGCTGCAAGCTCACGGGCTACAATGGCGGCTGCATCGAGTTCCTCGGCTACACTCCCGAAACGGAAGCACAACTTGAGAAAGAGAGGCAGGAGGTTATCATCGCTCATCGTGCTTGGCAGGCAAAGCAGGTGCAGACAGGATAGCATAAAAAATCATATAGAAGTTGCTAATGCTACTGTATTTGAGTTTCTTTTATAGAACGCTATAATAGTCAATATAGCGGTCACCAACAAAGAACCCATCATTATCAAATAAGTAGATGTGAAAAACCATCCAAATCCCTGACCAAAAGTTTGAGCAAGACCCATTATCACAGAGATAAGTGCACCCAAGCCAACACCTACCCATAAAAAGAATGCTAGCCATCCTGAAATACTTTTCTCTTCCTCCAGCGCCTCTGCTTTTGATGCTTCTTTCGATAGTTGGGCTTCATCTGCGGCATATTTATCACACACCTCCTCAAAAGAAGGTTTATCCTTTGTGAACGAACATACTGTACCACATTCTGGGTTAAACTCTCTATTTTTGCAAGTTGAACATATTTTAATCTTCTCCGACATTTCCATAGTAATAGTTGTTTGAGTTAGTATTGTCTAATTAATTATCTATAATTTTCTTTGTTATATCACATATCAAGCGACGAGCAGCCCCCTCAATTGTGTTAGCCACATTGTCTAAGCTATCAGTAATCTGGAACATTGTATTAATAGCATCTGTATTAATAGAAACTCGAGAGTTATGTTCTTCTTTTGTATATTCCTTTAAATTATTGATATACTCTTCGCTAATAAAGGTATGAGCCATCCAATCTAGATCCAATTCGGAAACAACCTTCTTAAGGTGTGCCTCGTAATCACGAACATAGGAACAGAGCTGACTATACTCATCTTCATCACGTCGAGTTACACGGCTCAATTCGTTGTAGAGGTTATCTCTATGCTCAAATAATGAAGGAAGTAGTTCATTGCGAATATGTCGCGCGTAGAATACAGCAACAAAGCCCAATCTAAAATGAGCCTTTTGTTCTTCTTCACACTTGCTACCAATATAAGCATATATATCATTATAGATATTTACTACTTGTTCATGTAAAATATCAAGTTCAATGCGAAAACTCTCTATGGGTAATTTCTTCTTACTATATACCTTACCATCAACTAAAACCTCGCGAGCCTCTATTTGACCTAAATTAACCTGATTCAAAATACTCCAATCGTTAAGCAACGCTGAAAATTCAGCTATTTTGCGAGCATTTGATTCTGTTAGAGGAGACTCGGTCGGCATCTCCACTTCTTTATCAACATCAAATTGAATAATATTCTTTCCAAAGAATGGTCTTAGGCGGTCATCCATAAAATTTTCGCTGACTTCCTTCTGCATCCACTCTTTAAGTTGTTCATCTGAGATATATGAAATCTCACCATCAACATTTTTACGAATAAATGAGGTGTAGTTTGTCGAAACCCGTTCCAGAATTACATCGGGTATAAGGCTCCATGCGGGAATTGGATTCCCAGATACTGTTGCTGGACAATGTTGAGCCCTTGCATTATCTAATCTATCCTCCAAAGATGGATGTGATGACCAAACGTCCTCTACCTTGACCCTTGATTCTATTTCGAATGTTCGTATCGGCTTAATTAATTGTTCGTCATATTGGAGCACAGGCATATCCTTATTGGGGATAATGTTCGCCACAATACGTTTGCCAATAAAGTAATTAGCAACAATCTTCTTTTCATCAATGAGATTACTGAGCAGATGCTTATATAGACCATCCTTGTTTGAAAGAGAATCAATCTTGCACATAGCAGAAACAAAGTTATCAGAGCCTACACATTGACAAGCAATATTATCTGCATCGTACTCCATGTATCTAGAGAGTTTTAGATACCCCTTCTGCACAAATTTGTAAACATAAAAAGTTAATCTCTTAATGATATTTGTTAGGCCTCTCGTAAGCACGCCAAAGAATCTGATGACCCCCGTGTCCGATAGGCACCATTTGTCAACAAATCTATCCCAGAAATCCTCAGCATATATAAGATCATGAAGCACAGTGTTGGTAACATATACAGTAGAGCCAACTTTCATACTGTTTTGGGAAAAATGACCAAACTCATGTGCAATTATAGACTTTACTTCTTCAACGCTAGTCCCATCAAATAAGCCAAGACCAATCTCAAGATTTTTCTTTATAGGGAAGAAAATACTCCAAAAGCTTGTATCATAAAAGACGCAAGCATTAACATCTGGTGATAAATAAACATGCTTAGGCATTTTGCAACCAGTTTTGCCGGCAACATCACGAATCATTGCAAACAAATCTGGACATTCAGTTTCAAACACCTCCACACGAGTCTCATTATGATTTTTCTTAAACGCAAAGAGTGGTTTGATAAGATATATACCCAGCATAATTGCCAAAAGGCATAAACCTATAACAGACATTATAATAAGTATAATGGCTCTTCCACTTCCTACTTCCGGCAGTACATCTATTATTAGATGATATGACCCCCAGAATGAGCCAATTACAATAATAACACCTAATGCAATTAGCAACAAATAATATAGCAAGAAACATCCTATTCTGAGGAGTTCATTTATGACTGCTGACTTAATATTCTGGCCCTGCATTTTACTGCTTAATAATAAGTTTAGAGTTAATATTATCTATGGTAATAGTACCAAATCTCTCTAATACACTCTGTCCGAGGAGAAGTGGAGCCTGCTGATTGTGTGCTACGGATGCATCAACATTCTTTAGCACAGCATCGCCAATCTTGATTTCGCGTAGGCGAATAATGGTACCTTCGTGAATCTCTCCTGTTGCAGTGCTAAAATACTCTTTACCTTTAATGTCTTCTGCTGTTAAATATCCATTCTTAAGCATAAACGAGGCTTCTACTGATGAAATCGATACGGAACTTGCACCTGTATCAAAGATAAACTTCAAAGGCAGATTGTTAATGGTGCATGCGACTTCATAAACACCACTATACATCTTCTTCATTTGAATTTCAGAGATGACAGAAATCTCATCTTTAGCTTCTTCCTCATTATTAATTACAACCGTAGGTTTGTTCTTATACTCCTCAATTAGTGCTATAAAATCAGGGCGATCCCTAATGGGATCCATATCGTCGTCATTCTCAATATGAGCAAATGAACGGTATCCTTTCTCCAGTGTTACTCTAAGAGCAGCGATAGCCTCGTCGGCCTTCCCCATTCTAGATAACAAACATGCACGATCGTAATATGGGCCATTGTTATCAGGATCTGATGCTACAATCTTATCCATCCACTCGATAGCTTCATTATTCCTGCCAAGGAAAAGTAGTGCGTATTGACGACAGCTTCCAGACTTTGCCACTGTATCCTGCTTCAATATCTCTTCGAAATCCGCATTAGCCAGTTCGTCTTGTCCTTGCTTACGATAAAGTTCACCGCGCATTAGGAAAATATATGGGTACTCCTTATCTACATCGATACCGGTATTGTAGTTTTCCATAGCGGTTTTATCATCACCTTTAAGTTCATAGCACCAACCTCTCTTATAATAAGCATATGCATCGGTAGGTAAAATCTCAATCATTTTAGAGAAATCATCAATGGCCTCGTCATACCTACCACTTTCACGGTAGAAATCTGCTCTTTCTGCCAAAGCATAGTAGTCTCTACCATTACCCATTTCTATGCATTTTGTAATCTCTTCGATTGCCTTATTAGAATCTCCAAGTTCGTGGTAGCACTGACTTCTATAATAGAAAATCATAGGAGCTGTCCCATATTCCTTCTCAATCTTATTGTATTCTGCTATTGCGCTTGCAAAATCATAGCTCCACTCATAGATATTTATCTTGAGCATCTTCCATCTCATTCTCTCACTGTCCTTATTACACATCGCACTTACCTTTGCAAGGGCATAACTGAGATGTTTTTTGAAGATGTCTTCAATATATGAAGACTCTGGGTCATCATCTTTATCAAAATAACGAATAGCATCATCAATAGCCTGATCTGTTTTACCGAGTTTGTCATAGGCCTGCATTCTAAATCGGTAAATTTCGCTATAGCTATCGTCGTACTTTTCGCACTTATCAGCCATATTAATTGCACCCTGGTAGTCTTCTCGCTGTATCATGTTTCGCACAAGTCCAATCATTGCAACTTGGTCTGCCTCATTATGTTTAAGCATCAACTGATAATCAGCATCTGCATTAGCATAATCCTTCATGTTATAATATACCCCTGCTCGTTGGTATAGTATTTCATGTATCGTTTCAAGATCATCACTTTTAGCAATCATCTTGTAGGCAGTCGAAAAGTCAGCAATGGCTTTGTCGTACATTTCCATATCGACATAAATATCAGCTCTCCACCAATAAGGAGCATACTTGGGAACATCTTCGTTTTTATCCCAATGCTTGATGGCATTATTGATATCCATTAAAGCCTGGCCAAATTTATTCTGATTTTGATACAGTCCAGCGCGGAAAATATATCCGTTTGATGATTTCGGGTTTTCGTTAATGTACTGGTTAATGTACTTCATCGCTTCCTTCTCATCCTTCTGTTCGAGAAGTTCATAGGCCTTACGTAAATTGTAATCAGATGACTGGCTCTTTTGAGCGAAGCATAAATGTAGCCCCATTATAAGGAGCAATGCGGTAGTGAGCAGGACTTTTTTCATTGTTTGAGTTATTTGTTATTATATTGGTTAAATACTAACCAAAGTTCAGTCTATAAATTCACATTAGCAAGAAACTAAAATACTAATGTATGAAATCATAGTTGCAGTATATAAAATTGTCATAGAAGGCACATTTTATAAGTGCAAAATTCACGGTTCTTTAATGGTTGTTTCTATTAAATTCAAGGCACAACTGAATTGTGCCTTGAAATGTAGTTTATTAAAAGTTTGGATCTATTAGAGATGAAAAATCTGCGAACTTACCATCCTTGTGATTATTAATAATTTGGACGGCTTTATCTATTTGTTCATTTAAATACCTAATATTCCATTCTTCTTTGTAGTACTTCCAATAGTACATCATATTTTCAATTTTACGCCTATACTTGTCTCTGTATTGGTCACAGGCAAATGGACTTTCTCGATCAATGTCAGATTGAGCTTCCTTAATTATTGACTGGAACTCACGATACGAGCGTTCGTAATCATGTAAAAGTTCTTGTACAATCGACATGTCTTCTTTAAGTTTTGACGAATATATCCTGTCAAAGTATTTAATGGCCTCATCTACATCTGCCTTGTCAAACCTTTCATACAACCAACGGTTTGCCAACCTGACCATACAAGTATCTACAAAACCAGTATTTGCTTTTAATGTAGCGATTTCTCTATCCTTAAGGCGAATTACATTTAGGAGAGAATCTCGCTGACGGTTTGCAGCAACTGTTAATCTCAGCGAATCCTGTCTAGCATTGGCTCTAATAGAATCTATTACTCCTGTGTTCACGCGATACACACTATCCCTATTGACTAATTCGCGATGAAGTGAATCTGCCACCAGTTTAATACTATCAACATTTTCAATTTTGTCCTTATTGGATTTACCTTTGAAAAATGTTCTCTGTTTATCCTGCGCCATAATATTAGAACTTAGGAACAGGGAAACTAAAATTATTATTAGTCCTTTTATTTTCATTTTTCTAGTTATTTGCATATGGTATCAATACATATCCTCTGTCGCTTCCCTCATTAACTGAGCCGTCCTTTCTATATGTTACATATATAGTGTATGTAGACGATTTGCTCAAATTATTTAAAGTTACAGTTTTGTAATTATACAAGTTTGTACCTGATGAAGGACTACCTTTCGTGCTGGCATAATTCGAGCTTGTGGTAGGTCTTGAATCCTTTCCTACCATAACATAGTCATGATTAGATTCACCATTACTACGAACATAGAATGTAAATGAATCATACCCCTTTATCGTAAAATACATCGTTGCTTCTGAATCATTTCTGTGATAATTGCTCGAAGATTCATATGCTCTATAAGATGTACTTGGAGAAATCATACTAGTCCACTGATAATTTGTAGTGATATTTATCTCTTTACGAGTAAAAAACTCTTTGGCATTTCTGTAATACTCTGCTGCCTTTTGTTTTATGGATTCCGTTGTTTTGGCATTATAACCATATTTTGAGCGATTATTATCATACTCCTGAATCTTACTATTTGCTGTTGACATCAACGAATTAAATGCTTCCTCTGTCATATTGCGATAATTCGCCATCTCATTGACTTTCGATTCAACTTGATAGTAATGCGAATTACCAATATTTGACTTCACTGCGGCTAGTTTATTTGTCAAATCGGTACAATTTGACAAAGGATCCATTGTTCTATACTTTTCGGCATTTTGTATCTTTGTATTGGCATCGCTCACAGAATGGAATGTTGAGTACGAAGCCACCTTTTTAGCCTCTTTATAATTACTAATAATCTGTTCAATCCTGCGTAGGTCTGTCTCATACGATCCGGCAACAGCACTAGTCTCGCCATAATCTACCTTCAATGTTCTTAGATGAGCTATGCGGTTAAGCATTGCTTTGTGGTCTGACTCTCGCCATGTAGAAGCCCTAAACTTAGCATGACTTAATTTAGTAAAAATGGGGAGATACTTTTGAACCAGAGCTTTTGTCTGATAATCAATTTCTTCTTCAGTCATAAATCCTTCACTCTTGTACATGCCAAGTTTGTCAACGACCACATTATAAATAGAGTCATTGAAAATGGTATTCTCCGTGTCGGAAAATCCATTTATATTAGCTTCGAGTGAAGACTTGTGCAGATTGTTCACTGGCACATCTGTGGGTGGAGCAACAATCGTCGGATAGAAAGCAAGAATGCCTGCAATAGCAATTGCTATTACGATTCCGAGTATCAATATTTTTTTACCAGTATTATTCATAACTCAACATTTTACCAGTCACCTTGACCTGTAGGTTTATTATCTTTCTTATCTTCTTGTTTCTTAGATTTTGTACCACCTTTCTTCGAACTAGAACTCGCTTGAACGACATTCAAGGCATTTATGTAACCTTTACTTACACCTTGCTCTGGATGAATTCTTATATCATAATCATTAGAGTATGGTTTTGCAAAGTTCTTGTGTTTGTTAGCTTTGACAGCTTGTAATACTTCTGAAAAAGTAACGGATTGTTTCAATTTGGCTTCGTATTTTATTATATCATCAAAGAGTCTTTCATTCAATGCATCCCATAAACCTTTAAGATCATCGAATTTTTCCATCTCTGTGCGATTCCACTTATTGTTATTATCAAGATACGAAACCGCAGCATCAAGTGAGTAATCTTCGTTATTGTTCGTCGCACCTTTAGGAGTATAGTTATAATTACGCTTTTCTAACTCTTTGATGCGGTTCTTCAACTCAGTATTTTCTTTCGTTAATTTGCTAACTTCTTGATTATCTGCCTTACCTCCAATGAAGTCGTTTAAAGCATAACCACCGCAGACACCGAGCAGTAGGACTATTATAGAACATATTAGGCATGTAATCCAGAATTTGCGAGTGAATGGCTTGAATCGCAAGTAATTTTTATCATTGCGTGTAACATATCCATTTTCTGTCACATAGCCTTTCACAGGCGAATTTTTCCTTTTTCTATTGCCAGATATCTTAATTGGGTAATAGCCCTCTTCATTTTTGAGAGGCAATAGAAACTCATATGCATATGTCTCCTTTACTAATTTTAATTGTACAGGTTGTGTTAAATTCAAATGACCAGAAATTGGTTCAAAGCCTTCAGCATGAATTTCTACCCAAACATTATTAAGAGTTGCTTCGCTAATGCGTATATCTTCGTTTTTACTAATACGCTGCTTCGCTACATATAAGTCGTAATCAGTTACACGTTGACTCCATTCATCAACTACTTTTATGTAATTATAGTTAAGCACTCTAACATATTGATTAGGTGTTGGAACAGAATACTTTGCGCCAGGCGCAATTGTACTCTTCGTATGGATAGGCATATACCCATCTCTTCTCCATTCAATATCTATCGTACCTCCTTCAATGGCATAAATCTGTCCAACAAAAGGTCGCTCTCCAATATAGGGAACAAAAGAATCTATATTCCCAGGTGATTTTACTACTACCATCGAGTATACTTTCTGGTCTGACAAGTTATCTCCTTGAAGGCATTTTAACTTCGATGAATTATCTAATAGGAATACACTCTTATAACTCTTATAATATGATTGACACATATCTTTTAGAAGCTCAGACAATGTGTACTTTGCTCCTTGTCCATAGTATCTGAATGCACACTTTTCGCCATTGCTTTTTGTCGTGATTCTAGATGCAGGTGCTGATTCATATGTTTTCGAAAGAAGTTGGGTTAATCTTTCATCATTTCTTTCGTTAGCAAGAATCTCTTTTTTAACAGCATCTACTATTTCAACAAGTTCCTTTCCTGCAATATTAATTGAAGCAGGAACATATATCCATGCACTAATACAATCAGTGATACGACCTTCAATAAGCGAAGCTACAGTTAATATGTGTCCAGTATCAACGCTTGTAAGCATTAGTACTGCTGATGAACCATCCAAGTTATCAATGTTCTCAAGGTCTTTGCGGATATCCCAGACGTTCTTAGTCCATACCTGGTCTCCGTTTATTTCAAATAAATCTGTATAACCCTGATTTATACGAACTATCTTTAAACCTAATTTATTATTATCCATAGTATGTTACTTTTTTAATCTGTCAAACAAGTTCTTAATCATTCCTGGTTTATACCCATAGGATCTTTTAATTAGAGTTCTTACGACAGCTGCAGCTGTATCTTCTTTGAATTTGCAGTAGTTCTGGAAACAAACTGTACCTAATGTAAATGGTTGAATATCTACATTACCTCCATTTATCTCGTTGTCTTTGCAAATTTTCTTCAAACCATTATAGAAACCTTGATAGTTCTCCGATATATAGGTTCTAAGTTTTTCTTGCAATTCTTTGCCTAGTACTTTCGCTTTATCAACTTTAGTGATAAGCAGATATAAACCATCGGTATCTTTTTTGAAGATACCAGTTCTCTGAATATAAGCTACGGCAGCTTCTAGATAAATATTTTGAGGAAGACCTTCATACTCTCTATCCTCTGCACCATACTCGATCACAAAGAAATGAATCTTTCGATTGTCAGTTCTGTTATCAATTAAGATGTTAGTTAGTGTTTTGAGGACATTTTGTTGCTCATCTGTCAATGGCTCGCCTGCATCCTGTTTGTACATACATCTAACAAGCTCACCAGCAAGATCTATACATGTGATGGGATGTTCTTTTCTGTCTTCATCCTCAAGAATGAAGCCCATCTCGTAGGTAGACGATATGGCTGTGCCTTCAGGTAAGGTGCCAACGGCGCCATTAGTTTTGAACAGATTTGCCAATCTATTCATATATCCATAGCCCTGACAGTCAGGATCACGTTGCATACTCTTTGCGACCCTACCACTATTGGCAGAACTCAAAATTGCACCTAATGCACAACTTTTACCAGATGACGGAATACCCCAAAAGTAAACTTCTGTACATGGAGACTTTGTAATCTTTGTTATGGGCTCAGGAGCTTGGAATTTCTGAGGAGTGATATTAGACATCATGTGTGCAATGAAATCTCCATCAATCCCCGCTCTTGAGAAGTCTGATATAATTCCGTTCTCCCACAACAAATTTGCAACTGTACCGCTAATGAAGTTATTATCCTCTGCGATAGCAGAAAGGAGGTCTTCTACACTAATTTTACCAGTATTAATGTAGTTGACTATCCTATCATATATCGCCTTCTCTGGGTTGTTGATTCTGGCGTCTGTTCGTATTGCTTTAATCTGTCTAGCAAGTGCTCTGATATCAACTCCTAGATATTGTTCCCTACGCAACTCTCTTAAAAGGCGTGTGGCTTCGGCAAGGTAAGTACTATTAGGATGATTGTCTACAAAATTTTGCAGCTCTGTAATACTTCCTTTGTTAACGCCATTCCAAATCTCATCACTGGCGCCACTTTCCGCCAATTTCTGCAGTTCCTCAATCCTATCACGAGCAGAACTTCGATATTCGCCTTCTGGATATGAATCAAGGTAATTTTGGTATGCCTCTTCTGTATTAATGCGTTTGGCTTCTTCCCAGTCTTCCTCTTCGCAGTTCGCAAATTTCTCAGCAACCTGATCCTGTATAGACTTTTTTACTGGTGTACCTGCTTCTCGAGCCGCATCTCTAAACTCTTCAAAACTCTTTATTCCGGCCTGTTTCAAGGCCTTTACTAGGTCATCGATGTTGTTGCTGTACTCATCGATATTATCAAATATAGTATCTAAATCAATCATATTATTGGAATTTTTCAATTACATAGTGAATGAACCGTAATCGCCTTCGTTTGAAGAGGAATCATCCTCAATACTAAATGTCATATCATCTTCAGGGCGGTCAATTTTGCTAGTTTTCTTAGACTTTTTGCGTTTAGGTGTATATGAGTCACCTTCAGAGCCAATGAGTCTAAATGTACTTTTGGTATTTCTACTTTGAATGATGTACGGAAACAAAAGCAATATATATAGTAGGACTCCAATGCCAATTGCAAGCATTGATGGAGCACCCATTGTTGTGTACACAGAGCGTAAATTATTTAGGTTCTCCTTAGCTTTTGTTACGCTTGGGTCAGACGATGAGAATGGTTCGACTCCATTAGGCTCGTCTGACATAATTTTACCAGAGATTTCACTTAGCGAGTTATTCCAATTTTCAATAGCACTTTCTATTTTTTTGATGTTGCCAATCATAAAGACATTCCATACGGTTGCCCCTGATGCATTATCAATCCACTTAACAGCAGATTCTTTCAAAGCGTCATAATTATCAGCAATCAACTGAAGCCTAAGAGCCTCAACTTCGTTTGTACGATGAACAATCTCCGTTTTATTTTGGGCTAATTTCTTGTCGTACTCTTTTATTCTATTATTCGCATAGGCCTCATAAGACTCGAACATACCCTTTGTTGTCTTTATGGACTCTGAGAAAGTCGTTTCCACCTGACTTCTGTTATGAAAAACCGTCCAGAAATGGGCATATGGAACCATTACCGCAATAAAGAATAATGGCGCAGAGAAGAAAAGAATACGCTCAAAAACAATCTTTCTGCTAAATTTCTCATCTGCCCCTTTCAAAATTTGAGGTATGATGAAAAATATAATAAGTACAAGATTGATTATCAATACACCCAACCCCGCATATAGGAAATCTCCATCAGTCAAATATGTGATTCCCATAAATGAGACATAACTGATAAATATCAGTGCAACAAATGCAATGATATGTCCCCATGAAAATTTTAATGTTTCATTAATTGCCATATATCTTCCTTATTTATTTTCAGGTAATAATTTTTCAAGTTCACTTATCTTCCTCTTATAGGATTCTATTAGTTTTCTAATGGCATCGTAATCTGTTCCATCATTTTCATCTTCAGATGGCGGCGGAGTTGTTTTACCATTATCATTTCCCGGATCCGTAGGTCTTGGTTTGTTCCCAGGATTCTGTACATCTTGGCCTGGCGTGTTACCAGTATCCCCAGGAGTATTGCCACCTACATTATCACCTGCTTCTCCGGGATTATCATTAATAGGTGTTTCTCCATCATTTGGATTATTGCCAGAAGAGCCCCCATCTCCAACATTAGGATTTGCAATTTCGTTATTGGCATTACCATTTGTATCTGGGAGTTCTGGTATCACGCCTGTTTTCAACGCTATTAGAGCATCGTCCACTTGAATCATTGGTGGCATATAATCAGATACTCGCTCACCAGTTGCCTGTAAAATATGAAGTACTTCTGTCACCGAGAGATCTTGGTTTAAACTCTTCATTAATGCTACCGTACCAGCAACTATTGGAGCAGCCATACTTGTACCATCAAATACGGCATATTCATTCACGGGTATAGAACTATAAATGCCCTTGCCTGGAGCAGAGATGTTAGAACCTCTACCATAATTGGTAAAGTCTGTACCTTTTATCTGCCTATCAACAGCGGCGACATTTACGGTGAAATTTGTTCTATTCTCTGGTGGAATGTTTGCGAGTATATTGTCATTACCTACTGCAAAAACGATTATCACATTATGCTCATTTGCGACATTAATAATACGTTTCCACACACGCTCCTCATTTTTGAATTGAGTTTTAGCAATATAATCCTGGTCTGGGAGAGGTAGTATATCTAGTCCTCTAAAATTCGGACCAATAGATACATTTACCACATTTGCTCCATTGTGGATAGCATACATTATTCCGCTTGTTACTGACGAGAATGTACACATACCATTGTCAAATACCTGTATTGGCATTAGTTTACATTTAGGAGCAACTCCAGATACGCCTTTGTCAAACATCTTATCAGAGCCAACTGCCAATCCAGCTACGTGTGTACCATGTCCCTGGCCAACACTTAATCTATTATCCTGAGTAAACACATTGTAAGGGCTTACAATTCTTCCTTTAAGGATATCATGTGTTGCATCAATACCATCATCAACAACTGCTACGGTGATATTTGGGCTTCCCTTAGTAATTTCCCAACCTTCTTCTACATCAATTGCATCAAGATGCCAGCCGATATTTGCTGTATCCTTACTAATATCGCCAACAATGGTAAAAATTGACTCATCAACTATGAAAAACTCATAGTTTGGAAGCTGTGCATTCAAACCCTCTCTAATAGCGTCTCGCATATTTTCAGGAATAAGAATCTGTATCATTGGCACATTCTTATCAAAGCCAATGACTTGACACTCATTTTCTGAATATATCTTAGAAAGGTCTGATATAAACTGTTCAAGGTCTACATTCGCGTCTTCAAAGTATATATTTAGCCTATTTGCAACAATATCGGGCGCCCCAGGATTTGAAACAATAGGAGGCTCTTTGCCGTCATCCCCTACGATAGGTGCTACGACATTATTATCAGGCAACTTGCCATCATCACCAACAATACCCTTGACAGGTCCATTGTTATCAATAACACGCCCGTCATTTGTCTCAATTACAGGTGTAGGCTCTACTGGGCTACCGCCTTCACATGATCTTAAAAGCCATGACAATAAGAACAGCAAAAGTAATAGGAGTAACAACCACAATAGCCACTTTAAACATCCTTTACCTGTAAACCAAGCCCAAATGCGTTTATACCAAGGCAATTCCTTCTCATATTGAGCGGTAAATGTTGTATCGCCATTCAAAGTGTAATCAATAGGTGACTTATCCCAACCTATAAACTTATAACCTCTTTTGGCTTTAATTGCCGGAGTATTATCATTATTGAATATTGAACCATAAGGCAGTGTAAAGCAATCTGTACCCTCAATTGAACCGTGTTCACCAGCGACAAATTGACATGTTACATTATCTCTATTGAAGATAGCAGTGAAAGTTGCATCCTCATAGATAGCTCCTAAATCGGGCTGAATATCCCAGCCAACGAAAGAATAACCGTTATTAGGTACAGCCGATGGAATTTGCATTACATCTAGATATGTCCCCTTCTCTATGGAGCATTCAGTTGTTCCACTCAATGAGCCGCCAACACCTGCTAAGAAGGTAATATGCACATTTTCTTTTTCTGCGGGAACATCATCTTCAATAGGTGCCTCATCATATAGTGCTGTAAAAGAAAGAGGTCCATTAACCTTCATACCCAATGGATTTGGATCCCATCCCTTAAATACATATCCCTTCTTAGGAGTTACGGTAGGCAGATCAATATTTGATAATGTAGCACCATCAGGGCGACTAACAACCCCAGCTAATTTATCTGTAAGAGTGCCATTTTCTCCTACAATAAAACGTACTTTGTGATTGCTTTGAATCTTTAAATCATGTATTACTGCACCCTTCACGACATGTTTGTGAGAGTCAGGCGACATACCCCAAGCAACTACTACTACTTTTTCATCATAGCAGAACATAAAGTCCTCATCAATATACTTGAGGGCACCTGTTAGAATCTGCTTATCCTCACCTGTCAGATTTTTACGTACTTTTTCATATGCTGCAATTGTTTTTTCCTTTATCGCAGCATACTTAGCCTTATCAACATCTGATAAATCACTATATGCACACGGTGTATGATTCCACTCGCGCACATACCATAATATCTGATCCTCATCTGAATATATAGGATGAGCTAGAAAGTCTCTATATTGAGGCTCTACATTCTTCTCAACTACTGAATATACGCTGTCAAATCTCTTGTACAGCGGATCGCGACCGATTCCTTGGAAATCGGTAAAATCAGTAACCTCTGTGTAACAGAGTTTTCTCTTGCCATATAGAGTATGTTCTGCCATATACTTAATTATTTATATATAGGGTACTGCTAGTGTCAATTATGTCTTTAATAGCTGCATTTGCTACTGGATCAACATGGGAGATATCACTGGCGAATAGTAATCCTATCGTAATAAAGTTCTCCCAACGCTGGTAACTATCCCAGAATGGCAACTTTTTTAGTGTCGCTAAATCAATGCGAGAATTGTTCATCTCATCTCTTGATTGATCAAGAGCCGAAAGGACTTCTAATAGAGGCTGAGGCTTTATATTCGAACTTGATGCTGCCGGGGACAAATCAATCTCCAAATGGCATGATTTTGCCTTTTGTGCAATATTTGCCATATCCTTTTCTGACATATATTCTCGACCTACTGTGCTAACAAAGTTATTTAATGTCAAAGAGGCATAATCAGCTATTGCATTAGGGAGTCCATTTCTATCAAAAACATCGTAATATCTATTTATCTTATCCGAAATAGCTCGCTTAACACCAAGTTTGTTCAATAATGTTAGAATCATGAATGCTATCTCATCTGCATGAGGAAGCACATTTCCCATATTTTTTACTTGTTCGTTAATATGGTTGTTCCAATACTCAATGATGTGTTTAGCGATAACATCTGGGACAGTGGCTAGTAATTCACTTTCATCAGATATTACATCCTCTAATGTGACACCCATTTCTGCAAAGAACGATTTTAATTCACTCTCCTCCTTATTGTATCTCTTGCAGAGTTTCTGGATATTAGTAGACTTATCATCGTTAATATCAATCTCACAGAATGCACGAATCATCTTAATAGATGACACGCTCTGCGGTTCCTCAATATGACGAACTATGATGTCGTATGCAATGGTTCGAATGTCTGCAGACGATACCATCAAATCATCAATGATACGACCAAATCTTTCAGGTTTTTCACCAAAAGCAAATTCAGTCCTTAGTTTAATGTCTCCTGTAATTTGGCGGATTCTCACATTGTTTTCTTCCTTGTCATCAGACTCATAGTAAACGCTTAACCTATTGATGATTTCATCGCGTATTTCTATAAGTTGCTGCAAGTATCGTTCGTGTCTTGCGTCATCAAGTACTTCGGCGATGGCATCAAGATTCCTAATGATAGCCTTAGAACCATCATTGTTAATTGTTGCTACATCATCCCAAGCTTGTTGAGGTTTTACAAAATGCTTTTTAACAAAGGGATTTGCAAGGAAACTTTCTCTCAAATCGTCAAAATATCCCGGGTATTCATCGAATATATGGACGCTACTCTCGGTAGTTCCCTTTTGCTCATTATATCCGTCAAACACTTGGTTTTTAGAGGACCAATAAAAGTCTCGAAGCAAATATACATTTTGGAAGCAAGGAGATGTAAATGAGCCTCCTAGAGACACCCATTCATCAAGCCACTTCTCGGGCTCAATAATTTTTGGAATTGTTGTATTGAACCTTGCCCAGTGGTTGTCTAACTTTGAGGCTGCTTCAGGCGTATCATTCTTCGTTTTTTCAAGGTCGATGTTGAACTTTGTGCAAATCAAAAATAGAGGTGCAATACCATTAGTCCTTGATAGTATATTGGCTCTAACATCAGGTGTTTCTCCGATGTTATCCTCAATCCAATTATGTATAGATGCTCCAATTGTAGGTTCAGTCTTTTGGTCATTATGATGACAGAAGAGTACTGAACTAATCTTCAAGGAACGAGAGTACTTATTAAACAAATAGGCAACCTTTCCTCTTCGAAGAATCGTAGGCAGAACTTCTCCCAGCTGCTGTTCCTTGATTTTTTCTCGGGATCTTGCACCTGGGAAATCCAATAAATCAATTTTCTTTAGGAATTTTCTTTCTGTTGCGATTTCCTCTGGCAATACAAATGTTAATTCTCCAATTAAAGCAGAGAGGTATGCTTTACTGAAATCTTTTGCAATAAGTTCGCCTTCACGATTATATACATCCGTATAAAGGACATCATCATTAGACTCTTTATGAATGCCACATACAGAATCAAGCCAATCAATCTTAAGCAATGTGCCTTTATCTCTTAGGACTGCGTCAAACGGTACATACACTTCAGTTGAAAAGTCTAATTTTTTGTACTCGTTAATAAGGGTACTGAACAATCTGTTTAACTCTGGATTATTATTCCATATAAGGCCAAAAATATTAACCCAGTTATCGCTTGCTACGTAACTAATAATAGGGGCAATAATTTTGCAAAAATTTGACTTGCAAATATTTGCAGCATTATTTCCAATGATATCATTGAGATAATCACAAATATCTCTAATATCATCCTCTGTAATGATATTGTGAGCCGGCGACTTACCGCTCCACAATTCTTTCATTTGAGACAGAGAATTATCTATATCAGTGTTAAGCATAACACTATCCGTATTAATCTTAACATCGTTATAATAAGAGTCTGCCAATAAAAGAATGATATCGACTACTGACAAGTTCGTGATTTTCACATAGTCAGCCATCTTTTTATTACTTTGCCTAATTGTAAAACGAGTTATAACACCAGTAGATTCCTGTTTGGTATTATTGCCTCCGCTAGGATTAATCTCATCAATAAAGCTATAGCGAACGCCATCGTTCTCAATAACAAATGGTGCATCAGGCGTTGACAGAAGGCTACTCATCAGATAGGATTTTCCGACCTGACTCTCACCATATGCTGCAGCAGAACAGTTCTCTGAGAGAGCTTCTCCAATTCTTCTCAGCTTTCTGCGATAATTCTTAAACACTTCCCGTGGGAATGAGTCTTTCTCGTATTTATCTGCCCAAGCAACGGATTGCTTGATAACTTCGAGGTTAGTAATTATATCTTTAGTCATATATGCCAAATTCAATTTATTCAACCATTAAAAATCAAATGCTCCAGAATCCAACCAATACTGATCATCAACACCCAAACTCTGAATGTGAATCTCAATACTGCTATCAGACAATTCAACTCCATTTCTATCTTCGATAGAGCTAATAGTTAGATTCTCCTTATCTTCAGGATCACGGTCTATCGTAATCTTAAATGGCATTCGTTTTTTGAAACCCTCTACCTCGTCATTCGCCATTGACTGAACAGCTGCATCTGAAGGATTATTCCCGTTATCCAATGCTTTATTACGAATTTTGTTTACCAATTTCATATAGTTAAAGTCAATGGAATACAGCGCCCTTGACGGATAACTGGTCAAGCCGAATTGACGAACATTTAAGATATCAGGGATTCGGCTTACAGTCAGTTCTCCCTGCAACTTATCAGGAGTAATTAAGTACTCAATAGGCTGGCCATCTCTTGATGCTTCAATATAGTTGACCGTAGACTTCAGATTGCTCTTGAGTTTCTCCAAATTAATGGAGAACTTATCAAGATTGGAGTACTCGGAAGCATAATGGCCAATTACACCTCCCATAGCCACTATGGTCTTTGGATTGGTGATATATCCAGTGTTTTGACAGAAAGGATACCAATCACCAACATAGTAGTTGTTTAGAGTTATAAGTCGATTTGGCGATACAGGATAGTACTTTAGGAAGATGTTTCGTATTGCTGGTAACGATGACGGTCTTCCTGACAGTAAAATCACATCACAGGAATAAGCAAAGAACATTGTGGCAATCTTCTTCAAAAGTGGTTCAAACTCCTTTGAAATAATATCGGCTACGAACTCCTTATTGTACTCCCAAGTAAGAGATGTGATGTCTATTCCCATCCTTCTCTTAAAGTCGTCTATTACGCGTTGGTTAGGTTGGTTAACCTTAAATACATCGTCATACTTAACTATACAACTACAGCTATCATTTGATGCCAACTCCAAGAAATATGTCATCAACGGGATAGAATACTGTATATTGAAATCGCGCCTTGCAATGCGATCGGCAATAGTTTGACCATTATAATCTGGGCCAAAGAAATTCTTAATCTTTTGCCTATACTGTATTGGGTCAAGACTACGAAGAGCCTTGCGGAAAGCACTATGCTTTTCGTCAAGCAACATCACATTCTTGACTAAGGCCTTGAGCATATCATCGCCTGCAAAATAGAAACTATCGTAAAACTTTGGATCCGGGGTAATGGTAGTTAAGTCACCTTTTGTGTAAGAGTATTCGCTAATCATCAAATCGGATGTACCTGCTCCAATATCCAATGAGCCAACTGTAAGTGTAGGTTGCTGATTACCATCAACAATCTTTCCGTACAAATTGAAGAACTCGCTACATACTCCTTTGTATTTATGTCCTACCTCGCCATAGATATACACTAGTTGAGCACATGTTGCTTCATCATAATACCACGAGCCATCATTATCCTTCATTGAGCGTACAGCTGGTATGATATCGATGACAGGAGTGCCCTTACCGTATATAAATTTGCCATACAATGTAACTGCATCTTTAGCACACTTCACAAGAGCCTCTCTCTCAATCTTGGACATTGCGGTCGGGCAAGTAATAATTATTCGCTTTATCTTGCGTGGAACTGTTTTCCAGCCAACATCAATTCGATATGGTTCACTATTAATCTGGGTATTAGCCTGCGAGAGCATCTCCAAGAAGGCAAAGGTCATAAGGCTTCTTCTAGAGTAATGTGAAGAGCGCCCACCATCAGTGCCTGTCACATCGATTCGCCCATCGCTCATAAGATTGGAACTAATGCCTCGAATATTAAGTATATGGTTAGATTCTTCACCTGGAAGAACTAAAAATTCCCACTCCTTTTTGCTTGGCTTATTATCCCACAAGTATCTTTTAGGACTTGAATATGTCGACAATGTCTCCTCTTCCCATGCTGAACTGCAAGCGCGATGTATAAGGGCACTTGCTTCCTGACCAAGTCTGATAAAGCTAGGATACACAAATTGCTTGCTATCGTTAATGCCAAAGGATCCGAAATCAACTCTTCTAAAGGCTAAACGCATGTCGAAAGGTTCGTTGTAGGAGCGGATACGGACTTTGTCATCTTTTTCCTGTAACAAATCCGTGTAATCAATTAAACTCAAAGGCTTAACTTGATTAAAATTCGAATTATCTTCAATCAATAATGCAGTAGTTCTAGAATTGCCAATATCTATTACCATATCAACATTTCTCACTTCGACATCTTGGTCTTTATACAACTTTATAGCTGGGAACAATTTGTTTTGAGCCAAATAATTCACCAAGAAAATGTAAGATGCAATGTAAGACATCTTGTGAGTATTTGCGCCCTTGATTTGCGACACACTGCTGAGTGTAGGATGAACCAATTTGAAAATATACTCATCAATATAGCTCCAATTCTCCTTTGGAGAACAATAGTCCATTAAGAAAAACTCGTTGTCGCACAAAGCAAAATTCATCTCAGAGCAATACTGATCAGGGAAAACCGGAAACTCATTATATTCATCAGACGAATAACCAGCTCTTGTATCAAACGCGAGAATAACATCGTATTCAAGTTCAGTTTTACCTTCACTTCTAGGCACAAACTTAACTCGAGACCAGTTCATTGGGCTAAACTTAAAGCGCTTCTCTGTTCTTTTGAAAAAGTATGGAATAGGGATCCATTTATTCTCAAAATTCTTTAATGCGTTATGTTTGTCAGAGAAAGTCAACTTATATAGTTCGCCTCTGACTCCGTTGCACATTTCATCATCAATCTTGAGAGGATTGATTCCGTCATTTCGCAATTCTATAGGATCGTATTCGATTGTTGGGTCGTTCAGATAGCCTCCATCGAATAATTCGTGCTTGTCGTAAAACAAAACATTATCATCGGTAGTAACTTCATGAGCAAGGTCCAATCTCCATTGCCCATTACTTGTGTCGTACCATTCTCGGAACCACATTTTAAATTTATCCTGAGTATTCAATTTCAGCCTGAATGTCAGCAATTGAATACCTGAATTCGCTATCAATGAGAAGCTGTCCATATTTTTTATTTTTAACTAAACATCAATTGTTATGATTTTTGCATCTCCTAACAGGAGATGAATGTTTCGCATATGTATTTGTAATATAATGTTTTGGCCTTCAATGTATTAAAGTGTAATTAAACATGTCCCACATTGTACAATAGATTTTTAATACAAACATTTATTTTTGTCCGTTTCAAATGCTCCCAAATGGAATATTTTGCGTAATTTTGCACTATGGATTATTGTCTCCTGTTAGGAGATTGACCATTTTGCTTAACTATTTATAGAAAGCTCTACAAAAAAGGAGTCCGCTCCCGAACTCCTCTAAAAAGCAGCAATCATAGCTTTCATAATAATTTCAGTATTTTCTTATTGGCTTTGTCTATTACTTGCGTTTCCAAAGAGGCCAGATATATCTGTGTAGTACTCTCTGAATCGTGCCCCATTCCTTCGCTGATTACAGATATTGGAATCCCTTCATCTCTGGCAATACTCGCCCACGAATGGTACGCAACATACATTGTTAAAGGCAAAGTCAAACCTAACTCTTTGCCAATCGCTTTTAAGTTATGATTTATAAGTGTCAGGGCATTATGATACTGTTTTCGGGTATTTCCGGTTGGCTCCTTTATTATTGAGAGAAGAAATGGAGAACTCAATGAAGAGTATTGATCCACAATGTTTTCCATACAATCCTCCCAACGGATTGACAGTAATTGTCCCGTTTTCTTTCTTCGGTATGTAAGCACATTATCTTTCAGATTCTTTTTCTGTAAGTATGCCATATCCACAAATGCCATTCCTCGTGTGTAGAAACTGAACAGGAACATATCACGGGCAAAACTCTTGGATGGAGAATAGCTCAAATCCAAATCTTTCAATTTACGAACGAACTTCAACGGAATAGCTCTCTTTACAGTCTTTTCTGATGAAGTAAACACCTTCTTAAATGGATTCTTATTCTCTACATAGCCATCTTCCACAGCATTATTATATACCGCACGCAAGCGTTTCATATAGAAAGAGATTGTATTGGGAGCCAATTCCTTCGCTCTTAAATGATACTCATACGAAATAAGCATTTCCGAATCAATATCATCAAAACAAACATCTACACCTTCTCTAAACTTCCTAAAACTGTTAAGAGTCGCTTGATATGTTTCACTTGTGCGATGTTGTCCTTGTCTCCAGAGTTTAGCAATCATTTTCTCCATATACGAAAACAAGGTTATTTCAAATGATTGCTTATGAAACTCATCTACAATCGTGTCAACGGTAAATGGAGAATCTGAGATGGTCAATTTCTTTACAATACGATTGAAACACTTCTTGTCGTATTCTATATGATTTTGCATATACTGCAAATAATTTACACGAGACGAGTCATCATCCTTAATGATAAGATCTTCCAACTCAGGATTCCATTCACTTTGGGTAATTCGGAAGTTCGTTGCAATTTGCCGAACCTTTCGCATATAAATCACTTGGTAGTATAGACTACCTGCTTTCCCCTCAATAGTTGAGGGTCTGAACTTTAATTTTATAGATACCATAGTATATTCAATTAATCTTTGTTTTACAATAAGAGCCTTCTCTCAATTGCTTAAGGGAAGGCTCTTTAAATAACGGCTACGGGATATACAGCAATTGAAACTCTCTTTTTCTGCGGCGTTCGATGCTGGGGATAGGCTTGCCCTTGTAGCAACGGTACGAGATATACTCCTCGTAAATATCCCTGTCGCCGGACTCGATTTTCTTGATAAGGTTACTCTTCGGGCGTTTACCATATCCCAACAATCTGCTGTGGCCGACATTGTAAGCCAAAACCGTCAGTAGCAGAGCATCTTTCCCATATTGTCGGAAATACTTATATCGCTCCAATAGGTCGGCTCTCAGCAACGAATCGGCCTGTGCTTCAGTAATGTCTGCTGTCAAGTTCTCGTGTAGAAGCAGTTTATGCCCGTAACCGATGTATGGCCATTTAGTATGGTCGTGCCACCCCTCAAACTCCTTGATAAGTGCTACCGCCTTATCGAACAGTTCCGCAGAAATCTCTTTTGGTAGTGGTGGTGAAGAGTCACCGCATCGTGTCTGTGCCTTGGCATATCCGCAAAGCAGAGTCAGACATATAATCATTAACTTTATTCTCATAGATTCTCTTTTAGTGATTGGTTATAGCGGCAGACACCCGACAAGCGAGTGCCTGCCACCTTTGTTTAAGGATTGATGTTGATTGGAGAGACGATAGTTCCTATGGGAGTAATCGTGTTACCCTCTGTGGTATCCTCTTCCTCTTTTGCCTCGTTGTTGAATGTGAAAGTGAGCTGATATACCTGATCGTGGTTATCCTCGAAATAGACATCTATCGTCTGCTGGTCCTCACACTCCGAAGTGTAGTACAAGCGGAACACATCTCTGTCCAGCGGATAACGGTCATTAGGTAGCAACACCATACCGTCATCCATTCTCAATGTACCCTCGCCATCGGGCTGGAAGTAACGGATTGTGTAGCGAGTATCCGAGAAATGCCCTTCACGCACAATCTCGCAGCGTATCTCCGCTGTCTCGCCCTGTACCAATCGCTTGGGAACGGGCATTGTCTCAACTGTAAAAGGATAGGCTTGCTGAACATCGAGGTCATCCTCGCAAGATGTGAAGCCCAATACTGCGGTCATCATGGCACCGCAAACCATCATATAGGAAAATAACTTTTTCATAACGCTTTTAATTTTAATTGATAATAAACTTGACACCTAAGCCGAACTGAGTACTGAACTTGCCGAGTGAGCCTCCCCAGAGGACACGCTCACGCACATTGGCAAGCAGGACTATACGGTCTGTTATATAACTCTCCAATTCAAGGGTAATGGCACCGCCATAGATAAAGGCATCCTTGGCAAGCAGTGTAGAGCCATCGTGTAGTAGCCTGTCGCCCCAATTCACCGTTTCGTAGCCTGCCAATGCAGAGCCGCCGATGGAGAGGAAAAAGGTCTTTGTAGGATCCGATAGGAACTTCAGGTAGTAACCGCCCTCGGCTGTGAACTGGGCACGCGGTACAGATGTGCCGCGATAGTCGTAGTTCTTGAGCAGATACTCTGCACCCACCACCCAGCGGTTAGCCTTCTTGGTATATCCCGACATCGCTATTCCCGTGTAGTAGTTGAGCGGAGATTTCGAGCCGTTGACAAAGCCACCTCTGAGTTCCACACCCATCATCTTCGGGAGATAACGCTGGGCGTATGCCTGCCCTGATGACAGGGCAAGCGATACGACTGCGACAAGTAGAAACAGATACTTTTTCATGGTTACTTCACTTTAAGTTCATTGATTACCTTTGCTCTTACGATGTCCTCACTCTCCACGGTGAAGGTCTGGTGTCTGCCACCGCTCTTCTCGTGCATCTCCACCACAAGCACCTTGTCGGCAGGGATGGTGAACTTGTCGAACACGAACACGGTACGCTCATCCTTGTTGCCCGCAACGGTTGTGGCATAATCGTATGCACGCAGAGGGAAGATGACTTGCTCCTGAATGGCTGTACGCTTCATCACCTGCTTATCCACAATCTTGAAGGTCACAAAGTCCACCTCGTATGGTACATTCGATGTGTTCTTCACCTGCGTATGGAAGTAGAGCAAGCCATTGTGAGTGTATAGTCCACGCAACAGATACTGGATACCGAAAGCCTTGCTGCCGATGTGCTTGATGTGGCGTTTGTTGTCCTTGTGGATAGCCTTGCTGATAAGGTGTACCAACTTCGGTGACTCACTGCCCAACTCCTGCAAGTAGATATCGAGAGCATTGTTAGGACGGTTCACCTCACTGCCATCGTGAATGAAATCCTTCATCTCGATATTCAGGAGCAGAGGCTCATCGGAGTACTTCACATTGAAGGTGTAGAAACTGCCACTCTCGGTAATCACCGACATATTGGTCTCATCGCGGAAGTTCTTTACCGTAGCCTTCACACGAATCACATTCTCCGAGCCGTCGGCCTTGCCAGCGATAAGGTTAGGCGAGCCAAGATCGACATAGCGTACTGCCGCAGGGAAGATGATGTGAGTAGTCTTGTCGTATGTCACCTCCAAGCCGTAAGGCGGTATCATACGGTCAAAGGTCAGCTTCTTTGTCAGACCGTGATAGATGTCGCCATCCTCCTGCTGCGGATAGATGTCCGTAGTGAGGGTAACATCACCGGTGACTGTGTTGGTTACTGCGGTTGAATCAACCGACTGTGCATTGGCACTTACAACGCCCATCGTGAGGGCAAGCATTACAAAAATCTTTTTCATGTCTTTAATGTTTTAATAGGTTATTGATTGTTTTGATAAAGCATCAGGGTATATCCTGATTTGAGGTGTACCTTCTCTTCACGCATCTTCTTGGAGATGTACTGCGACACGCCCTGTATGGCACCGCGACCTACTTCGGACAGCAGTTGGTCTCCGGCAGACTGGTTGGTGATGGATATGCTCGTTCCGAGGTTCTGTCCCAGATTTGCCGCCATCTCCTTTGCCGCACTCGCCTCCATGGAGCCGGGTATGAAGATCCCCGCCTGTCCGTCATTGCCGTGGACGGTAAGTTCTACGGGAATGATTGTTCCGTTATGCTCCACCTGAAGAATCTCGATGTCGAGCCTTTCGCCTTTGATGCTGCCTTCGCCCGTGATGAGGGTGTTGCGTGGCAGTACATACTTCCCGACACGCATCGCCTCCAAGAGTCTGAGCCGCACGCTCTGACCGCTCGTGATGGTCTGGTCGCCATGCACACACGCCTTGATGGTGTTCCGTGCTGTCTGCTTCGGTGCTTCACCTACCGCAGTGTGAAAACCACCGCCTACGGATTGTGCCATCCGTGCAATCATCATCGAGTCGCTCACAGGCTGAGCGAGTGCCGACACTACGGGTGTCGTTACATGACCTACAGGCTGTGCCTTCGCCTTACCGCTTCGTGTGGTGCTCTCCCCCTCCTCGGCTGCGCTCTCGGAGGTGGCGGCATTGCCGGGCATATACTTCGCTGCAAGCTCGTATGACTTCTCCAAGAGTGCCACCTGGTCGGCATATGTCGGTTGGCTGTTCTGCTGTTGTGCCATCGACTGCTTCAGCTCCTCAAGCTCCGCTTTCAGAGCCTCCTTTTCGGGATCCTCACGCGGCTCTTCGTAGAAACTACCGAGCGTAGCGTTGATGTCATTGTAAGCAGATGTGGATGTGGAGAACGAATTGCTCCGAGTGCTGCCACTACGATAGGATGAACCGCTACCGACACCACTTGTGTATTTTGACTCTTCGGGTATCTCGACCACCTCTTCCTCCTCGTCATCGGGGGTCATTGCCGTGAAGTCCTCAAGGGTACGCATCTTCTGCTCCTGCTTGACACGCATATCCTCCAGTTCGTAGGCGGCAATCTTGTCAGCCTCGATGCCTGCACCTCGCGGATCGGGAAGTTCGGCGTTGAAGCCTACCTTCTGGTGTTCAGCCTGCACCTGCTCCTTTGATGGCTTGAAGATGAAGTACATGGAAACGAGGAATAAAAGTCCCATTCCGGCATATATAAGCCACTTCTTGATTTGCTCCTTTCTTTTCAGAGCGTTTGCATCGTTACTCATAGCTCTCAGAATTAAATTGGTTAAAGAACTCTTCCATCTCCCGTATCTTCTCATCCGAGAGGCTGTCGGCAGGAGCTGCCTCCTCCTCGATAATCAGATTGGTGGCAGGCGGCTCACTTCTGACATACTCCTCATACCTGTAATCGGGAGCAGGCATAAAGATTACATAGAGGGCAAATCCCATATATGCCAGCAGGAGGCCGTAGATGATAAGGCGTTTGGTCTTCGATGTCTTGTTGTTCCAAGACTTGTTGATTGAATCCTTGATTCTCTGAATGTACTTTTTCATCGCTGTAAATGTTAATGGTGAATAATTGGGTTATCTGTCATAGACTCTCAGGTCCTTGTTCTCCACCACACGGAACGCCTCGAAGATGAATCCGTGAGGATTGTTGTCGCTGCGTGTGGAGTTGAGAAGTCGCCCTTTGGTCACAAGGCTACGCTCGGTGATACTCTTCTCGCGGATGATGGATAGCCTTGCGTATGTCACCACCTCGTAGGGATAGTGGTTGAAGTTGCAGTTTATGCTATCCACCTCGATACGCTGCGATACATTGCCCGAGATGATACGGTTGTAATATCCCTGCTCTGCAAGGTCGCTGTAGTGCTCGTATGCCGAGCGGTCACTCAGAAACATTGCCCTCTGGATGTTACCCTCGATGGCACTCTTGTCGGGTGCAAGCGTGAAGAATAGTTCGTGGAAACGCTTTACATGCTCCCTTGCCTCCACAGGACGGTTCTGCTCCAAGTCCTGCGAGAGAGCCAGCATCAGCGACTTGCCCTCGTCAAGGACATATATCTTCTGTCGTTGTGCCTCGGCAAAGCTGTATGCCTTCCAAAGCGAGAAGCCAACAAGCGAAGCACAGACAAAGAGGTAGGCAATGCCGAAGAAGCGTATCTGTCTGAAGCCTGTCTCGATATTTTTAAGTGATTTGAATTCCATTTGAATACTGTTTAATAGGTTATCGTTTAAGTAATCTTCCTGCGATGTTACCGATGGCGGCACCTGTCGCACCTGCTGCGATGCTTCCTGTGCGGCTTGCTGTCTGTGCCACATTTCTGCCATAGTTACCTGCACCGCCGCCTGCCTGGATTATCCAGTTGGCCACTGTCGGAATGGTGAAATATCCGATGATGCCGATAATGAGGAAGGTGATATAGACCGCATTCGACCCGTCAGGGATGAAGTTGGGATCGGACAACTGCTCGATGTCCTTCTGTAGCATCAATACCTGTATGCGTGCAAGCACGCTGCTGAAAAGGTCGCTCACAGGTAGCCACAGATAGATGCTTATGTATCGGACAAACCACTGCGTGAGTGAGGCATGGAAGCCGTCCCAACAGGATATCGCAAAGGATATGGGTCCGAGTATCGAGAGGACGATGAGGAAGAATGTTCTCAGCGTGTCTATGACAAGGGCTGCGGCATTGAACATCAGTTCCAATAGTTCACGAAAGAAGTTTTGAACAGCCTTTTTCATATTGTACATCGCACGGTCCACATACATTCCGCAAGCCTCAATCGCATCCAACGCTCCCAACTCATCGAGCTTGTTGTCAAAGGACTCCTTATCCACGAGGTAGGCCGTTTCGGGATTGCGTTTCATCGCCTCAAACTCCAGCTTGTCCTTCTGCCTGCGATACTCGTTCATATCGAAGGTCTGCGTTTCAAGGATTCTGTGCGTTCCCGTCACGATGGGCGACATTACGCTGTTGAGCGTACCCAACACCAAGGTCGGGAAGAACATGATACACAGTCCGAGAGCAAAGGGACGCAGGAGCGGAAAGACATCTATAGGCTCGGCTCTTGCCAATGACTGCCAGACACGATAGGCGACATAGAAGAGAGCACCCAATCCGGCAAGTCCTTTGGCGACACCCGTCATCTGCGAACAGAGGGGCATCATATCCACATACAGACTCTGGAGTATCTGATGCAGATTGTCAAAGTTTACTGCTAATAGTACCATAGTCGTAGGATTTCAGGTTTACCAATAGCGTTCACTCGGCGAGCCGTAGAGGGACATCACACGGTCAACATCGTTCTGCTTCTTCGCTCTGAGGTAAGACACCCCGATGTTCTTGTTGGTGTAATACTGCACAAGCCCACGGTATTGGAGCATCTCGCTGTAACACTTGTCGATGATATCCATGCGGTCCTTGTCGCTCATCGAGAGCCCGTTCTCATTGACCACAGATTTAAGGTCATTCAAGAGGTGGGCACTCTCTTCGAGCAGTTTGGTATAGCCCAGAGCGATGGCACTGAGTTCCTCCACCGTGAAGTAGGGGTCGTTGAGCATACGCTCGAAGCTGTTCACATAGATGTCGGTGATGTCGCCTACAAGCAGGATGGTCTGCTGTACCTTGCGTGCATCGCGGACAAGGTTCTTCACCTTCTTCAGAGCATCGTAGTACTCCTTGCCCTGCTTATAGATCTTTACTGTCTCCTGGAAGTTCTGAATCATTGTACTTGCCGTAGAGGATGTATGCACGATGTTCTTCGTGGCATTGATAATGCCTTGGGCGAGGTTGCCGGGGTCTGTGACCACCCACTGCGCCCTTGATGTCTGGCTGACAAAGAGAGCCACCAGACAAAGCATAAAAATTTTCAATCTCATACTGTTACGAATTAAAGGGTGAATACTTAATCATTGTCTTACTGAAATCACAGCCCCATCTTGCGACCTTTAGATTTAGGCTTATGCCGGATATGCTGCTTTCGGGACGGTCTCTCCTCGGAAGAGTCGCTCTGCCTCTTCTTCATTCCGTTGAAAAGCTCATCAGCATAAGGTCTTCTACCTGTCATCCTGACAAAGCGGGCATCGAGTTCCCGATATGCCTTTTCAGCCTTGGCGGAACACTCTTCCGAAGAAGCCTTCCTGTCAATACCGTACTTGGCAAGGAAGTCGGGACGGATATGGATGGTGTCGTGAACATTGTCGGGGAAATGTGCAATGTGCCCCAGCTTCTCCAGTTCCTCGTTCAGTTTATTGAAATAAGGACCGGGAGGACGTTCACAGATACTCTCGAAGATCTTCTCCACGGCTCGTGTCAGCCTTGCATCCACCTCAAGCACATCGGGTATCTCTCCCGTTGCTCTTTTCTGCCGATAGATTGCAGTATCCATATCCTCCAACTGATGATACAGACGGTAATCCTCCGTAAGTCCGAAGTAATCCTGCATCGACTGCGGAATGTTCCAATTCTGCATCAGTGACCAATAGAGGCACGAGATGACCTCCTGCCGTCTCTTTTCGTCTGATTTTAAGTTACTATACATACTTCAAATGTTTAATGGTTGATAAATAGGGTTACTTACTTCGCTTGCTCTCGGCAAGCTGCTTGATGGCGAGTTCGATATTGCCGTCCAACTTCTCGGTGAGCCGCTGCAACTCTAGCTTCTCGGTCTCCTCGGTGGTGTAGCAGTAGTACTCTTCGGGAGATACCTCCGTGGCATAGACTGCCGACTGTGCTCCGCCAAGACCTATCCACACCTCCTTGTACTTCCTGCCGGGAGCATTGGAGAGATTTATGGAGAGAATCTGTGCACGCTCCTTGTCGGTAAGACCGAGAAGAGTCTGTATCTCATCGAACTTGTTCACATACTTACGCTGGTCGAGAAGAATCTTGCAGTCGCTGTTGTTGATGATGGTACCCTTGACGATAGAGGAAGAGATGATGTCCTCGACCTCCTGCGTCACCACAATGGCCTCACCGAAGAACTTACGCACGGTCTTGAAGAGGTACTTCAGGTACTCGGCCATGCCCTCCTTGCTGATGGCTTTCCAAGCCTCCTCCAAGAGTATCATCTTGCGGATACCTTTCAGCCTACGCATCTTGTTGATGAAGGTCTCCATAATGATGATGGTCACTATCGGGAAGAGTACCTTATTGTCCTTGATGTTATCCAACTCAAAGACGATAAACCGCTTGTTCAAGAGGTCCAGCTGCTTGTCGGAGTTCAGTAGGAAATCATACTCGCCACCTTTGTAGTAAGGCTCCAAGACATTGAGGAATCCCCATACATCGAAGTCCTTCTCGCGTGTACGCTTCTCTTTAAGTATCTCCTGATACTCGTCACGGATAAACTCATAGAAGGTGTTGAACGAGGGCTTGATGCTCTTGTCGGCACGAATACGCTCCAAGAAAAGATTCACCGCATTGGAGAGCGCCACCTCCTCGGCTCTCGTCGGTGGCTCATCGTCCCTTTTCCACAGCGTGAGGATAAGTGTCTTGATGGACTCCTTCTTCTCAATGTCGAACACACCGTCCTCGACATAGAAAGGATTGAAGGCTATCGGATCACTCTCCTCGTAGGTAAAGTAGATACCATCCTCGCCACCTGTACGGGCATTGATAAGGTTGCACAACCCCTGATAAGAGTTACCCGTATCGACAAGCAACACATGCGTACCTTGCTCGTAGTACTGTCTTACCATATGGTTGGTGAAGAAGGACTTTCCACTGCCCGAAGGACCGAGGATGAACTTGTTGCGGTTGGTGATGATACCACGCTTCATAGGCAAATCCGAAATATCCAGATGGATAGGCTTGCCCGTCAAGCGGTCCACCATACGCATACCGAACGGAGAGAGTGAATCCTGTCCTGTGGTCTCCTCGATGAAGAGGCATAGTGCCTGCTCGATAAAGGTGTAGAAGGACTCCTCGGCAGGGAAATCTCCTGCATTGCCGGGGATAGCAGCCCAGAAAAGCGTAGGTGTATCTACCGTATTGTGTCGGGGCTTGGCCTCCATCAGGGCAAGCTGACTGCCTACATCGTTCTTCACACGCTTCAGGCGTTCCCTGTCGTCGCTCCACGCGAAGACATTGCAGTGGGCACGGATAGCTGTCAGCCCCTGACTGTGTGCCTCGTTCAGGTACTCCTCAATCCACTCGCGGTTAATCTGGTTGGAGCGACTGTAACGCGATAGCGAGTGCATATTGCGTGCTGTTTGCTCGAACTTACGCAGCATCTCCGCAGAGTCATCGATGAAGAGATACTGGTTTACGATGTGGTTGCAGGTGAGCAACACCCCGATAGGTGCGGCAAACGAGAGGCGGCAATCGCTACGGTCTGTTGAGAGACGCTCGTAACGGCTGTCGGTAGCCACGCTTGTCGGCAGGTCTTCGGGATCGGAGAGCGTATGCAGGCAGAGGTAGTTGTCGCCAATCTTCATCTCGCCAGCTCCGAGGGCGATGTCCTGCAAGCAGGTGGTGTCCTCCTGCGAGAGCGAGAAATACTTCTCGATGATGCCCGCAGTTGACTCTGTGCCTGTAATCTCATCGCCTGTAAGACGGGTGAGCGTGATGAATCCGCTGTCGTTGATGATACGCTCGAACTGCTCGCAACACTCCAAGAATCGGCTTACCGCCTCCTTGTCCTGCATCTCCTTCGGAATGATGAAGCCACGGGTAAGGGCATTGAAACTGCTGGTCGTGCGGCTATGCTCCTTGGTGGTCTTAGTAAGGAACAGGTAGCAGTAGTGCTTTAGGTAAGGACGCTCGTTGAAGTGACGCTCAAAGGAGCGGCTGAGGAAACTGAGGTCTTCCTTTTGCAACTCGGGGGTGTAGCTCTCCTCAATGAAGAAGTCCTGCTTATGCACGATACTGTAGTTCGGCAAGACCCTTACCGCCTTGGCCCATGCCGAGTGTATCGCCTCATACTCCGCCTGTGTGACGGTGAAGAGTTCGGGAAGTTCCACACGATAGCAGACCGTGATGTCGGCATCCTTGCTGATGATGCAGTCGTGCTCAACCGACAGAATCGGGAACTTGCTTTCGATGGTAGCTGCTTTCATTACATTTCTCATGACTTTCTGTTTTTGAGGTTAGGAATTGTCAATCGCAAGAATCGCTTGCGGTTGATGATGTAGCGGGGATGGTTCCGTGCAGCCTGCATCTTCATCAAACCCCACTCGCCATACTTGGCATTGAGGTGGAAGGTCGCCCAGACAAGTACCGAAGCGGAGATGACTCCCAGTGCGATACATATCCATTGGTTTACTCCTGCCATATACAGCACCATAAAGGCTATGAGTATGGCGAGCAGACCGCCGGCGAAGATGAAGAGGTATTGGCTGCGTAGCCCCTTGAACTCGGGGCTACGACCAATCCCTTTGTTAATTTGATAGACCGCCATATTAGAGGAAGAATGAACGGAGAATAGTGGCGGCTACAATCAGGAAGATACAGGCGCCGAACCAAGAGGCGGCGGTCTTCGAGGTGTCGGGGTCGCCCGAAGAGAACTTCGAATAGACCTTCACGCCACCGATGAGACCGACTACGGCTCCCACTGCATAAATCAACTTGGTACCCGGATCAAAATACGATGTTACCATGTTGGTAGCCTCGGTGATACCTGCGATACCGTTACCCTGTGCGTAAGCACCTACTGTTGCAAGCATAAATGCTGCTGCGAATAATACTTTTTTCTTCATACGTCGAAATGTTTTTTAGTTATACAAAAAGTGATTTCGACTGCGAATATATAGCACTTAATCCATTGATTTTCAAATCGGTCTATACACGTCATAACGTGTCATCAGATGTCATAGTTGGGGCGTTTTGAAGGGTGGATTTTGGGGTGAAAAGAGGTCATGAGGAGTTATAAATGATGTGCCAAATTTGAAATAGATTTTGTACCGAAGAGTGAATTTATGGAAATAGAAAATGATAATTTGCACTATTTATGGAAATAGAAATAAACAAATCGCATTATTTATGGAAATAGATTACGGAAAATTTGCTGTTTTATGGAAATAGAATTATTTTTGCAGTAAAGTAATATGAATTATGAATACTCAGACATTACTATCAATAGTAGCAGACCAGCGTGAGGAGTTGCTAGCGAATGATTACTCGGAGTTGTGCCCACGTCCTGAAGAATCACAACTTGACTTAAAGAGCAATCGAGCTCAGGTGGTGATAGGTGTCAGACGATGTGGAAAATCAACATTATGCGAAATGTTCCTTAAGCAAAAGGGGATTGACTTTGCCTATGTAAACTTTGATGATGACCGAATGGAGGATATGGAGGCAAGTGATTTAGACCATTTGCTTGAAGCATTATATATGACTTATGGAGAGTTCAAATATCTGTTCCTTGATGAGATACAGAATATAGAAAGCTGGCCATTGTTTGTCAATCGATTGCTTCGCCAGAAAATGCATCTATTTATTACAGGTTCTAATTCTAAATTACTCAGTAAGGAATTAAGTACACATCTGACAGGAAGAAATAATAAGGTAGAACTCTATCCTTTCTCATACTCCGAGTATTGTACAATGAAAAAGATAGATACCACTTCGCTATCAACAAAAGCGAAGGGTATTCGCAAAAGTACCCTACATGAATATCTTCTACAAGGCGGATTCCCGGAATTGTTCAATGAAAGTAATCGTAGAGGTTATATTAACGGATTATTGGATGCCATCATCAAGAATGATATAGCAAAACGTTTCAAAGTTCGCAATGTGGAAGCATTACGAAGAATCGCAGCTTATCTTGCCGATAATTATTGTCAGGAATTTGTCGCAAAAACGGTAGGAGAATTATTCGGAGTATCAAATCATACGGCTGAGAACTATTATTCCTACCTTAAAGAGGCTTTTCTATTGGTAGGAGTAAATCGTTTCTCATATAAAAGTAAAGATCGTGTAAGAAACGAAAAGATTTATGTAGTGGATACTGCATTTGTCACAGAACGCAAGGATAATTTCTCATTGGAAAATCTCGGCTGGAAGTTGGAGAATATAGTATGCATTGAGCTGATGCGTCGCTATAAGCCACTCTTTTGTGATGTTTTCTACTATAAGGAAACATCTTCGCAAGTTGATTTTGTTATAGCAAAAGATGGCAATGTACAAGATTTGATACAGGTATCATACGATATCTCTACTGAAAAGACACGCAATAGAGAGATTAGAGGTTTGAAGAATGCAGCCAAGAAACTAAAGTGCAATAATCTTACGCTTGTAACATTTGAAGAACAAGAAACAATTGAGGAGGATGGTTACACCATAAATGTTGTTCCTGCTACAGAGTGGTTGCTTAACAAATAAATCTTATTTAATTTACTAATAGCAAGGCAAGAATCATAAAGCGCAAGGCTTTACGATACTTGCCTTACTTGTTAATTGGAGTAGCTGAATACACATATAAACACTGACACCCCGATTCACATCGGAGTGCCAGCCCAGTTAACCAAATATATAAACAATGAAAAAAGAATGTTTATTACATAAATTTATTCCAATCAATCTTGGTACGCTCTAGTTGCTTACCATTCAACCGACGACCTGCACCATCAAGATTATCTCTTAGCAATCTATCCACTTGCTTTTCCGTACTGATAGATGTAGTGTAAAAATGATAGATGTCGGAATCTTGAAGTTTATATAAGGTCTCTGCGGCATCCATAATCTTTTTCTTATCTGTAGTCCTATTCAATAAGACATCTGCCACATTACCCAACTCTTCAAAAGTACAGGCTCCCGAAAAATCCGGATCAGGAATAGACTCGGAAGACATCAATTCTTTCATATCCTCTTGCGACAATCTTTTCTGCGGTACAAAATTATCCTCTACATCTTCCGGATTGACATCCTCATCAACAGGTAACTCAACCTGCTGCAACTCTATTGAGCGTGTCGGAGTCTTGCGAGCGACTTCAGGGTCTTCATAATAGATGATATTGGACTTTCCCATAACCTCATTCGGGTCATCAAAAACCACAGGCTTAATTTTAGGCTTAGGCTTTTCTTCTACGGGTGACTTCAATGTTTCATCTTGTGAAGTGTCTTCAAATCTCTTGGCAAGTTCCTCTACTATTGCTTGAGCTTCCAAATCAGAATAAGATGAAGGTTGAAATGCTTGCTCTTCAGACTGTACCTTCTGCAACATAGGTCTTTGCATTCTGGCTTTTCGCCTGTCCTTCCTCGCTTTCTCTTCCATCCGTTTCTTTCGATACTTCCACAATCTGATACGGGCAATACGAGCCCAATTGTGTAACATATTCCAGAAGTCATACATTCGCTGACTGAAAATCATATTCCATACTTTGTATAATATATAGGTTGCTGATACTGCCTTAACTGATAAATAAAAAATGGTTGTTGTCATAGTTGTTAAATTTTAGGTGGTGAAAATCGTTCTTTATAAAGTTGAGTTATCTCCTCAATGTTAAGTTCTATATGCTCTGCTATAATGTTACTGAGATAGCTTGCAATGCTGGTCTCTGGAGCAATCACGGGCAAAAAGTTCTTGATTTGCTCGTATAGCTGACGGTTCAGATACACTTGAACACGCCCCGACATAGGTGTATTCATCAAATACTTCTGTCTATAGTTGTTCTCTTCCTTTTTTTTGCGAGGCTTGGGCTTTTCTTGCACCACCTCTTCAACAGGTTCTTCCTCGGTGGTTATGGCTTCATTCAGAATCTCCTGTACAGAAGTTTCATTCTTAGAAACATTATCAGGTTCCCGCCCTGCCATATACCCCCTTATAAGATCCTCATCGACTTTTACGCTCTTCTTTGCCATAGTTATTTCAGTTTAAGTATTTCAAGAAGTTCATTGGCAAGTTCCTGTAATCCGCTTCCTTTGAGTTGCCCCGCAGGAGGAGGCAACAGCGAACATCGGAAATAGGTACGGGACGACATCGATAACTCCTTCTCGTATCGGCAAAGTTCAGGTATACTTGATTTCAGTACTTTTAATCCTGTCTTCTCCATCAACTCCGAATAGTTCTTGAGTACCTCCACATTGCTCCTTCGCTTTACCTTCGTCCAGAACATATAGATGTCCTTAAGCGGAATGCCTTTCTTTTCTGCCAAGAATCTCACCACACTGCTTGCGAAGCTGAAACTGCTATCCATTACAAAGTTGTCGGCAGCAATGGGAGTCAATACATAATCCACATTGAAAATGGTCTGTAAAACTCCGGGGACATCCATAGAACCTGGGAGGTCAATAAAAATGATGTCATACTCTCCAGTTTCAGCAAACTCTCCCGCTGTGGCGCGGGCCTCTTCGGGCCTTACCCTTTTGATAGGATAAATCTTACAACCTCGAAGTCTTTGCTCTTCAAGAAGCGTCATATACCTCTTGTTTTTCTCCACCATCTCCTTGTCTCGTTCGCGGAGATTATAAAGGCTACGCTGGGTAGCATCACAATCCACGATGGCTACACTCTTATCCATCGTATAGTTCAGGAGGCTGGCAAGGGCTACCAACATTGTACTTTTACCAACTCCACCTTTCTGGTTGCTTACTGCAACAAATACTGGCTTTTTCTTCATAACTGTAAATTTTTTAATGGTTAATTACTTATTACATTATTTGTCTATTACTTGGTTTGTTGGTTACTTGGTGATATGGTGACATTGTGCTCACCAACCAATAAGTCAACCTTTGTTTGTTGCAACGCCCCAATAATGCAATAATTATTTGCTTGCTTACTCTCACAATTTCACCAATCCTTAATCACATAATCAGGCAATCAATTATTGGTTTGTTGCACCATTTCTGACGCAAAGAAATAGCGAAAAATTGGAATAATCACTATGTCGTCAAGCCTCTGACTACACATGTCATCATATGTCATCACATTGCATATAATTCGCTATTTATCAATAGAATACGCCTGTATAACTTTGCACCCGAAAGGTCTATGGACGCACGACGAACGGAGTTTTCGGATGCTTCTCTCTGAGGGGAACGGCGATAGCCAATTTTACGAAGGAAAATTCATGTTCAAGCGAACATAGCAAGTTGTGTTTTGAGGCACCCGAAATATTTTCGGGCACTCAAAACAAACTTGCCACTCGCCTGCGGCTCGGGGAGGGATTCACTCCAAAGTCGTGAATCCATAGCGGAAGTTAGTAACCAATTAAATGTAAAAGTATGCAGACGAACAACAGGAAAAACCAAAGAAAAGGTGTAGGCCGGAAACCCAAATTAGATCCAGCTATACATCGCTATGTGGTCCGATTGACATCGGAAGAGAACGGACACTTCGACATCCAATTCCAAAAATCAGGATTCAAGGAGAGATCGAAATTTCTAAAGGCTCTAATCTTCGAGCGTGAAGTAAAGGTGGTAAAACTCGACAAGGCGGCTATGGATTATTACATACGCCTCACGAATTTTTACCATCAGTTCCAAGCCATCGGCAACAACTACAATCAGACGGTACGAGCTGTGAAAGCCAACTTCGGGGATAAGCGGGCATTCGCCCTTGTCGCCAAGCTGGAGAAAGCCACACTGGAGTTGGTAGTATTGAGCAAACAGATTATCGCCCTCACACGCGAGTTTGAGGAGCGACACTTGAACCGTAAAAGCGGAGGTTGATATGGTGGCTAAAATCAACAGAGGTGCTTCGCTCTACGGAGCAGTCATCTACAACCAGCAGAAGGTAAACGAGGATACGGCACGCATCATAGCGGGCAACCGTATGATTACCGATTCTCTCTACGACCCTGACAGGATTGTCCGTCAAACGATGTTCGCTTTTGAGAGTTATCTCGCTGCCAACCGCAACACCGAGAAGCCTATTCTGCATATATCGCTCAATCCTACATTGGACGACAGTCTTACCGACAGTCAGTTTGCGGATTTGGCAAGAGCCTATATGCAGAAGATGGGCTATGGCAACCAGCCCTACATCGTCTATCTCCACGAGGACATTGACCGCAGACATATACATATTGTATCTACCTGCGTGAATGAGAATGGAGAGAAGATAGACGATGCCTACGAATGGAACCGCTCGATGAAGGCGTGCCGAGAGTTGGAGCAGATGTTCGGACTAAAACAGATTGCCGACAAACGCAGGGAGTTGTTGGAGCCATATCTCAAGAAAGCAGACTACACCCGTGGCGATGTAAAGCAGCAGGTATCGAACATTCTCAAGAGTGTTTTTACCTCGTACCGCTTCCAGTCCTTCGGCGAGTATAGTGCCATGCTCTCGTGCTTCAACATCGAGGCAAAGCAGGTCAAAGGCGAGTTCGATGGCAAACCCTATTCGGGTATCATCTACACGATGACCGATGATAATGGCAAGCCTGTCTGTACGCCCATCAAGTCCTCGCTTATCGGCAAGCGTTTCGGCTTCGAGGGTGTGGAGAAGCGTATCGCCTACAATACTCAGGAGTTCCGAGCGAAGAGGTGGCAACCCAAAATCCGCAACGATGTGGCTCTGGCAATGCACGGCTGTCGCGGCAACCGCGAGGAGTTCGTGCGTCTGCTTGGCAGCAAGGGCATTGATGTGGTGTTCCGCGAGAACGATGCAGGGCGTATCTACGGTGTCACATTCATAGACCACCACAATCGTGAGGTATATAACGGTTCCCGTCTGGGTAAGGAGTTCTCGGCAAACAACTTCGAGAAGCTATTCAACTCGCAAGGCGACATTCCATGGGCCGATATGCCGCAAGGTTTCTCCGAGAGCTACAGCCACTCATCGGCAGACCTTGAATCGGGCATAGAACAAGCCTTCGGTATCTTCTCGTTTGACGCTCCTGCAAATGATCCGCAGGAGGAGATGCTCGCCAAGCAGTACCAGAAGAAAAAGAAGAAGAAAAAACGCCGTTCACGCGGCATATCGTAAACCAATTTCACTAACCATTAAAACGAATTTATTATGCAACAGGAAGATGATTTGAGAGGATTGGCAAAGGTCATGGAGTTTATGCGTGCCATATCCATTATATTTATTGTAGTACATATCTATTGGTTCTGCTATCAGGCTATCGTGGATATGGGTATCAACATCGGAGTGGTAGACAAGATACTGCTCAACTTTCAGAATACGGCAGGGCTGTTCAGCAACCTGCTTGTGACAAAGGTGTTCGCCATCATATTCTTGGCTCTGTCGTGCCTCGGTACAAAAGGAGTCAAGAATCAGAAGATGACCTGGCAGAAGATTTATGCGACCTTCCTCGGAGGTCTTGTACTCTTCTTTATGAACTGGTGGATGCTCGACCTGCCATTCTCGCCAATCGTGAATATGGTAATCTATACGGTTACTATGACTGTCGGATATATCCTTCTGCTTATGTCGGGTATGTGGATGAGCCGTATGTTCAAACATAACCTTATGGAAGATGTCTTCAATGTGGCCAACGAGAGCTTTATGCAGGAGACACGTCTTATGGAGAACGAGTATTCGGTAAACCTGCCTACGAAGTTTGTCTATCAAGGCAAGGAATGGGACGGTTGGATAAATGTCGTGAATCCATTCCGAGCAACCATTGTATTGGGAACACCGGGTAGCGGTAAGTCGTATGCCGTAGTGAACAACTACATCAAGCAGACCATAGCCAAAGGCTTTGCCACATACATCTACGACTACAAGTTTGATGACCTATCGGTTATTGCCTATAACGAGCTGTTGAAGAATATCGACAAGTACAAGGTAAAGCCGAGTTTCTATGTCATCAACTTTGACGACCCGCGTCGCTCACACCGCTGTAATCCTATCAACCCTAAGTTTATGGTTGATATCAGCGATGCCTATGAGAGTGCGTACACGATAATGTTGAACCTTAACAAGACATGGATTCAGAAGCAGGGCGACTTCTTTGTGGAATCTCCGATTATCCTTTTGGCTGCGATTATCTGGTATCTGAGAATCTACAAGGAGGGTAAGTATTGTACCTTCCCACATACGATTGAGTTCCTAAACAAACCGTATGCGGATATCTTTACTATTCTGACATCTTATCCTTCATTGGAAAACTACCTATCTCCATTTATGGACGCATGGAAAGGTGGAGCCCAAGATCAGCTCCAAGGCCAGATAGCAAGTGCCAAAATTCCGCTTTCGAGAATGATTTCTCCGCAGCTCTATTGGGTGATGACGGGCGATGACTTTACCCTCGACTTGAACAATCCCAATGAGCCGAAGATACTCTGCGTAGGCAACAATCCCGACCGTCAGAATATCTACTCTGCGGCACTCGGACTATACAACAGCCGTATCGTGAAGTTGGTAAACAAGAAGGGTCAGTTGAAGAGTTCTATTATCATTGACGAGTTGCCGACAATCTATTTTCGTGGTATCGACAACCTCATTGCCACTGCACGAAGCAATAAGGTAGCAGTTTGTCTCGGTTTTCAGGACTACTCGCAGTTGGCTCGTGACTATGGCGACAAGGAGGCGAAGGTTATCCAAAATACGGTGGGTAATATCTTCAGCGGACAGGTGGTAGGTGAAACAGCCAAAAACCTTTCGGAGCGTTTCGGCAAGATACTCCAGCAGCGTCAGTCGGTATCTATCAACCGTCAGGACACATCAACCTCTATCAACACGCAGTTGGACTTCCTTATCCCTGCCTCAAAGATTTCCAACCTCTCGCAAGGTACATTCGTGGGTAGCGTGGCGGATAACTTCGGCGAGGAGATTGACCAAAAGATTTTCCACTCACGCATCATCGTGGATAGTGCAAAGGTCAATGCCGAGATAAAGGCATACAAGAAGATTCCTATCGTAAACGAGTTCAAGGACGAGAACGGAAATGACATTATGCAGGAGCAGATAGAGCGTAACTATTCTCGTATCAAAGACGAGGTTGAGCAGATAGTTCAAGATGAGATGGAGCGTATAAAGGCTGATCCTGAATTGCGTAAACGATTGTTACCAGACGAGAAGGACGAAGAGGATAACGATTAGAATCTGTATCCTATTTCTTACCGCAAAGGTTGTCCCGTGCCTTTCGGATTGAGCAAGGTCAAGCCCTGTGGGTGTCGTGGAAAAATCATCCTCGCCCCACGGGGCTTGCGGTATTTTTCCCGCCAACCTTGCACAATCCTACCCGGAACAGTCAAGGCGGTAAAGAAATAGAATACAGTGCTTCGCCTGTAATATGTATAACTTAAATGATAGTAAGTATGGCTGACAATAAAAAGCAATCGACAGTATGGGATAATATCCCGTCATGGGCTATCTATGCTCTTGAATATGGCATAGAGGAAGATCCCATATTGGAAGCAGATGAAGAGGAAATGATTATAAAGTTCCTTGAAAAGAATTTTCCAAGTGGCTGCATTATGACCGTAGATTGGGAGTCACGAAGAGAGTTTAATCCATTCCCGGCATTTGGAAAACCATGTGCAACTTATAAAGTAACCTTTAATACATTATAGATATGATTAGAATGACATTATCAGAGTATCTCCGCAAACCAAAGGATTATCGCGTAGAATGGACTACAGAAAGATGGGATATTCCCAACTGGAAAGAAGAACGCAAGAAGTATATGGGCAAGCGTACACTTATGACAAATGTAGATGGTGCTACTTGCTTGGTTGTCGAAGGTCTCAGCCTTGAAATTATTGACGACACCGATTGGAAGAAACCCGATGCAGTCAGAAAAGAGATAAGTCGCCAATGCTTGAAGTTCTTTACAGAACGCGGCATTGAGCCTCACTATGCAGATTGTCTTATACGCTATAAGGATAACTACGATACCGTTGAAGTGCGTATTGCCATCGGTATGGATTCCGATACCGAAAAGGACGATGACATTTTCTTCTATTGCGACACACTGGAAGATATGAAGTCACTTGCAGAAATCGGCAGTGAGGACTTTTACATTGCCGACTGCTACGGCTTCGGAGTATATGAAGATTTATTATAAACCCCTTAAAACATATCGAGTATGAAGATTTTATGTCAAGAGCGTTATGACAAGGCTGTTGCCTACGCAAAAGAAATCAAGAACGACACGCTGCAAAAATGTATTGACCGTTTGAAACAATGGGAGGAAAATCCAAACTACCCATGTGAGATTGAACTCTACTATGACTCGGCTCCGCACTCATTCGGATTCCGACAAGTATATCCCGATGGCAGAACGGGTATTGTTGGAGGCTTGCTCTATCACGGACAGCCCGACCAATCGTTTGCCGTATTGATGAATCCTATTCACGGGTGGAGTATACACACATAAAAAAGAAATCTCGAAAAGGAGCGTCTCATTCTCCTTTTCGAGATTTACTCGTTGTGTAAGATTATTATTAAATTAGTCAGGAATTGCGAAAGCATAAAATTTCTGTCCTAAGAAATCACTTATTGCATCTGCGACAACTCTCATTACATCATATCCAAAACATTCATTTCCCGTAAACGGTCTATTTATCTCAATGTAATATCTGCCCTCACCGAAACAACAAGCAATACCTTTATTCATCATTCCTTGGGTAATTTCGGTATAATCATCTGTACATAATTTCATGTGTGATATAGGATAGGAATATGTATCTCCACCATAATTTACCAATTGTTTTTCATATTCAGTATCAAATACAGAACCTGCTATTTCAAGAGCTTTATCAATATTTGAATAAACCTCATCATTTACATCTTTTAGTTTTAACTTGCTAAAATGTGTTTTTGTAATATCATCAATCTTTATTTGTGTAAAAGAATCATGTTTGGATAATTCTTCAATAGAAACAACTCCAATTCGTAAAAGCATTTCTAAATCGTACTCATAACCATAATTGGTAGCCTTTGAATTGTACATATTTGCGAGTTGTTCAAGAATTATATCTTTCTCCTCATCTGTTTCTACAATCACAAATGCATCTTTGATAGGATTATTATAAATGCTTCTATCTAGTAAAAATGGTAATCCGGGGACACCCCAATGATCATCTTTGATTGGTAATCTCCATTCTCTTTCAAATGTCCAGTCAATAGATTTATCATGGGATAACTTCGTATAAACATACCGAAATTGCTCATTAATCCCCAACCCACATGATGAATCCAATGTTCTCAATCCATATCCCCAATAAGCATCTCCTTCTTCTGATTCTTTATGCCTTCCAGAAAGCCCATATATCACATTCCTAGCTCCAGCCATAAACAATTCATTTTTTTTGAAGGCTATTCCATATTTGCCAACAAATTTAGAACCTGATTGTCTTTTGTTTGCATAATCTATTAGAGCATATAGAGGCATTTCTGTAAAGCATATGGCAGAATATGGACCATAAACAGTTGGTACTGTATTTCTAAAAGACCATCCTGAACGAATGAACCCATCATGAATGATTCTTTGTATAACTTCAAATGCTGTTGCATTATTATCTAACTCCCAATCATCGTTGAAACTCTGGTCAAAAATAGAAATGGGATTATTCGGAGCCGTATAATAATCAGGAAACTGTAACTCACTTCTATCTATAGTACAACCATTAAGTTCCGCTTCTTCTGCCATTTCATTCAATTGAACTTCAAAACTAGTCTCAGGTGTTCTTTCATGAACGAAATGAATAATCCAAGATGATAGGTCTATTCTTGTCTGATGTTGCCAATCTGCCATATACTATATTTTTATAATACTGCAAAGTTACTCCGTTTTTTACGAATGAAAGACAGAAAGGACTACAAAAAGTATATGTAGCGTGAAAATCCCGCTTCACTCGCAAAGTCCCTTCAAGAAGTTAACTCGGAGGGACAATACCTCCACGTTCAAGCCGAGGGTTTTCGGGCAAAAAATTCTCTGCGATAATTTTTCACCCGAAAAAACGTTCCGGTATCGCCGTCCGAGTTGAGACAGAGGTTGGGACTTAGCAAGCGAAGCGACCTACGACGCATAGTACAACAGGTCAAAAATCCATTGCGGTAAGATATGCCGCATCTCTATTCTCAACCTGACTGCCATATCTATATTCTATTATAAGGTCTATCAACCACCACCATCTTTTTAGTGCCCCAATTTTTAAGTGGGGACAAAAGCAGCTCAGCTCTCAACTCTGCATATTACAAAAGTTATTTCTTTTCGGTCATACCACCGCTTTTTTCTCGCACATTTTTTTGCCTTCGCTTTTCGCTCCTTCCGACCTCGTTTCAGTGTGGAGCGTTTTCCATCTTTTCACCCTTGTTTTGCCCCTTTTTGTGTCTTTGCTTTCGTGCCTGCTATGACAAGTGATGACACCTTATGACTTGTCTAGTCTAACGGCTTAAATGTCAATGTTTTATCAAAATTTGCTATATATATTTGCGGTGACAACATTAGTTATTAACGCTAAAAACTCACAGTTATGGCAAAGAAAAATGTAAGGGATGCCCCCTCAAAAACACAAGTCACCGAGAACCCGCAGATAAGCGACATCGTGCTGGTTTTAGACAAGATGGAACTGCTCATTCAAGCGGTATCCGAAATCAACAAGAACGGCAAGTATTCCACCGTGCCGGCAGACAAAGAGCATCAGAACTCCTTTCTCAAGATTGACCGCTATGCGACCTTCTTCGAGAACTTCCTCAAGAACTTCTGGAGTCAGTTGAAAGACCCTACACACTTCGGTCTTTTCACGATGAAGGAGGAGGAGTTCGACAAACCCGAAGTCAAGCAGGCCATCGAAGACCTTGCCGAAGGTAAGAAAACAAAAGCAGTGGAAGAGTTTCTCAAGAAGTATGAGATAACACCCAAAAATCAAACAGAACAAAGTATTAACAATCAAAATTCAGAAGAAATGGCAAAGAAAAATCAAACCCAGCAGCCCGTCGTTGAAGCTAACGACCAGCAGCAGAACAATCAGTATCGTTACAACGAGTCTATGATCAACTGGGACCAGTTGAAGAACTTCGGACTCTCACGTGAGTATCTTCAGGAGCGAGGACTCCTTGATTCGATGCTCAAAGGCTACAAGACCAACCAGCTTGTACCTATCAACCTTAACTTCGGCTCTGCCGTACTGCGTACTGATGCACGCCTGTCGTTGCAGCAGTCCAACACCGGTGAGGTGGTACTCGCCATCCACGGTATCCGCAAGCAGCCTGAATTGGAGCGTCCTTACTTCGGACATATCTTCTCGGAAGAGGACAAGAAGAACCTCCTCGAAACAGGCAATATGGGCCGAGTGGTGGAACTCAAAGGTCGCAACGGGGAATATATCCCATCGTTTATCAGCCTCGACAAGATGACCAACGAAGTGGTGGCCATGCGTGCCGAGAATGTCTATATCCCTAACGAGATTAAGGGCGTTCAGCTCACCGACCAGGAGAAGAACGACTTGCGTGAGGGCAAGAAGGTCTATATCGAGGGTATGACCGCCAAGTCGGGTAATGAGTTCAACGCCCACATTCAGGTAAGTGCCGAGCGCAGAGGCATCGACTTCATCTTCGAGAACGACCGTATCTTCAACCGTACCGCTCTCGGTGGTGTGGAGCTTACCAAGCAGCAGATTGAAGACCTCAATGCAGGCAAGGCAATCTTCGTGGAGGATATGAAGCGTAAGGATGGCGAACTCTTCTCATCGTATGTGAAGCTCGATGAGGCGACAGGACGACCTAACTACACCCGCTACAATCCCGACTCGCCCGAGGGTGCAAGAGAAATCTACATCCCGAAGGAAATCGGTGGCGTGAAGCTGACAGCCGAGGAGCAGAAAGACCTGCGTGAAGGTCGAGCCATCTTCCTCAATGATATGGTGAACAACCGTGGCGAGGAGTTCTCGTCGTTCATCAAGGCCGACCTTGAAACGGGACGACTGATGTACTCTCGCACTCCCGACGGCTTTGAGGAGCGTGCCAAGTTCGAGATTCCGAAGGAGATCTTCGGTGCCAAGCTCTCCGGTCAGCAGCGTGCCGACCTTCAGAGCGGCAAGTCGGTACTCGTGGAGGGCATGAAGGGCTTCGATGGCAAGAGCATCTCGCAGTATGTCAAGTTGAACTCCAACCAGAACAAGCTCGACTTCTACAATGAGAATCCCGACCGAAACCGCAACGCCTCACAGCGTAATGTGGTAGCCGAGAAACAGGAGAAGCGTCAGTCAAAGGGACAGAGCATCTAATCCGTAAGTAGGATAAGTCAAATCAATGTATAACTCTAAAACGAATTTTAAGATGAACGATAAGAATAAAGCACCTTTCAAGGTGGAAGATGTAAACTGGGACGAACTATCAGGTATCGGTATCCTCAAGGATGAACTCGAACAGGCAGGTGAGCTTGAGACGCTGCTCCGAGGCGAGAAGACGGGTGTCGTATCGCTGAGCCTTGTACTCCTCGGTGTAGATGTGGTGATGGATGCCACTTTGCAGCTTGTACGCAAGAACGACTCTCCACTGCTCGAAATCATCGGTATCAACCCCACGCAGTAACACGATTCCATTACTAACCTGACAGCCGTTTCCCGCACCGTAATCGGGACGGGAGACGGCTTCTTTAATTCCCGAATAATTATGATAGCAATTATAGCAGAAAAGCCGAGCGTAGGTCAGGACATCGCCCGCGTCATCGGTGCAACAGAGAAGAAAGATGGTTACATGGCAGGCAACGGTTATCTTGTAACCTGGGCATTGGGACACCTCGTTTCCCTCGCCATGCCATCGGCATATGGTTACGGTAAGGCTTCGCACGAGGATTTGCCTATGCTCCCCGAACCGTTCCAGTTTGTGGTAAGACAGATCAAGACCGACAGAGGTATGGTAACGGACATCAGTGCCGCCAAGCAACTCAAGGTTATTGACGAGGTATTCAGCAAATGCGACAGCATCATCGTGGCTACGGATGCAGGGCGTGAGGGTGAGCTTATCTTCCGATACATCTACCACTACCTCGGATATACCAAGCCCTTCAAGCGTCTTTGGATCTCCTCACTCACCGACGAGGCTATCCGTGCAGGTATGAGCAACCTCAAGGATGGCGAGGCTTACGATAGTCTCTACCACGCTGCCGACTGCCGTGCCAAGGCTGATTGGCTCGTGGGTATGAATGCCAGCCGTGCATTGGCTTTGGCTTCGGGTATGCCCAACAACTCCCTCGGACGAGTGCAGACTCCTACGTTGGCGATGATATGCAGCCGCTACAAGGAGAACCGCGATTTTGTTTCTACACCTTATTGGCAACTGCATATCACACTTGAGCATCTGGGCGAGTTCCGTCAGTTCGCACATATCGAGGACTTCAAGAGCAAGGAGCAGGCAGAGGCGGCACACGCACGATTCTCGCCCGACTCAACGGCACTCATCACGAAGGTGGAGCGTAAGCGTACCTACCAGCAGGCACCGTTACTTTACGACCTTACCACATTGCAGAAGGACTGCAATACGCATCACGATATGAGTGCGGAGAAGACTCTTTCGGTAGCACAGGCTCTCTATGAGAAGAAGTATATCTCATATCCGAGAACGGGCAGCAGATATATCTCGCACGACTTGATGGAGCAGGTCTATGATTCCCTTTGGAAGATTGCCACCATGCCGGAGTTCAAGGAGTATGGCAAGCGTTTCGACTTCGAGCATCTGAATATGCGTAGTGTAGATGATGACAAGGTAACGGATCACCACGCACTCATCATCACAGGCATAGAGCCTGAGGAGTTGAGCGCCCACGAGCAGATTGTCTACACAATGATTGCAGGGCGTATGCTTGAAGCGTTTTCGCCACGCTGCGAGAAGGAGTCATTGGTAATGGAGGCGACAGCCGAGGATATGAAGTTCCGTTCACGCTCTACTACCATCGTCAATCCGGGCTGGCGTGCTGTCTTTGCCCGTAAGGAGGATGCCGAGAAGGACGAGACCGAAGCCAACAAGGGTACGGCACGCTTCGTCGAGGGTGAGCAGATACCCGTTACGGGCTATGGCACGGCACAGCGAAAGACAATTCCGAAACCTCTCTACACTGAAGCGACACTCCTTGCCGCTATGGAGACTTGTGGCAGGAACATCACCAATGAGAAGGCAAAAGAGGCAATGAAGGAGCTGGGTATCGGAACGCCTGCCACACGAGCCGCCATCATCACGACACTCTTCAAGCGCGACTACATCGAGCGTTCAGGCAAAGCGCTTGTACCTACCGAGAAGGGACTCTATATCTACGAGGCAGTCAAGGATATGCAGGTTGCCAATGTGGAGCTGACAGGCAGTTGGGAGAAGACGCTCCTTCAAATCGAGCAGCATACTTTGGAGACACGCTCCTTTATGCACTCCATCGAGAGTTTCACCTCGCAGGTTACACGCGAGGTACTCGGACTGAAGTTCCCTGCACCCAAACAGCGTTCCCTTCCTTGCCCTAAATGCGGTACAGGCAAAGTGATGATACGCCCGAAGGTCGCCAAGTGCGACAATCCGGATTGCGGTCTGCTTGTATTCCGCAAGGTGCTGAACAAGGAGCTTAACGAGCAGCATCTGGAGCAGTTGCTCTCATCGGGAGCGACCAAGCTGATCAAGGGATTCAAAGGCAAGAAAGGTAACTCCTTCGATGCCGCCGTAACCTTTGACGATGAGTTCAATGTAACGCTGGCATTTCCCGATAAGAAGAGAGGTAAGAAAAGATGATGTCAGTCATCCCGATTCGTAGGCAAAGGTAGTGAACCGCCCTCATTCCACCCCGCAAGGTCGTGCCGCAGGCGGTTTCGGCAAAAATCATCCTCGCACAGCTGCGGTATTTTTACCGAAAACCTTGCAGGTGGAGGCGTTTCACATCCAAGCCCACGAAATCGGGAACGACTGTTCCCACTAAATAATATAGGATATGAAAACAAATGACCCGACCGTAAGAAAGAGAATGAAGTGGATAGGTATGATACTGTTAGCCGTAGTAGTAGCATTAGGTTTCAGCTATCTCTATACACGAGGTGTATCACCCGTATGGGCTGCGGTAGCCATCGTATGCTTCCCGGGCTTCTTCCGATTCATATACAAGATTGCCTGTATCGTAATGGCGGCATTGATACTCTTTGCCATACTAAGTTTCTTGGTCTTCTAACTCTTAAAGCAATGAAAAGGTCTTGTCATCGACATACATCATATAAGCAGTCATATTGCAATATGGGTTGTGGGAGCTGTCCTTCTCGGACGGCTCTTTTTGTAGGCGGACGATTCAAGTATGAGGATAAGAATGAAGAAAGGGATAGAGAAAATACCAGCCATTGGCAAACCGATGAACTACAGGGCAAAGTTGGCCAATGCTTCTTATCGGACAGCAAGGTCGGGCCACAGGTGGTTTCGGAGAAAATCATCCTCGCCGTGCTGCGGTATTTTCCCCGAAAACCTTGCCTTACCGGAAGCATTAGCCGTAACGCCCTCGTAGTTCAACGGACTGCCAAAGTCCGAGTATTAACCATATAATAAAAGATAAAGTTATGAATCAAGCAATCATTGCAAGTGTACCGATGGCACCGATGCAGATGCCTGTGGTACGTAGAAGAAGAGTAAAGGTCACTGAACCTGAAATCAAGTTGCCGCCAAGAGGCTCACGAGGTCCGGTACATATATCGGAGCTGCTCAATCCCATTCTGGAGATAAGCAAGCATCCTGACCGTAACAGACTGCTTGCAGAGTTCTTCAACCAGTGAACATCACAAGAAAATAATTCAGTATTAACATTAAATCATAAAGTTATGTTTTTCACATCAATTTCACAGATGATGACCGAGAGCGTAGATCTTACGCTCGTCATCCGCAAAGCGAACGGACAGCTTACTGTATCAACATTGCCGAAGGCCAACGGACTTAAAGATGAGGCAGCAAACCACATCATTCCGCTGACACTAACGGGCACTCCCGAAGAGATGGATGCAGAGTTCCTGCAACACATCATGCAGCCTATACGCAAGGCTACGGGGCTTATCTCCAATTTGATGGAGTTCGAGAAGCAGGCAGACAAGGCCGCTGCCAACAGTAAGGCGGCAAAGGATGCCAAGGCTAAGGAGACCAAGGAGGAGAAGGAGAAGCGTGAGAAGTACGAGAAGCATATGAAGAAGGCCGAGGAGTTTATCACTGCCAAGAATCATAAGGATGCCATCACCGCACTCCAACAGGCTCGTATGTATGCCACTGCCGACAAGCAGAAGGAGGTAGATGAGAAGATTGCCGCACAGAAGAAGGCGATGAACCAAGGCTCGCTCTTCGAGATGATGGAAGAGACTCCTGCACCGGCTCCACAAGTGGCACAACCGCAGAATGTGGCACCGCAACCTGCACAGCAGCCTATCCAGCCGCAGGCAGCACCACAACAGATGCCGCCACAGCCACAACAGACTGTAATGCGTCCCGTGCAGCAGCCGATACAGCGACCTGTTCAGCAACCTCCACAGCCTCAGTATGGCGGGCAGCCTATGTTCACCGTGCCACAAGGCGGTTATCCTCCTCAAAATGTAGGACAGCAGCATCCTCACTATCCGCAGGGTGAGATTCCGATGTTCCCACATCATGAAGAGCCTCCTATGCCTGAAGAGTTACAGCAGGCATATATGCACGAAGGCCCTGCATACCGCCCCGAGGATTATGAGGAATATCCCGACTTCCCTCAGTCAATGTTAGAAAATCATTATTCACAGGCATACGCCCAAACAGTTTAAGACTATGGCACTTTTAAGAAACGAAATGCAGCGATCATTCACCTTTAAGAAAGGTACAGAGATGATTACACTTCCTGATCCCAATCCGAACGACTCTCCGGAGAGTGTGATGAGCTTCTACTCGAACATCTATCCGGAACTGACAACAGCAACCGTACACGGCCCGACCATCAAGGATGACAAGGCTGTATATGAGTTCAAGACAACCATCGGAACAAAAGGATGATAACTATGAGTAAGGACACTAAAAAGAAGAAGTCATGCAGACCATTGGACGAACATCAGTCGGAACAGCTCGCAAGGATGATAATCGCATCGACCAAGCGGGAGGTACGATACGGTGTGACAAGAGTAGAGAGAGTTACGGCGCCAACGGGTGCCGTAATTCTTTTCTAAAGACACCTATTCTCCCCATAGCACCGCAGACTATTATGAGGGAGAGCTATTGCGGAAATAGTTATAACCTAATCACGCAGGAGAATTACGAATACCTGCGTGATTCTTATTTCCGCTATGCCGAACTGATGAATGTAAAGGCGGAGCATACACCCGGCCGAACTATCGGTGAAGGTATTGTCAATCTCTACAATGAGATGAACGACCTCGTAAATAAAAGCGGCATGTATCTCAACCTTGAAGATGACAATGGCTGTCTATACTTCAATGTGTGGAACACACATACTTGGGGTGAGTACACACTGTACTACTTCCCTGTAAAGTTCGTGGAGGAACTGAATCCCACACTCAGACGCATTGTCATCACATTCTATCATAATTTTATGAAAGAGAACGGTATAACCACTATCAACGATGAGGATGATATGGACTGGGCTATGGATATGCTGACTGAAGGCTGCTATGAGGATGAAGATGCCAAAGAGAGGCGAGCGAGGGAAAAGCTCGTGAAATCATACAAGGATGGCAGAGCATATAAACTCCTCGACAGGGTGTGGCGAAAGTCCTACTACAAGAACCTGCCGAAAGCCATAGAAGAATATGAGTGTAAGAATGGCTTTGAACAAGGTCTTATCGAACTGCTGAGAAGAGGACTTGAGTTCATAAAGACGGATAAAGCCATCATGTACTATGGCTATGACCCGTTCTATGACGAGGAGCCCGATTATCTGCCGATGACACTCGAACAGCAGATAAGAGTTGTCTATGACAGCGATGATATAATGACGGAACACCTTATCGACTTCTATAATTCCTCCCGTCAGGAGTCATACGATATTATTCCTGCATCAACCTTTGCCGTCTCTCCAAAGACCGACAAGGTTTTTACACTTGAAGATACCTATCCTGAAAGGTTTTTCAAGTGGGCAGATGATTTTATTCACTACATACGATAATCACTATGGATACAAACAAACTTACCAAGCAGATAAATACGATGCTGCACCCACGTGCGGCATTGATAGCATACTCCACAGATGGAGGAGATACATACTTCCTTGAAGTAAGGAGCATAGATAATGAGGGAGCCATGAGCGAAGGCCGTCCCGTAACGGTGGACTTCATCAACGAACTTATCAAGGGATATTCCGAGAGGCACAGCAGCACACCGCATGGTCGCATCCCGACAAATATGCTATGGAGTGATACCCGCAAGGGCTACGAGAAATATGTCTGGTATAACCCGCCACAAAAGCGTATGATGTTCTTCAAGGAGTCGCTACATATTGAGAATGCCGAGTACAACCTGCCAGGTGTCATCTATGAGGTGCGGGATGAGCGTATGAACATCTACGCATACATAGACAAGGAACTGAAGCCCGAAACGGAACTCTACGCTGCTCCGTTCTTCAATGTCACAGGGTCAAGCGTCTGTCTCGGCTCGGCAAAGATTGACAAGCCGACAGAGATTACCTACGACAAATTACTTGAGTACTGGGAGAAGAAGTTCTGGCTTACAGAGTTCTCACACCTCGGAGGTAACGGAAATCCCACAAAGAGCAACCTTGTACTGGTAACAAAGGCAGCAAAAGATGCTCCCTTCAACATTGAAGAGTTAAAGCCTCTAAAGAATTTGAAACTTAAAGATATACTACGATGAAAAGAGTACATTATACCGACAGCTATCTGCTCGTACCACAACACCCCGTAACGGTAAACCTTATAGGTGGTGGCGGTACAGGTTCGCAAGTATTGACAAACCTTGCACGATTGGATGTAACACTTCGTGCCCTCGGACATCCGGGACTATTCGTAACGCTATACGATCCCGATATTGTAACTGAAGCCAACATAGGACGACAACTATTCGGGTATTCCGACTTGGGGCTGAATAAGGCGAATTGCCTGATAACACGCATCAACAACTTCTTCGGGAATGACTGGAAGGCAGTGCCGGCACTCTATCCCTCCAATATGAAAGATGTACGACAGGAACATCTTGCCAATATAACCATAACCTGTACGGACAATATAAAGTCGAGAATAGACCTCTGGAATGTACTCAAAGCATTGCCACAGTACAATTATACAAACTATCAGACACCTCTGTATTGGCTTGACTTCGGCAACACGCAAACATCGGGACAGGTCGTATTGGGTAGTATCCCGAAAAAGATAAAGCAACCCACTTCTCAAATTTACCAGACCGTACCGTCATTAAAGGTCATCACAAAGTTGGTAAAGTATGCCCGAATCAAGGAAGATGACTCCGGTCCGAGCTGTTCACTTGCCGAGGCATTGGAGAAACAGGACCTGTTCATCAACTCCACATTAGCTCAGCTCGGCTGCAATATCCTCTGGAAGATGTTCCGACACGGTATGATAGAGCATCACGGACTCTATCTAAACCTTGCGACAATGAAGGTCAATCCGATAATGGTATAATCAATAGTAGCTGTCATATTCACACAAATATGATGGCTTTTTTTATGCTATTGCCCACTTTTATAACAATATAGCCAACATTTTTAGCGTTTTATATTACATCACATCCTTGAATAGCTATTAAAAAATGATAAAGTCACCTTAATTTTTTGCTTTATTGGTAATTTTGCGCTCCAAGGCATATATGATAAACTGTTCGGACTAACCCGAGCCTTAAATATAGGACGCAATGAAGATTCAAAGAAAGTTAGCCTTAGGCTATACTATTATTGTCGCCCTAATTGGTGGTATCGTATATACGTACCTGCACGAGTGGCGACAGATGAACATATTGGAGCGTGAAGTGAAAGAGATTCACCGGCTCCGACAAAATGTACATGAAGCATACGTGCATATGCTTGACCTCACGATGTTCGGTGAGACGATCCTCGAATGGGAGGAGGCAGACACCGCACTCTACCGTACCAAACGCTTGGAGGTCGACAGCATTCTCTGCGAGTTCAAGAACTACTATTCGGGCGAGCGGATAGATAGTCTGCGGCATCTGATGGCAGAGAAAGAAATCCAACTATTCAATATCTCCCAGTTGTTTGAGCGACAGGTGGAACTTGGCGAAGAACTTGCCGAGCGTGTTCCCGTCATTGCTTATGAGAGTACACAGGAGCCACCTAAGAAGAAAGGTGGTTTCTTGGGACTCTTCAAGAAAAAGGAGAAGACTCCGCCTCAATCCACAACTTCCACGAAACTCTACACCCTCAATCGTGATGTCATCAGGAAACAGTCCGAGCAGAGTAGGCAATTATCCGAAACGGCAGATAGTCTGGCACAGCGTAATCTCAACATCAACCAACGTCTGAAGAGTCTAATTGCTGCAATGGATGAGCGTGTCACGACAGACCTGCAAGAGCGTGAGCAACAGATCATTGAGACCCGTGAACGGACAAAAGTATGGTTGGGAGGTATAACAGCCTTCATCTTCCTTGCTCTGCTGCTCTCATACATCGTAATTATGCGTGACTACGGGCGTAAAGAGCGTGGTCGCCGCAAATTGGAGGCAAGCAACCGCAAAAATGCCGAGTTGCTTGAAATGCGTAACAAGATCATCATGACCATATCGCACGATATTCGTGGCCCGCTCAACGGTATCAGCGGTAACGCAGAGCTGGCTATGGATATGAGGGACAAGAAGAGACGCAACCACAAGCTCAGGAACATTACCATCCTATGCAAGCATGTCCTGCACCTTGTAAATAACCTCCTTGATGTCTATCGTCTGGATGAAGCCAAGGAGACTCCGAATCCCGTCCCGTTCCACCTGTCCGAGTCGTTGGAGAGAATTGCCGATAGTGTATCACACATGATAAAGGAGAAAGGTCTGCAATTCAAACATCGCTACACCAATACAAATGTTACAGTAAAGGGCGATAGGGACAAAATGGGGCGTATAATCAACAATCTCATTACCAATGCCGTCAAATTCACATCCGAGGGAAATGTATGTTTCAAGGCTTCGTATGAGAATGGTTGGCTGACAATGAAGGTAAGCGATACGGGAGTCGGTATCTCCGAAGATATGATGAAACGCATATATGTACCATTCGAGCGTGCTACAAATGAGAATAATGCCGATGGCTACGGTCTTGGTCTGCCTATCACCAAAGGTCTTGTCACTCTGCTTGGTGGAACGATTGAGGTGGAGAGCAAGCAAGGTGCAGGAACGATCTTCACTGTTAAATTGCCTCTGCCCGTAACCGATGAGAGTGTGGAAGAGGAAACGGTAATGGCTGATATCTCGCATCACCTGCCTGGTTGCGTAATCGCCATTGACGATGATGCTTTGCAGTTGGAGGTAGTCAAGGAGATGCTGGAGCGTAACGGGGTCTCGTGCAAGATCTGCATCAATGCCAAAGAACTCTTTGAGGAGATAAGAAATAAGGACTACGACCTTGTGCTGACCGACATTCAGATGCCCGACACCAATGGTTACAGAGTCTTGGAATTGTTGCGTAAATCACGCATAAGTAATTCCCGAACCGTACCGGTGGTGGCGATGACCGCCAGAGAGGATGGCGACAGACAGGCTCTGCTGGATGCTGGCTTTGACGGTTGTATCTTCAAGCCGTTCTCCATGGTAGACCTGCTGCAACACCTCGCCTCCGTAATCAAGGAGAGGGAACAGAACGAAAGTGCTGATTTCTCCGGACTGCTTGCTGAGGTTACAGACAAAAGGAAGGTATTGAGATTACTGCTGGAGAGCTGTGAGAAGGATATGACGGATTTGAAGATTGCGATGACAACAGAGAAGGTGGAGTCCATGCGTAATGTCGTACATCGTATGATGCCGATGTGGGAGATGCTCTCAATGGAGAACACACTCCTTGCATACCGCAAGGCATTGAAGGAACGGGATAATGATATTCAGGCATTATTGGTACATACAGGACAGATTATAACGCACATAGAGCGTCTAATGGAGGATGCCCGTAAAGAGATAGAGAGAATAGCCGATGAAGAAACGGATACTGATAGTAGAGGATAATATAGCCCTCTCGCATATACAGAAAGACTGGCTGGAGCGTGAAGGATATTCAGTGGCTACTGCTATGAATGAACCCTTTGCCCACAAACTGCTACGCAAGGAACAGTTCGACCTGATACTTTCAGATGTGCGTCTGCCACAAGGCGACGGCATACACCTCCTTGAATGGATTGGCAAGGAGAAGTTGGATATTCCATTTGTGATAATGACCGAGTATGCCTCCATTACCGATGCTGTCAAGGCTATCAAGATGGGTGCAAAAGATTATCTCTCCAAGCCGGTATATCACGAGCAGCTGGTGGAGATGGTCAAGGAACTGCTGAAGCCCATAGCAACGATGCGCAGCAAGGAGAAGGAACTATTCAAGCGTATAAGTCCAAAGGCAAGGGAGGCAGAGCATCTTGCCGAAATCGTTGCCACATCGGACATAACGGTATTGATACTCGGAGCCAACGGTACGGGTAAGGAGTCCATCGCCCGAAGCATTCACTTCCACAGCACACGCAAGGATATGCCTTTCGTGGCGGTGAACTGCGGAGCGATACCTCGCGAACTTGCCGCCTCGATGTTCTTCGGACATACGAAAGGAGCATTTACGGGTGCAGACACTGATAAGGGTGGTTACTTCGATGCCGCCAAAGGTGGTACGCTATTCCTTGATGAGATAGGCACTTTGCCATTTGATATGCAATCCTCGTTGCTTCGTGTATTACAGGAGGGGACATTCATGCCTGTCGGCTCAAGCAGGGAGCGTGTGGCGGATGTGCGTATCGTTGCCGCCACCAACGAAAATATGGAGAAGGCTATTGCTGACGGTCGTTTCCGTGAGGACTTGTATCATCGACTGGGCGAGTTTGAGATACACCAGCCGTCACTATGTGAGTGCCCCGAAGATATACTCCCGCTTGCCAACTTCTTCCGCGAAAAATATTCGACGGAGCTTCATAGGAAAAGAACGGGCTTCACGGCTGAAGCGGAACGGTTGTTGCTCTCACACTCCTGGTCAGGTAACATCAGGGAGTTGCAGAACAAGATTAGACGGGCGGTATTGATGGCCAAAGATACGCTCATTGACTATGCGGATTTGAACATTACTCCTGCAATACAAGCAGATGCTTCGGAGGCTCCACTGCTTCCGTTAAAGGACGAGGAACTGGAGAAACAGAGCATCATCAGAGCCTTGCAGTCGTGTGGTGGTGTTAAGACAAAAGCGGCTCAAATGCTCAATATTGACTCATCTACACTATACCGTAAGATGAAAAAGTACGGCATAAAATGATGATTGTGGGGGCAATATGAACCGCGTATCGGCAAAAAGTTGTATCTTTGAACCGTAAAATTGAAATATCGTGACAGAACATTAGTGGTCTCTGTCCGTTTACATAACATAAGTTCGCAAGAATCCTAAACAGAAATCTGGCAGTGGAAGTTAAAGTGATGAATTGCGTAATGCTTATGCTATGCGTATGCATAGCGTGGCATCGCGTGTATCACTTTGGGCTTGCCAGAGCCTCTGTTTAGATGCGTGATGACCACGCTTCTTTTTTGAACGGAGGTAACGATATGGCAAAGATTCAGATCATAGCAGCGATGACAATGGACGGCTTTCTTCCGAAAGCAGACGAGATCTTAATGCAGTGGGTAATGAATGATGCCAAAGGCTTTCCATATTGGCACGAGCAGAGCGTATATCGCCTGATGCCACACTATCCTCTACTGGACCTGCTTGCAGAGAAACACTCCGACAACAACCAATCCGATACATACATCGCTGAAATATCCGACAAGGATAGCATAGAGCTTCTGCGAGGACTATCCCGTTACAATCTCATTGATGAGATGGTTATCTATATCCTGCCAATCATTGCAGGTAAGGGAACTCCTATGTTCGATGACCTTACTCCAAGTCGTTGGAGCGTTCATAAAACCACCTTATTCTCCAACGGGATAACACGCATCATCTATCGCAACTCTTGCATTTTGCAATAGCAGGTTGCGAAAAAGTGTTGCATTTTGCAATACTCTAAAAAGTCCCAATTTTTACGCTTAAAATTTTTATTTCACTGATACACAATGATGTATCGGTGTCTTTTTGTGTCATTCCATGTCATTGGCACGCAGGATGCCATTTAATAAGTATAACCTGTTGCGCAACACGGTGTAGTAACCCGATTATTTACACTTAAACAGATTATACAATGTTACAGATAAATAGTGAAACCGCCCACAAGATGTTCATCCAACTGATGGAACGCTTCGATAAGATTGAGAAGATGCTGGAGCGACAGAACAAGATGAAGGAGTGTCTCGATGGCGACACATTGCTGGATAACTACGACCTGAGCAAACTGCTTGGCGTGACTCACCGTACCCTTGCTCGCTACCGCCAGAAGAAACTTATCCGCTACTATATGATTGACGGACGCACATACTACAAGGCTTCCGAGATTAATGATTTTCTTAAGATGAAAGGTTCCTTATGAAAGTAGTTGTAATAGAAGAGAAGGTATTTGAGGATCTTTTGTCAAGTATCGAGATGTTCGTTCATAAGTTTGAACAAACATTAAACAGTGAATCAGAAAAGCGTTTAGGAAGATGGCTGGATACTCACGAAGTGTGTGCCTTACTAAATCTATCCAAGCGTACAGTACAGAGTTTAAGGGCGAGTGGGAAGTTGCCTTCTACGCAAATATGCAAGAAGAACTACTATAAGCCAGAAGATATTGAGAAACTATTAAAAGAAAGAAACGATGAATCATGATACCCATACTAACACTCATCGAGCAAAAAGAGCTATAGCGGCCTTTTCTAAAATGAGTGCTATCCTTGATAAAGTCAAGGAAAACTACAAGCCTACATTGAACGGGGAAAAACTGATAACCGATAAGGAATTGGCAGATTTTCTCAAAATAAACAAGCGTTCACTGGTCGAATATAGGAAAAATGGAATACTGCCATATTACCATATAGGAGGACGAATTTTGTATAAAGAATCCGATGTAGAACGGATAATGCAAGAGAATTTCTATGATGTATTCGGCAAGGAGCAGTTTGAAGTGTTAAAATACCTATAATAAAACTCTTAAAAACGCCACGAGACTTGCGTGTAAGCCGATTTATGCTTATCTTTGCATCGTTGAAATTCACATGTGCACGTAACGTGTTTATGAAATAAGGTGAATTCTATTGTAGATTAAACGTGCCAGTCTCGTGGCTTTTTTATATAAGCCAAAGGCAAAGCGTTGAGATACAAGTGCTTACAAGGATACATCAATCCCTGGTGGCACCACTTTTCAAAAGCAATCGGAATGTAGCGCAGTTGGTAGCGCACTACGTTCGGGACGTAGGGGTCGGGCGTTCGAGTCGCCTCATTCCGACAGAAGGCGACAAACGAGCAAAATCGGTTGTCGCTTTTTCTTTTTCACCTTCACAAACCGCTGTAAATCTGCGGAAAATCTTAAAAACTTCATTCTCGTTTTCTGTTCGATAATCCATTATATAAACCTATAACAAAACAGTTGTCAAAAACAAAACTTTCCCGCTTTAAAAGTAAAAGAAGGTATTTCCATAGGTTTTATCTTTATAGCATGATACCCCTCATACTTTTGAAATATAAAATATGTATAAGTAGTGATTGGAAAATATAACACCACTTTGTTTATAAATGATTGCTGAATTGTATCATACCCTTGATAACAAAAAAAACTATTATTATTAAGCATTAAAGAAAATCTCATTCTCACCGAACCCTGATAATTAATGATATGTGGTAAACACTTACTTTGAAATAATACTCCCAAAGGAAAATGATACCCATTACTGTTAGAACCTTGGAAATACAAAATCTGAGATTGTGTATCATATAGGAATTCAAGTTCTTTCCCCGTATGTGTAAAACAATAAAACCCTGTATGAATAACCTCTATACCTTCAGATAGATTACATTTCGAATGGATAGCTGTATTTACTACTCTTAGCACTTCATGTCTATTTTGCGAATACAGTCCTACTATTGTAGTATATAAATCCATAATGATTACTTTTTTACCGTAAAAATAGCTTTTTATTTTAAAACAACTAAAATAAAATCTATTATTTTCTCAAAATCCACTATAAACTTGTTCGATAATTCGATAGTGCAGCCGACAGAAAAGGCTTAGCTTTTAGAAGTTAAGCCTTTTTTATTTCATCCCTCCTCTCCTCCGGTTTCCCGACCATAAGAGAGGGGGGGGCAACGTAACAATCTGGGACCAACGTAAAAACCTGAGGGATTTTATTTCTATGCATATAATTTTTGTACAGTTTTTGATTGAAAGGGTGTCAGATTTGACAATTGCATATCTATTCTATATTATATCAACATTTACCAAAGACATACGGAAACAATCTCCAATAACGTAAAAGAACAAACAAGACTCCAACAAAGAGAACAAAAACAACATATACAGTACACCCGATGTATAAAAAGAATAAAAAAGCTCTCCTTTTTGCATATTCTTTCCGAAATAATCCCTAATTTTGCACTACTCTTAGAATAATTATACAGAAAATGAAGAAAAAAGCCAATCGGTTAGACGCCATCAAGATGATTATCTCAAGCAAAGACGTCAGTTCTCAGGAAGAACTGTTGCAAGCTTTGAGCAAGGAAGGCTTTGAACTGACACAAGCCACCTTGTCACGCGACTTGAAACAGCTGAAAGTAGCGAAAGCAGCGAACATGAACGGTAAATACGTATATGTGCTGCCCAACAACATCATGTATAAACGTTCGAACGACCAGAGTGCAAGTGAAATGCTGATGACAAGCGGATTCGTTTCACTTCAATTTTCGGGCAATATTGCCGTCATCCGTACCCGGCCCGGATATGCCAGCAGCATGGCCTACGACATCGACAACCGAGAGTGTCCCGCCATTCTGGGTACCATTGCCGGAGATGACACCATCATGCTGGTGGTGCACGAAGCAGCGTCACATGACGAGGTACGCAGCTTCCTATCGCAAATCATCCCGAACATTAAATGATAGATAACAACAAAAAACAAGAAATTAAATAAGAAATGGATTCGAAACAAATTGATGTGATGGTGGCTGACGCCTCACATGAAGTTTACGTAGACAAGATTTTGGATACCATCCGGGAAGCTGCCAAGGTACGCGGAACGGGCATCGCAGAACGCACACACGAATACGTAGCTACTAAAATGAAAGAAGGAAAGGCCATCATAGCCTTGTGTGGAGATGATTTTGCCGGTTTCACCTACATAGAGAGCTGGGGTAACAAGCAATATGTAGCAACCTCCGGTTTGATAGTACACCCCAAATATCGGGGACTGGGGCTGGCAAAACGTATCAAGACCGCTTCTTTCCGCCTGGCACGCCTACGCTGGCCTAATGCTAAAGTTTTCAGTCTCACCAGCGGAGCTGCCGTCATGAAAATGAATACCGAGCTGGGATATGTGCCCGTCACCTTCAACGAACTGACCGATGACGAATCGTTCTGGAAAGGTTGCGAAGGCTGTATAAACCATGATATATTGGTAGCTAAGAACCGTAAATTCTGCATTTGCACAGCAATGCTTTACGACCCGAAGCTGCACGAAGAGGATAAAATATAAAAATACTAAGGATATGGAAAAGAAGAAGAAAGTAGTAGTCGCATTCAGCGGAGGTTTGGATACCTCGTTTACGGTGATGTATCTTACCAAAGAAAAAGGGTACGAAGTATATGCAGCTTGTGCCAATACGGGCGGTTTCAGTGCTGAACAGTTGAAGACAAACGAAGAAAATGCCTACAAGCTGGGCGCCAAAGAATACGTCACCCTCGACGTGACGCAGGAATACTATGAGAAAAGCTTGAAATACATGGTATTCGGCAATGTTTTGCGTAACGGCACCTATCCTATCTCTGTAAGTTCCGAACGTATCTTCCAAGCATTGGCCATTGCACGCTATGCCAACGAAATCGGCGCGGATGCCATCGCCCACGGTTCTACAGGTGCGGGTAACGACCAGATTCGTTTCGACATGACTTTCCTCGTCATGGCTCCGGGCGTGGAAATCATCACGCTGACACGCGACATGGCACTGAGCCGTCAGGAAGAGATTGATTATCTGAACAAACACGGCTTTGCCGCCGACTTCACCAAACTAAAATATTCCTATAACGTAGGTTTGTGGGGCACTTCCATTTGTGGTGGCGAGATTCTGGATTCCGCGCAAGGGTTGCCCGAAAGCGCCTATCTGAAACACTGCACCAAAGAGGGCAGCGAGCAGTTGCGCCTCACTTTTGAAAAAGGTGAGCTGAAAGCCGTGAACGACGAGACATTCGACGACCCCATCAAAGCCATCCAGAAGGTAGAAGAGATTGGTGCGGCATACGGTATCGGACGCGACATGCACGTAGGCGACACGATTATCGGTATCAAAGGCCGCGTAGGTTTCGAAGCTGCCGCACCTATGCTGATTATCGGAGCACACAAGTTCCTCGAGAAGTACACTTTGAGCAAATGGCAGCAATACTGGAAGGACCAGGTAGCCAACTGGTATGGCATGTTCCTGCACGAAAGCCAATATCTGGAACCAGTAATGCGCGACATCGAAGCCATGCTGGAATCCTCGCAACGCAACGTAAACGGTACGGCTATCCTCGAACTTCACCCGCTCTGCTTTTCTACCGTAGGTGTAGAAAGCAAAGATGACCTTGTGAAAAACAAGTTTGGCGAATACGGTGAGATGCAGAAAGGATGGACGGCAGAAGATGCCAAGGGCTTCATCAAAGTAACCTCCACAGCACTGCGTGCTTATTATTCAAATCATAAAGACGAGAAAATCTAAATGACCGGCAGGAAGCAAAAACTGACACGTCCCCGGACTGGAAGGATGCTTTCAGGCGTATGTGCAGGACTGGCAAACTTTTTCGGACTCGATGTCTCATTGGTGCGTATCGTTTATACGTTCGCCACGATCTTTACTGCATTTGCAGGCATACCCATATACATTATAATGCTAATTGTTATACCACAAGAACCAAATAGATATTATCGAAATGATTAAAGTAGGAATCATCGGCGGAGCCGGATACACGGCAGGCGAACTGATACGTTTGCTGCTCAACCATCCGGAAGCGGAAATCGTTTTCATAAACAGCTCAAGCAACGCCGGCAACAAAATTACCGACGTACACGAAGGACTGTACGGCGAAACAGACTTGGTATTTACCGACCAGCTCCCGCTGGAAGAAATCGACGTACTCTTTTTCTGTACGGCACATGGTGACACGAAGAAGTTCCTCGAAAGCCACAACGTGCCCGAGGAACTGAGAATCATCGACCTCTCCATGGACTACCGCATAGCCTCTCCCGAACACGACTTCATCTACGGCCTGCCGGAGCTGAACCGCCGTGCCACCTGCAAAGCGAAGCACGTAGCCAATCCGGGCTGCTTTGCCACCTGCATACAGCTGGGCCTGCTGCCGCTCGCCAAACATCTGATGCTGAACGATGATATCATGGTGAACGCCATTACCGGAAGTACCGGCGCCGGTGTGAAACCGGGCGCCACGAGCCACTTCAGCTGGCGCAACAACAACATGAGCGTCTACAAAGCTTTCGAGCACCAGCATGTGCCCGAAATCAAGCAATCGCTCAAACAGCTGCAGAACAGCTTTGATGCGGACATTGACTTCATCCCCTACCGCGGCGACTTCCCGCGCGGCATCTTCACCACCATTGTGGTGAAGACCAAAGTGGCCCTGGAAGAAATCGTCCGCATGTATGAAGAATATTACGCCAAAGATTCCTTTACCCACATCGTGGAGAAGAATATCGACCTGAAGCAAGTGGTAAACACCAACAAGTGCCTCATCCATCTGGAGAAGCATGGCGACAAACTGCTTATCATTTCCTGCATTGATAACCTCCTGAAAGGCGCCAGCGGACAAGCTGTCCATAACATGAATTTAATGTTTAACCTGGAAGAGACCGTAGGATTACGGTTGAAACCTTCTGCATTCTAAAAAAATGAATTTATTCGACGTATACCCTCTCTTTGACATCAACATCGTCAAAGGAAAAGGCTGCCATGTATGGGACGAGAACGGTACCGAATACCTCGACCTCTACGGTGGCCATGCAGTCATCTCAATCGGACATGCACATCCACATTATGTAGAGATGGTGAGTAACCAAGTTGCTACGTTAGGATTCTACTCAAACTCAGTAATTAACAAGCTGCAACAGCAAGTGGCAGAACGCTTGGGAAAAGTCTGTGGCTATGACGACTACTCATTCTTCCTCATCAACAGCGGTGCCGAAGCCAATGAAAACGCCTTGAAACTCGCCTCTTTCTACAATGGCCGTACCCGTGTGATATCCTTCTCAAAAGCATTCCACGGACGTACCTCACTGGCGGTGGAAGTAACGAACAATCCTAAAATCATCGCTCCCATCAACAACTGCGGGCACGTCACCTACCTCCCGTTGAACGACATCGAAGCCATGAAGGCCGAATTGTCCAAAGGAGATGTCTGCGCAGTGATTATCGAAGGCATACAAGGTGTAGGCGGCATCCAACTGCCGACAGACGAATTCATGCAGGCTCTCCGCCAGACTTGTACGGAATACAACACGGTCTTGATTCTCGATGAAATCCAAAGCGGCTACGGACGCAGCGGCAAGTTCTTCGCCCATCAGTACAACGGCATCAAAGCCGACATCATCACCGTGGCAAAAGGCATCGGCAATGGTTTCCCGATGGCAGGCGTACTCATCAGCCCAATGTTTACACCAGTATACGGGCAACTTGGAACCACTTTCGGTGGAAACCACCTGGCTTGCAGTGCCGCCCTTGCCGTGCTGGATGTGATAGAGCAGGAAAACCTGATAGAGAATGCAGCCCAAGTCGGCAACTTCCTGATAACGGAACTAAAGAAATTCCCTCAAATCAAGGACGTTCGCGGACGCGGACTCATGATAGGGCTGGAATTTGAAGAACCCATCAAGGAACTGCGCCTAAGACTACTGAAAGAGCAGCATGTATTCACCGGTGTAAGCGGTACGAATGTACTTCGCCTGCTGCCGCCTCTGTGCCTCGGCATGGATGAAGCAAAGGAATTCTTGGAACGCTTCAAGAAAGTACTTTAATATTTGACACAAATAATCAGCCAGCAAAAGAAACGACCGAAAAGCAGAATACCTTTCTCTCTCGGTCGTTTTTTGTAGAAAATTTATCTACCTTTGCCAGCAAAACAACTCTTTTAACAACAGAAAGATATGAAAACAGCAATTATCGGTGCAGGAAATATGGGGGGAGCCATTGCCCGAGGGCTGGCAAAAGGAACAATCATCCCTGCCGGTAACATCATTGTCTCCAACCCCACCCAGGGCAAGCTGGACAAGCTGAAGGCAGAATTCCCCACATTGCAAGTGACCAATGACAACCAGGAAGCGGCAGCCAGTGCAGATATGATAATCTTTGCCGTGAAGCCATGGCTGATGGAGCCAGTGATAAAGGAACTGGAACTAAAAGGCACAGAGATTCTTATATCCGTTGCAGCCGGCATTCCTTTTGAAAAGCTGACACACTATGTAGCAGACAAAGAAATGACCATGTTCCGTCTTATTCCCAATACCGCCATCAGCGAGATGGAAAGCATGACACTCATCGCCAGCCGCAATGCCACCAAGGAGCAGGAGCAACTGATGCTGGACATTTTCAACCAGATGGGACTCGCCATGCTCATTCCCGAAGAAAAGATTGCGGCAACCACTGCCATGACTTCCTGCGGCATCGCCTACGTGCTTAAGTATATCCAGGCAGCCATGCAGGCCGGCGTTGAAATGGGTATCTATCCCAAAGACGGCATGCGCATGGTGGCACAATCCGTGAAAGGGGCAGCCGAGCTGATTCTGAACAACGACACGCACCCCAGTGTTGAGATTGACAAGGTGTGTACCCCCGGAGGAATTACCATCAAGGGAATCAACGAGCTGGAACATGAAGGATTCACCTCCACTGTGATTAAAGCCATCAAAGCGAGTAAATGATATTTAATGTGCTAATGTAACGATGTCCCGATATGCCTATGAGCTACGGTGTAATTAAACATTGTGCAGCCTATTGGCACATTGCCACACTTTAATAACAACCCATTAAAAAAATATAATTATGGACGAACAAATCAGACAAATAGCCGAACGCCTGCGCGGACTGCGTGACGTATTGGAACTGACTGCCGACGATATCGCCCGCGACTGCGACATCTCTGCAGAAGAGTACCGCCTGGCCGAAACCGGAGAATTCGACATCTCGGTCAGCATGCTGCAGAAGATAGCACGGCACTACGGCATATCACTGGACGCACTGATGTTTGGGCAAGAGCCCAAAATGAGCTCCTACTTCCTGACACGTGCCGGAAAAGGAACCAGTATAGAACGTACCAAGGCATATAAATACCAATCACTGGCAGCCGGTTTCATCAACCGCACGGCAGACCCGTTCATCGTGACCGTAGAACCGAAACCGGACAGCGAGCCGATACATTACAACAGCCATACCGGTCAGGAGTTCAACCTCGTACTGGAAGGCCGTATGATGGTCAGCATCGACGGCAAAGACTTAATCTTAAACGAAGGAGACAGTCTATACTTCAACTCCAAACTGCCGCACGGCATGAAGGCGCTTGACGGAAAGACTGTAAAATTCCTGGCAGTAATCATGTAATAAAGTTATGGTAGAAAGATTTTTATCTCAAACATCCTTCACCTCACAGGAGGACTTCATCAAGAACTTGAAGATAAACGTACCGGAGAATTTCAACTTCGGCTACGACGTAGTGGATGCCTGGGCAGCCGAGCAGCCCGACAAACCCGCACTGTTGTGGACCAATGACCAGGGCGAATGCCGGCAGTTTACCTTTGCCGACATGAAACGGTACACAGACATGACGGCTTCCTATTTCCAAAGCCTCGGCATCGGGCACGGAGACATGGTGATGCTGATACTGAAACGCCGTTATGAATTCTGGTTCAGCATTGTGGCACTGCACAAACTCGGTGCAGTGGTGATTCCCGCCACCCACCTGCTGACGAAGAAAGACATCGTATACCGCTGCAACGCCGCAGACATTAAAATGATAGTCTGTGCCGGCGAAAGCGTCATCACCGACCATATCACGGCAGCTATGCCAGAGTCTCCTTCTGTGAAACGCCTCGTAAGCGTCGGGCCGGAAGCTCCCGAAGGATTCGAAGACTTCCACAAAGGTATCGAAGCTGCCGCCCCTTTCGTGAAACCGGAACATCCGAACACGAACGATGACATCTCCCTGATGTACTTCACCAGCGGTACTACCGGAGAGCCCAAAATGGTGGCCCACGACTTCACCTATCCGTTGGGACATATCGTCACCGGCAGCTTCTGGCACAATCTGAAAGAGAGCAGCCTACACCTCACCATTGCCGACACCGGTTGGGGAAAAGCCGTGTGGGGCAAGCTCTACGGACAATGGATTGCCGGTGCCAACGTATTTGTATACGACCACGAGAAGTTCACTCCTGCAGCCATACTGGAGAAGATACAGGATTATCACGTCACGTCGCTTTGTGCACCGCCCACCATCTTCCGGTTCCTTATTCACGAAGACCTTACGAAGTACGACCTATCCAGCCTGGAATACTGCACCATCGCCGGAGAAGCCTTGAACCCCGCTGTATTCGAGACCTTCAAGAAACTGACGGGCATCAAGCTGATGGAAGGCTTCGGGCAGACCGAAACAACCCTTACCGTTGCCACCATGCCGTGGATGGAACCGAAACCCGGCAGCATGGGATTGCCCAATCCGCAATACGACGTAGACCTGATAGACAACGACGGCCGTTCTGTGGAAGCCGGTGAGCAGGGACAGATTGTAATCCGTACCGACAAAGGCAAACCGCTGGGATTGTTCAAGGAATACTACCGCGATGCCAACCGTACCCACGAGGCATGGAACAACGGCATTTACTACACGGGAGACGTAGCCTGGAAGGACGAAGACGGCTACCTCTGGTTCGTGGGCCGCGCCGACGACGTTATCAAAAGTAGCGGTTACCGCATCGGCCCGTTCGAAGTGGAAAGTGCATTGATGACCCACCCAGCCGTAGTGGAATGTGCCATTACCGGTGTGCCCGATGAAATCCGCGGCCAAGTGGTAAAAGCTACGATTGTGTTGGCAAAAGAGTACAAGGCACGCGCCGAAGAAGAGCTTGTCAAGGAGTTGCAGAACCATGTGAAGAAAGTGACGGCTCCCTACAAATACCCGCGTGTCATCGAATTTGTTGATGAGCTCCCCAAAACCATCAGCGGGAAAATCCGCCGTGTGGAAATCCGGGAGAACGACCGGAAATAATACTCGCCACCCAGTATCTGAATCATAAGACAACATCCGGGTGAATGAATAAGGAGGGGATAAAACCGAAGTCGGCCATTCTATTGACGATTTCCGTTTTACCCCCTCTTTTTACAAATAGTTGTCTCATTGTGAATACCAAAAGGAGAAAAGAACTATATTTGCACGAAATTAAACTTCACTTGGAACATTTATAAACAAGAAAGACCGACACGGCATATGAAAAATAGAACGCAGATATGGAAAATACTGGCTTTCTTAGGAGCGGTACTTTTCTTGTCTGATACAATATACGCCCAACAATGGACATCCGATAGTCATTCGGAATACAAGCGGGATACACTCCCTTTCTCACAGCGCTTCATCCACAGATTAGGCGTAGAAGGGCGTGCTGGCTATATTTTTCAGACCAGCCCTTTTCTGGAGTACTCCAACCACCAATACAAGGCCATGAAAAATGCCTATGCCGGCCATCTGAAATACTCCTTCCAGCTCCGTCCCCACACCGTTGCCGACCAGGCTTATATAGGAGCCTATCAAGGGATTGGAGTCGGCTATTTCAACTTCGGCAATCCGGAAGAGCTGGGCAACCCGCTGGCGGTCTATCTGTTTCAAGGGGGACGCATCGCCCAATTCAGCCCCCGCATATCCTTGAACTATGAATGGAACTTCGGCGCATCGTTCGGCTGGAAACCCTACGATGAATATGACAACCCGGAGAACCAGATTATCGGCTCGAAAGTGAATGCCTATCTCAATGTGAACCTCTACTTAAAGTGGGCACTCTCCCCCAAGTTCGACCTGATGATAGGAACTACCGGAAGCCACTTTTCCAACGGAAATACCCAATATCCCAACTCCGGTCTGAACACGGTGGACTGCAAAGTGGGGTTGGTATATAACTTTAACCGCAGAGCGGATGAGCTCGCCCAATCATGGCAACGCCCTATCGTTCCTCCATTCCCCCGCCACGTCAGCTACGACCTGACTTTGTTCGGCTCCTGGCGAAAGAAAGCAGTGGCCCATGAGGGCAGTAGTGGCCAGGTACCCGCACCCGGCACTTACAACGTGTTCGGTTTCAGCTTTGCACCCATGTACAACTTCGGCTATAAATTCCGTGCCGGTGTGGCGCTGGACGGCGTATACGACCACAGTGCGAACATGAAAGAATCGTACGAAGAAGAGAACGGCTTCTATACTCCGCCCGCCAAGAAGCAGATGGCATTGGGCTTATCTGCCCGCGGAGAATTTGTCATGCCTTACTTCACGGTAGGTATCGGTCTGGGAGCCAATGTTCTGCACGGCGGCGGTGACATGAAGTCTTTCTATCAGATTCTTGCCCTGAAAATAGACGTAACACGCAATTCGTATCTCCATATAGGATATAACCTCCGGGAATTTCATGAGCCCAATTATCTGATGTTGGGTATCGGCTATCGGTTCAATAACAAACGCCCCAAGCTGTTCTGAACAATAAAGAGGAGGCTATTTATATAGATTCTTTTATTTCATCTGCAAGCACATATTACCAAGTGCCACGCGCATATCATCTACTATAGTATTATAGTTAGTTTGTTAGTTCACAGAGATGAACACTTTGTTCAAGTATAGAGAAACAGTTTGTTCCAATAAGGAAAAACAGTCTGTTTTCATATGATGAAACGAAATGTTCTGTTAAGAGAAACAAAGTGTTCGCCATAATGAAACAACTTGTTCTATTAAGGGAAACACTTTGTTCGCTATAGGGAAACGGTCTTTCATATCAAGAGCTTATAAAGAAAAAGCTCTGCAAATCAATGATTCACAGAGCTTAATCGAGTACTCGAAGCGGGACTTGAACCCGCACAGCCG
>ULOW01021983.1_pt1 | contig 97032 bp, 89 predicted proteins | sample 1952961 | NCBI WGS metagenome assembly ULOW01 (sample SAMEA4835614, study PRJEB28245) | human gut metagenome | biome: gut microbiome; material: fecal sample | place: Denmark | collected 2008
GTTTTGTGTCCAACTTTTGGGGTGCAGTTCATAATTATTATGATAAGTAGCTTTTTTTATTTAAATACTTGCAGTTGAATTTTTTCTGTGGTATTATGTGGTTCGTAACAAACAATAGTGAACAGTATCAATATATATTAATAATTTGAACTGTATCTTAGTTGTTTAATTTTAAATAAAATAATTTAATAAGGTAAAATTTAAAAAGAAAAAAGACGCTTGGATCACTATGACCGAGACGAACTTGCAGAATTTTAAATATAAAATATAGTTGATGGATTTTTTTGCTATGAAATCAAATCAATTATATTTAATCAATAGTGAAAGTGCATTTCGTGTCGAGATGTACTTTTTTTGTGCTTTTATGTAAGTTCATTACAGTCTCTTTTTGTTTGTTATAAGAACATTAAAGGAGAAGAAAAAAATGATTTTATGTCAAGATGTGGCTAAATTACGTGAATTAGTCGCTAATTTTAAGAAGAAAAACAAATCTATTGGTTTGGTACCAACTATGGGAGCATTGCATGAAGGTCATGCTTCACTTATTAATGCTTCAGCAAAAGAAAATGATATTACAATCGTCAGTGTGTTTGTAAATCCTACTCAGTTTGGGCCAAATGAAGATTATGAAGCTTATCCTCGTACTTTGGAAAATGACTGCATAGTGGCACAAAATGCAGGAGCAGATGTAGTATTTGCACCAAAAAATAAAGATTTATATCCTAATGAAGATATGACATGGGTAGAAGTTACAGGTGATATCACAAAAGTTTTATGTGGTAGAACAAGACCTATTCATTTCCGTGGAGTTACTACAGTAGTTAGTAAATTATTCAATTTATCTCGAGCTGATAGAGCATATTTTGGCTTAAAAGATGCTCAGCAAACAGAAGTTTTACGCCGTATGGTTGATGATTTATTTTTTAATGTGCAACTTCGCATTATGCCTATCGTTCGTGAAGCTGATGGACTTGCTAAAAGTTCAAGAAATACTTATTTATCTCCAGAAGAAAGAAAATCTGCGTTGATTTTATCTAAGAGTTTAAAATTAGCAAAAGAAGCATTTACTAATGGTCAAAGAGATGTAGAAGCTATATTAAATTTAGTAAAAGACACTATACAGTCTGAAAAAACAAGTCAAATTGATTATGTAGAAATGTATAAATTGCCAGGATTAAAACCAGTAGGAAATAAAATTGAAGGCAAAGTATTATTAGCTTTAGCTGTAAAATTTGGTACAACTCGTTTAATAGATAATGTCATTTTGGAGGATAAATAATAATGTTATATAATATGTTTCATGGAAAAATTCATCGTGCTACAGTAACTCAAGCAAATTTAGAATATATGGGAAGTATTACTATCGATGAAGAATTATTAGAGCTTGCAGGTATTTTACCAGGAGAAAGAGTACAAGTAGTAAATAATAACAATGGTGCTAGATTAGAAACTTATACAATTGCAGGTAAACGTGGTAGCGGTGTGATTTGTTTAAATGGAGCAGCAGCACGTAAAGCACAAGTTGGCGATACAGTTATTATTATTGCTTATGCGATGATGACAAAAGAAGAAGCTCAAAATTTAGTGCCTGATGTAGTCATGGTTGATGAACATAATCGACCAGTAAGAGTACGCGGTACAGAACTTGAAGGCGAAATTGGTTAATATATAATATTATTTTAAATAGAATTTTATAAAACAATTAAAAATAGGTTGAGCATGGATTTATGAAAATAAAGTCTAAAGTGCTTAACCTATTTTTTTTTAGTTTATTGCTATATAATAAAATTTAGCAATTTATGATGGAGATGATTTTGGTGAAATTAATAACTTTAGCAGGGCCACCATCTGTGGGCAAAACTTCTGTAATTTTGCGATTAATAGAAGTGTTACATAAAGAAAAACAAAAAGCAGGCGTTATTAAATTTGATTGCTTGACGACTTTTGATAAAGAACCATATGAAAAAGCGAATATACCGATACAGATTGGTTTATCAGGAAAATTTTGTCCAGACCATTTTTTTATCAGCAATATTGAAGAAGCTGTAGCTTGGGGAAAAAGTCAAAATTTAGATTATTTGATTACCGAAAGTGCAGGTCTTTGCAATCGCTGTTCACCATATATTCAAGATGTATTGGCCATTGGTGTAATAGATTGCTTATCAGGGATTAATACACCAAGAAAAATTGGGCCAATGGTGAAATTTGCAGATGTAATAGTCATTACTAAAGGAGATATTATTTCTCAAGCTGAACGCGAAGTATTTATGTATAATGTCTATCAAGCAAATCCTAAGGCACAAGTTATTTTTATCAATGGCATAACTGGTCAAGGTGCATTTATGTTGAAAAAATATATAAATAAAATTGAAGATATAGATACATTAACAGGAAAAAAATTGCGTTTTACTTCGCCGGCTGCTGTATGTTCATATTGTACAGATGAAATGCGTATTGGTGAAAAATATCAATTGGGCATGACTAAGAAAATGGAATTTAATTGATTAGGTGGAAATTATGGATTTTAAAGAATTTGTAGAAACTCATACAATTGGAGAAATAAAAAAAGCGTATCCTCAAATCAAAGATTATTTGGATAATACAGGTCTATGGAATTTGCCGGATAATTTAACTTTTGCTAAGGCTTTTGAAGATATAGATGAAGAAGATTTATGGCAAGTAGGTATTCGTGATGGCAATATTGCTGATGAACTAAAAAAATATCTTTCAGCTATGCAGAATTTAGAAAATAAAGATGAGGTAAAAGTACATAAATTAACCATCAATGGTGGCAAAAATAAATTGGGCGAAGCTGAAAATATCCAAGTAGAGATTTTTGCAGGGCAAGTAATAAGTATTGTAGGACCAACAGGTTCTGGGAAAAGTAGATTACTTGCAGATATTGAATGTTTAGCACAAGAAGATACACCGACAAAACGACAGATTTTAATTGATGATGAAATTTTAGATGATGAAGCTAGATTTAATTTAGAAGGAAAATTAGTAGCTCAATTATCACAAAATATGAATTTTATCATGGATATTACTGTAGAAGATTTTTTAACTATGCATGCTAAAGTTCGTTTAGGTAAAGAAATAGAAAATGAAAAGGCTATAATCGCTAAATGTTTTTCTATGGCAAATGAATTGGCTGGTGAAAAATTTACTTTAGATACGAAAGTAACTCAATTATCAGGTGGTCAATCGAGAGCTTTGATGATAGCAGATGTGGCATGTATAAGTAGTTCACCGATTGTATTGATTGATGAAATTGAAAATGCAGGGATAGATAGACAAAAAGCTATAAAATGCTTAGCAAAAAGTGAAAAAATCGTTATTATGTCTACGCATGATCCATTATTGGCTTTAAATGCAGATAAACGCATCGTGATAAAAAATGGCGGAATTAGTAAAATTATAGAAACTACAGCAAAAGAAAAAGCTTGTATTGAAAAAATTCGCCAATTAGATGAAACTTTATTAAATATTAGAAGCAGATTGCGTTTAGGTGATTTGATAGAAAATATAAATGGATAATTGAAATATATAATAAGTATAATGAAAATAAAAGAGGTTAGTATTTTGAGATTTTTATTGAGTTCAATTGTTATTTGTTTGGGGATTATTTTTAGTAATATATTAAATGTAGAGGCTAGAATACCTTATACATATTTAAATATAGGAGGACTTACTCCTGATCAACAGATAGATTCTTGCTTTTATGTATATGGTAGACCAACAGCAAATTTGGCAGTGCGAAATTGCAATGGTTTTAATATAAATGAAGTAACTTATAATAGTGAATTGATGGTTTATTATATAAATGGCGGATATAATGAAAATGGCAGAATTAGAGCGATAATCTGTAATGAAGATAATATCACTACTAATTTGGGGATAAGAGTGGGCATGAACAAAAATGATGTATTATATGCTTATGGCGATCCTGATAGAAATTATAGAGAAACACAAGGGACAACATGGTGTTATCTAGCAGATAGTGAAGACCATCCTAATATGCCACTATATTTTTTCTTTGACGATAAAGATGTTATTAAAACTATAGTTGTTGGTGATATAGGATATTATTATTGATGAGTTGTATTGTATTATAATATTTTTTATTGTATAATATTGAGCATATCAATGGAGCGATACTCAAGAGGCTGAAGAGGACGGTTTGCTAAATCGTTAGGCGGTTCGCCGTGCGAGAGTTCGAATCTCTCTCGCTCCGCCACTTATTGAAATTCAGAGCCATTAGGATTAATATCCTAATGGCTCTTTTTCTTTTATATAAAATAAGATTTATCTGTTTTTTCGTAGATGAAATTATTAATATCATCAATATTATATTCATTGTGAACAATACACCAAGATATTATTTTATCGGTAATCATTTTATCTGAAAGTGAATAACCTACTATATTTAACATTTCTTGTGTTTCATTTAATGATAAATTTAAGGCTAAGCAAATAGAAAGAACTGTAGCTTTACTAGGTAGATATGTAGTTTTATTCATACTGCGAATTTTTGAGAAAATACTTCTAGTTAAATTAGCTTTTTTATATAAATCGACTTCGTCGATATTTTTTTGATGACAATAATAAATTATCTTATCATAAAAATAAATTCTTTCATCTTTTAAATTATTTAAAAAGTCATTAATATCGGAGTGATGTGAGGTCTTAGGTGATAAACCAGTAATATCGCCGAAGATACTTTTTAAATCATCAAAAAAGTCGGTAAGGTTATTAGAAGATATAATAGATGAAGATGAATTGTCTGATAATGAATCAGAAATACAAAAATGTTTCATTTCATATTCATAATTATTAGCTAAATAAACTAAATTTTTTTGCATAAAAATCTCCTTATAATCAATAAGATAATACTAATAGTATAAAATTGTTTCTTTAAAAGATACATATTTATATTATTGAGTTGTTATTATATAGTCAATAACAATTTATTAATGAAATAGAAAAATAATGTGATAAAAAATATATTTTTTTAGTTTAAATATATACTATTAATGAATAAAATGACTTTATTAGTTTATAGATAAATATGCTTTAAAGTAAGATAATTATTTAGGGAGGTATGTTTATAATGAATGATGAATTAGATAATAGATTGATAGGAATAAATATTGCATATTATAGGAAATTGAAAAAATATACACAGATGCAATTAGCGCAAAAAACAAATATTAGTTTAAGTTATATGGCAAAAATAGAAAGTGGTTTAGTAACAGGTTGTGTATCTTTACCAGTATTGTATAAGATATCTAGAATTTTAGATGTTAGTTTAGATAAGTTAGTTAATAAAAATTGATATAAAATAGCAGGTAATAATACATAACACCTGCTATTTTTATTAATATAAAAAAATATACTTATAAAATTAATTTACGTGATTTTTATTTAGATTACATAAAATAGATGTATAATAGAAAGCATTTAATTTATCTAATAATGGAGGATATATATGAATAAATTAAAAGAAATAAATACAATAGATGAATTGTTAGAAAGATATTCAGTAGAAGAAATATTATTGATGATAAAAGATGAAAGTTTACTTTTTTGGTTAGATAGTAAATTTTATAATTATCAGGCACAATCTTTACGTAAATTTTTACAAAATGAAGAAATAACAGATATAGATTGTATATTTTTTTTCTTTGAGTTATTTAATGTATCTAAAAAATATATTAATGAAGATTTATTATATAAATTAAGTAATAAATTAAAAAAAGATAGAAAAGTATATAGTCTTATAGGAACACATGTAAATAATATCGCATTTAATCAAAATGATTTGATTAAGCTCTTACATACAGATGCTACTATTATTTATTTGGTAAATAATGAGTTTTATATACCTTTAGAAAAAAGAGGAATAACATATATTGGGAAGGAAAATGCAGTAATAAATCTTCCTTTTAGAGGGAACATTGATTTTAAAGATTTTGATATACATTTAAAAGATGTAACTGTATTTTTAGATCATAATATTGATATAAATCAAGATAATTTAGAAAATGTAAAAATTTTGTCTGGAGAGGAATTAATTAAAGGAAATGAAATGCTTTTTGGTAATTTATCTCAAGGAAGAGATGAATTTACAACAAAATGTGATTTTAAAAGACAAGTAAAAGATTTATTACCAATACAAATAGGCAATGTATTTTTGCAAAAAGATGGATATGATATAGAAAAAGAACTCTTTGAAATAAATCCATCTTGGAATATTAAATATATAGATTATATAGATAAATTTATACAGGGAAAGAGATTATATTTTAGAGCTGATAGAATAAAAGCTAAAAATATTTTTGAACAGCAAAGAAAATTTAAATTAAATGCTATTTTTGATACTGATGGCGATAATATATATATATCAAGAGTATTTTTTATTTCAGATGAATATGGAGAAATTGAAATCAATGAAAAAAAGATAATTAAACTAGTGGTAAATGAATCTAGTGGATTTTGTATTTCAGGATATGGTATAGATTTAATTGATAAAGAATAATAATAAAATTAAAAGATATGGAGTAGTTTGATTTGAAAGCATTTCATACATTACGAAATCGAAAGAGATTATATGATTTTGAAATATTAGTAATGATATTATCTGCATTAAAATGGAAACAAAAAAATGGAGAAATAGCACTAGTTACCGATAAAAAGGGAATAAATTTTATAAAAGATTATGGACTATTTGGAATTTGGGATGATGTACAAGTAGTTCTAGATGAAATGACGGATTTAAAGATAAATGAAACAGTTTTTTGGGCAGGAGCAAAGATATTAGCTTTATCAAAACAAAATGCACCGTGTGTAATGATAGATTTAGATTTTATATTGTGGGAAACTATTGATTTTGATTTATATGAAGATAGTGTAATGGTTATACATCGTGAAAGTGTAGATAGTGATATTTATCCTGATAGAGAATTTTTTAAAGTAAGAGATAATTTTATTTTTGATAATTCTTGGGATTGGAAAATAGATGCTTGTAATACAGCATTTGTTTATTTTGGAAATGAATATCATCGAAAGCTATATTGTGAAAAATCTATTAGTTTTATGAAAAATGCTTTGATAGAAGATGATTATTTAAATTATATGTTATTTGCTGAACAAAGATTGATAGCTATGTGTGCAAAATCATGTGGATGTAAGATAGATAGTTTTTCTAATATTAAGGAATTATATAATGGAAAGCAAAAATATTTTACACATATATGGGGATATAAACAAACCTTAAAAGATAATGTAAATTTACAAAAGGATTTCTGTAAAAAATGTATAAATAGAATATATAGAGATTTTCCACAACAGGGAGAATATCTTAGTAAGTTCGAATGGTTTAATAAATATTTGAAAAGTAGGTGACAGCATGAGTGATAAAAAGATAAAAAAGAAATTAGTTGATTTTATTGAAAAGTGTATTGAACGATATATTGATGAGCATTTAGTAGATTTAAAGAGAAAAATATTAAATTTAGATGGTTTTAAAAGTGATGAGGAATATAAAAATTTGCAATCTCAATATAGTCAAATAAAAGATGAAAAAGGAAATTTGCAAAGATATATTGATGATTTACATGAAGAAAAAAATGATTTAGAACATAAAAAAGAAATTTTAGAAGTAGAATTAGAAAAGAATAAAGAAAAGATATATAAGTTAAAAGAAGATTTTGATAAGTCAATGGAATATGAGTGTAAAAAAAATGATGCATTAAAAATATCGTTGAATAAATGTGAAGAAAGACTAAGTAAAATAAATAAAGAAAATGATATATTAAAAGTAAAATTAATTAAATATGAAACAAATCTTGATAGAGCGAATAATGCAATTAATGATATAAAAAATGAAGCTAGAAAAATGATTGATAGTATGAAAGAAAAAGTAAAAGAAGCACAACAGCAAAAAGAAATACTAGATTATTTTTCAAATGGCTATGGTGAGATAGATAGTATGTTTAAAATATATCAGCAGCTAAACGAAGATATTCGTGATGAATTGCAAGGAATTTTTGGCAATGCTGATACACCTGTAATGTTTTTTTGCAATGCATTGCAGGAAAATCACTTAGATAACTTTTGGGATTACATAAGTAATAAGATAAATAGTGGAAAAATTGATAGAAATATAGAAAAAAGCTTATGTAAGTTATTTGATTTCTGTTTTGATATGGTAAATAATAGTCAACAAAAACCTTTGTATAAGCGATTGCAAGTACAAAAAGGCTTTGATTTTGATAATACGTATATGATAAAAACTACAGATAGTAGTCAATTAGGAAATGTAAAAGAAGTAAAATTAGCAGGATATGTATATACTTTAAGCAATAAAATAGTAAAACGTAGCTTAGTGCAAGTAGAAAGTGAGGATTAATTAATGACAAAAATTGTAAAAACATTACCTATAACAGAAAATGAATTAGCAGATTTTAAAAAGAAGAAAATAGAAAAATGGATTAATAGCGATTGTGAAAAAATAGAACAGAACTTAAAAAAATTAGTAGAATTTATTGATGAACAAGTAAAATCGCAGGATTATATCTATATAGCTAATAAAGATGTGTATTATATTCCTTCTATAGTAGGATTATTTCCTAATAAAGGTAAGTTTAATACAAGTTGGTATAGATATAGTAATAATAGTTTAGGTGAAAGTACGTTGAAAAATAATTATTCATTAAAAGTAGGTATTTTTGATGGAGATTTACCAACTGAAATAGAAGTGAATAATTGTGTTAAAAATAAATTAATACGAAATGGTGGTTATATTAGATTAAATGGTAGTGATAAATATGGATTAGCATATAAAAAGGAAAATGAATTTTGGGCATATGAAATTTATAATCAAAGAAAAGATTTATTTGGGAATGGTAATGGAAATAGTATATGGATTATGCCTATTTATCGTTTAAATGGGATAAATAGCGAACCTGTTTCGGGTGCAAAAACATTATTGCTTTGGATGAAATATGATTTATCATATGTATTTGAAGAAAAATATACAAAAGCATATTATCTATTATTGGATTTATATAAAAAATATAAAGATTATTTAATAGCAAATGATAAAGGTATTGTATTTTTTAGAAAGAAAATTTATGAGGGTTTAATAAATGGCAAGGATTTTGATTTTCTTACACATAAACAGGTAGAAGTACAATCTTTATTAAAAAATGAAAAAATAGAGTCAGAGAATGATTATATTGAAAAATTAAAGAAAAATTTATTAGAATGTGATAGACGCCGTGCTAATCTTGATAGTTATGATGAAAATATTTTATTTGACCCCAATCGTGGTCATTGGGATTTATGGGATTGGAATGAAGATAAAGAAACTACAGGTGAAATTATTTTAGATGAAGGTTTTACTGCACGCAATCCAGCTGATGATATTAACCATGGCATAGTAGGTATTGATTTTGGTACAAAAAGCACTGTTGTTGTTTATGAAAATGAACATTTGCAGACTTTGCCACTTCAAGTTGGTAGTGGTAATTATAGCAAAGGCGTACAACAGAAAAACTATGAAAATCCTACAGTAATCCAATTCATTGATATTGATTCATTTGTAAAAGCGTATAATGATAGAGCAGGTCGTCCTTTTACAAGTTGGAATGAAGTAACCGTATCACATACAGCATATGACAATCTTAGCAATAGTAATAGTGATAAATATTATTCTTTCTTTGATAGTATCAAACAGTGGTGTGGCACAGATAATATGCGTATAAAATTGAAAGATGATAAAGGATTAATAAAGGATTTACCTCCGTTTATGGAAGTTACTGAAGGCGATATTAATCCTGTAGAAATATATGCATATTATCTTGGCTTATATATAAATAATATGCTACAAGAAAAACATATATTTTTACAATATATAATGTCTTTCCCTGTAACATACGATAGAGGTGTAAGGGAAAGAATGCGTCGTAGTTTCGAAGCAGGTATTCGTAAATCTTTACCAACAGCATTACTTTCTAATGAAGATGCAATGAAACAATTTAGTGTACAAGAAGGAGCTAATGAGCCAGCCGCTTATGCGATAACAGCATTAGAAGAATATGATTTTGATCCATGTGATGATGATGAAAATTATTATGCTGTATTTGATTTTAGTGGTGGTACTACTGATTTTGATTTCGGAGTATTTAAAGAAGCAGAACAAGATAGATATGACTATGAGTTAATTCATTTTGGTGCAAATGGTGATAAAACATTAGGTGGAGAAAATTTACTAAAATTATTAGCTTTTGAAGTATTTAAAGCTAATAAAGAAAAATTGTTAAATCCATCACAAAATGAGAATAATAAAGGCAAAATACCATTTACTTGGGCAGCGGAAAAACGAGATTTTGCTGGTAGTGAAGCATTGATAAAAGATTCTCAAGAAGCACATCTTAATATGCATAATTTAATGGAAGAATTGCGTTGTGTGTGGGAAGCACCACAATCAGAAGAAGCACAGAAAATCCTAGATAGTGGCAGTGTAAAAGTAAATTTATTTACAGATAATGGAGAGTCATTTGCGAACATGGAATTAATAATTCCAGTTGATAATGATGAAAATAAAATAAAAGGATTAAATTTAAAGAAAATACTTACTCAGCGCATTGATAAAGGTATAAATAATTTCTTTATTGCATTAAGTGAAGCTTTTGATAAAAGCAGTAGTGATGAAAAATATAAAATAAAAGCATTATCTGATGTAGATGAAATATCTATTTTCCTTGCAGGTAATTCTTCTAAATCTATTATTGTAAAAGAATTATTTGAACAGTATATCGGTGAAAATGGAAAAGCAAGAGAAATTCTTGGATTTAGTGCAGACCAAAAAATGCCACAATTTAAGTTATATCCAGCACTTGGTACAGAAGAGGCTTATAAATTAATGGAAGAAATTGGAATAGAAACAGAACGAGATAATTTAGAAAAACCAACTGGTAAAACAGGTGTTGCATTTGGTCTTCTGAAATGCAGAGAAAGTGGTAATGTTAAGGTAGTTGATATTACACCAGATAATACAAAAGTTCAGTTCCGCTATTATGTTGGCAGAAAGAAAAAACGTAAATTCAGAACTATTATCGACCGTACTACAAAGATGAAACAATGGTATGCATTTATTGATGCAAGTGCGTCATTTGACTTACTTTATACAGATCAGCCAATAGCCGCTACAAATGAGGCACCAGTAACAATAGCAAAACAAATTCATGTAACAATAGATAAACCTGATCCAGAGGCAATGGTATATATTCGTCCGATTGATTCACATACTATTGAATATGCAATAGCTAAAAATGAAGATGAATTAACAGCAGAAAAAATGGCATCTGAGCCAATTGCTATAAAACTAGAATAGTGAGATGGTAATATGGCTGATTATTTAACAGAAAATGCTATATTTAGTTGCAGTATGTCAACAGCAGTAATTATAAAATGTAAGGAAACTTCCAATAAAAAAGTAAAATATAAAGGAACTATATTACTGACAAAAAATGCAAAGATAGATACTAAAGCGGGGATATGTCCTGTTTTAACAGCACAAGCTCAAGGAACACCACAACAGTGTCGATGTTCTTTATCGACATGGGGAAATTATTCTATGAATACAACAGCACAAGGAAGTGCTTTTTTAACGAAGGATTCAAGAAATTCTTGTATTTATGGAGGCTTAATCAGTGTAAAAATAAGTGGAATGTTTTTTCCAAAAGTAGTGAAGGATTCAAAAGCAAATATTAGTTCAATAAACTGGTTAAAGCCATTTGTAGAAACGATACAAAAAAATACTGGTAAAATGCCAAAATCTATAAAATCAGTGGATATAAATAATAGCAGTTCTTTAAAGGCGGGAGATTTCTCGCCACGAGCTGTTAATCAGGAAAAAATAGTAAATACAGCGGATTTTAAATCAAATACTGTAGAATCTTTGGCAACTAAAGATGGGATAAAATCAAAACCACAAAATTTATTATGTAATATGGATAAAGGTGAAAGATGTAAACATTGCCGATATCCATCAGCTTCAGTGGAAGTGAATAATGATTCTATTAAACTTAGACGCAATTATGAAAATCAATCTGATGATGAAAAAGATGATTATGACCATTATTATGAAGATATTTTTGATAATTTCACAGAAAAATATTGGACTGATGCGGCACATCACATAATTTCAGGTAATCAAGTTTTTAAAAAATGTCAAGCAATAGTAAAGTTAGCTAATTTTTATAATGAAGAATATTTAAGTGGCAATACTGCATATAAAGGTTATGATATAAACTCTGCTAAAAATTGTATAATGCTTATTTCTAAAGATGTGGAATATAGTAAAAAAGTAGATAGTAAAGTCGAAAAAAATATAAGTGCTTATGATGCTATGAGTACAACAGGTATTCAATGGCATTTAGGAGGACATAGTTATACTTTTAATAAAGAAGAAATACCAGTATTACATCAACGAATAAAGTTATTTACTAAGAAAGAAGCTAGAGAATTAAAGAATTATGCTGAGCTTGTAGAAGAAGAACTTAATAAGATACAAATTTCTATGTGCAAAAATAAAGTTTGTCGAGCAACGCCACGTCAAAATGCTGCATTTGTTACTCGTATGAATAATCTTTCAGCTAAGATTAAAAAATATTTAGGTGATTTTCGTATAAAACCACATCGTAGTTATCCATATTATGTATCACAAGAGGCTTTTCGATATACTTTTTCTTTACCACGTACAGGAAAAATTATGTTAGTTCGTCAAGGTGATAAGGAGAATAGTTTATTATTAGAAAAGTTTAGAGTTAAACGTTTTGAAGATACTATTATGGATAGAGATAAAAATCTTGATTTTAGTAGAATTTTTAATGAACAAGATAGTAAAAATCCTAAAGAATTTGTATTTAATGATGAGCAGTCAAAAAAGGATTGTATATATTTTTGCGATAATATTGAGTATTTTATTTTAATTGATAATCCAAATCTTAATTTATTACCATTTAAAATAGATGTAGAAAATATATTATCTTTGCAAGGAATAGAAAAAATATCATCAGAGCAGTTTTTACAACAACATGATACAGAAATCCTAGTGTTTCTACGTAATAATGTTGTTACTTATACAGCTCCAGTGAAAAAAATAAAAGAAAGATTGCATTTAGGTGGTTGATAAATGAAATATTATGTAATGTATGCTGAAACTGCAGTAGAAGAGTATTTTAAGCCAAATGATATGCTTAAAGATGAACTCATGGAAGGCTGCCTTAATTCTGAATTTCAGTATTTAAATCATAATATTATAGAAAGTGAAATTTCAGAAGATGGCGGTTTTGAATTTCCTGATTTTGTCATAAATGGATGTATACCTTTTATTTCGGATAAATTTAAGCGATTACTTGATGATTTAAAGGTAGATAATCTTTTTTATAAACCAATAGTATTTACATTTAATTCACTTGGTATAAGAGAGTATTATTATTTGGCATTGCCTCCACGCATAAATTGCTTAAACTGGGATGAAAGTGATATACAAACAGAAGAAAATGAATTTCTAGCTAAAAGGGAATTAATGCAAGAAGCAGAAAAGATAGTAATTAATGATTATGCAGTAGGAAATTATAAAATATTTAAGTTATTTAATGTAACTAATCAGGAAATTATAGTTACAGAAGAAATAAAAAACGTTATAGAAAAAGCAAAATTGGAAAATGTATATTTTGCTGAGTTGAAGGGAGTAGATTAATTGTGGCAATAAATTCATTTGAAAAAATAAAGCAGACATCAAGAGCAATTTTATTTGAAGAATTTGATGTAGAAAAGAAAAGTTTATATGATTTATTAAGTATGGGAGATCCATTAAGTGATGATTTTGAAGAAGACATACAAACTAAATTGGTAGTTAATACTTTTGAAGATTTTATTAAAAAGTTTGCACCTAAGGTTTATGAAATTTGTACTAGTATAGACGGAAAACCAAAATTTGAATATACAACAGATGTAAGTTTAGCTAAAAAATATAATGGAATAGCTCAAGATATTACAGAACATGTGTATTATCGTATGTTAGAACAGTTATATATAGAAAAGGGTAGTAGTGGGCAATCTAATTTAAAATTTGATGATAAAGATATTTTAGAGATGTTAACTCCTACACAAGAAGTAGAAGATGCAAAAGATATTCGTAAAAAATTGCAATTGACTTTGGAAAAGTATAATGAACTAAAAAGTAAAAATGAAAATGCGAATGAATATGCTCAACAATTTATTGAATGTAGAAAAAAAATACAAGAAAAATATTCTCAATCCCAAATGTCATTATTGCCTTTAGCTATAGAAGATATGAAAACTAAGATAGAGTATTTAGATAAAAATTTAAATACTCAAAGTAGTATAGAAGATAATAATAGTGTACTTACAACAGTTGGTCAATTGACTTTTAATAATTCTGGAACATTAGTAGTAAAAGAAATAACTGTAAATAATGATGAACAAGGTACAGAAGGAGAAAATATAACTAATCAAAACAATATAAATAATAAAATTAGAGATGTCTTGGCATTAGATTATGATTCTAGTAATAAAAAGGATAATGAATTTATTAAATCAATAGTATTATCTAGTTATGCTCCTATAAATATAAATACTAATGAAAATAAAACTCTTGCAGAAATCAAAGAAGAAAAAAATAAATGTTTAGCATTAAAAAATTCTTATGAAGAGGTATATTGTCAAGCTAAAAATGCATTTATAAATGAAATGACGACAATAATAGAAAAATTATTGGATGTAAAAGTATTTTTTGATCATGCAACAGTAGATGGTAATAAATTAGAAAATGGCATATTAATTACAAATTGTAAAGCTAGTAAATTAATTAAGGGTGATATAAAAGATAAATTTGAAAAATTTATTAAAGATAGAGGACTAACTCAAATTAGAAATAAAATTTGGTTTGCTATTTTACCAGCAATAGAAGAAAAAGATAAGGTAGTAGTAGAAGAAAAGAAAGATATAGATCCTCTTGATGCCATGGGTCCTTTAAATGTACAAAAAGATAATGAAAGTGATATTAGCGATAAATACTTAAGCTTTAGTGCAGCTAAAACTGTTTTGGAACTTTTAGATAAAAGTAAAATAATGACTGTATTCAGTTTTAAAGGTAACAAAAATAATGGATTTGCAGCATTAAATGAAAATTATATTACAAAGAAAAAAGAAGAATTAAATGGAGTTAATTATGAACATGCAGTTTATGCATATCCTAATTTTACGTTAACTAGAGAACGAACTGTTATATTAAATAATAAAGAAATAAAAGTTCCTGGTGTATATATAGATGCTGCATATCCAGCTGCTGGTTTATTGATAGGTAGTCAGCAAATTAAATATTTAGAAAAACGAGGCTTTAAAGGAAAATTGAATCCTAATAATGTTTGCGTTCATGTAGATTTAGAAGAAGATAGAATAAGAAAAAATCTTTTGACTAAATTTAATCGTGAAGTAACACTTCGTTGGAGTCAAGATTTAAAAACAGAGATAAATAGAGATAAATTTGGTTTTGTTTTTTGTAGTGATGAGGTTTATATTGATGATATGCCAATGAAAAATGCATATGTTTATTTTGCTAGAACAATGAAGAAAAGTTCCAGAGGTATTTATAGACCTATTTATAGAGTTTTAACAGAAGATTTTATTCGTCAATATTTAAAATCCAATTCAGCTATTAAAGAATCTACTATGACAAAATTTGAAAATGTAGAATGTAATGAATGGCAAGTAGAAGGTAAGAAAAATAGTAGTAAGGATTACGTTAATTTGATATTACGACCAGATGAAAAAGTGGAATATGATAGAGAAGATAAAAAATTAAAAATTACTTTTAATGATGATGAAGCTATTTTAGAAGATATTGATATTGATAGTGAAGAATAAAAGGAGTGTAGTATATGATATATACAATGACAATTACAACAAAAGATGGTAGCGAAGTAATAGAGATTGGAAAACTTCAAGAAGATAATAAAGATGAACGAACAGCTATAACAGACATAGAAATTAATATAGATACAATAGATGATAATGTACGAAATAAATCTAATGCTGTATTAGCTAAAATAAAAATTTGTGGCGAATTAAAAGATTTTCTTACAGAACGTTTAATGAAAATATTTAAATGGTCTTGTGAATATGATGAGGAAAAATGGTATAGAACAATAGAAATAGAAGTAAAAACATCTAATGGAAAAGTAATACGCACATATATTTTTACTGATGTTTTTGTAGTAGATTATAAAGAAATTTATAAGGCAGATGGAAAGAATGCAGAATCATCAAGATTTGAATTATATCTTACACAGAAAGAAAATAATTTGAATAAAATAGATACATTTAATTGATGAGGTGTAGTTATGAAGATTAAGGGATTTGAAAAAGTTTTTTATATTAATGAATTTGAATTAAAAAAAGCAAAAAATAGGCATAGTATATGCAAATTTAAAGCAAGTATTCAAGATGGAGAGATAGATAGATATTTAAATCTAGTTGGAAAACAGGTAACAATCCAATTAGAAAGTGATATTCCCATATTTGTTGGTATAATTCAAGAAATTGATGTAGAGAAAACATATAGTTCAATATCCCTTAATGTTTCATTAATATCATTATCAAGTCTTATTGATAATGTAAAAAAAAGTAGAGTATTTCAAGATCCTAAAAAGAAAATTAATGATATTTTATCAGCTAAGCGACTTGCATTGAAAAAGTGTGAGTTGCATTTAGCTGATAAAGTTAAAAATATAGAATATAAAAGGGTAATAGTACAAAATCAAGAAACAGATTTTGATTTTATTTGTAGAATTGCTAGATATATTAATACAGATGTATGGATAATAGATACAATTGAAAATCAATTTGAATTTTATATAGATGAGCAAGTTAGTGATAGAGTCAATAAGATAGAAGAAAAAGAGATAATAGAATATAAAATCAAGAAAAGTAATTATAATTATAAATTTGAATTAGTATTAGATAAATATTTAGAATTAGGACGAATTGTTCAGATTGGAAAAAGTGTACAAAAATATATAATTGAACAAGTTATTGTAAGACAGGTGCATAATACTAATAAATATATATATGTATTAAATTTATTAGAAAATAAAAGAAGAGAGCAAACTGATGCAGTATATTTGGAAAAAACTTTAAAATTAAAAGCTAAAGTGACAAATATAAAAGATCCTGAAAATAAAGGAAGAATACAAGTAGAATTTATCGAAAAAAATGTTGAAGATATGGATAAAGATTTAATAAAAAGAACATGGTTAGCATATAATAGTCCTTATAGTGGAAAGCAAAGTGGAATAGTTTTTTTACCAGATATAGATGATGTAGTAGAGGTTATATTTACAAATGAAGAGTGTTATGTAGGTTCTACATTTAGAGATAAAAGCTTATTAGCAGAATGTCAAAATGTTGAAGAAAAATATATAGGAAATAATTATAAGCAACGAATTTTTTGGAAGAAAGATTCATTAGAATTATTTTCGTTTGAAAATAAAATTATTATGAATAAAGATAAGATAGAGATATCTGTAGGTAATAATAAATTAATAATGAATAAAGATTTAATTGTTTTGCAAACAGAAGAAAATCAAGTTTTATTAGGTAAAGACGGATTGATAAATAAATCCCAAAAAGATATAGATTTGCAAGGTAAGAATATAAAATTTGGCAGTGAAGATAAAATACAATTTGAGGCTAAAAATAAAATTAATATAAAAGGCAATAATGATATAAATGTAAAGAGTAGTGGAACTTTATCTTTGAATGGCAATAAAGTTAATATTTGTTAATATAAAATAAGGTGTGAAATAAATGAGGCGAAACTTGAAAGTAGATATAAATAATATTATAGATGATTCTAGAATAGATGATTTAAAAATTAAATCTATTTTAAAAGATGTTTTTCAGGAACTAATAGAATATCAGGAAAATTTAAGACAGAATACAGATAAGCAAATAAAAGAAGAATATTTATCTGAAAAAAGAGATTGGGATGATGTTTGGCAAATAAAAACAATGTTAGAAGATAAAAATAATATTGATATAGGAATAGGTAATGGATTTCGTCCAATTAAAATAGGTAATAGTATTTATTTTGCTAATGATACTATGGAGAGAATGGCAAAAGTAAATAAAGAAGAAAATCAATTTTTTTTGAATTGTATGTATGATGAATTAGAGTCGTTATGTCAAAAAAAATATCATGGTTTTATAATAACAAAAGAAAATCAAAAAAAAGAGTTTACTTATAAGTTAGTAGAGCAATATAGATTTATTGAAGCAGAAAAATTATTATATGAAATAGCAAATTTGTATAGAATAAGAAAACCACGTATTTTTTCACCTTATGCTCGTAGAGCTGTAGATATATGCATTGAAAATATAAATAGTGATGAATTTTTATCAGCTTTAAAATATGATTTTTGTTTATATGAAAATAAATTACAAGGAGTTTTATTAACAAATTTTGTATTGATGTGGAATGTAGATATACAAAACGAAAATGAACCTTTAAAAGGGTTAGAACCTAGTGAGAAAGAACCATATTATCAATATTTTTATAATGAAGATATAAAAGAAAATAGTTTTATTTATACAAAAAATATTTGTAATCATATATATAAAAAAGATAATGAAATAAGAATTTTTTGTCAGGATAAAATGGAAAGAAATGAATATAAAAAAATAAATATATTGGATACAAAAGAAAATAATAATATTGTATTTGAAAATATATTTGAAAATAAACATATTAATAAATGTAATTATTTAAGAACAAAAGCAGATGTAATATATATTTTAAATTTGTTTAATAATATTAATAATGATTATAATTGTAGCTTAATAAGTGTTGGAGCAGTAAATAATAATGGAAAAAATCTTGTTCGTTATAGAAAAGAACATAGTTATTTTAAAGAAAAAAATGAATTATATTTTTCAAATATGAGAAATAAACCATATATATGTATAAAATTTACGGGAAAAAAGATACTTTTAGTTGATTATGCAAATTATGTGTTACATTATTTAGAAAGTAAGTATCCAGAATATAATTGGGTAGGTAAGTATTAATGGAATATTTATGGCAACAATATGATAAAAATAATAAATATATAATAGCACAAAATTTATTATCACCATATTCAGAAGTTCAAGGAATAGTAGATGGCTGTATTGAAGTAAATCCATTATTTAGGTTTGAGAAAATTTTTAGATCATTATTTAGTAATAATGATAGTGTATTAGATATAAATTTGAAAAAAGAAATAGAGAATATACTAATACATTACTTAACTGATTTGGATTTTTATTATGGGATGCATAAATTTGTCTTAGAAGAAGAACAGATTGAAAAAGAGATAGAAAAGGTTTTTTATGGAGAAAAAATAAAAAATATATATACAAACTTAAGTAAAAAAGAGCAAATGATAATATTGAGTTTGCTTAATTATAAGAACAAAATAGATAATAAAAAAAGTTTGTTTTGTGAAGCTGTAAGAAAAATTTTTCCAAAAGCGATATTTTATTTTTATAAAGAAAAAAGAAAATTTTTATTGTATATAGCAGAAAATGATACCGAAGAAAATATTGATAAAATGTTGCTGATAGAAGATTTATTTTTAGATAATATTTGTAGTTTAGAAGTTTTTTGGAATAAACATTTTGGAATAATTGGGGAAAATAATACTATGAATATAGATAAAATGATTATTTATTAAGAAAGGTAGATTGTAATGGGAAAAGAAATAGGCATAGATTTTGGTACAACAAATACAGTTATTTCATATATAAATAAAAAAGGTAAGTTACGTCAATTGAAATATGAAGGACAAGAAATTATTCCTACTGTTATATATTTTTTGAGTAAAGATGAATACTTAATAGGTAATGATGCTAAAAAACGCTATAAATTTAAAAAAAATAAAGCAGGTTGTATAAATTTTAAACCGAAAGTAAGTGAAAAAGAAAAATATAATATAGTAGCAGAAGATGGAAGTAGATTGTCACTTAGACCTAAAGATATAACAAAGTTATTTTTGAATAAATTAATAAGAGGAATAGAAGAAAGACTAATAAAAGAATTTGGTCCTATAGATGGTTATATTGAAAAAGTAGTGATTACAGTACCTGCTAAATTTAGTTCTAGCGAAAAAGAAGCTATAAGAAAAGCTGCTCAAAATGCTGGATTAAAAACTGCTAAATTGGCAGCAGAACCAACAGCTGCAGCAATTGCTTATCAGAATGATATTGGGGAAGATGAAAGTAATCAAGAAAAAGCTGTTTTAGTATACGATTTTGGTGGAGGGACATTTGATGTTTCTGTTATTCAAAAAGAAAATGGTAAATTTAAAGAAATAGCTACTAATGGAGATAAAGATTTAGGTGGAAATAAATTAACAGCTTGTATAGCAGAAGAAATTTTAAATAGAATAAATGATGATTATGGAATGGAAATGCCTTTTGATGAAGAAGAATTTGATGAAGAAATATGTGAAATGTCAAGAGAGACTTATGAAAAAAATATAATATCTATTTATCAAGTAGCAAACAGTATAAAAGAGTATTTATCAGAAGAATTGAATACTAGTGAGTTGGTAAATATAGATTTTGAAGGGAAAAATCTGGAATGTGAAATAGATTTTTCACGTAAAGATTTAGAGAAATGTATAAAAAAAGAGATAAAACATACAATTGAAATTACTAAAAATACAATAGACGAGGCAAAAGAAAAAGGAGCAGAAATATCACAAGTAGTGTTAGCGGGAGGTAGTTCAAATATTCCTTTAGTAAAAGAAATGTTAGAAGAAAAACTATCTAGGAATGATGTAGTATATTGTGATGATGTAAGTACACTTATTTCTCGTGGTGCTGCTGTAATGGCAAATAAGGCACAGGAAATGAGTAATATGACAATGCAAATAACAAATGTACAATTGGGTATTGCAGCTACAGAGGGAGTACAGTATGGAAAATTTCAAGTGATTATTCCTGAAAATGAATTGTTACCATGTACAAAATATAGAAATTTTAACTTAAGTCAAGATGGACAACGTAGATTAGATATTGTTTATTATGAGCGTGATATAAAAAATTATCCAAATGCTATACGTATAGATGATAATGGTATTAATGAAATAGATACATTAATTATTGACAATTTACCATCAGGATTAAAAAAAGATGAAGTTATTGTTGAAGTAAAATTTACTGCTCAAAGTGATGGTAGTTTAGATATTAATGTGAATATTAAAGATAATAATGGAGATAGTATAAAACAAGGTGAATTGTTGATAGTAAAAGAGAGTGATTTAGAATGAATAGATTAGTAGACAATTTAAAAAAGAAATATGGACCAATAAAAAAGTGTTTATATGTTATTAGCGAAATAGGAAAAAACACAGTTAAATTATCAATTGAAATAATTAAGTCTATTATAAATAAAGTACAGAGTTGTTATGAAAAGTATATTTTTAATAGAAAGCATTTAGATAAGAAATATGATAGGGTAACAAGTAATAAAAATTTTGATAAAGAAGTATATTTAAGAAATGAAGATAATAAGAATGAAGATATTATTGATAAACAGATTTTTAATGTAGATAAATCGGATAGTTTAATTAAAAAAGATGAATGTATATTAAATTTACAAACAGAAGAAATGTTATTAGATTATATAAAAAGATTAAATAATGTAGATAATATTATTGATTATCTTAAAAGTAATCCTTTAGGAGAAAAATTTATAAAATATATAGAGAGATATAAGTTAAATATAGAAAAAATAGATAAAGAAATAGATGAAATAGATGAAATAGATGAAGAAATAAATGAAAAAGTAGCAGAATATGTAATATCAATAATAAAGAAGTATTTAACTAATTATCTGATTGGATGCTATAGAGGATATAGTGGTAGTAATGCAGATTCAGAAAAAGATTTCTATAGAAATTTTGAGAAAGAAATAGAGAAATATTTAGAAAGTATATATGTATATAAAGAAAATATAGAAATAGGTATGTCTATAAATGAAAATGATATTATAGACAGTTTTGAAGACATTAGAAAGAGAAAGACGGACAACGAAGATTTAGTTGAAAAAATAAATGAAATTGAATTAAAACCACATTATATAAAATATATCAATGAGTATGAAGAGGAAAGTTTATTATATCTTGGTGGAATTTGTGTGGTGTGGGTGAAAGAAGGATAATTTATAATGAGAATATTATGGAATCTTGTAAGAGAACATGCTTTGGAAGATTTTGAAAACATTATTATAAGTTGTATAAGACAGGATTTTTATACAGATAGAGAAATATATAATAATAAATCCGATAATATGCATGTTTATATTGTACCAAATAATGTGGATTATAATGATGAAAATCTAAAGCAATATATTCAAGAAGTAGTAAATCTTTATTTGAAGAGAATATTTATAGAATATGATGCTTATAAATCTAAAGTAGACAATATAGAGTTTGCACTAAATAATATTAATAATTTGACTTTAGAGTTAAATCGTAAGAATAAAGAAATAGAACAACTAAGAAATTATTTAATAAAAATTGAATCAAGATTAAATACGCTGGAAAAAGAAAATATAAATATTAAATTAGCTAAGAAAAAAAATGATAATTATTTATTAGAACAGAAAATAAATCAATTAGAAAAAGAAAATGCTATTTTAAGGTTGAGTTATAAAAAAGATAGAGAAGAAATAGATTTATTAAAAAAGAAAATAGTGAGTTTAGAAAAAGTCTATGAAAATAATAATCAAGAATTAATAGAAAAAGATAATAGAAATGAATTTGAAATAGATAATGAAGAGGTAAAAGCATTTTGTAAAGCAGATAATATTATAGTATCAGATATTAATAATAACAAAGATATTAATGAAGGAAAATTAATTCAGCAATATGATATTGAAAAATTTAATTTAAATAAAACTGATGACATTTTTTTAGGCAATGATATAAGTATGATAACGTCTAAACTGGAAAAGGCAATGAATGTATCAGGAATAATAGAAGTATTAGGAGATATTGAATTAGAAAATAGAGAAGTTTTTATAAAGTTATTTAATAAGTATCAGAAAAATTTAAAGAAATTAATAGATAACTTAGAAATAGATGAAGAAGATGAAGACATAATTTTTGAAAAAATAACAGAAAAATTTTTGGATATTTTAAAAAGAGATATATTAGATAATGTGTTAATAGCTATTTATCGTAGTATGAAAAATAATAATCAAAAAGAATTATATGAAAAATTATTAATGAAGATAAATGAATATTTAATATCTTGTAGTATTTATACGAGATATATAGTTCCAAATAGAAAATATACTGAGTTAGATTTAAAAGATATGGAACCATTAGCAAAAAAAACAGATAAACAAGAAAAAGATGGATTAATTGATGAAGTAGAGAGATTGCCATATTATATAAATTATGTGAATGAAGATAAAGAGACTGATTGTTTATGTATAGATGGTAAATTTATTGTTTTAAAATATGATGAACTATAAAGGAAGGTAATATATTGAATAAACAGATAGTAGGTATAGATTTTGGAGCAAGTAATTTAAAAGTTATTGCTTATAATGGTAGAAAAGAAAGAGTTATAAAATTAAATAAATTACAAAGTAAAGGTGCAGAGATTCCAAATGTTATTTATTATGGTAAAGATAACGAAATAAAAATAGGGGATAGAGCAGAAAAGGAGTTAGATAATAAGAATAAGATAAGCTATATAAAACGTAAGTTAGAATTGAAAGATTGGAAGTATTATATTGAAAATATAAATAGAGAAAAAAATGCACAGGAAATAGCTAGTGATATTTTTACTTTATTAAATAATAAGATTAAAGAAAATTTATCTATAGAAAAATTTGATTCAATAATAACTATGCCAGTATGTTTTTCAGAAGTGCAAAAAAATAGAATAAAGAAAGCAGCTATATCAGCAGGGATTGATGTTAAATCTATAATAACAGAACCATTTGCAGCATTGTTTTCAATAGAAGAATTATTTGAAGATGATGGCGAAAAGATAGTTGTAATTTTTGATTTTGGTGGTTCTACTTTAGATTTAAGTTTAGTGAAGATAATAAAAGATGATGAAGATATTGAGGTAATAGAATTAGCTTCTGTTGGATTACATTATGGTGGAATGGACATAGACAAAGGAATTTATGAGAATATACTTTATCCTAAATATAAAGATGTTATAGATAAGATATTGTCAGAATCAAAACAAGATGTAATTACATCTAAAGGTTTATCAGTAGAATTTGTAAATTTTGTAAATATGGCAAAAAGTTTAAAAGAAAATATATTTGCAACTGATATAGATGATGATGATGAAATGGAAGAGCAATATCTTGATGGTTTAGGGAATTTTTATGAGTTTGGTTTAACTAAACAAGAAATAATAAATATGTTTGAAAAATTAGGGTTAAAAGAAAAAATAATAGAGGCATTGGATGAGTTATTTGAAAATAGTGATGAAGTAAATAAGGAAGATGTAACAATAGTAAAAGCTTTTGGAGGATCTTCAAATATTGATTATTTTAGAAATATTTTAAGTGATTATTTTGGTGAGGATATTTTTGATAATGAAGATTGGGAATCAGAAGAGGTTTATACCGCAATAGCTAGTGGTGCAACTAGATATTTTTATGCAAAAGAGTTAGAAGAAGAATATAATTTTGAAATTCATAATGTAATACCATTTAATATAGGTATTGAAGAAAATAATAGATATATTAAGTATATTAATCGTAATGAATTTTATGGATTTGAAACGCTGTATCGTCCTTTATTTATAAAGGAATTAAATAAAAAACAGTATCTATTATCAATATATCAATCATTTGAAGATATAGATGGGGTAGATATAGATGATGAGAGAGTTATATTTATGGGTAACATTAAGTTAACAAAAGAGTTATATTCAACATCGGATGTTATTTTATTTAAAATGAAGATGTTAGAAGATAGTATATTAAAGTTAAGTTTTTATGAACAAAAAGAGAATGATGATATTGTGTTAATAGAAGATCAATTTTTAAGTATTGGAGGATAATTTTATGCAAGAAGATTTAAAAAAAGAGTTAGATACTTTATATCAATATGGTAAAGAAATATTAAATTTATTAGAAAATGATATATCAGAATTAGAAAATAATATAGCAGAAAAAGAAAAAATTAATAAAAAATATGAGATTATGAAAAAGAATATAGAAAATTTATTAAAAGATTGAGGTAAATATTATGAATGAAATTACAACAAGAGAAAAAATAAAAGATTTGAGAGATATATTAGATAGTATAAATCAAATTGCTAATAATTATTATAATAGAATTCAGGAATTAGAAAATTATAAGCAAAAAAATGAAGATTATAAAGAAAAATATGAAAATAAATTAAAAATTTTAAAGAATGATAAAGTAAAAGAATTAAATAAAAAAGAAAATGAAATAGAGGTTTTAAAGAATGAAAATGGAAGATTAAAGATAAAAGTAAATACGGTAGATGATAAATTAGATTTATTAATAGAATTAGAAACAAAGTTAAAAAGTAAAGAAAATAAACTTAATCAAAGAGAAGAAAGTTTGAAAGTTGAAGAAAAATTTTTTGAGGAAGAAAAAAAAAGAATAGAAAAAGACAATAAAAAATTAGAACAAGAAAAGAATGATAGAGATATTGAAATAGAAAATCTAAAAGGAGATAATGAGGATTTAAAGAGGAAAATAAATAATTTGGAAAATGAAAAAAATAAAATAGAAAAACAAGTGGATTTTTTAACTGATGAAAATCAAAATTTAAAAAATGATATAGATAAAAAAAATAAGAAATTAGAAGATATAAAAAAGTATATAAAAACAAAGGGAAAAAAGCTAAGAAAAATAAAAGAAAAAAGAATAAAAAATATTAATGCTGAATGTTACATACCTGAAGTTGATAATAAAATAGAGAATAATATAGAAATAATGAATAGAAGTGAACAAAAAGAAGATCATAATGAATTACCACCGCAACAAAGTGAAGATCTTTAATATTTGATAATAGAAAGGATTGTATATAATATGGAAGAAATAGTAGTAGGTATAGATTTAGGGACAACAAATACATTAGCTTGTTATTTAAAAAAAGGGAAACCAACATTAATAAAATTTCCAGGAAGTGGAAAATTATTGCCATCTATAGTATACATAGATGAAAATAAAGATGTAGTTGTTGGTGAAAAGGCACGAAAAAAAGGTATATTAGATCCTAACAACGAAATTCGTTCAGCTAAAAGATATATAGGAGATTTTAGTAAAAAATGGAATTGTAGAGAATATACATTAAATGCTACAGATGTAGCAACTAAAGTTTTAGAGGAAGTAAAAAAAAGCATTATTAAAAAATTTAAATGTGATGAAAATACAAAAATTAATGCAGTAATTACAATACCTGCATATTTTAATTCTAATCAAACTGATGAAACTAAGAAAGCAGGGATAAATGCTGGATTTAATGTATTAAAAATTATAACAGAACCTATGTCAGCAGCTATTGCAGCCGTAAGAGAGTTAGAACTAAATGAAAAAATTTTTATTGTAGATATTGGAGGAGGAACTTTTGACTTAAGTGTATTAGAAGCAGATCAAGCAAATCATTCATATAGAGCCCTTGCTATTGATGGTGATCGTAGATTAGGTGGAGATGATTTTGATGAAAAACTTACAAATTACTTTATTAAAATTATTGAAGATGACCTAGGATTAGACTTATCTACGCAAAAAGATTCAGGATTAGATAATAATGAATATTATTCTATGTTAGGGCGTGTAAGAAATGCGGCAGAAAATGCTAAAATTGAGTTGAGTGATGAGGTAGAAATTGAAATAAATATACCTAATCTATTTGAATATAATTCTAAATCATATGATTTTAATCTTAATTTGACTCGCGATGAATTTAATAATATTTGTCACGATATATATGATAAAATTTTAAATCGTATAAAATCATTTATTCAAAAAGGAGAAGGTTTTTCTTTTAAAGAAATAAAAAAAGTTATTTTGGTTGGTGGAACATGTTATATACCATATATTCAAGAAGCGGTAGAAAAAATATTTAATATGTCGGTTAGCACAGAAATGGATCGTTCTACAATGGTTGCAATAGGTGCCTGTTTTGTAGCTGAGTCAGAAAAAGGCGGTGTATCTATAAATGTACAGGATATATTATCTCATTCTTTAGGTATAGAAGTTTTTGATATGAACAATCAAAAAATGTTATTATCTAAGCTTTTATGTAAAGGTGATGTTTATCCAACATATAGAACAAAAACATTTACGACTACAATGGACAATCAGACTGAAATAAATATTAATGTTTATGAAGCTGGAAGTGATTGTGAAAGTCAAGAAGAAATAAAATATCATGATTTTTATGGTGGTTTTGTTTTAGATGGGATAGAGATTGCTCCTAAAGGTGAACCAAATATTGATGTAACTTTTAGTTATGATAAAAGTCGTTGTTTAACTGTAGTTGCTGAAGATAAAAAAACAAAAGCGAAAAAGGAAATAAAAATAAAAAAAGGAGAAAAGATACATCAAAATAAACGACAAAATCCTATAGATTTTATGTTATTACTTGATACATCAGGTAGTATGTATGGTAGAGCATTATCGGAAGCAAAAAAGGCATGTAATTCTTTATTGGAAGAAATGATAAATTTTGATATTCATCGTATGGGGTTAATAACTTTTGATAGTACAGCTCATAAATTAAGTGGATTGAGTAAGGATAAAGAGAAACTTAAATCATATATAAGTGATATATCAGCATCAGGTGGTACTAATATGGTATCAGCTTTACAATTTGCATATGATGAATTAAATAAAAGTAAAAGAGAAAAAGTGGTTATTATTGTAACAGATGGGTATCCTGATAGTATGGCAGAAACACTTAATTTTGCGGCAAAATTAAAATTTGCAGATATGAGAATTATTGCTATTGGTGTAGGCAGTGGCATAGAATATGATTTTCTTAAGCATTTAGCAGGAATGGATGATGCTTATAAACTTGATAATATGTCTGAACTTAGAAATACTTTTAAAGAAGTAATAATGAAAGTTACAGAAAAATAAAGGAGTAATAGATTATGGATAGTAAGAATACTTTAGAAGAAATTTTAAAAGAAATATTTCCAGAAGAAATAAAAGGTAAACAAAGACTAGAGATAAAGAAAATAAAAGAATATTTTAATGAATTATCAATAGAAACAGATATGTCAGTTGATAATGATGAGCAATTGAAACAATTTTTTTTGAAGCATAAAAGAGGAAGAGAATTAAAAGAATTAATGGAAGAGTGTTTCAAAGGTGCTGGAATAAATTTTAATGGAGAGATATTAAATAAGATATATGATAAAACTTTACGTTGGGATATATTTTGTGCAGTATTTAATATATATCCGTTAGCGAATCCAAGTATAAATGTAGAATTAATAGATAATAAAGAACAGGAAGTTATAAAAGAAGCTATAAAAGAAGTGAAAATATTAGATATTAAAGAATTACAAAAAATATATGATAAAGCTAATAAAATATGCATGGAAGATAAATTAGATGTTTGTGCGTTTGATTTAACAGAAACTATGCCAATAACTATACAAGATGATTTTTATATGGTAATTAATGATGAAAATTTATCGATAAATACGAATTGTGTAGGATTAGTTGATTGTAATGAAAATAAAGTTGTAGCTGTGGGTTACTTAAAGGCAATTGATGAAAAGTATTATTTAATTTTTGATGAAAAAAATATAAATTATAATTCATTTGAAGAAAATAGTAGTTTTAAAGTAATTGTTTTTCCTACAGAAATAGATTTATCATTAGAAAATGGGAATATTACACTGTATGAAAAAGAGTGTAGCATTTATTATAAAAAATTAGAGGATACAAATAATGCTTTATGTATAGATTTTGGAACAAGTAATACAACAGCAGGTAGTTATAAGGTTTTAAATCCTAATGCAGATTATGAGCATTCTGTAGAACTCGTAAAATTTGTAGATGTAACAGATAATGATATTGAAAAAGAAATATTTCCGACTATTGTATATGTAAAATCTTGTGAAAATGAAAAAGTAGAATATTTATTTGGTTATGAAGCAAGAAAAAAAATTATAGATAATGATTATGATACAAAAGCTTCTGTTTTTTATGAAATAAAACGTTGGATAAATGATATTGATGAAGTTGAAGAAGTATTTGATGAAAAAGGAAAAAAAAGAGAAATACCTCGCAGAGAAATTTTAAAAGCGTATATTCAACATGTGATAGCTTTATCTGAGCGTTATTTTAAAAAACATTTTAAAAGAATACATTTTTCTGCACCTATAAAATTGAAAGAAATATTTATTAGTAAGATGAAGGAATTATTTAAAGATAAGTATGTAATAATACAATCATCATCTAGTTTAGACGAAGGAATTGCTATTATTTATAATCATATTGCAGATAATATGAAAAGAATTAATAGTAAGCGTGAAAAAATTATGATTTTAGATTGTGGTGGCGGAACTACAGATTTAGCTTCATGTGAATATGAATATGATTTGTCTGGATATAATAAGAAAATAGAAATAAAAACTCGTTTTGAAAATGGTAATTTTAATTTTGGTGGTAATAATATTACTTATAGGATTTTGCAATTATTAAAAATTAAATTAGCTAATCATTTACGAGGTAATAATAATAACAAAGATCTAATAAAAACTTTATTAAAAGATGATGAAAATGATATTTTGAGTCAAGTTGATGATGCAATAAGAAATAATAAATTAATTGATGTAAAAAAAGATATTTACAAAGACTTTGATTTAGCTTATCAAGATGCTGAAAAATATATACCAACACGCTTTGCTGAATGTAAATTAATGAATGAAAAACGTAAATATAAACGTAATTATTATTATTTGTGGCAAATGGCAGAAGCTATAAAAGTTGAATTTCATCGTATAAATGATTTAGTAGCAATTGATTTTAATAAAGAAGAAGATAGATATATTTATGCTAAAAATGTTGAACAATATTATTTATATGTGAATAATAGACAAAAATTAGAACAATATAATAATCCAATGAAAGATATAGAGATTACTATAAAAGAAGTTCGAATGGTGTTATTTTCAGATATATATATATTATTAAGCAGTTTATTGAAAGATTACAGTGGAGTAGAGGATAAAAAACTATTAGAATATAATAAATATAAATTATCCGGACAGTCATGCAAAATAAATTTATTTCATGAATTATTAAAAGAATTTATTCCAGGAAAACGTATACGTTATAAAGGTAAAAGTAGTAATGATAGTAGTAGATTAAAAATGGCTTGTATATGTGGTTGTATAGAATATATAAGGGATAAAGAATCAGGATATATAGATCCTAATATAGATATAGATGATCCTAAGATGATTTATAACGTGTATCATATAAAACAAAATGGAGAAGAATTAGTTTTAGGAATGAACAAATGTGATATAGTAGTTTCTTCACAGAAAGGAAAACATTTAGAGTTTATAGTTAGAGATAATAATGATATAGAACAGAAACGATTCACTTATGATTTTGTTAATGGATATAAGATGAATAAATGTATTCAAATAGATGAATTAATATCTATGATGAGTCAAAATACTTATATGTCAGAAATTAATATAGAAAAATCTATTAAAGAAAAATTGGAAAGTATTGATGCCAATGATAGACCAATTGTTGTGTGTGTATTACCATCTAAAGTTAAGTATGGAATGATTATCTATCAGATTTTAGTAGATGAAAAAGGTTATTATATACAAGAAAATAATAGATTTGAGTGCTTTGAGTCTTTAGAAACTTTTTTTGATGGAATGAGGTAATTTTTATGTTAGTTAATAAAAAAGTTTTTTTAGACATGGTGCAATACTTACAAAGGAAATGCTAAATGTAGCTTGTGATTATCCACGTGATTTTTTATATTTAAAATATGATAAATATAGTGATGGAATAATAAGTGGATTGGATTTTAAAGTTTTGTCTGAAGATAATTCATTGATATTAACAAAAGGTATTGTGAAATATAAAAATGAATTATATTTTTTATTGGAAGACATAAATTTAACAAAATTTTTTAGTCAACAAAATCTAGAAGTGAGTAGAAGATCACGTTATTTGCAACTAAAATTAGAAGTAAATAACATTAAGGAAAATGTACGAGAAAAATTATTAACCTTGGTGGTATTAGATTCTGGTTTTGATGTAGAAAATATTCCATTATGTAAATTTAGATGGAATGGGTCAGAGATAAAGATTCCTCAATTAAATTATTCATATGAAACTGTTTTTGATAATTTTATTAATAATGAGAGCTATTTAAATGTGATAGATGCACCATATGCATATTTAAAAAAAGCAACATATCATAGTATGTTATTTGAAGCAATTGGAGAGTATTTGAATAATAAAAAAAATAAAGTTACATTGGATTATATGATACTTATACAAATACAGAATAATGTAGTATTGTCAATGGAAACAATAAAATCATATATATTGTTTTCAGGTAAAGAAAAATCAATAATAGATAATTGTGATCGAAAGGGTTTATTTAATTTATTTGTAAATTGTATAGTTAATAATGAGACTAAAATTGCAAATAAAGATTATGAAATAAATAAAAGTGAAAATGAAGAAGAAATGGAATATGGAGGAATGTTATAATAGTAAAAGAAAATAAGTAAAAATTTTTATTTAGCTAAAGTATAAATTGAATGTATAAAATTTTAATTTATTAAATATTTTATTTATATGGAGAGATACAATGTCAAATTTCGAATATCTTTTAAAAATACCAGCATATGAAAAATTTGCATCTACATGTGTAAAAGCTGAAAATCAAGCGAAATCAGAGCCAGTTGAAAGTATAGAACTTTGTGTTAAAGCTTTAAATTTAGCTATGCATTGGGTATATGAAACTGATAATAAATTAAATAAAATAAGTATGTTGTCATCTAAAATAAATATATTATCTAATTCATGTAATTTTATATCTGAAGCTGTATTGAAAAATGTTATTGCAAAAGATATAGCTGAAAAAATTGAATTTATTCAAAGTACAAAGGATAAGATAATATATAGAGATCCAAGTACAGTAAAAGAAGAAGAGGCTTTAAAATGTCTAGAGTATTTATTTGATTTTATACAATGGATTGAAACGACTTATGGAGTAAATGAGAATCCTAAAACTTTTGAACAAGATTTAGTGGAAAATGATTCAATATGGTCTGATGTATCAATAAGTAATGCTTCTAATACAATCAAGAAATGGTTTAAATAAAAAGGAAGGTATTTTATGCCAGGAATATCTACATTATTTAAAGTTATAAGTTATTTTGTTAAAAATAAAACAGCTAGAGATATGGTTATAAAGACAGCTAAAAATCCAACAGCTAGAAATATAGTTATAAAAACTGCTAAATATATGATGAAAAAATGATAGAAGATTATTAATAGGTATTATATTTTTGCTAGAGTTTAAAATTAAGATAGATAGGTAGATTTTTATTTACCTATCTACCTCTTTATATATCATTATAGATATTATTCTTTTTTTAGCTATATATTAATATTTGGAGGAAGCGTAAATATAATAATTATTATAAAAAATAAAATATACTTTAAAGTAAAGAGAATTGTAAAAAAATAAGATGATATATTATTTAATATAAAGATTTATTATAAAAGGTGATTTTATGACAGATACAACATTTACTATATTAGGGACTACAGGTTCAGGAAAGACTTGTTATTTATTAGGTATGTATTATGAAATGTGTGCTGGTAAAGAAGGTTATACACTTACAACAGATGATGATAAAGATGTTATATTACAACGTCTCTATGATAGACTTTGCGATAAATCTCTGGGAGTAGATAGATTTCCTGCAGGAACAGATAATATGTCTAAGTATGAATTTAACTTAGAATATGGATATGAACCAATTATGTCATTTAAATGGACAGATTATGCAGGAAATGCTTTAAGATTAAAAAATGCTGTAAAATATTTTGCAGATTTAAAAAAAATTATATCTAGTTCTAGTAGTTTATTTATTTGTTTAGATGGTTCTTTATTAATGGGGAATGATATAAGAAAGAAAAAAAGAGCTATCTCAGACAAATGTAGTAGAGATATAAATAAATTTTTTAGTGATTATAAAAAAGATAATGGTATGTTGCCATCTACAGCTATATTGATAACTAAATATGATAAATGTAAAAATGATACTACTCCAAAAGAAATAGAAGAAATAGTACGTGAGTCATTTAGTGCATTTTTTGAAAAAGACATTGTTAAATCTACATCAAAAAAAATATTATCTATTATACCTGTATCTATTGGATTAAATATTGATAATACAGATTATAGTGGGAATTTAGAACCTATAAATATACACTTACCAATATTTTGGGGAATATACTTTGTTTTAGATAAAAAAATTAAAGAATTAAAAAAATATATAGATAGTAACAATGATAAAATAAAAAATTTGGATAAACAAATTTCAGAAAGAAAAAAAGAACGTGATGATGAAGATGATTCTTTCTTTTTATGGCGAGATGATAAAAAGATTAATTCTTTAACAAGCACAATAAATTCTTTAGAAAAAACAAAAAATGAAACCGCTATGACAATAAATAAGATTAATACTCAATTAGTAGTTAGTAAAGAATATATTCAAAGATTGCGTAAGGAATTGAAAAAAATACCATTAGTATTCATAGATGGTGAAAAAAGAGAAAACTTTTTCTAAATTTTATGAGGAGTATATAAAAAATGATAAAAATTGCACCATTAATACATTCTAGAACATATTGTTGTGATTTTAATACAGATTTTTTAGTTAGACCAGATACTTTTATGAGTAGTGATATTGAATGGGCAAGAGATAATATTTTATCTGCTACAAATAACATTGACTTATTAGATGGCGTACGATGGTTAATTATAAAAAAAGAAAATACTATTGTCGCAGGAATAGTATGTTTCATAAAAGATTTAATCAATTTAACAAGTTTATCAGATGAACAACAAAAAGAAGCAAATTTGTATATAAAAGATGATAAAGGTCGTCGTATTTATGCTTTTATAGGTTTTGCTATAGATAATAAGGATAAAGACGAAGTTAATATTGATTTTTCTTATGAATATTTGTTGAATACTTTTATAAAATATATACAACCTGTATGGAATCATAAATTAGTTGATACAACAAAAGTCACCTTTAATAATTATTATTCTACAAAGATAACGAGTAGAAATAATCCTGATATTTCAGTTAAAGAGATTAATAATATAAAATACTATGAAACAAATACTGTTAGAGATAAAGATTTATTTGATTATTATTTACAAACAGTAAATAATCTAAATGAATTAAGATTTTGTTCTAATATAACAGAAATGGACATATTAAAGGAATATAAATTTAATATAGTTACTACATCAAACAGAAATATTGAACGATTAGAAGAAGAAAATAATACTCTATATAAAGATAATCATAAACCAACTATTGTAAAAAACACTGAAAATATAATAGAAAAATCTTATTCTAGTAAGTCTAATTATCCTATGGGTAAATCTCAAGAAAAAAAAACAGTAAGTTTATCAATGAATTGGAAACTATTATTAATAGGGATTATAGTAATATTATTATTAATAATATTACTAAGGAAATAAATTATGAATATGAAGATTGTTCATTTGGTGAAAGTAGATTAAAAAAATATATAAATATAACTTTATATTATAAAAAAATTAATAAAAATTTTATATTAAATATACTTAAAAGTAGAGAGAACTTTTCAGAGGAATTAAAAAACTTACCAGAACTTAAATATATTTCTTTAGAAAATAAAGCATATAGATTAAAACATATATTCAATAGTATATATAAAGACAATTTAATTTATAATTTAATTTATGAAAAGGAGAATTAATATATGACGGATAATGATGCTTTTTCTATGTTTGAAGATATTTCACCTAGAAAACAAGAACCTACGTTACAAGTTTTATATGATTATGAAAAACATTATATGGAACTTATAAGACAGCATAAACATGAAATAATTTTTATTGAAAATATGCTTAGAGATTATAGACAGGAAAATATAGATTTCTTTAACAATCAATTATCTCAAATAAGTCAAAAGTTGGACGCAGAGCATATTGATAAAGATATGAAAAATGCTTGGTTAAAACGACTCGAAGAAAATATGAATAGAAGTTTTGCTATTAGTGAAAAATTAATTACGGATTATACCACTAAAAAGCTTGATGAGTTTAAAACTATAGCAAGTGAAAAATTACGTAGTATATAAAGGAAGATAATATATAATGAATAAAGATTTTCCATATATATGTTTTAAAGAAATTTTAAAAAGAGGTCGTCAAGAACTTATAAATAATGTTTTAAATGAAAATCCCGATTTATATACAGCTTTGTATAAAGATTTGAATAGTCCGATTTATACTGTTTGCATGGAACTTTATGAGGTAAAATGGTTAAATGCTCATTGGAAAGCAGTATTAACTGTTTTAGAACAGAAAGATTTATCATCATATGATAGACAGATACTCATTTCTTTATTTGCAAAGTGGTATAGTGATTTTATAAAACAATGGGATTATACTTCTTTTGATAGAAATTTATTTGATGAAAAGATATCATTATTACGTAGTTTAATGATACGAAATACAAATTGGGAGAATAATTTAAAGAAAGTACAAGTATCTTTTGAAAAAAATGAACATATTTTAGATGAAAAAATAAAAGAATTAAAGGAGAATAATTGATATGAAATTCTTAAACATGTTTGATAAATTAGATGATATTGTATATGAACCTGTAAAGGTTGTTTGTGATGCTTTTCGTCAACCTTTAAAAAATATGGATGCAGCTAATGAACGAAAAAAAATGGAAACGGAAAGTAGATTACAACGTGAAGTTAAAGATTTTGAGATGAATCTTGAATTAAAACGTAAACAGGCTGAGATGCAGTTAAATATAGAAGAACGAAAATTAAATGAAGAAATTAATCAAATGATTATAGATAAAGATTTTGAACGTACTATGAAAAAAGCAGAATTTATAAAAAGATATCAAGAGGATATAATAAAACTAGGTGCTACTATCAATAGTTCTTTAGGTAAAATGTCTATAGAGCTTAGAGATAGTGCTCAAAGTCTAGTATTAGAAAAAACTAAGCAGTATATAAATTTACAACTTGAAGCTAAAGAAAGATTAAAAAATGATTTAAAAGATTTAAATGATCTCTTTGGTAATGATGAGGAAAGTAAATCTATGATGCGTAAGGTTTCTTTTGAACAAATTCAAATCATATTAGAAAGCACTAAAAACTTTATAAATTCCATGAATCATGATATAGAAAATATGACTGCTAATATAGATGAAATAACTAAAAAAACAATATCTAATGTAGATAGATATTTATCACCTATGATTACTAGAGATTTAAGTGAGACTATGCATAATACAGAAGTAAGTTATGAACAAAGAAAGTATTTAGAAAAATAAAGAATAATTTATTAAAATATATTTTATAGAGTAGATAAATTTGTCTACTCTATTTTTCTTTTGCTAAAATATATTTATAAATTTATTTGATAGAAGGTTAATATATGAGTGATTTTGTCAAACAGTTTATAAATGATAAATATAAACAAATAGATATATGGAAGAAAAGCGATAAGAGTAAGATTGTTTTGGCATATGATGAGTCAGATAGACAAGTATATGTTATAAAATATCTAAAAAATAAAGATGTTCCTTATCAGGAATTGAAAAAGATAGATGATAGGATACTTCCTAGGATTTATTATATTTTTGATGGTGATGAAGAAATAATTTTAGTAGAAGAATATATCTGTGGTATAACTTTAAATGAATTGATAGAGCAAAAAAAATATATATCTGATGAAGAGATACAAGATATTTTAGTGCAATTATGTAAGGGATTGAAGAATTTACATCAAAGGGACATTATTCATCGTGATATAAATTTGAATAATATTATGCTTACAAATGATGGTGTTGTTAAATTAGTGGATTTTGATACGGTGCGCATTTTTAAATATGACCAGAATTTTGACACAACATATTTAGGGACAAAAGGCTTTGCACCGCCAGAACAATATGGTTTTAGTCAAACTGATGCTAGAACAGATATATATGCTTTAGGTATGACGATAAAAAAATTACAGCCAAAATCTAATTTACTGCAAAAGATAATAGCTAAAGCAACACAATTAGACCCAGAAAATCGCTATCAATATGTAGAGGAAATTTTAAATGAAATTGAAGATGAATATAAATTTGAGCAAAAACAGAATAAATTGACTTTAAAGCAAATAGAAATAATGTTGAATGATAAATTTAACTTATTTGAAATACCTATGCCTGTACAAGAAAAAGATTATCCGTTTGATTTTAATAAGATACCTTTTTATACTCCAATCAGTATGGTTGATGATTTAGATTATGAAAGTGTAGAAGAAGCTCAAAAGGCTATGATAGAGGATTTTGAGAACAATGTATTTTCTTTAATGAAAGAATATATCAAGGATATATTAGAAACATATAAAATCTATCAGTTAAAGAAATATTATACGTACTATGAAAATGAGCAGAATTATTATTTTAAGGTAAATAAAGAAATAGAGCGTATTATAAATTTAATGGTAAAACGATTTAAATTGGATTTGCCGGAGTATTTAAAGCATTTTAATTATGTGCCTAGTTTTACTAGACTTTCAGGAAAACAAGATGAACAGATGTATCATCTTTGGCAGTTAAAGCATTTAGAAGAAACAAATTATGTAGAAGAGATAAGAAGAGAATTTATAGATAGAATACTAGCTTATGATGCTAAGCGATTTTTTATATATGTAACGCAATACTTAAAAAAAGATATAAACTTAGAAGAATTGACGATAGTTGATGACAAGACAAATGAAGAAAAAAAGGTCTATCATTTTAATTTTGATACTTTAGCACAATGTTTCTTTGAAGAATTATTAAAGAGTACAGAATTTATTATTAAAGATAATCCTTTTGTTCAAGAAGATGTAGAAGGTGTGTTAGTTAAGTATTATTTACCAGAATTAAAAGAGGCTTTAAAAGCAAAGACCAATGAAATCATGACGTTTTTAAAAGAATATAACTAAATTTAAATTATGATAAATAGCCTTAGATATTAGTATCTTAAAGGCTATTTTTTTATGTAAAATGGCTTAAATTGTTACTATTAATACGAAAAAGCAGTTAAATTATCCCTATGGGACAACAAAGAAAGTTCTATTTTTATTATATTGTTATTAAAGATTAATACATATTATAAAAGGAGCGAATATTTATGTTTAAGTATTGTACAAATTGTGGTAGCAAGATGCCAGCGGATAATTTATTTTGTACTAATTGTGGTATGAAATTTAATCAAGAGAATAATTATAATATAAATCCACAAAATAATTTTAATACTTCAGTGCAGAATACTAATTATCAGCAAAATGCAAATAGAATGGTTAATACTAATATGCAGATGAGAGCACAGAATAATTATCCAAGTGCAAATAATTATCAGCAAAATCAGATGCAACAACATAATCAAATGATAAATAATCAAGCAATGAATAATAATCAAATGGGTATGAACGAATTTAATATAGGTAAAAATTATTTGCAAATGAATATGCCATTGCCAAATTATGCACAAGCTATAAATTATTTACAAAAAGCAGTGAATATGGGAGTAAAAGAAGCTTCTATTTATTTGATGATTGCACATCTTTATCAAAATATCGATATCTTAAAACAAAATAGTATGTATATAGCAGAACATACAAATGGAATGAACTATATTCAGCCAATGCAAAATGCAAATTATGGTAATAATTTCGCAAATGGATTAAATGGTAATATGATGGCAAATAATTTTAATAATAGAGCGAATAATATGCCAAATAATCAAGCAATGGCTAATCAACAAATGCCTAATAATATGAATAATAACCAAAACAATCAAGAGAGTGGCTTAAAAACTTTTGGTAAATATGCAGCAGCTGCTGCTGTAGGAGCGATGGCTAGTTCTCTTTATCATAATGCAACAGCGGAAGCTTCTAGTGGTCATCATAGTTCTTCATCTAGTACAGAACAACCAGCACCAACAGAATACATTCCAAATGAAACAGTTCAGCCAGTTCAAGATTATATTGACCCAATGTACGCAAATCCAGTGGATAATATTCAAGCTTATAGTGAGCAAGTAGTGCCAGATATGAATAATGTGGTAGCACCTGAAATCATGAATAGTAATGTAGTGGATAATATCCAAGCTTATGATGAAAATATTATTCCTGATAATATGCAAAATAATAGTGAAATGCAAAGTAGTGAAGAAATGCTACAAGAAAATCCTGTAGATAGTATTCAAGCTTATGATGAAACTAATACTCAAGATGATACATCAAATAGTGAAGACACATCGGCAGATTATGAAGAAGAAGAATACACAGAAGAAGACTCTTTTGGCAATTTTGATGATGAGGATGAAGATAGCTTCTTTTGATTATTAATCGTCAAAATGAGAGGTGAGCATTATGCAAAATTTATATTGTCCTAAATGTGGTCAAAATTTAAACGGAAATACTAATTTAAAATTTTGCCCTAAATGTGGAGCTAAAATACAAACTAATATTTCTGGGAATAATAAAAAACAAGATGATATAGATAAACTGATGAATTCAGATTTTATACAAATGATAAAGCGAGATTATTTTTCTTATACAGGAAGACTAAATCGCAAAATCTATTTTATACGCAGTTTAGTTTTAGTTGTTATAGAATGTATACTTTTTGTACTAATTGATGAATTAGATACTAGGTCAGATGATTTTAGTTTAATCTTGATGTTATTGAGCTTTATACTTTTATGTTTATGTATAGTAGCTGATTTTATGCTGGATATGAGAAGATTTCATGATTTGGATAAATCGGGATATTTTGCTTTATTATCACTTATACCAGCGATAACACCTTTTCTGTATTTATATTTATTTTTGATGCCAGGTACAAAAGGTGCTAATCAATATGGCAGTGATCCTTTAGAAAATACGTATTGAATAATAGATATTGATTAAAAATAAGGAGCGGATTTTTATGTATAGATTAAAACAGAGATATTTAATGGTATTCATAGCGTTACTAACTTTATCTAGTGTGATATTTTCTGGTTGTAGTCTATTAGAAGATAAACATGTAACTTTAGTCAAAGAGGGTACAATGGAAATTGTTCCTAATGTAAAAATAGGTGAGGCTTTTGACCAATTTTTCAGCGATGGTAAATGGGAATATTTTGTAGCTACGGATAATTCAAAAGTTGTAGAGTTTACAGGTACATGTCGTTGGCAAGATAAACCAGCAAAAGCTAGAGTCCAGTTTGTGATTTTAAATGACACTAGATTTCAGCTTTGGACGATTGAAATAAATGGAGAAAATATGCATGACTCTGATGCTATAGCTGTGATGAAGAAGATATTAAATCAATATCATGCAAAATAAATATAAATTTAAATCGTATAGAAATGAGGAAGAAATATGAACATTTGTAGACAATGTCAAAAACAATTTGATGATAATGTACTTTTTTGTCCTAGTTGTGGCAATAAATTAGAAAAACAAAATGCACAAGTAACAAATAATATTATTTGTCAAAAATGTGGAAATACTTTAACTGGTGCAGATAAATTTTGCCCTAAATGTGGTGAAAAAACGCCAGCATTTTATCAGACACCAATGGTCAATAATATGAATACTAATGTAGTAAATAATAATCAGCCAATACAGCCAGTAAATCAGCCATATCAACAGAATATGAATACAAATTTTAATGTAAATAATAGCAATAATAGTGCTGATGGTATTTTAAATAAAATAAAAAATGAATATTTTTGTTTTGAAGGTAGAATAAATAGAAAATTTTATATAACACGCAGTTTGATAATCGCAGTTGTAGTAATGGTACTTTATTTTATCATTTATGCAGCGACAACAGATATTTTTGGTATAATGTCTGATTTTGGCATGATGTTAACTTTAATAGTGCAATTAGTAGGAACTGTAGCAGGTATATCTTTAAATATTAGAAGATTTCATGATTTTAATAAATCAGGCTGGTGGATATTGATTTTTATGGTACCATTTGTAAATCTTTATTTTAGCATTAAATTATTATGTATTAGAGGCGATGTGGGTACTAATAATTATGGAGCAGACCCATTTTGATGAGAGGTAAATAAAATGAGTAAATTTTGTTTTAAATGTGGTACCCCAGTTAATGATGGTGAAAAATTTTGCCCTAAATGTGGTACTAATTTAGGAGTATCAACAAGTCCACAGATACAACCAAATGTAAATAAGAATATAAATAGTAATAATATAAACAATAACAATAGTAATAATAATAAAATGAAAATAATAATAGCTATTGCAATTGTAGTTGTTATCATTGTAGGCAGTGGTCTGGGATATTTTCTCTATCAAAAACATGAAAAAGATACACAAGTAAATACAAATACTAATACATTGGTGGAAACGGCAAAAGCTACTGACGATACGTATCAACAGCAAAAGCAAGATGAGGAAAATCTAAAAAAAGCTAATGATATATTAAAAAATAAAAATACTAATTATAAAGTCAGTGCTGTATCAACAATTGATGATAATGGTTTCTTTGGTTTGATGACAGGAAAGGGATTGAGATTTATCATTTATGATAAAAAAGATGATATGATAGCTACTATTCCTTTTGATAAAGAGTTATTAAATCCTAAAAAATATGCTAATACAGATAGAGCGCTCTATTTTAATATGAGTGTAGAATATGATAATGTAAATAGCAAAGATAAAAAAGCTGGATACTGGAGTGGTTCTACACATACCATTCCTATAGAAATCTATAGTGAAGAAAAAGATGGTGTTTTATCTCCTTTGGGAATTATGACTTATTATGGAAATAACAAGGGAAAATACGATGAGTATTTGTATGAAATGCAAAATGTTAATTTAGCTAATTTAGTAATTCTTCATGGCGATAGTTTGAGAGTGGATATCACAAATAGAAATATAGACCTTCCATAAATAGAAAATATTTATCATAGGGATTGTACTTATATTAACTTAATAAATATGAATATAGGTACAATCTTTATGAAAAACTTACATATTAAGGCATAACTAATACTAATAAGGTGATTATTGGTATGAATATGAATTGTAAATATCTTAGATAATGAGATAATTTTATTAGTATGTATGAGAGGGGTAATATTTTTGTGTTTGAATCTGAATATAGACAAATTGGAGCTAAGATAATGTATTTTCGAAAGATGAAGAAATACACACAAGAAGAATTGGCGTTTAGAGCGTCAATTAGTGCCTCATATTTATCAAGAATAGAACGTGGTGTTTATAAAAAAGGTTTGCCAATATCTACACTTATGAAGATTGCTAAAGCTTTGGAAGTCGAATTAAGTGCCATTTTTGAAAAATGATGATAGCTGATAAAAATAAAATAATATATACATAAAAAAGCAATATCTGTTGTTGAAGGTTAAAACTATAGATATTGCTTTTTATTTGTAAATATAAATAAATTGATATTTTTTATTTTATAAATTGGGATAATTAAGCTGAAAAAATAACTAAATAATCCATTTTATTGTCCTGCTAGTACAACTAAATTGATAAATTTTTCGCTAGAATAAATTTAAAGAATATAGCAGAAGGTGATTCTATGGTAGATTTTTCAGCACAATATAGATTGATTGGGGCAAGAATAGCTTATTTTCGCAAATTAAAAAGATATACACAAGAAGAATTAGCATTTAGAGCTTCAATAAGTACATCATATTTATCAAGAATTGAAAGAGGAATTTATAGTAAAGGAGTACCGATATCTACATTAATGCAAATAAGTAAAGCTTTGGATATTGATATTAAATTATTATTTGAAGAAAAAATTTAGAGAAAAGTAAATAAAAAATATAGAAAGATATAATAGCTTTAAACTCAAAAAAGATATGATATAATATAGATTAATATCTTATGTAGAAGGTGGCTATTTATAATGAGCGAAAATTGTAATCATGATTGTGCAAGTTGTGGTACGACTTGTGGAGAACGTACAGCTCCTCAAAGTTTATTAGCACCAAACAATCCAAGTTCAAATATTAAAAAAGTAATTGCTGTAATGAGTGGTAAAGGTGGCGTTGGTAAATCCTTAGTTACTTCTATGATGGCAGTAACAATGCAACGTCGTGGCTATAAAACAGCAATTTTAGATGCTGATATCACAGGTCCATCTATACCAAAAGTGTTCAATCTTAAAGAAAAAGTAACAGGAACACAAGAAGGCATGACACCAGCACAGACAAAAACTGGTATAAAAATCATGTCTACAAATTTGATTTTAGATAATGAAACAGATCCTGTTGTTTGGCGTGGCCCTATTATTGGTGGAGTAGTAAAACAATTTTGGAGTGATGTAAACTGGGGTGAAGTAGATTATATGTTTGTGGATATGCCTCCAGGAACAGGTGATGTACCACTTACTGTATATCAATCTTTGCCAGTTGATGGCATAATCGTAGTTACAACACCACAAGAACTCGTATCTATGATTGTAGAAAAAGCTGTGAATATGGCTGGATTACTCAGCGTGCCAATTATTGGTATTGTAGAAAATATGTCTTATTTTGTTTGCCCTAATTGCAATGAAAAACATTATATTTTTGGTAAATCAAAAGTTGAGGAAGAAGCTAATAAATATGGTATAAAACATACAGCTACACTTCCAATAAATCCAAGTTTAGCCCAAAAATGTGATGAAGGTAGCTTTGAAACTTTTGAAGGCGATTTTTTAAATTCTTTAGGTAGCATTTTAGAAGGAAAATAATTCATAAAAATAGAATTTAATAAGTAAACTAAAAAGTCTTTCTGTTTAAGCAGAAAGACTTTTTTTATAAAAAAATATTTAAGATTAGAGGGAGTAAGATGAGTCAGCAAGTATATTTACCAAGTTATAGTATTGGTGAAGATGTATATAAGAGAGTACCTCAAATCTGCAGTAATTATGGTAAAACGGCGATTGTAATTGGCGGTGAAATTAGTTTAAGCAAAGTAAAAGATAAATTACTTACTGCTATGAAAGGAACAGATATAAATTTATTGGATTTTATTTGGTATGGAGGTAATGCTACACGAGAAAATATTAAGCGATTAAAAAATATGAAAACAGTGCAAATGGCAGATATGATATTTGCTGTTGGCGGTGGTAAAAGTATGGATACAAGTAAAGCTTTAGCAGATATGATAAAAAAGCCTGTATTTACATTTCCGACAATAGCATCAAATTGTGCTCCTGTTACAGCTTTATGTATTTTATATGGCAAAGATAAAGTAGAATTTTATGATGCACAAAAACCAGCTATTCATTGTTTTATAGATACAAAAATCATAAGTAATGCACCTATAAAATATTTGCGTGCTGGCATTGGTGATGCTTTATCTAAACAATATGAAGTTTGTTTTAATACGAGAGGTAGAGTTTTAAATCACACAAATAATTTAGGGGTGCAAATAGCAAAAGATTGTTCAGAAAGATTATTGCAATATGGAGTAAAGGCATTAGATGATGCTCAAAAAAATATTGTATCTGATGAATTTATCCAAACTGTATTGACGATTATTGTAAATACAGGATTAGTTTCTGTTTTAGTAAATTTAAATTACAATAGTAGTTTAGCTCATTCACTTTATTTAGCTAGTGTGAAAATACCAGATTGTAAAAATCATATGCATGGTGAGATTGTCAGTTTAGGTGTATTATTATTGCTACTTGTGGATAAGCAATTAATACAGGCAGAGAAAGTATATGATTTTAATCAGAAATTAGATTTACCTACTTCTTTAATGAATTTAGGAATAAAAAATGTAAAGCAAATAATTGATTTAATTTTACAAGATAAATATTTAAGTTTTGCTCCATATAATATCACAAAAGAGATGATAAAAGAAGCAATAAATATGCTCGAAGCCTTAAAGCACAAGAAAACTTTTTGAGTTCTAAAATATTTTGATATATAATATATGTATTGGTTTTTCACGAAAGTTGTAAGATAAGTAATAGATTATTTTTTATCAAGAATGAGAAAAAATATTTTGCAGTAGTGAGTGTACTCTGATTGTGATATACTAATAAAAGATTAAGTTATTACGCCATTAATAATAGAAAGGGATTTGCATGATAGAATTACCAAGCATTCAACAATTAGAAAATTTTATTATTTATAGCAAAGTAAAAGATATAGCAACGGCAGCTAGAGAAGCAAATGTTACTCGTTCGGCATTTAGTTTTCAAATGAAAAAATTGGAAGAAATAGTTGGTACTCAATTAGTTGTTCACGGAGAAAATACAATAGAACTTACTAAAGAAGGTCAAATCTTCTTAGCTAAAGCGGAAAAAATCGTATCAGAATTAAAACAATCTTTAAGTGAAATGAAAAAATTAGCTGGGAAAGAAGTTTCTTTATCTGTAGGTGCGTTGATGTCTTTAGGTGATGTATTTATCAATCAGCACTTAACTTATTTTAAAAAATACAACACTAATATAAAGATTAATGTTTATAATTTAGAAGCAAAAGAATTGATAAATCAGTTAGAAGCAGATAAATTAGATATAGTATCATCATTTTCCTTAAAAGATTTACAAGATGATGAATATGAAAATATATTTTTCTGTGATGAAGAAATGGTTTATTATGCACCAAATATTGAGCATTTAGGTAATATCATCAATGTAGAAGAAATCGCTCAATATCCAATGGTACAATATTCTCCATATTATTTAATGAATTCTACTATAAAGAACTATTTTAATAAATTAGGTTGTCATCCTCAAGTAGAAGCTTGGTTTGCTACTCCATATGCGATTATGCATTATTGTCAACAAAATCAGGTGGGGGCTGTATTGCCAAAACGCTTGTTAAATGCTATGGGCTTTTTTGATGGTTATTATGATATAGAACCAGATTTTACTTTAAAATGCCATCTATTGTATAAAAAAACAAATCCAAAATATAAATATATAAAGATTTTCATTGATTATATCAATACTTTATATAATAAAAATAACAATAATTGAGTTTAGTGTATGCAGGATAATTGAAAATATTAATTAAAATCGTCAGTGTAAAAAGCTGGCGATTTTTTTATGATAAAATGTATGATTTTATCGTTAAAATGGATAAATTTGTGTTATAATAATAAACTATAATGTAATGATGTTAATCTAGGAAGTGATTTTATGACAAGAATTTCAGTTGAATTAGTACCAAGAGATGTTGAAGTATTAAAAGAAGAAGTAAAAACAATAAAAGAAAAATTAAGCGATGTTGATTTCATTAATATTCCAGATTTGTTGAGTTGTGATACTAGAAGTTGGGACGGAGCAAATATTGCAAAAGCTTATTTCGATGATGTAGTACCACATCTAAGAGCGATGGATTTTGATTTTACAAAAGAGTTACCGATAAAAGATAAATTGAGAGAATATAATATAAAAGAAGTTCTTGTTATAGAAGGTGACCCACCACAAAGTATGCTTTATCAAGTATATCCAACAATAAGTACAGATATTATTAAAAAATTTAGTGAAGAAATGCCAGAAATTACAGTATATGCGGGAATTGACCAATATCGCAGTAGTATGAAAGAAGAAGAATATCGCATTCGCCGTAAGCAATTAGCTGGAGCAAAAGGATTTTTTACACAACCATTTTTTGATATGCGTTATTTAGAAATGTATGCAGACCTTTTAGATGGTTTAGATATTTATTGGGGAGTTTCTCCAGTTTTATCCGAACGCTCTGTAAGCTATTGGAGAAATAAAAACAATGTTATTTTTCCAAAGGACTTTGAACCAACATTAGAATGGAATATAGAATTTGCTCGTAAAGTGATAGAATTTGCTCGCAAACATAATCATAATGTTTATTTAATGCCAATAAAAGCAAAAATAATGCCATACTTAGAAGGTGTTTTCGCTAAATAATAAAGCTAAAAGCTGTGAAATAAATTTTTTTCACAGCTTTTTTTATTTACAAATTTACAATTGAATTCTATAATATTCATATAAAAAAACTGAAAATTAAGTAAAATCTTAAAAATTTTTATAGTATGATAAATTTTTATTATGATATTAAATTTGGGAAAAGAGGAAAGTGTTATGTTTAAGATTTTAAATAAGAAAGTTTTACATGAAAATATTTTGCAATTTACTTTAGAAGCTCCTTTGATAGCGAGAAAAGCAGAGCCTGGTCAATTTGTGGTGTTAAGAGTTAATGAATATGGAGAGCGAGTACCATTAACTATTGCTGATTTTAACAGAGAAAAAGGAACTATAGATATTATTTTTATGGTAATAGGTGCGTCAACTACTGTATTAGCATCATTAAATGAAGGCGATAGTATTTTAGACTTAGTTGGTCCTTTGGGTAAAAAAACAGATATTAGACCTGATATGGGAACTGTAGTTTGCATAGGTGGTGGAATAGGTGTTGCTCCAATTTATCCTATTGCTAGAAAGATGAAACAAGTGGGCAACCATGTGATAACAATTATGGGAGCAAAAAATAAAGATATTTTGATTTTGAAAGATGAAATGGAAAAAATATCTGATGAAGTTATTGTTACTACAGATGATGGTTCTTATGGTATAAAAGGATTTGTAACGACAGCACTACAGCAATTAATTGATAAAGGAATTGATATCGCTGAGGTAGTAGCTATTGGGCCTGTCATCATGATGAAAACTGTGGCAGATACAACTAGACCATATAATATTAAAACGATTGTTAGTCTAAATCCTATTATGGTAGATGGTACAGGAATGTGTGGTGGTTGCCGTGTACAAGTTGGTGATGAAACGAAATTTGCTTGTGTAGATGGGCCAGAATTTGATGGTCATTTAGTAGATTTTGTGAATTTGATGGAAAGACAACGCATGTATAGACCTAAAGAAGAAATTGAAAAAGACCATATTTGTCGTTTAGCTAAAAAGGTTGAAGAAATGGAGGAAAAATAATATGCCTTTAGTAATGCAAAAACATGAAATGCCAGAACAAGATGCTAATGTTCGCAGAAATAATTTTGATGAAGTAGCTTTAGGATATACAGAAGAATTAGCCTTAGCAGAAGCTAATCGTTGCCTTCATTGTAAAGTGCCACATTGTAGAAAAGGTTGTCCTGTAGATATCGATATACCAGCTTTTATTGCTAAAATAAAAGAAGGCGATTTTGAAGGAGCAAATGCAAAAATCAAAGAAGCTAGTAGTTTGCCTGCTATTTGTGGACGTGTTTGTCCTCAAGAAAATCAATGTGAAAAATATTGTGTAATGGGAATAAAAGGTGAACCTGTGGGTATTGGTCGTTTGGAAAGATTTGTAGCCGATTATTGTATGCAAAATTGTGAAGAAAAAATAGAAAAAACAGTAAAAGATGATGCTCAAAAAGTCGCTATTATTGGTTCGGGACCAGCAGGATTAGCTTGTGCAGGTGATTTAGCGAAAAAAGGCTATCAAGTAACAATTTTTGAAGCTTTACATACAGCAGGTGGAGTATTATCTTATGGTATTCCTGAATTTCGTTTACCAAAAGATAAGGTTGTAAAACCAGAAATTAATAATTTGCGTAAGATGGGTGTAAAAATAGAAGTGAATTCTGTAGTAGGTAAATTATTCACAGTTGATGAACTTATGCAAGAATTTAATTTTGATGCTGTATTTATTGCTACAGGAGCAGGTTTACCTCATTTTATGAATATTCCTGGTGAAAATTTAAATGGGGTATATTCTTCAAATGAATTTTTGACAAGATGTAATTTAATGAAAGCATATCGTTTTCCAGAATATGCTACGCCTATTAATGTAGGAAAAAAAGTAGCTGTAGTAGGTGGTGGTAATGTAGCTATGGATTCTGCTCGAACTGCTTTGCGTTTGGGAGCAGAAAAAGTATATATTGTTTATCGCAGAAGTGAAAAAGAATTACCAGCAAGACGTGAAGAAGTAGAACATGCCAGACAAGAAGGCATAGAATTTAAATTATTGAATAATCCTGTAGCTATCTTAGGAGATGAAAAAGGATATGTAAAAGCCATTCGTTGTATAAAAATGGAATTAGGCGAACCTGATGCTTCAGGTCGTAGACGTCCTGTGGAAATACCTAATTTAGAATTTGATATTGATGTGGATACTGTGGTCATCGCTATTGGTCAAGGGCCAAATCCATTGATACAATCGACTACTCCAGATATGCAGACAAATAAGAGAGGTAATATCGTAGCTGATGAAGAAACAGGAAAAACTACAAAAGAAGGTGTCTTTGCTGGTGGCGATATTGTAACAGGAGCTGCAACTGTTATTTTGGCTATGGGTGCAGGTAAAAAAGCTGCTAAAGCTATTGATGAATATTTGATAGAAAAACGCAATAAATAATAAATTTAAATAGATTGATTTTAGGGTAAAGATATGTTGACCGAAAATCAATCTATTTTTTTTAGAAAAATTTTTTGTTATAATGCTTTTATATTTGAATAGAATTTTTTTAGAGGTATAAAATGAGTTTAATGAATTTTACAAGTATAGATTTTGAGACAGCTAATAAAAATCGTGATAGTGCTTGTAGTGTAGCTGTAGTTGTTATTGAAAACGGTAGAATGGTGGATAGTTATAATTCACTTATAAGACCACCAGAAATGTTTTTTGAAGAAGGTAATATAAAAATACATGGAATTACTCCGCAAATGGTAGAAAATGCACCTACTTTTGCAGATATATGGAAAGATTTACGTATATATTTAGATAATCGAATAGTTATAGCACATAATGCTTTTTTTGATATGGGTGTATTGCGAAATTGTATTTGGAAATATAATTTAACTAAACCACAGTTTAAAACAGCATGTACTGTTCAAATTGCTAGAAAGGTATGGCCACAGTTACCAAATCATAAATTGAATACATTGGGAGAATTTTTTCAGATACAATTTAAACATCATGATGCTTTAGATGATGCAAAAGTTTGTGCAAAAATTCCTTTAGTTGCTGGTAGAACTGTAGGTGTGGATAATATAGATAGTTTATTAAAAAAAATAGGTTTAGAAGCAAAAATATTTAAATCATAAAAAATTATAAAAAAGTGTTGACAAAAAACATTTTATAGTGATATAATAAATCTCGCATTCGACGCGAGTGCCAAATGCGGAAGTGGCGGAATTGGCAGACGCGCTAGACTTAGGATCTAGTGTCTTTCGGCGTGCAGGTTCAAGTCCTGTCTTCCGCACCATTTGAAATTATAGACTTTACAGATTTTCTGTAAAGTCTTTTTTGTTTTTTATAAATTATAAACTTATATTAATTTAATAAATGAAATTGCATTTTTGAGGTATTATTGATTATTTTTGCTTATAAGCATATAATTTAGATAGGATTTATTTCTAGTAAGAAAGGTTGAATTTCAATGAAAGTTTTATTATTAAATGGTAGTAGACGCGAAAAAGGTTGTACATATACAGCTCTTAGTGAAATAGCACAAACTTTAGAAAAACAAGGTATTCAAGCAGAAATAATTCATGCAGTACCAGAAACAGAAATTATTAAAAGTGTTGCAGAAAAAGTAAAAACTGCAGATGGCTTAGTAGTAGGCTCTCCTGTATATTGGGCATCTCCATCTGGAGAAATCATTTCTTTTATGGATAGATTATCTAGCTTAGCAGGTAAAGATTTATTACACAAACCAGCAGCTGCTGTCGCTTCCGCTAGACGCGCTGGCACAACTGCAACTTTAGATGTACTTGCTAAATATTTTACTTATCATCAAATGCCAGTAGTTTCTGCAAATTATTGGAATGTAGTACATGGCAATACACCAGATGAAGTGAAAGAAGATGCAGAAGGTATGCAAATTATGCGTGTTTTAGGTAATAATATGGCATGGCTTTTAAAATGCATTGAAGCAGGTAAAAATAATGGTGTACAAATACCAGAAACAGAAGCAAAAATAATGACAAATTTCATTCGTTAAAATAGAGTAAACAGAGTTATAACGATTTTTTATTTCGTTATAACTCTTTTTTTGTGGTAAAATATAAATATAGTAGCCGATAAAGAAGGTGTAAACATGGGGAAAAAATCATTATTGACTAAAGAGGATATTGATATATTAGAGTCTTGGGCTGATGGATACTTTTACAAGATTTTTTATTATTTAGAAGATTTTGTTAAAAAAGGTATAGAACAAAAATTGTTTACTTTGGAAGAAGTAAAAGAAGATTTAAATATTGCTTTATGGTATGCATATGCAGGCAATAATATTGACATATATGAATATTATTACAAAGTGATAAATTGGATGCCTTATTCAGAAAAAAATGCTAAAGGCTCAGGCGCATGGTATTATCGTTATTCAGTAGCTTTGATTTATTGCAGTGATTTGGAAAAAGCATATAGTTATGCACAAAAAGGTGTACAAGAAGAAGCTGATTATCCATGGGGTTGGTTGAATTTAGCAAAATTACAATATCATTTTGGAGAAAAAGAAAAAGCAATGGCTTCCATAGAAAAGGGCTTATTTCTTGTGCCGGATGATTATGAATTTAAAGTTTTACAAGAGGAAATAAAGGAAAATTGTAGCTTAGAAGAAATGCTATGTCATTATATAAAACCAGAAGATGATGCATTTTTCAAAAATCGACAAATGTATAAACAGCATTTAAAAGAGAAAATGCAAGCTGTAGATGGAGTAATTTGTCATGAGGAGTCTTTGCAGAAGGTAAAAGAATTTTTAAAGGGAAATAAGTGGCAAGAAAATAATCCTTATTGTACTTGTATGGTAAAGTTAGATGATATAACAGTAAAAATTGTTTTTACCATGAATAGAGCGATGTTATCAAAGATAAATATGAATTGGTTAATTAAAGAGTATACTGACATAAAAGATAATTTATTGACTTATGATAAATATGATGTTGAATATAAATTGCAGGAAATAGAGATAGATAGAGATTATCAAATAAAATTAACTTATTATAATAAAAAGAAAAAATTATCTTTAGTTTTGGCTAAAGATAGTAATAAAAAAATTCAAGAAAATCATAATGAACATTTAAAAAATGACAAAGAAGTAGAAAATTTAGCTTTGACATTATATAAAAGAGATGAACAATTTTCTTATGTGGAATGTTGGTTTGAAGATGATAAAATCGTTAAACATTATGGTTTAGTTGGCGATAAGGGAGATATCAAAAAATATGAAAATTGTTCAATTGATGATTATAAATTATACTTAGATATCTTCGTAGGACGATATGAAAAATTAGGCTATATTTCATGGCGAGAATTCACGAAAAAGATTTTATTAATGAAAATCACTATAGAAGATAATGAACAAAATTTATGGAAAGAAGAAAATGAAGCGCCGATATATTTCCTTTATGAAATGGTACAAAAAGCTTTAGAAATTAATGTAGTGGGCTTTTTAAATGATTGGGGCTATAGAAGAAATGAAAAGAAAAATCTGTATGAAATCGACTTTTATTTTGATACGGTTGATAAAGATATAGCAGTGAATTTAGTAAAACATGTCATAGAAGTATTTTCAATGAATGCTAAATCAAAGGTAGAGGAAGTCATAGAATTAGCAAAAGATTAAAAATGGAGTTGTTTAATTTTTCGTTTATAATAGACGATGCCAAAAATATCTGCTAACGCCCAACCGATAGGGATAGACCACCAAATACCGATTACTCCGATAGAAGGTATGCTAGCAAGGTAATAGGCAAGTCCTACACGTGTGCCTAATGAAATAATGGTTAAGATTACAGACATGCTAGGGAAGTTAATAGCACGATAAAATCCATATAATAAAAATAAAATGCCAATGCCAAAATAGAAGCTACCTTCTATGCGGAGATAATCCACACCGATATTGATAATTTCCGTTTCAGAACTATCAATGAAAATTGTCATTAGAGGGCGAGCGAAGATAAAGACGCCAACAGATATAATTAAACAAAATAGGAATGAGATTTTTATAGCAGATTTAATACCTTGTTGAATTCTATCTGTTTTTTTAGCACCGTAGTTTTGCCCAATGAAAGTAGAAAAAGCATTGCCAAAATCTTGTGCAGGCATATAAGCTAGTGAGTCTATTTTTACAGCAACGGTAAAGGCTGCCATTACTGTTGCACCAAAGCTATTTACAAGATTTTGTACGAGTAAAATTCCAAAATTCATTACAGATTGTTGTGTTGATGTTAATAATGAAGAATTAGAAATATCTTTTATCATGGCTAAATCAAATTTGCAATGTTCTTTTTGCGGAATTAATTCAGGGCATTTTTTTTTAGTGTAGATTGTTAGACCTAAGGCACAAAAACCTTGAGCTATTACTGTACCGAGTGCAGAGCCTGCCACACCCATTTGAAAATTAACGACTAAAATAATGGAAAGAATAATATTAAAAAGGACAGAACTTGCTAAAAAGATAAGTGGTGTTTTCGAATTGCCGATAGCACGAAGTAGACAAGTGAAATAATTATAAACAAAAGAAAAACTAAATCCGATGAAAATAATATAAAGATATGTATAAGTCAAATCGAAAATTTCGCTAGGAACTTGCATAAAATAAATGATTTCATCAATGTAGATAAAAATAAAAATATTTATTATTATTGTAAGTATTAATATTAAGATGAAAGAGATAAAAATACTAGATTTTAATTTAAAATAATCTTTTTCACCATAAAATATTGAAAATAAAGCTCCGCTACCCATACAAAGACCTAATAATACTGAGGTTAAAAAAATGATTAAGGCATAGCTTGCACCAACAGCAGCTAAGGCGTCTGTGCCAATAAAATGACCAACAATTAAAGTATCGGAGATATTATATAACTGTTGCATAAGATTGCCTAAAATCATAGGCAGTGAAAATTTTAACATAGTCATCGAAACAGACCCTGTTGTTAAATCATATTTCATAATAAAAGCACCTCGCTTAGACTATAAAGAAAATATATTGCATAAGTTAGAAAATATTTATATAATAAATATAACTAATTAATTGATTAATTTATACTAATACTTAGAATAATGAAAAAATAATTCAAAAGAAAAGAGGAAAACTAATGGAGGCTTTAGTTACGATTATTAATAAATCAGGAGTTCATGCACGACCAGCAGCAATGCTTGCTCAAATGGGACGCAGATATACGTCTAAAATCACATATACAGCAAAAGGTATTACTGCTGATGGAAAAAATATCATTCCTATAATCAATTTAGGATTATCTTGTGGTACACAAGTGCTTATAACTGCTGAAGGTGATGATGAACAAGAAGCTATTAAAGCTTTGAGTGAACTTGTAAATAATCGTTTTGGTGAGCATCAATAATAATATTTATAACATAAATATATTAAGAAGTTAAGAGTTGTCTTCGCTCTGAAATTATGCTAATATATCTTATACAATTTAATGTTTTGTAAAAGACAATGAAAAAGAGAGTATAGATATAATTGAGTTGTGCAGAGAGAAAATTTATAGCTGAAAAATTTTCCAACCCAGTATCTAGAAAGTAGCTTTGGAGTCCTCATACCGAAATAATATTAAGTATGAGCGCAGATACAGCGTTATGTAATGAAGTTTTATCTGAATTTTATGTAGTTAATTTATAAATTTAGATAAGAAAAATTAGGTGGTACCGCGAAGATATCTCTTTCGTCCTTTTATGAGGAATGAAAGAGATTTTTTTGTGTAATTTTTGCCTGATTTAATTGAATAACTTTAGTTTTTGTGTGAAAAATAGGAGGTATTTTTTTGATGGAAGAAACAAATATTCCAAAGGTTTATGACCCGCAATCTTTTGAAAAAAAATGGTATCAATATTGGGAAGAAAATAAATTATTCCATGCAGAAGTAGATGAAACTAAAAAACCATTTAGCATTGTAATGCCACCACCAAATGTAACAGGTCAGCTTCATATGGGACATGCTATGGATAATACTTTGCAAGATATTTTAATTCGTTTTAGAAGAATGCAAGGATATAACACATTATGGATGCCTGGTACTGACCATGCAGGTATAGCAACTCAAGCAAAAGTAGATGCACAACTTCGTGAACAAGGTGTATCTCGTTATGATATTGGTAGAGAAAAATTCTTAGAACATGCTTGGGCATGGAAAGAAAAATATGGTAATCGCATAAAATATCAAATTCGTACACTTGGTTCTTCTTGTGATTGGGATAGAGAACGTTTCACTATGGATGAAGGTTGCTCTCATGCCGTTCGTGAAGTATTTGTACAATTATATAAAAAAGGTTTAATTTATCAAGGTAAACGCATAACTAACTGGTGCCCACACTGCAATACAGCACTTAGCGATATTGAAGTAGAACATCAAAATGAACAAGGTCATTTATATCATTTAAAATATCAAGTTGAAGGCGAAGATAGATTTGTAGAAATCGCTACAACTCGTCCTGAAACTATGTTTGGTGATACTGGCGTAGCTGTTCACCCTGATGATGAACGCTATAGCGATTTAGTAGGTAAAACTTTGATTTTACCAATTGTTGGTCGTCGTATACCACTTTTTGCTGATAGTTATGTAGATCCACAATTTGGTACTGGTGCAGTAAAAGTAACACCAGCTCATGACCCTAATGACTTTGATATGGGTGCTCGCCATAATTTAGAACAGATTGTAGTAATCAATAATGATGGTACAATGGCAGAAAATACTGGTAAATATGCTGGTCTTGACCGTTATGAATGCCGTAAACAATTAATCGAAGATTTAAAACAACAAGGCTATTTAATCAGCATTGAAGACCATGAACATGCAGTAGGTCATTGCTCTCGTTGCTCTACAACTGTAGAACCACTTGTATCTAAACAGTGGTTTGTAAAAATGGAATCTTTAGCAAAACCTGCAGCTGAAGCTGTAAAATCTGGCAAAATTAAATTTGTTCCAGAAAGATTTTCTAAAATCTATTGCAATTGGTTAGATAATATACGTGATTGGTGTATCTCTCGTCAGCTCTGGTGGGGTCATCGTATTCCAGCATGGTATTGTGATGATTGCGGTGCAACTATCGTAGAAAATGAAGATGTAACAGTTTGTCCTCATTGTGGTAGCAAACATGTTCATCAAGATGAAGATGTACTTGATACATGGTTTAGCTCTGGTCTTTGGCCATTTGAAACTATGGGTTGGCCAGAACAAACAGCAGAATTAAAACAATTCTATCCAACAAGTGTACTTGTTACAGGATATGACATTATTTTCTTCTGGGTAGCTCGTATGGTAATGATGGGCTTAGAATTTGGTAAAGACATTCCATTTAAACATGTATTTATTCATGGTCTTGTACGTGATAGTCAAGGTCGTAAGATGAGTAAATCTTTAGGTAATGGTATTGATCCTGTTGAAGTAATTGAAAAATATGGTGCAGATACACTTCGCTTTATGCTCATAACAGGTAATACACCTGGTAATGATATGCGTTTTTATTGGGAACGTGTAGAATCTGCTCGTAACTTCGCTAATAAATTATGGAATGCTTCTCGTTTCATGCTCATGAATCTTGAAGGTTTTGACAAAACTTTTGTTCCAGAAGCTAGTGATTATACTTTAGCTGATAAATGGATTTTAAGCCGTTATGCTAAAACTGCTATCAGCATTACTGAAAACCTAGAAAAATTTGAATTAGGTGAAGCTGGTCGTTCTTTATATGACTTCATTTGGAATGAATTCTGTGATTGGTATATTGAACTTAGCAAAGCTCGTCTTTACGATAAAGAAAATGTTCGTCCACGTAAAGTAGCTCAATATGTTTTAGGTTATGTACTTGAACATACACTTCGCTTATTACATCCATTTATGCCATTTATTACAGAAGAAATTTGGCAACACATTCCACATGAAGGTAAGAGCATCATGGTGGCTGATTGGCCAACAGGTGAAGAAACAAAACTTGATGATGCAAGCGAAGTAGAAATGACTACTATCATGGAAACAATCAAAGCTATCCGTAATATGAGAGCTGAAGTAAATGCAGCACCAAGCAAAAAAACAGAAGTAATTCTTCATTTAAGTGATGAAAGCTTAACAGATGTATTTACTAAAAACAGTGGATATTTAGAAACATTAGCTTCTGCTAAAAATGTAACTATTTTAGCAAAAGATGATGCAAAACCAGAAAATGCAATGACAGCAGTAGTAAATGGTGTAGAAATTTATTTACCTTTAGCAGGTTTAATTGATATAGAAAAAGAAACTGCTCGTTTAAATAAAGAATTAGCTACATTAGATAAAGAAGTATCACGTTTTGATAAAAAACTTTCTAACGCAGGCTTTATTGCCAAAGCACCTGCTGATATTGTAGAGAAAGAAAAAGAAAAATTAAAAGGTTATGAAGAAAAACGTGAAGCAGTAAAACAACGTTTGGCATATTTAGCAACTCTTTAATTTTAGATTTTTTTATGAAAGGCGTAATAAAATGAATTATCTAGAATCGCTAGAATATCTAGATGAGCTTAGTACTTTTGGTACTAAGCTTGGTCTAGGTCGCATTAAACAATTAGTAACTTATTTAGACAATCCACAAACAAGATATAAAACTATACACATAACAGGAACTAATGGAAAAGGTTCAACAAGTTCTATGTTATCTAGTATTTTAACAACATCTAATATTAAAACAGGTTTGTATATTTCACCTCATTTAGTATCATATACAGAACGTATTCAAATAGACGGAAATCCTATAAGCGAAGAAGATTTTGCTGATTGTATTAGTGCTGTTAAAACTTTTGTGGATAAAATGGTTGAAGATGGCGAAGAGTCACCTACACAGTTTGAAGTTATTACAGCAGCGGCATTTTTGTATTTTGCGATTAATAAAGTAGAATATGCTGTCATCGAAGTAGGATTAGGTGGATTATTAGATTCTACTAATGTGGTAAAACCAGAAGTTAGCGTCATCACAAATGTGGCATTTGAACATGCTCATTTATGTGGAGGAACTTTAGAAGGTATAGCAGAGCATAAAGCAGGTATTATAAAAGATGGCGTACCTGTGGTTACAGCAGCAAAAGGTATACCATTAGATATAATCATTCAAACAGCTGAAGAAAAAAATGCTGATATTTTTATAGCAAATAATGATTTTTCAGCTATGTTTGTAAATTTTGATGGGCAGTATCAAGAATTAAAATTTAGTTCTGAATTATTAGGGGTTAATTTCAATTATAAATTGAAATTATTAGGCGACCATCAAGTAGAAAATAGTTCTTTAGCTATTATGACCGCTAGTATCTTAGGTAATAATGATGAACGTATTACTAGAGAAAATATCATTGATGGTTTAGCATTAGCAAAATGGCCAGCACGTTTTGAAGTATTTAATTTTGATGGACAGATTTGCATAGTAGATGGCGCTCACAATCCAGCAGGTATGATGATACTTCGTCAAAATTTAGATAAATATTATCCAAATGAAAAAAGAGTTATTCTTTTAGGTATATTAAAAGATAAAGACATAGATACTATGCTTATTGATTTATTGCGTGATGATGATGAAATCGTTATAACTACTCCAAATTCAGAAAGAAAAGCTTCTCCTGAATATATTGCAAGTAAGATATCAAATCATCGTGTAGAGACTTTTAATAATATGCAAGAAGCTTTAACTTTAGCTCGTCAGTGGGCAGGTAAAGATAAAGTTTTATGTATAACAGGTTCTTTATATTTGACAGGTGAACTGAGAAATATTTTAGTCAATGAAGCATGATTTTAGTAAAGGTATTTTTAGCTTTTAGAGTAGTAGGTGTATAGGTGGATATATTTAAAAAAAATAGATTGAATAATGATTGTAAACGATTGATGTTTTACATTGTTATAGCTATGGCAACAATGTTACCTTTTTCCTATGTTGTATCAAGTCTATTGTTAGTAGCTGGCTGGGGTGTTTTTGCCTATAAATCATTTAAGGGATTTTTTGAATGGAAACGTACAATACTTGATTTTCCCATTATGATTTTTGTGATTATATCTTTTTTATCCGTTTTAGTATCACCAGATTCAGCATTTAGTTTTTACAATTGCTATAATTTAGTTGGTCGATATGTACTTACATATTACTTAGTTGTGCAAAGTATAGATTTAAAAAATATAGGACAATTAAAAGTATTTTTAAGCTGTATAAGTTTATCTTTATTTATTGTTGTAATATATGGTTTTATGCAAGCATTTTTAGGTATAGGACTAACTTCTGAGCAAATAGTATGGACTGATGGAGCAATGTTTCCTGGATTAAAAACGAGAGTATTTTCCACATGGCAAAATCCTAATTTATTAGGTGGCTACTTTGATTTGATGTTAGGCTTGATGGCTGGAATGTTTTTATTGATAAAACATAAAATCGTTCGCATTGTAATTGCAGTTTTATTCTGTTTAACAGCCTTTTGTTTGACCTTGACATATGCTAGAGGGGCTTGTCTAAGTATTGCCTTAGTAATCTTTGTCTACAGTATTTTATATAATCGAAAAGTATTATTAGCATTGATAGGATTAGCTGTCATCTTATTGCTTTCAGATGCAACTTTAGTTGATAGAATGACATCTATTTTTACGAAAATGGATACATCTTCAGAAATGCGTCTTGCTTTTTGGGAAAGTACTATAGCAATGATTTTAGACCACCCATTATTGGGTATAGGTTGGGGTTCATATTTTATGGTTTATCCTAATTATGATTATTATATGCAGGGAAATTTTATAAAAATTGTACATGCACATAATATGTATTTGAATTTTATGGCTGAAATTGGTTTATTTGGTTTTGCAAGTTATATGGTTTGTTTCTTTGGTGTAATTTACAAAGCCTTTAAAGCACAGGTTATGAAATTAGATATATTGGTTAAAGCTATGTTTTTAGGCATAGGCTTAGGTTTATCTGCATTGGCATTAAATGGTTTTACAGATTATGTAATGTTTAATACAGAATTATCTATGCTTGTATGGCTATTTTCAGGAATTGTAGTTTCTGGATATAAAAATTAAATTAATAATATTATTTAAACTCAAGCCTTAAAGGAGTGAATGCAGTGAAAGAACAAACTATTTCTAAAGCAACTATTGATAGATTACCACTATATTATAGAACTTTGAGATTGGCTCAAGATGATGGCATGGATATCATCTCATCAGATGAATTAGGCCGTCGATTAGAATTAACACCGGAGCAAATTAGAAAAGATTTAGCTTTATTTGGTCAGTTTGGTAAAAAGGGAGTTGGCTATTATGTCAATGAACTTAAATTTAATGTAGGCAAGATTTTAGGGCTTGATAATCATTGGAATATTGCAATCGTAGGGATTGGTCATTTAGGTGTGGCTTTGGCTAATTATCAAAATTTTATTGCTTTAGGTTTTAATCTAGTAGCATTATTTGATAATGACCCCAATATTATTGGAAAGACAGTAAATCATGTAAAAGTAAAAAGCATTGATGAATTGCAAAGCTGTGCTAAAAATCTGAAGATAGATATTGGGGTTATTGCAGTACCTGCTCAATTTGCACAACAGGTCGCTGATAAATTAGTTAAAGCAAATATAAAAGGAATATGGAACTTTGCTCCTGTAAAAATGAGAGTCCCTGAAGATGTGAAAATTGTTAATGAAGATTTATCTGTGGGGCTTAGTAGATTGTCGTATTATATTACAGGAAAATAGCTTTCTTTTCCTATAGTAAAACTTGACGCTTTTCCCTAGTAGTGGTATGCTTTTGTTAGTGATATGCGTTATTATTTATTAAAAGATGGAGTGTTGATTTTTTATAATTTTTATTTATTTTTTATTGAAAAATTATAAATAAAAAAATTTATTTCATAAATGATACAATAATCTTTGATTATCGTATTAGACAATGATATAATGGAACACGACATAATAATGCAACAATATATTTTGGTAAGGAGGAGAATTTTTAATGATTGACATTTTAGATCGTGTGCGTAATAAAGCTTTGCATGCGAAAATTGTCAGTGCACAAGAAGCTGCTGAGTTAATTAAACCAGGCATGAATGTGGGAACTAGTGGATTTACACCATCTGGTTATCCTAAAGCTGTGCCTTTGGCTCTTGCTGAACGCATGAAAGAACACCCATTTAAAATTAATTTATATACAGGTGCTTCTGTAGGACCAGAACTTGATGGTGCACTTTGTGAAGTTAATGGTATCGATAAACGTATGCCATATCAAACTAACAAATTATTAAGAAATTTAATAAACTCTGGTGAAATCTCTTATAGCGATTTACATCTTAGTGAATCCGCTCAGTTATTACGTTATGGTTTCTATGGTAAACTAGATGTTGCTATCGTAGAAGCTTGTGCTATTACAGAAGAAGGTAATATTATCCCAACAACATCTATGGGTAATACAGCTTCTTTCGTTCAACAAGCAGATATGGTTATAGTAGAAGTTAATACTAGCCAACCATTAGAACTCGAAGGTATGCATGACGTTTATGTGCCTCTTGATCCACCACATCGTCTTCCAATTCCTATTGTTAAGGCTAACGACCGTATTGGTACACCTTACATACCTTGCACTCCAGATAAAATTAAATGCATTGTTCCTTGTGATATTACAGATAAAACTCGTCCATTTGGCGAAATTAGTGAAGCTGATCACAAAATGTCTGAATATATCATTGAACTTCTTCAAGATGAAGTTAAAAAAGGTCATATGCCTAAAAATCTCTTACCATTACAATCTGGTGTAGGTAATGTAGCAAATGCAGTAATCAGCGGTTTCGTTGATTCTGATTTAAAAGACTTATCTGTATATACAGAAGTTATCCAAGATGGTATGTTTGACTTAATTGATGCTGGTAAATTAAACTTTGCATCTGGTACAGCATTATCTCCATCTCCAGACGGATTAAAACGTTTCTATGAAAATATCAAAGAATATAGAAAACATCTTTTACTTCGTCCACAGGAAATTTCCAATAGCCCAGAAGTTGTAAGAAGAATTGGTGTTATTGCTATGAATACTGCTATTGAATGCGATATTTATGGTAATGTAAACTCCACTCATATCATGGGTACAAAAATGATGAATGGTATTGGTGGTTCTGGTGACTTCGCTAGAAACGCTTACCTCACTTGCTTCTTTACAGCATCTACTGCTAAAAACGGTCTTATCTCTTCTATCGTTCCTATGTGCTCTCATGTTGACCATACAGAACATGATGTAGATATCATCGTTACAGAACAAGGCTTAGCTGACTTAAGAGGTCTTGCTCCACGCGAAAGAGCTCGTGAAGTTATTAACAAATGTGCTCATCCAGATTATAAACCTATGTTAATGGATTATTTGGAAAGAGCAGAAGCTGCAACAAAACATGCACAAACTCCACATATTATTAAAGAAGCTTTGTCCTGGCATGAAAAATTCATGGAAACAGGTTCAATGAAATAATAACCTTTTTAGGAGGAATTTTTAATTATGAGCAATGAAAATGAAAAAATCCAAGCTGAATTAGCTGAGTATAATGCTGATGTTGAAAAAGCAATAGCAAAATTCCCAGAACGTCCACATCTTCCAGAACAACGTTTATATACTCCACTTGATATTGAAGGAACTGATTATGCTGATGAAATCAGCTTCCCAGGTGTATATCCTTACACTCGTGGTGTTCAACCTACTATGTATCGTGGTCGTTTCTGGACAATGCGTATGTATGCTGGTTTCTCCACTGCTGAAGAATCCAACAAACGTTATCGTTATTTAATCGAATCCGGTGCTACTGGACTTTCTTGTGCATTTGACCTTCCAACTCAGATCGGTTATGACTCCACTGATGACATCTCTGAAGGTGAAGTTGGTAAAGTTGGTGTTGCTATTGACTCCTTAGCAGATATGGAAATTCTTTTCGATCAAATCGATCTTGGTAAAGTTTCCACTTCTATGACAATCAACGCTCCAGCATCTGTACTTTTAGCTATGTACATTGCAGTTGCTGAAAAACAAGGTGTACCTGCAGATCAATTAAAAGGTACAATCCAGAACGATATTCTTAAAGAATATGCTGCTCGTGGAACATATATCTTCCCACCACGTCCATCTATGCGTCTTATCACTAATATCTTTGAATATTGCTCTAAATATGTACCAAAATGGAATACAATCTCCATTTCTGGTTACCATATTCGTGAAGCTGGTTCTACTGCTTCTCAGGAAATCGCATTTACTATTGCTGATGGTATTGCTTATGTTGAAGCAGCAATCAAAGCTGGTCTTGACGTTGATGCTTTCGCTGGTCGTCTTTCCTTCTTCTGGAATGCTCATAACAACGTACTTGAAGAAGTTGCTAAATTCCGTGCTTCCCGTCGTATCTGGGCTAAAGTTATGAAAGAAAGATTCCATGCTAAAAAAGACAAATCCATGAAACTTCGTTTCCATACTCAGACTGCTGGTTCTATGCTTACAGCTCAACAGCCTAACAACAACATCATTCGTGTTGCTTTACAGACTGCAGCTGCTGTTATGGGTGGTACTCAGTCCCTTCATACTAACTCCCGTGATGAAGCTCTTGCTCTTCCAACTCAGGAATCTGTTACAATTGCTCTTCGTACACAACAAATCGTTGCTTACGAAAGTGGTTTAGCTGATGTTATTGATCCACTTGCTGGTTCTTACTATGTTGAAGCTATGACTAACAGAATCGAAAAAGAAGCTTGGGATTACATCAAAAAAATCGACGAAATTGGCGGTGCTGTATCTGCAATTGAAAAAGGTTATATCCAGAAAGAAATTCAGGATAGTGCTTACAAATGGCAGATGGATGTTGAATCCGGTGCTAGAACAATTGTCGGCGTAAACAAATTCCAGATGGAAGAAAAACCAGTTGAAGGTCTTCTTAAAGTTGACGCTTCCGTTGGTGAAAAACAGAAAGCTAAAGTTGAAGCTATGAAAGCTAAACGTGACAACGCTGCTGTAGAAGCTGCTCTTGCTGACTTAGAAGCTGCTTGTAAAGATGAAAACGAAAATCTTATGCCTCATATCCTCGCTGCCGTTAAAACTTATGCAACTCTCGGAGAAATCTGTGGCGTAATGCGTAAAGTATTCGGCGAATATGAAGCACATGTAAATCTTTAATAAGTGAAGATATTTGGAGGTAAATATAATGATTAGAGTATTAGTAGCAAAACCAGGTTTAGATGGTCATGACCGCGGAGCAAAAGTTGTAGCACGTGCTCTTCGCGATGCAGGCTTTGAAGTAATTTATACAGGTCTTCGTCAGACTCCTGAACAGATTGCAGAAGCAGCTTTACAGGAAGACGTTAATGTAGTTGCTATGAGTATCCTTTCTGGTGCTCATCCACATCTTTTCCCTAAAGTTGTAAAACTTGTTAGAGAAAAAGGCATGAACGATGTATTAATCATCGGCGGTGGCGTTATTCCAGAAGGCGATATCCCAGCTCTTAAAGAAGCAGGTATTGCAGAAGTATTTACTCCTGGTACACCAACAACTGACGTTATTGAATTCATCAAAGCTCACGTAAAAGAAGCTTAATTTTTAACAGTTAACGTTATTAATTAAATAATATAAAGAAAATCATCTTGTCTTTCTTAGTCTCTATAAGGAGACAAGATGATTTTTAATATAAATGTATTTGTGGCTTCTGTGCATAAGGGACAGGAGCTGACATCAAAGGTGGTGCTTATATGGATATAGCTCAAGAATTGTTAAATGGAAATCGTTTAGCATTAACTCGTGCAATCACAGCAATTGAAAATGAAACAGCTGCTGCAGTAGAAATCATGAAAAAACTGTATCCACATACTGGGCATGCCTTTGTCCTTGGTATTACTGGCCCACCAGGTGCAGGTAAATCCACTCTTACCGATAGACTCGCAAGAGCTTATCGTAATCAGGGAAAAACAGTTGGTATTATAGCTATTGACCCAACTAGTCCATTCACAGGCGGAGCTATCTTAGGTGACCGTATAAGAATGAACAGCTTAACCCTCGATGAAGGTGTCTTTATCCGTAGTATGGGGACAAGAGGTAGCTTAGGCGGCTTATCTCATAAAACAGCTGATGCAATAAAAGCTATGGATGCTTTTGGCAAAGATGTAATTATTGTAGAAACTGTAGGGGTAGGACAATCTGAGGTTGATATCGTTAAAGCGGCTGATACTACTATGGTTGTAATGGTACCAGGCCTTGGTGATGATATCCAAGCTATAAAAGCAGGAATATTGGAAATTGGTGATATCTTCACTATCAATAAAGCAGATCTTGATGGTGCAGATAAATTATATACAGAGCTTAATATGATGCTAGACCTTGATGGAGAAACACCAGATTGGCGTCCTCCAGTTAAAAAAGTCATGGCTAGTAGAGGCGAAGGTATTAATGAATTAGTAGATACAATTACTGAACATCAAAATTATTTAGTAGAAAGTGGAACATTAGCTATTAGACGTCATAAACGTGCTAAAAATGAGTTATTGGACCGCTTGAGTGCATCTATTGGTTCTTATATAACAAAACATATTGTAGAAACTGGCGAATTAGATGCTTATGTAAAAGATATTGAAACTCGTCAGAATGACCCATATACAGTAGTTAATACTATTATGGATAATATGTTAAAAAAATAATTTAGATATAATATTTATATCAGGAGGGTTTTATCAATGAAAATCAACAGAGTTGACCATATCGGTATTGCTGTACCAAATCTTCAAGAAGCAAAAAAATTCTATGAAGAAGTTTTAGGTATTAAAATCACTAAAGAAGATGAAGTTATCGAAGATCAGAAAGTAAAAGTAAGCTTCGTTCCATGCGGTGAAGTTGAACTCGAACTTTTAGAATCCACAACTGAAGATGGCCCAATTGCAAAATATCTTGCAAAAAATGGTGGCCGTTCTGGTATTCAGCACGTTGCATTAAATGTTGATAACATTGAAGAAGCTATCGCTGAAATGAAAGAAAAAGGCGTTCGTATGATTGATGAACAACCTCGTTACGGCGCTGGCAATTCCAGCATTGCATTCGTTCATCCAAAAGCTAGCGGTATCTTAGTTGAACTTGCTCAGCGTTTAGATGAAACAAAATAATCTATATTAAATTTTTTAATAGATATAGATTTTATTAAGGAGGTATAACTTTGGCTACAGTTCAAGAACGAATTGACCTCATGAATGCCAAAAAGGAACATATTTTACAAGCAGGCGGTCCTAAACGTGTTGCAAAACAACATGCTAAAGGCAAAATGACTGCTCGTGAACGTATTGAAAAACTTTTTGATGAAGGTACATTTGTAGAATTAGATCAGTTTGTAAAACATCGTTGCACTAACTTTGGTCAGGAAAAGAAAGATTTACCTGCTGAAGGTGTAATTACAGGTTATGGTACAGTTGATGGACGTTTAGTATATGCTTACGCTCAAGACTTCACTGTTGAAGGTGGTTCTCTTGGTGAAATGCATGCTAAAAAAATCTGGAAAGTACAAGAAATGTCCTTGAAAATGGGTGCTCCATGCGTTGGTATCAATGACTCTGGTGGGGCTCGTATTCAAGAAGCTGTTGACGCTCTTTCTGGTTACGGCGGAATTTTCCAGAGAAATACAGACGCTTCCGGTGTTGTTCCACAGATTTCTGTAATCATGGGACCATGCGCAGGTGGTGCAGTATATTCTCCAGCTCTTACTGACTTTATCTACATGGTAAAAAATACTAGCCAGATGTTTATCACTGGTCCTGCTGTTATCAAATCTGTTACTGCTGAAGAAGTAACAGCTGAACAGCTCGGTGGTGCTATGACTCATAACACTACTTCTGGTGTTGCTCATTTTGCTGCTGAAAATGAAGATGATTGTATCGAACAAATTCGTTATTTATTAAGCTTCTTACCAAGCAACAATATGGATGATGCTCCAGAAAGACCTACAAATGATGATCCATCCCGTATGGATGAAGAATTAAACACTGTAATTCCAGATAACGCTAACATGCCTTATGACATGAAAGATGTTATTCGTTCCTTAGTAGATGATGGTGAATTCTATGAAGTTCATCAGCATTATGCTACAAACATCATTACATGTTTTGCTCATTTTGATGGACGTTCCGTTGGTATCATTGCAAACCAACCAGCTGTAATGGCAGGTTGCCTTGATATTAATGCTTCTGATAAATCAGCACGTTTCATTCGTTTCTGTGACGCATTTAATATTCCTATCGTTAATCTCGTTGACGTTCCTGGCTTCTTACCAGGTACAGATCAGGAATATGGCGGTATCATTCGTCATGGTGCAAAAATGCTTTATGCTTATTGCGAAGCAACAGTACCAAAAATTACACTTATCACTCGTAAAGCATATGGTGGTTCTTACCTTGCTATGTGCTCTCGTGAACTCGGTGCTGACCAAGTTATGGCTTGGCCTACAGCAGAAATTGCTGTTATGGGTCCTGCTGGTGCAGCAAACATCATCTTCAGAAAAGATCCTGATGTTGCAGCAAAAACAGCTGAATATGTAGCTGAATTTGCTACACCATATAAAGCTGCTGAACGTGGTTACATTGATATGGTAATTGAACCTAAAGAATCCCGCCCTCGTATTATCACTGCATTGAACATGCTTGCAAGCAAACGTGAAGCACGTCCTGCGAAAAAACATGGTAATGTTCCATTATAATAAGAGGAGAGAGTTTTAAGATGGCAAATAATAATGCTCCTATCAGTGAAGAAATAGTAGCTGCTATTACTGCTGCTGTAGAAATGATGGTTGGTCATAAAGTTATGGCTGTTCGTATTAAACGTAGCGATGCATGGGTTATGGCTGGCAGACGCGATGCTGTTTAATAAATCATCAATCAAATAAAAAAAGATAATTCTTGGAGGAATACGTCGTGAAAAAATTTAACATCACTGTAAATGGTAACGCTTATGAAGTTGAAATTGAAGAAGTAAAAGCTGCTGCTCCAGTTGCTGCTGCACCAAAAGCTGCTCCAGCTGCTGCACCTGCACCAAAAGCTGCTCCAGCTGCTCCAGCTGCCGCTGCTGCACCTGCTGCTGCTGGTGACAACACTGTTTCCGCTCCAATGCCTGGTAAAATCGTTAAATTAGTAGCTTCCGTAGGTCAAGCAGTTAATGCTGGCGATGTTCTTTTAATTCTTGAAGCTATGAAAATGCAAAACGAAATCACTGCTCCAGTTGCTGGTACAGTTAAATCTTTCGCAGTTAACGCTGGCGATAGCGTAAAACCTGGTCAGACTATGGTTGTTATCGGTTAATTTTAATCGATAAATTACAAAGAAAGGGCCCATTAGTTAAGCTAATGGGTTCTTTTTATATTTGTATATAATCTTTATATTTATAAATGGAGAGATTATTATGGATATTGATAAAATTTATAATCTGTTTTTTAGTCCAACAGATACAACAAAATTCGTATTACAGTTTTTGAGTGAGCAAATAAGCCCTAATTATAAAAACATAAATTTAACATCAAGAAATACAAATGTAGATGATGTATCTTTAGCTGAAAATGATTTAGTATTTTTAGGTGTTCCTTCATATGCAGGTAGAGTGCCTGTTACTTTTAAAGAACGTTTTAGCAAAATTAAAGGTAATAATGCATTAGCGATAGTAGTTGTAACCTATGGAAATAGAGCACAAGAAGATACTTTAATAGAATTATTTGATATGGCTAAAGAACAAGGCTTTAGAATTTTAGCAGGTTCAGCAGTTGTAACAGAGCATTCAATAATTCATGACTTTGGCAAGGGTAGACCAGATAGAAAAGATAAAGCTGAATTGATAAGTTTTATGCAAAAGGTAAAAAATAAACTTCAAGAAGATATTTTATTAGTAGATGAAATACCAGGAAATAGACCGTATAAAGAAGTAAAATTAGCACCAATGGCGCCAAATTTTGTAAAAGAAAATTGTGTAGCCTGTGGTAAATGTGCAAGTGAATGTCCTACAGGTGCTATTGATAGTAAGACTTATAAATGTAATAGTGAAAAATGTATTTCTTGCTTACGTTGTGTAAAAGTTTGTCCGATAAACTGTCGTTTTGTGGATAATAGAGTATTGGAAAATTTACGTGTTCACTTGACTCCATTATGTAGTGAACGTAAAGACAATCAATTTTATTTATAAAAAAATACTCTAGAGCAATATAAGCTCTAGAGTATTTTTACATTAAAATTGGTTAGTGTCAGTGAATACATCGTCCCAGAATGTATAAAGAAAAACTACAACGATTAGAAATAATAAAAATAAATCACCCATGATAAAATCTCCAATATAAAATATATTAAATTTTAATTATTATATTTGAGGATAAAGTAGCGTAAAGGCTTATAAATATTATATAAAATGGCAGCTTTTATCGGTAATAGAAGAACTGATTTTACGATACGCATGATATAAAAAGAAGTAGCAGCATCTTTATACATTAAAGTAAGCCAGATATTGTTGAGAATACAGTCAACAAATAAGAAAATAGTTAAATTCATAAGCAATAATTTTTTTAAAGTAATAGTTTTTTTATAAAGAAATTTGCCATAAATAAAACTAGAGGCAATAGCACTTATAGTAAATCCAGGAAAATATAAACCTGGCATAAAAAGATTGCTACCGATAATATCTGCAAGAGCTGACATAATAATAGTTTTTGTCGTGCCAAAACGCATGGCATATAAACAAATCGGAATAAAAGCAAAATCTACGCGAATGAAAGTGGTTTGAATGGCAAAAACATAAGTAAATAAAATTGTTAAAGCTATGAAAATACCACCATAAACGATAGATGATAATGATGAGTTGTTGTACATGAGATTAAACCTCCTTGATATTGCGTTGCCACATAGGAGGAGTATTCCTTCATGTAGCAGCGGGATGCGATATTTGTACCGCAAGAAAAACTTTTCGTTCAAATAGCAACTCCCCGTCTATTTGACACTTAACGCACAAATATCTACTCTGCTGAATAGCACTATCAATTATAAAACTATAAAGAAGGCTTGTCTATATAAAAATTTCTAATGATTATAAGTAGATAAAGATGGTAGTATTTTTAGCTAGATAATAGATACTACGAATAAAATGTGATATTATGTAAACGATATAATATAATTTTTTGGAGCAAAGGAATAGTGATTCATAATGAAAAAATTTATCGTATTTTTGCTTTTAGGCGTGATGTTTGTATTTAATACAGTAGCATATGCACAAGCTGAAAATACAGCGCAAGAGAAGATTGGTGGAGCTGATAAGGCAACGGATATACAGGTAAATAATAATGTAAATACTGTAAAACGTTGGATTTTGATAAATATACCAGCACGTTCATTGCGTTTATATGATAATGATAAATGTATAGAGATGTATCCTGTTGGCGTAGGTAAAATAGAAACTAAAACTCCAGTTGGTTTTTATAAAGTTGTAGAAAAAATTGTAAATCCTACATGGACAGACCCTGCTGATGTAAGCGTGGTTATTCCTTCCGGTGAAGATAATCCACTTGGTTATCGTTGGATTGGCATTGGTGGCAATTATGGTATACATGGAACAAATAGACCAGACTCTGTAGGTCATTATGTTTCTAATGGTTGTGTACGTATGGTTGAAGCCGATGTAGAAAAAGTATTTGATAAAGTAGAGGTTGGTACAGAAGTTCAAATTATGTACAACCGTCTAGTTATTGATAAAACTTTTGATGGTAGAGTAGCTTATTATATTTATCCAGATGGATATGATATGCAAAATTTAACAGTAGATTTTGTAAAACAAGGTCTAAAAGGTTATGGTATAGCTGATTTTATAACTGATGAAGCTGTGGCTAAATCTATAGAATTATCCAATGGTCAACCAAATTATGTAGCAGCACCTGTAAATATTATGTTTAATGGTAAAAAACTTAATTATAAAGCAGTTAATTATAAAAATTTAATTTATGTACCAGTAAAAGCTTTGGCTACTACATTAAATACACCAATAACTATGGATAATAATTTAGTAAAAACGCAAAAAGGTGAAGCTGATATCAGTCTTTATAGTAATGTAGCTTATATGCGTTTGACAGATATAGCAAATATTTTTGATTATGATTATAGCTTAAATAAAAATGTTACAGAAATAACTTTAAATAAAATTACTGCTGATAAAAATGTAGTAGATATCCCTGTTAATACTACAAATAAAGAAATTGTTGTACCTAAAAAACAAACAGATGAAAAAATTAATTTAATGGAAAACGACAATAAAAATCTTGAACAAGATAATAATACACAATCCGATAAAAAAGCTGTAACAGATAAGAAAAACAAACAGGAAAAAGCAAGTACAGATGTTAAAAAATAATGGAGGTCATTGTGGAACGAAGAGAAGATAATAAGAAAAGATTTATTATTATAGATGGTAGTAGTTTAATGTATAGAGCATTTTTTGCTTTGCCATTACTTACTTCTTCAAGTGGTATATATACAAATGCTATCATGGGTTTTGCTAATATGTTGGGAAAAATCCTAACAGAATATAAGCCAGATAATATAGTTGTGGCTTTTGATAAAAGTCGTCAAACTTTTCGTACACAAATGTATGCAGAGTATAAGGGACAAAGAGAAAAAACTCCAGATGAATTAAAATCACAGATACCGTTACTACGTGAATTTTTGGAAGCTTTGGGTATTGCTTTTATTGAAAAAGATAATTATGAAGCAGATGATATCATCGGTACTTTGGCAACAAAAGCAGCTAGTCAAGATTATGAAGCCTTGATTGTAACAGGTGATAAAGATGCTTTGCAATTAATTCGTCCTAATTTAAAAGTTATGCTCACTAAACGCGGTATCATGGATATGCAGATTTTTGATGAAGAAGCTTTTAAAGAAAAATATGCAGGTCTTGAACCGATAAAATTAATTGATATAAAAGCTTTGATGGGTGATAGCTCAGATAATATTCCAGGTGTGCCAGGAATTGGTGAGAAAACAGCTTTGAAATTATTATCACAATATCAAGATTTAGAAAATCTCTTGAATAATATCGATAATGTTTCAGGTAAAAAATTAAAAGAAAAATTACAGGAAAATCAAGAATTAGCTAGATTATCTTATAAATTGGCTACTATATGCTGTGAAGTAGATGTGGATTTTAAACCACAAGAATTTGAATTGACTCCTAATTTGCAAAAACTAAATGATTTTTGTCAAAAATATGAGTTGAAAACAGTTTTGACTCGCATGAAAAAAGTCTTAGCTGATAAATTAGAAGTTGCAAGTCAAAATGATGATGCTGAATTAGCTTTGAATTTTGAAGCTACTATGCCAGTTTATGAGGAATTTACGCAAGATAAAATTGATGCTTTAATATCAAAGATAAAAGCTGAAAAATCTGTTTCCTTTATGGTTTTATTTGAAGGAAAAGTGCCGGATATATCCATTGATATGATGGCTATTTGTTGTAAAGATAGTCTCGGTATCATAAGAGCAAAAGAAGATATAGATAAACTCAGTGGAGTATTGCAAGATAAAACAATCACTAAATTTGTTTATGATGTAAAAATGCTTTATCATTTGAATTTAGATTTAAAAGGTAAGATTTATGATACTTTGCTTATGGCATATCTTTTAGAGCCTGCTAAACGAAGCTATGAAATGAATGTATTGTGGCAAATGGCAGATATTGAAGAAGAAATTCCATGGGAAAATCTCAATGAAGAAGAAAAATTAATTTGCGGTGCAAGACATTTAGCTGATTTAAGTAATGTTTTGGCGGATAAATTAGCTGATGAAAAAATGGTAAATCTTTATGAACAGATAGAATTACCACTTGCTAAAATGCTTTGTGATATGGAAACTGTAGGTATTTATATTAATGAGCAAAAACTCGATGATATGAATGAACAGATGTATAAACAAATCACAGCTTTAGAGCAAGATATTTATGAATTGGCTGGAGAAATATTTAATATTAATTCACCGAAACAATTAGGCGATATTTTATTCAATAAATTGGGCTTGCCAGCTTTGAAAAAGACGAAGACAGGATATTCTACAAATGCGGAAGTGCTAGAAAATTTAATATATGCTCACCCTATTATCGCTAAGATTTTAGATTATCGCATGTTAAATAAATTAAAAACTACGTATTTAGATGGTTTGAAAGCATTAATCAATCCACAGACTAAGAGAATTCATACAAGTTTCAATCAGACTGTAACAGAAACAGGAAGACTCAGCAGTTCTGAGCCGAATTTACAAAATATTCCTGTACGCACAGCGGAAGGTAAAAAAATTCGCAGTTTATTTGAGCCAGGCGAAGGTTATGATTATATTTTATCTGCCGACTATTCCCAGATTGAGCTTAGAATAATGGCTCATATGTCAGAGGATAAGCATTTCATAGATGCTTTTTGCCATAATCAAGATATTCATACAGCGACAGCAGCTCAGGTATTTAAAGTGCCTATAGATGAAGTTACTTCAGAACTTAGAGGTAAGGCAAAGGCTGTAAATTTCGGTATTATCTATGGTATAAGTGCTTTTGGTTTGGCAAAAAATCTGCATATTTCGCCAAAAGAAGCTGGGGAATATATAGATAATTATTTACAAGAATGTAGTGGCGTGAAGAATTTCATGCATGAAATTGTAGAAAAAGCACATCAAGATGGCTTTGTTACGACTTTATTCGGTCGTCGTCGTTATTTGCCAGCGATTAAGAGCAGTAATTTTAATCAGCGTGCATTAGCAGAACGCATGGCTATGAATACACCAATTCAAGGAACAGCGGCTGATATCATAAAAATTGCGATGAACAGAGCTAGTGAAGCGATAAAAGAAGCTAATTTGAAAAGTAGAATTTTATTGCAAGTACACGATGAATTAGTGTTAGAAATTGTAAAAGAAGAAATAGAAAAAGTATCAGAAATTTTGACAACAGCTATGCAAAATACAGCTAGTTTAAAAGTGCCACTCATTATTGATATTAATTATGGTAAAAATTGGGCAGAAGCAAAATAAAAAGTAGATTAATTATAAAAAGGTGGTGGTTTTGTGCCTGAAATGCCAGAAGTAGAAAATATTGTCGTAGGGATTAAAGATTTTATCGAAAATAAAAAAATCGTAGATGTAGAAATCATAAAAGGTGATGTAATAAAATCTCCTAGTAGCGATGAATATAAAAAGCTTTTGCAAGATAGAATTATCAAATCTTTAAAACGCAGAGGAAAATATATCATCATGTCCTTAGATGATGGCAGATTAAATATCATTCATTTGCGAATGACAGGAAAGCTATTATATAGAAGGGAAAATGAGGATATAGATAAATATAGTTGTGTAATATATCATTTAGAAGATAAAACTAAATTGATATATGCAGATATTCGCAGATTAGGAACTTTGGATTTAATAACTACAGATGAAATTTCTCGCTTAAAAGGGCTATATACTTTAGGTGCAGAACCATTATCTTCAGAATTTACTATAGGGTATTTAAAAGATTGTCTAAATAAGAGTAAAACAAAAATAAAACCATTTTTATTAAATCAAAAAAATGTGGCAGGTTTGGGCAATATATATGTAGATGAAGCATTAGCCATCAGTAAAATTCATCCAGAACGCAAAGCAAATTCTTTAAGTGATGAAGAAATAGAAAGACTTCATCAAGCTATTAATTTGGTTATAAATGAAGGCATAAGAGATGGCGGTACAAGTTTTCGCGATTATCGCAATGGTTTAGGTGAAAAAGGAAGTCATCAAGATAAATTATATGTATATAATCGCAAAGGCAAAGAATGTAGATTTTGCCATAATTTAATAACTAAAATCGTATTAAATGGCAGAGGTACTTATTTTTGCCCTAATTGTCAAAAATTAAATGATGATAGATAAATCTAAAATAAAAGCTAGAAAGGAGGATTTTTATGAAAATCATAGGTCTTACTGGTGGTATAGCTTGTGGAAAAAGTACAGTTAGTGCTTATTTAAAACAAAAAGGAGCATTCATCATTGATGGTGATGCTATAGCTAGACAATTATCTGAACCTAAAAAATCAATTTGGCAAGTATATGTAGATCATTTTGGCAGTAAGATATTAAATACAGATAATAGCTTAAATCGCAGACTTATTGGGCAGATTGTATTTTCTGATGAGAAGGAAAAAACATGGATGAATACAACGATGCACCCATTGATTAAAGCTGAAATAATAAAACAAATAGATGAATGTAGACAAAATGGTATAGAAGTAGTAATCTTAGATATACCTCTTTTATATGAAGCTAATTGGGATAAATTTGCCGATGAAGTTTGGGTTGTAAAAATCAGCAGACAGTTGCAAATAGAGCGTATTCAAAATCGTGATGGTTTAACTAAAGAAGAAGCAATAAATAGAATAGATGCACAGATGTCTTTAGAGGAAAAAGCAAAACGTGCAGATGTGGTAATTGATAGTAGTAATGCTCCAGAAGTTACGTTACAATTAGTAGAAAAAATATGGAATGAGAGATTATTATAAAGGGTTGATAATTCATGTCTAGTTTGATGAGTGAGGGGATACACCATCAAGTAAATATTAAGACAAAACGTAAGATGAGTTTTTGGAAAAAATTACTGCTAATGATTTTGGTATTAGCTAGTTTAAGTTATTTTATTTGGCAAAATGAGGATTTTCAACGAAAATATTTATATCCATATGATTATCAAGATACAATAAACTTTTATGCAGATAGATATGAAGTAGATAGAAATTTAGTGGCAAGTGTTATTTTAGCGGAAAGTAAATTTCGTCAAGATGCTACTTCTGTCCATGGGGCTAGAGGTCTTATGCAAATCATGCCAGAAACTGGTAGCTGGATTGCTACGCAAATAGAAGATGATAGTTTTTCTGTAGATAAATTGTATAATGTGAATATGAATATAAAATATGGTACATGGTACCTATCTGAATTGCAGACAGAATTTGAAGGAAATGAAGTATTAGCTCTTGCAGCTTATAATGCAGGTAGAGGAAATGTATATGAATGGATGGAAAAATATCATTGGGGTATAGGCTTTAAAGATTATACAAAAATACCTTTTCCTGAGACAAGAGAATATGTAAAACGTGTACTAGAAAATAAAAAACATTATAATAAGTTATATAAATAAAGAAGGCTATATATTATGAATAAATCATGATATATAGCCTTTTTGTAGCTAGATAAATAATTATTAAATTATTTGTTGGGATACTTATATAATAAATATAAATAATTTGATATAATAATTAAAGAAGATATGCAGGCATTTTTATTTGACAGGATTACTAGTTTATGATAGTATTTGAGTAATAAAAATATAGCCCTTTAAAAAAATCCAGCGAGGTTGAAAGGGAGCACTATATATCTTTATATTGCGCTATCAGTAGCTTTCTTATGCCTTCGCATAGGAAGGCTTTTTTTGATTTTGGGTTTCATTTAAAGTGCGAAGGAGTGACTATGTTGAGTAGAAACAGCGTTTCATTACGTGGTAAAAATATTCTTGGATTAGAATATTTTTCTCCGGAAGAAATCGAATTAGTGTTGGACACAGCAAAAGAAATGAAAAATATCATTCATCGTGATATTAAAAAATTACCAACATTAAGAGGAAAATCAGTTGTTACTTTATTTTATGAACCAAGTACAAGAACGCGTACTTCGTTTGAATTAGCAGGCAAATATCTAAGTGCAGATGTAGTAAATATTACATCTAGTACAAGTAGTATTGTTAAAGGTGAAAGCCTTCGCGATACACTGCTCACACTTGAAGATATGGGCGTTGATGCTATCATCATGCGTCATAGTGCCGAAGGTGCAGCTGAATATGCAACTAAAGTTGTAAGCCCAGTTATCATAAATGCAGGGGACGGAGCACATGCACATCCATCTCAAGGATTGTTGAATTTATTCACAATTAGACAACATAAAGGAACTTTAAAAGGTTTAAAAGTTGCTATTATTGGGGATATACTTCATAGCCGTGTAGCTCGTAGCGATATTTGGGGTATGAGAAAAATGGGCATAGAAGTTCATCTTGCAGGTCCAAAAACATTATTACCAAGATATTTAGCTGAAGAACCTGGCATTTTTGTACATGACCATGTGGAAGATGCAATTAAAGATGCTGATGTAATTAATGTTTTACGTATTCAACTTGAACGTATGAAATCAGGTTTATTCCCATCTCTTCGTGAATATGCACGTATCTTTGGCTTGAATAAAGAACGTTTAGCTTTAGCTAAAAAAGATGTATTAATTCTTCATCCAGGTCCAATGAATAAAGGTGTAGAAATTTCTCCAGAAATTGCTTATGGTTTAAATTCTGCAATTCAAGACCAAGTACAAAATGGTGTTGCTGTTCGTATGGCTTTATTAACTCTAACTTTAACAGGAGGAAAAGACAATGAAATTACTGATTAAAGGTGGACGAGTTATAAATCCTGGCAAAGATTTTGATGCTGTCAGTGATGTCCTTGTAGAAAATGGTAAAATCGTAGCTATTGGTGAAAATTTAGAAGCTAGTGATGCAAAAGTAATAGATGCTAAAGGCAAAGTAGTAGCTCCAGGCTTTATTGATATGCACACTCATCTTCGTGAACCTGGTCAAGAAGCTAAAGAAGATTTTGCTTCTGGCTCTAAAGCTGCTGCTGCTGGCGGATTTACAACAGTGGCAACAATGCCAAATACAAAACCTGTAGTAGATAATGCAATCTTAGTAAATGGATTAAAACAACGTGCTCAAGATGAAGGCGTAGTGCATATTGAAGTTATTGGTGCACTTACTAAAGGGCAAGAAGGAAAAGAATTAGCAGAAGTCGGCGATATGGCACAAGCTGGTGCTGTAGCTTTTTCTGATGATGGTCATTTTGATAATAATTGTAAATTAATGCTTAATGCATTTGATTATTTAAGAACTTTTGATAAAGCAATTATGTCTCATGCAGAAGAAACAAGTCTTGTAGCAGAAGGTGTAATGAATGAAGGACATCGTTCTGCTATGCTTGGTATGAAAGGTAGACCAACAGTAGCAGAAGATATCGCAGTAATGCGTGAAATTTTGTTAGCTGAATATGCTGATGCATGGGTGCATATCTCTCATATTAGTTCTAAAAATGCAATTGATATGGTTCGTCAAGCTAAAAAACGTGGTGTGAGAGTTACAGCAGAAGTAACACCTCATCATTTAACTATGACTGATGAAATGGTAGACCCAACAGATTCTTCAACAAAAGTAAATCCACCTCTTCGTGGACAAGCTGATGTAAATGCAGCTCTTGAAGGATTAAAAGATGGTACTATTGATATCATTGCAACAGACCATTCACCACATGCTCAAGAAGAAAAAGACCGTGAATATAAATTCGCTCCAAGTGGGTTCCCAGGTCTTGAAACTGCGCTTGGCGTATTATTAACAGATTTATATCATAAAGATTTAATTTCTTTAAATGAGCTTGTAGCTAAAATGAGTTATATGCCAGGTAAATTATTCTTCGATGGTAAACGTGGTATCTTAGAAGAAAATGCTATGGCAGATATAACTATTTTTGACACAGAACTTGAATGGACAGTAGAAAAAGAAAAATTCTACACAAAAGGTTCTCATAGTCCATTTGTAGGTCGTACATTAAAAGGTAAAGCCGTTATGACCATTGTTGAAGGCAATATTGTAATGGATAATGGTGAAATTATAGCTTAATAATTTGGAGGTGCTCTTTTGAAAGGCAAATTAGTATTAGAAGACGGAGCAGTTTTTTATGGCGATATGCTTGATGAAAGACCTGTTTTAGGTGAAGTTGTATTCAATACTGGTATGACAGGTTATCAGGAAATTTTAACTGACCCATCTTATTGCAGTCAAATCGTTACACTCACTTACCCATTAATCGGTAACTATGGTGCAGCAAAAAAATTCAATCAATCTCGTAAATGTTTCTTCAATGGTTTTATCATTGGCGAACTTTGTGATATTGGCAGCAACTGGCAAAAAGAAGAAGAATTAGCTGAATTCTTAAAAGCACAAGATATTCCTTGCTTATATAATGTAGACACTCGTGCTGTTACTCGTCATATTCGTTCTTTAGGTGCTATGAAAGGTGTTCTTGTACCTGAAACTGCAACTCAAGAAGAAATTGACGCTTTAATGAAAAATGAAATTCCAAAAGAAGTAGTAAAAATTGTTACTACACCAAAAACTTATAAAATGGAAAATCCAGGCGGTCCACATGTTGTAGTTATGGACTTTGGTATAAAACAACATATTTTAGATTCTCTTCATGGCATTGGTTGTGATTTAACAATCGTTCCAGCTGATACTAAAGCTGATGAAATCATGGCTTTAAATCCAGATGGTATCTTCTTATCCAATGGCCCTGGGGATCCAAAAGATTTACCAGAAATTATTGAAGTAGTACGTGAAATTGCAGGTAAAAAACCTACATTTGGTATTTGTCTTGGTCATCAGTTATTATCCTTAGCTTTTGGTGCAGACACTTATAAATTAAAATTCGGTCATCGTGGTTCCAACCAACCAGTTAAAAACTTACTCACTGGTAGAGTTCATATTACATCTCAAAACCACGGTTATGCTGTAGATGAAGAATCTTTAAAAGGATTGCCACTTGAAGTAACACATAGAGCTGTAAACGATGGTACAGTAGAAGGTATTCGTCATACACAATTACCTATTTTCTCTGTACAATATCATCCAGAGGCTTCACCAGGTCCAGATGATAATAGATATTTATTTGACCAATTTTGGGCAATGCTTCAGAAAGGGGAATAATTAAGTGCCAAAAAAACAAAATCTAAAAAAAGTAATGGTTATCGGTTCTGGTCCTATTATCATTGGTCAGGCTGCTGAATTTGACTATGCAGGTACACAGGCTTGCCGTGCATTAAAAGAAGAAGGACTTGAAGTTGTACTTGTAAACAGTAACCCTGCTACAATTATGACAGATAAAGATATCGCTGACCGTGTATATATAGAACCTCTTACAGTTGAATTTTTAGATGAAATTTTAGCAAAAGAACGTCCAGATGGTTTACTTGCGACATTAGGTGGTCAGGCTGGTCTTAACCTTGCTGTAAAATTATCTGAAGCAGGTCTTTTAGAAAAATATAATGTTGAACTTTTAGGTACTTCTTTGGAAGCTATTGAACGCGCTGAAGACCGTGAGCTTTTCAAAGAAACTATGCAAAAATTAGGTGAACCAATTCCAGAAAGTACAATCGTTGATGATGTAGCTTCTGCTGTAGATTTTGCAAATCAGATTGGTTATCCTATTATCGTACGTCCAGCATATACTCTTGGTGGTACTGGCGGCGGTATTGCAGAAAATGAAGAAGAATTAATTGAAATCGTTATTCGCGGTTTAAAATACAGTATGATAGGTCAAGTACTTATCGAACGTAGTGTTGCTGGTTGGAAAGAAGTAGAATACGAAGTTATGCGTGACTCCAACGATAACTGTATCGTAGTCTGCAACATGGAAAACCTTGATCCAGTTGGTGTGCATACAGGTGATAGTATCGTAGTTGCTCCATCTCAGACACTTACTGACCATGAATATCAAATGCTTCGTAGTGCATCTTTACGTATTATTCGTGAACTCGGTATCGAAGGTGGATGTAATGCACAGTTCGCATTAGATACAAAATCCAATCAATATTATGTAATCGAAGTTAACCCACGTGTTAGCCGTTCTAGTGCGCTCGCTTCTAAAGCTACTGGTTATCCAATTGCTAAAGTTTCCGCTAAAATTGCTATCGGTTATACTTTAGATGAAATCACAAATGCAGTAACTAAGAAAACAAAAGCTTGCTTTGAACCTTCCTTAGACTATTGCGTAGTTAAATTCCCTCGTTGGCCATTCGATAAATTCGTATATGCTGACCGCACTCTTGGTACACAGATGAAAGCAACAGGTGAAGTTATGTCTATCGACCGTTGCTTTGAAGGTGCATTATTAAAAGCAGTACGTTCTCTTGAAATCGGTGTAAATCGCTTACACATTGATAAAATTGATACTTGGAGCGATGAAGAACTTAAAAATCATTTATCTCGCATCAATGATGAACGTTTATTCGTTATCGCTGAAGTATTACGTCGTGGCATTTGTGATATTGATGAAATCAATGCAGTTACAAAAATTGATAAATGGTTCTTACGTAGAATTAAAAATATCACAGATACAGAAATTGCACTTGCAAAAGACGGCTTAACAGAAGAAAACTTACGTCGTGCAAAACGCTATGGTTTAGCAGACCGTTCTATTGCTGAAATTGTAGGCAAAGAAATGAATGAAGTTCGCAACATGAGAAAAGATATTAATCTTTTACCTTGTTATAAAATGGTTGATACTTGTGCTGCTGAATTTGAAGCTGCTACACCATATTATTACTCTACATTCCATGCTCAAGAAGATGAAGTACAGACTACAAATAAACGTAAAGTAATCGTTTTAGGTTCTGGTCCAATCCGCATTGGTCAGGGTGTAGAATTCGACTATTGTTCCGTTCATTCTGTATGGGCACTTCGCAAAATGGGTATTGAAGCAATCATCATTAACAATAACCCAGAAACAGTAAGTACAGACTTTGATATTTCCGATAGACTCTATTTTGAACCACTTACAACAGAAGATGTTTTAAATATCATTGATAAAGAACAGCCAGAAGGTGTTATCGTTCAGTTCGGTGGTCAGACTGCAATCAACCTTGCAGCATCTTTAAAAGCTGCTGGCGTAAAAGTATTCGGTACATCTGTTGATGATATCGACCGTGCTGAAGACCGTGAACGTTTTGATGAAGTATTAGAACAGACTAATATCGCAAGACCTCAAGGTGCTAGCGTAACAAATGTTGAAGATGCAGTAAAAGCAGCTGAAAAAATCGGATATCCTTCCATGGTTCGTCCATCTTACGTACTTGGTGGTCGTGCAATGGAAATCGTATATAATGAAGATGAATTACGCGATTATATGAACCGTGCTGTAAAAGTTACACCAGATCATCCTGTACTCATCGACCATTATATGCAAGGTACAGAAGTAGAAGTTGATGCTATTGCTGATGGTGAAACAGTAGTAATTCCAGGTATCATGGAACATATCGAACGTGCTGGTGTTCACTCTGGAGATAGTATTGCGGTATATCCTCCACAGACTTTATCTTCTAAAGTAATCTTCACTATCATTGACTATACAAAACGTCTTGGCTTAAATCTCAATGTTAAAGGTTTATTAAATATCCAATACGTTGTAGTAAATGATAATGTATATGTAATCGAAGTAAATCCTCGTTCTAGCCGTACTGTACCATTCTTAAGTAAAGTTACAGATATCAATATGGTAGAACTTGCTACTCGTGCAGCATTAGGTGAAAAACTTACAGACCTTGGTTTAAAATCTGGTCTTGTAGAACCAAAACCATATGTAGCTTTAAAAGCTCCTGTATTCTCCTTTGCTAAGATGCAAGATGTAGATATTTCCCTTGGGCCTGAAATGAAATCCACAGGTGAAGTAATGGGTATTGACTACCATTATGCACGTGCTTTATATAAAGCTATCACAGGTGCAGGTATGAATATTCCTCATGAAGGAACAATTCTCTTCACTGTAGCTAATAAAGACAAAGAAGAAATGAAACAATTAGGTAGAGCTTTTGCTGAACTAGGTTTCAAAATTGCAGCTACAGAAGGTACAGCTAAAGCATTAAAAGAAGTAGGCGTAGAATCTTCTATCGTATATAAAGTTCATGAACGTGGACAAAATGTAGGCAGTGATCGTAGCAGCGATATCATTAAAATGATTAAAGCTGGCGGTATTAATATGGTTATTACTACACAAACTCCAGGTCAGAAATTCGCTAAAGATGGTTTCAGAATTCGCCGTGCTACTGTAGAACATGGTATTGCATGTCTTACATCTTTAGATACTGCTTGGGAAGTATTGCGTGTATTGAGCTTCATTCGTGAACGTCGCTTAGTATATTCTTTAGCACTTCAAGATTATATTGGTCGTGGCGATGAACTAGCATAATTTAACGTAAAATTTATACGCCGATAGGATTTCTTATCGGCGTATATTTGTAAAAATACACATTGCAATGTCGAGTTTATATTGTTGGATAATTGTAGTAAATTCAATTAAATGATAACGAGGTATTTTTATGGTAAAAGATAAATTAATCGTTGCTCTTGATTTCCATACAAAAGAAGATGCACTTGCTTTAGTTGATAAATTAGGCGATAGTGTTGTTTTTTATAAAGTAGGAATGGAATTATTTTATAGAGTAGGTTCATCTATTATTGAAGAATTGAAAAAACGCAATAAAAAAATCTTTTTAGATTTAAAATTGCATGATATTCCAAACACAGTAGCACAAGGATTATGTTCACTTTTATATCAAGGTGTAGACATTATGAATGTTCATGCTTCAGGTGGATACACTATGATGAAAACAGCAGCAGATACAGTGCGTGCTGAAGCTAAAAAAATGGGTATTGAAGCACCAAAAATCATTGCTGTAACAATTTTAACAAGCATCAATGAAGCTGATTGGGAAGGTCTTGGTCAAACTGCTTCTATAAAAGACCAAGTAATTCGCTTAGCAAAACTCACTAAAGAAGCTGGACTTGATGGTGTAGTAGCATCACCACAAGAAGCAAAATTCATTCGTGAAGCTTGTGGCGAAGATTTCCTTATCATAACACCAGGTGTGCGTCCTGCTGGTGCTTCTATTGATGACCAAAGCAGAATTGCAACTCCAGCTAGAGCTTTAGCAGATGGTGCTACTCATCTTGTTGTAGGCAGACCAATAAGAGCAGCTCAAAATCCAGTGGAAGCTGCTGAAAATATATTAAAAGAAATGGAGAATGCTTAATCATGACTGAACAAGAAGTAAAAGAATTATTAATAAAAACTAATGCTATTATGGAAGGTCATTTCCTTTTAACTTCTGGACTTCATAGCCCAATGTATGTAGAAAAATTCAATGTATTACAGCAACCAAAATACACAGAACAGCTTTGCAAAGCACTTGCTGAATATTTTGCTGATAAAAATATTGATACTGTAGTAGGCCCTATGACTGGCGGTATTTTACTTGCTCATGAAGTTGGTAAAGCACTTGGTACAAGAGCTATTTTCACAGAACGTGTTGATGGTAAAATGACTTTCCGTCGTGGTTTTAGCTTAAAACCAGGTGAAAGAGTTGCTATCGTTGAAGATATCGTTACAACTGGTGGTTCTGTAAGAGAAGTTATTGATGTAGTAAAAGCTGAAGGTGCTATTCCAGTAGGTGTAGGTCTTCTTGTAGATAGAAGCGGTGGTAAAGCTACATTTGAAGATGTTCCTGCTCATGCACTTTTACATCTTGATGTTACAACTTATAAACCAGAAGAATGCCCACTTTGTCATGACAATGTACCTATGACAAAACGTGGTCGTACTGGTAAATAATTTTTAATGAAAAAAGAACAATTAGAAAAAGTCCAGGCTGAAGTTTCGGTCTGGACTTATTTGCAATCTTTACCACCTGAGAAAAACAATTTTAAATTAAAAATATTGATGCAAGAAGTGGCTGATACATTTTTAATTTATAGTTATGAAAATGATGATTTAAAACGAAAAACAACGATTTATTATCATGAAGAAACAAAAGAATATAAGCTATTAGTAACTATTGGTCTTACAGAATTTTGTGCGATAGAGTATATTTCTGAAAGTCTTGATAAACTGGAGGTAATTCTAAAAGAGCGATTTGATAATCTATTAGGAGATATTTCTCATTTTAATAGAGATCATATAAGTTCTATTATTGAAGATAAAGCTATTATGGATTGGGAATATATTGATAATTTACCAAAAGAAATAGATGGTTTTAAATTATTTATCAGTCCTAAAGAGCCTGTGAAGATAATAAATGGTTCATATATTATCATTGATTATTGCGATTTTAGTAAAGAAAGTAATTTTATTATTTATTACAATGTTTTTAGAGATGAATTTTTTGGTGAAGCACGTTTACATCGTATACCAGAGGTAACATATGAATATGATTGCTCAGAACTAAAAGATCTAGAAGCACTTTTAGCAAAGAATTTGCAAGTGACTTTGCATAAAATTCGTGAGCGTATATAAGGGATATCGAAGGGTATCTCTTTTTTTTATAACAAAATGTAATAGAAAACCAAAAACAATGTAATTGTTTTTCAATAAATTAAAAAAATTTTTGAAAATTTTTTCGCCTTAGAAGGATTTAAATTTTTTATAAAGAATTAGTAATATATATAATTTCAGAAGGGTGGAATAAATATGGACGCACCAAATCCTGTATTAATCATGGTTATTAATATGACAATAGTATTTGCAGTATTGTATATTCTAGGCTTATTTATTAGGCTAATACATGTCATTGACCCTACTAAAATAAAAAAAGCTGAACCTAAAAAAGAAGAGGTAAAGCCAGTTGAGCAGGTTCAAGTGCCTAAAGATGATATGGCAGATAAAACTTTAGCAGCAATAATAGTTACTTCTTTAATGGCTTATGGATGTAAAGATTTTGAAATAAAATCAATAAGAAAATTATAGTATTATGCAATATAATCATAGAGCTATAAAGAAAGTATATAAAAGAATGGGAGGCATTATAATATGGATGCTTTTTTAGTAGCAATTCAATCTGTTTGGACAGATAGTGGATATGTAGCCTTGAATATGGGAAATATTACTATGATAGTAGTTGGACTTATTTTATTATATTTAGCAATTGGTAAAGGTTATGAACCTTTACTTTTAACACCAATTGCATTTGGCTGTGTATTAGCAAATTTCCCTAATAATGGTTTCCATGAAGGTGTTATGTGGGCTATTGGTCAAGGTATTCAGATGGAAATTTTCCCACCACTTATCTTTTTGGGTGTAGGTGCAATGACTGATTTTGGACCGCTTATTGCTAATCCTAATACATTGATGTTAGGAGCTGCTGCACAATTTGGTGTGTTTGTGGCTTTAGGTGGAGCAATGTTACTTGGTTTTAATGTTCAAGAAGCAGCTTCTATTGGTATTATTGGTGGTGCTGATGGCCCTACAGCTATCTACTTAGCAACAAAATTAGCTCCAGATTTATTAGGTGCAATAGCAGTAGCGGCATATTCATATATGTCTTTAGTACCACTTATTCAACCACCTATTATGCGCTTATTTACAACTAAAGAAGAACGTGCTATAAAAATGGGTCAGTTAAGAGAAGTTACTAGATTTGAACGTATTGTATTCCCTATTATGGCTACAATCATTATAAGCTTATTATTACCACCTATCGCTTCCTTAATTGGTATGTTGATGCTTGGTAATTTATTCCGTGAATCTGGTGTTACAGATAGATTATCTGATACATCTCAAAATGCACTTTGTAATATAGTTACTATTTTCTTAGCATTAGGTACAGGTCTTACAATGTCTGCTGATAAATTCTTGCGCTTACAGACTGTAGAAATTATTTTCTTAGGTTTAGTTGCATTTGCTGGCGGTACAGCAGCTGGTGTATTATTTGGTAAAGTAATGTGTAAATTAAGTGGTGGCAAAATTAATCCACTTATTGGCTCAGCAGGTGTATCCGCTGTGCCAATGGCAGCTCGTGTATCTCAAATTGAAGGTCAAAAAGCAAATCCTAGTAACTATTTATTAATGCATGCTATGGGTCCAAATGTTGCAGGGGTAATTGGTACAGCAGTGGCTGCAGGTACTATGCTTGCTATGTTTGGTGGCTGATAGAGATAAAGGAGTAATTGATAATGAAACAAAAAAGATATCATGTAATTGTAAGCGGTACAGAATTTTTTCTTGATGTAGAGCAAATAGGTGGTACACAAGACGTTCCTATGATTGGTAGACAAGAAAATAATATTAGTTGGAATAGATATGGTAGAGAACATATTAATCCTTCACAGAAAAAATAGCTAATAATAAAATAAAAATATATATGCAATAAAAAAGGTAAGTTACTTAATATAATTAATAAAGCAACTTACCTTTTTTGTTTATATTTTTATATTTAATTAGAAGTGAAAATTTTATTATTTACCTTCAACAAAGTTTAAAGCATTTAATGTTTTTTGAGCAATACCATGCATTTTTTCAGCAGAGATAGAGCAAACTGCAATTCTTACACCGCATTTTAATGGTACAGCGAAGATTAAATCGTCATGTAATTTATCGCAAACAGCAGCAGGATCGCTAGATGGAATGGATAAGAAGAAACCTGCTTTATAAGGTAATGCTTTAAGACCGCAAGCTTTTGCTTCTTCCATGAAGATTGCACCACGTTGTTTAATAGTCTGATAAATAGCATCGCGTTCTGCTTCAAATTGAGCAAGTAAAGTTTTATCTTGATCGATAGCAGCAAGTGTAGCCATAGCGCCACGGTTGATATTAGACCATGTAGCACGGCTTGTATATTTGCAGACATTTAAAAATTCAGTAGTAAGTTCTTTGCTAGAAGAAAGACCAACCATAGCACCAGTACGTTGACCATAAAGTGTATAACCTTTAGACATACTGAAAGCGAAAATAGTGAAGATATTTTCAGGAAGATTGGAGAATTTTCTCATGAATTTGCGACATTCATTTTTTTCACCAGCATAGTCGATATAAGCGATATCTACAAGTAAAGTGATTTTTTTATTGCCACCTTTAGCATGTTCTTTACAAACATCAAGAACTTTATCCCAATCTTCTTCAGATAAGCTATATCCTGTAGGATTATGTGCAGGAGTATTGATGATGATAAGTAAGGAGTCTTGGTCAGCTAAAAGAGTATTTACTTTATCTGTGAAACTTTCGATATTATAGTTCATATTTTCATCAAAAAGTTCATATGTTTCTAATTTACGGCCAGCTTCTTGACATAAAACGTTATAAGTACCCCAATACCAATCAGAAGTTAAAACGCTATCGCCAATTTCAGAATAATTCCAAATGGTATTATGTATAGCACCAGTACCACCAGCAGTAGCAACAGCTTCAAGGTATCCGTCTGGTTTATTATCAGCAAATGTAAGATTTTTTACAGCTTCAAGATATGCAGGAAGACCAATGATAGGAGCATAAGCAGCAAGTTCATTTGTAGGTAAGGAGCGAAGAACTTTTTCTACTGTAGGAATGCAAATAAGTTTGCCTTCGTCGTCCATAATAGCACCAATTGTACCATTAGTTACTTTGTCTGCTCCATATTTTTGAATAGCTTCATTGCAAGCAGCACTTGCACCAAAAATAACATCTTTCAAAACTTTTCCTGTACTATGAGATGCAACCATACTAAAACTCATATGTAAATTCCTCCTAAATATAAAAGACAAAATTTATTTGATTAATAACACTGTTAAATGGGAACTCTTATGATTATACTACAAATTGTAAATTTTTTTTATATATATCCATCATGTATACATGTATATTTTTTTTATTCATTATGTTTTAAGTTAGTGGATTTATTCTAATTATAAATTGACTAAAGTTCTCAATAAATGTTATAATCAGCTTATTATCTGTTAACATGTAACAATTTTAGAATACAGATATAAAGATTATGTAATAAATATAAAATCAGGAGGCAAATAAATGGCAATTAAAAAATTTCCTATTTCTCAAGAAAGATTAGAAGAAATTATAAAAAAATATCCAACACCTTTCCATATTTATGATGAAAAAGCAATTCGAGCAAATCTCCGCCGTTTTAAAAAGGCTTTTGATTGGGCTCCTGAATTTAGAGAATATTTCGCAGTAAAAGCAACACCAAATCCTCGTATTTTACAGATTATGCAAGAAGAAGGAGCAGGTGCAGACTGTTCTTCTTTACCAGAATTATTACTTGCAGATGCGTCAGGTATACATGGTGAAAAAATAATGCTCACTTCTAATGATACTCCAGCAGATGAGTTTCAAAAAGCTATTGAATTAGGTGCTATTATCAATTTAGATGATATTACACATATTGAATATTTAGAGAAAAATGCTGGTATGCCACAAGTTATGTCTTTTAGATATAATCCTGGTAATTTAATTGAAGGTAATGATATCATTGGTAAACCAGAAGAAGCTAAATATGGTTTGACTAAAGAACAGATGCTTGAAGCTTATAAAATAGCTATGGATAAAGGTGTTAAACGTTTTGGTCTTCATACAATGGTAATTTCTAATGAAACTAGACTTGAAGGTTTATTATTAAATGCTAAAATTGTTTTTGATTTAGCTGCTGAAATCGCAACTAAATTAGGTATCAAATTTGAATTCATTAATTTAGGTGGCGGTATTGGCATTCCTTATCGTCCTGAAGATAATGCTGTAGATTTAGAAGCATTAGGTGAAGGCGTGCATAAATTATACGATGAAATTTTAGTGCCAGCAGGTCTTACTACTACTGCTATTGCTTATGAATCAGGTCGTGCGATAACAGGCCCTTATGGTTATCTCGTATCTACTGTATTGCATCAGAAAAACACTTATAAAAATTATATTGGCTTAGATTCTTGCATGGCAAATTTAATGCGTCCAGCTCTTTATGGTTCTTATCATCATATTGTTGTTGTTGGCAAAGAAAATGAACCTTGTGATCATGTATATGATGTAACTGGTTCTTTATGTGAAAACAATGATAAATTTGCTATTGATCGTAAATTACCTAAGATTGATATTGGTGATCGCATTGTTATGTTTGATACAGGTGCACATGGTCATGCAATGGGCTTCAATTATAATGGTAAATTACGTAGTGCTGAATTATTATTACATGAAGATGGTTCTGTAGAATTAATTCGTCGTGCAGAAACAATTGAAGATTATTTTGCTACATTATATTATGATGGTTCTGTTTTAAAAAAATAATAGATAATAAATAAGTAAGATAAAATGAAAAACCTCGTTAAAAGTTATCAGAAAGCTTTTAACGAGGTTTTATTATATAAATTTATTTGGATTTTGTTTGTGTATCGTCTGTAGATATTGGCTCTATTTTGGGTTGAGTGTGGTTTTCAATACAATCTTTGGTGATAATAACTTTTCTTGGTTCATCAGATTGAGGAATTTCGTACATTATATCAAGCATAACATCTTCTAAGATACCACGAAGACTTCTAGCACCAGTTTTGCGTTCAATAGCTTTTTTAGCTACAGCTAAGAGTGCATCATGTTCAAATTCTAATTTTACTTTATCCATAGCTAATAATTCTTGATATTGGCGCACAGGTGCATTTTTTGGTTCAGTTAAGATTTTTAATAAATCATCTTCAGTGAGTTCTTCAAGTGTGCAGATAACAGGTAAACGACCGATAATTTCTGGAATGATACCGAATTTTATCAAATCTTCTGGGCGAACTTTATGGATTAAATCATTAAATACTGGTTTATCATTTTTAGTTTTAACATTTGCTCCAAAACCAATACCACTGTTATCTGTTTTTAAACGTTTGGCGATGATTTCTTCAATGCCAACGAATGCACCGCCAACAATGAATAATATATTAGTAGTATCTACTTTAATAGTAGGTGCTTCTGGATGTTTACGTTGTCCTTGAGCTGTGAATTCAACAACGCCACCTTCCATCATTTTTAAAAGACCTTGTTGTACACCTTCATGACCAGGGTCTGCTGTGATAGAGTTATTAGCACCAGACTTACGAGCAATTTTGTCAAATTCATCAAGATAGATTATACCATGTTCAGCTTTTTCAATATTTTTGTCAGCAGCATAGTAAAGATTTCTTACAGCAACTTCAACGTCAGAACCAACAAAACCTGCTTCTGTGAGACTAGAAGCATCAGTTACAGCAAATGGAATATCTAAGAGTTTAGATAAATGTTGAAGCATAGCTGTTTTACCACAACCAGAAGGACCAAGCATAATTACATTAGATTTTTCGATATTCATATCGCGTTTATCATGAGTATAACCATATTTCATGCGTTTATAGTGGTTATATACAGCAACAGATAATATTTTTTTAGCGCGGTCTTGGTTGATGATATATTGATCTAAGAATTCTTTGATGACATGAGGTTTATTTTTAGCTAAGATATCATCAAGACTATTTACGAATTTGCGATTTTGAGATTTTTCATCACGTTTATCATGTTCAACAATATATCCATAAATATCTTTGATGCAATTTTTACAGATAGCAAAACCTGTTTGAGGGTCATAAATAGGCATATCATATTGGGAACGTATAGTTATATTGCGTTTACAAAAACTACATACATGTTGCAAATCATTATTATTTTTCTTCATAAAAAACTTATCCCTTCTCTATTATCAAATAAAAACATTATATCAGATTTTATAATTAACTTATTTTATTATAAGTATTTACAACGATATTTGCAATTACTATTGATTGTTGATAAAAAATATTGTAAACTAATGTAGTTCGTATAACTAAAGCTTGCAAGTATGTCAAGTCTGTGATATAATCAATCAGTAAATGTCAGAGAGTGAGGTGCGACAGAATGAAACAAGGAATCCATCCTGATTATAAAGAAACTACAGTTATCTGTGGTTGTGGCAATACTTTTAAAACTGGCTCTGTTAAAGGTGAATTACGTGTAGACGTTTGCTCCAAATGTCATCCATTCTTCACTGGTCGTCAACGCGACATGGCAGCTGGTGGACGTATTGAAAAATTCAACAAACGTTATGGCAAAAAATAAAAATACGAATGCTAAGCAGAGCAGAAATGCTCTGCTTCATTTATATTTAAAAATAAATACTAATTATAGATTTATAATTAAATAAGGTAGGTGGATTTTAAGTGTCAGAAAAATTAATGGTAGGTGGACAAGCTGTAATTGAAGGTGTAATGATGCGTGGACCTAAAAAAGTGGCAACAGCAGTAAGAGAACCTTCTGGCGTAATTACAGTTGATGTAAAACCAATAAATTCTCTAGCAGAAAAATATCCTATATTTAAAAAGCCATTTTTCCGTGGCATATTATCCTTAGGTGAGTCATTAGTTATGGGGCTTAAATCCTTAACTTATTCAGCACAGATGGCAGGAGAGGAAGAAGCAGATAAGCTTACAAATAAAGATATTGCAATTACTATGGCTATATCTTTATGTGCAGCTATTTTATTATTTGTAGTAATTCCTACAGCTTCTGTTAATTTGATTACTACAGATAGTCATGTGGTTATGAATTTATGGGAAGGATTAGTCCGCATGATTGTTTTCTTCTTATATATATATGGCATATCGAGAGCTAAAGATATTCAAAGAGTATTTCAATATCATGGCGCTGAACATAAAACAATTCATGCTTATGAAGCTGGCGTTGAATTGATACCAGAAAATGTACAGAAATTTTCTCGATTACATCCACGTTGTGGAACATCATTTTTATTAATTGTTATGATTGTCAGCATTTTTATGTTTTCTTTCTTAGGTTGGCCAAGCCTTTGGGAACGTATTATTTCTAGGGTTTTATTATTGCCAGTAGTAGCAGGTATATCTTATGAATTAATTCGTTTTGCTGGTCGCTCGAAAAATAAAATAGTACATGCTATTTCTTTGCCAGGTTTATGGTTACAGTATCTAACAACTAGAGAACCTGACGATTCAATGATAGAAGTTGCTGTAAAATCTCTAAAGGCTGCTATTGAAGTAGAAGAAACAGCAAAAGTAGAAACTAAAAATGATGACACTATAGATAAACAAGATTTAAATGATTTGAAAGTAAATGCTAGTATTTGATATAGTATTTTATTATAGAAATAAATAAATGTGTAAATTAAAATTAGCGGAAGGTTTTTATTAGCCTACCGCTAATCTTTTAGTTGAATAAAATTAATGAGGTGGAAAGGCATTGTTAGATAAGTTACAAGCAGTTGAAGATAAGTATTTAGAATTGGAATCTTTGATTAGTGACCCAGATATTATTGCAGATATGCCAAAATGGCAAAAATATAATCAAGAACATGCTGCACTTACTGAACTTGTGGATAAATTCCGTGAATACAAAAAAATATGCAAAACAATAGATGAAGATAAAGCTATGTTTGATGAAGATATAGATGATGATATGAGACATATGCTTGAAGATGAAGTAAAAGAATTATCTGCACGTAAAGAAGTATTAGAAGGCGAGTTTCCTATTTTATTATTGCCAAAAGACCCAAATGATAGTAAAAATGTTATCATGGAAATTCGTGGTGGTGTAGGTGGCGAAGAGGCTGCTCTTTTTGCTGGTGATTTATTCAGAATGTATTCTCGTTATGCAGAAATGCAGGGCTGGAAAGTTGAAATGCTTGATGCAAATCCTACAGAACTTGGCGGATTTAAAGAAGTATCTTTCTGTATCAATGGTTATGGTGCTTACAGTAAATTAAAATATGAAAGTGGTACTCATCGTGTACAGCGTGTACCGCAAACTGAATCTTCTGGACGAGTGCATACTTCAGCTGTTACAGTAGCAGTTTTACCAGAAGTTGAAGATGTAGAAGTAGATATTAAAGCAAATGAATTGCGTATTGATACTTACTGTGCTAGTGGTGCTGGCGGTCAGTATGTAAACAGAACAGAAACGGCTGTACGTATTACTCATATTCCAACTGGTATCGTAGTACAATGTCAAGATGAAAAATCTCAGCTTAAAAATAAAGAAAAAGCAATGAGAGTACTTCGTGCAAAAGTACAAGAACAAGCTCAACAAGCACAAAATAATGAAATCGCAGCAGATAGAAAATCTCAAGTAGGTTCAGGCGATAGAAGTGAACGTATCCGTACATACAACTTCCCTCAAGGTCGTGTAACAGACCACCGTATTGGGCTTACACTTCATAAATTAGATTTTGTTTTAAATGGTGAAATTGATGAAATCATCAATGCACTTATAACTGCTGACCAAACTGAAAGATTAAAACAGGTAAAATAATATGGAAAAATCAAGAGATGTATGGACTATAAGTTCTTTGTTGCATTGGACAATTAATTATTTTAAATCAAAGGGTATAGAGTCTGCTCGTCTTGATGCTGAAGTGCTTCTGTCTCATGTTTTGGGACAGAAGCGAATTTATTTGTATGTGCATTTTGATGAGCCTATGGAAGCAAAAGAATTGGCAAAATTTCGTGAATATGTAGCTAAAAGAGCTATCCATATACCTGTAGCTTATATTTTAGGTCAAAGAGAATTTATGGGACTTGATTTTAAAGTTACAAAAGACACTTTAATACCTAGACCTGATACTGAAATTTTAGTGGAAAATACTATAGCTAAAATAAATGAAAATTTTGGTGATAAACAAAGTTATGATATTGTAGATATTGGTACAGGTAGTGGAGCAATTATTTTATCTTTGCTCAAAATTTTGCCTAAAGCAAAAGGCTTTACAGTGGATATTTCTGCAAATGCTGTAGCTGTAGCTAAAGAAAATGCTCAGAATTTGCAAGTAGATGATAGATGTGAATTTTTTGTAGGCGATTTATTTGAGCCAGTAAAAGATAAAGTTTTTGACGTGATTGTATCTAATCCGCCATATATTCCGCAAAAGGATATAGCAACTTTAGAAATTGATGTTAAAGATTATGAACCATTATCGGCACTTACAGATAATAAAGATGGGTTGAGCTTTTATCAAAGATTATTTGCTCAAGGCATGAAATATTTGAAAGATGGCGGTTTTATGGCTGTGGAAATAGGCATTTATCAAGCTGAACCTGTGAAACAGATGGCAATAGATAATGGTTGGCAAAATATAGAAATCATCAAGGATTATGCAGGTATTGACAGGGTGGTATTGGCATGGAAACAGAATTAATAAAAATAAATTCAATAGATGATGAAGCTTTAAAAAAAGCTGGGCAATGTATAAAAGATGGTGGTTTAGTAGCCTTTCCAACAGAAACAGTATATGGATTAGGCGGAGATGGTTTAAATGAAGTAGCAGCAAAAAATATATATTTGGCTAAAGGAAGACCATCAGATAATCCTTTAATTTTGCATATCAATGACCAAAAAATGTTAAGTCGCATTGTGAGCGAAGTAACACCAATGGCAAAAAAGATAATGACTGCTTTTTGTCCAGGCCCTATCACGATTATTTTACCGAAAAGCGATATCGTACCAAAAGCAGTAACTGGTGGTCTTGATACTATAGCAGTACGTATGCCAGATAATGATATAGCCAGAGCTTTGATTAAATATGCTGATACACCAATAGCAGCACCAAGTGCCAATATTTCAGGTAGACCAAGTCCAACAACAGCACAAGCTGTTTATAAGGATTTGCAAAGTAGAATAGATATGGTTTTAGATGGGGGAGCTTGCCAATTTGGTGTAGAGTCTACAATTGTAGATTGTACAGAAGATGTTCCTATCATTTTACGACCAGGGGCTATTACTAAAGAAATGTTAGAAGAAATTTTCCCTGTAGTGAAAATTGATAAAGCTATTGTTGGAGCTAATGTAGTACCAAAAGCTCCGGGCATGAAATATAAACATTATGCACCTAAAGTAGATATGATTTTAATTGAAGGTGATAACGAAAAGATGTCATCATCAATAAAAAAGATTTTGCATAAGTATGAAAATGAAGGGAAAAAAGTTGGCTTACTTGTAAGCGATGAAGTGGCTAATGAATTAAATCATCAAAATACTTTTTCCTATGGTAGCCAAGAAAATTTAGCGCAAATAGCTAGTGAAATATATGAAGGTTTGCGCTATTTTGATGATAAAGATGTAGATATAATTTTAGCACAAGGTACAACAGATAAAGGCATAGGACTTGCTATTATGAATAGACTTCATAAGGCTAGTGGCTTTAATAGTATTTTTATTTAATCCTTTGATTAACTTTTGTATTATGATAAAATAATCATAGTATGAAATAATTGAGCTTTAGCTATTAAAGCTATAAGGAGGGAAAGACTGGATACAGTCGATTAAGATGAAATTAATTATTGGTAGTGACCACGGTGCTGTGGATTTAAAAGAAGAAGTAAAAAGAGTATTAAAAGAAGAATTTGCTGAAGTAGAAGTAGAAGATGTAGGAACTTTTGGCACAGAATCTGTAGATTATCCAGATGTCGCTGAAAAAGTTTGTACACCAGTAGCTAATGGCGAAGCTGATAGAGGTATTGTACTTTGCGGTACAGGTATTGGTATTTCTATTGCTGCAAACAAAATCAAAGGTATTAGAGCTGCTCTTTGCCATGAAACATATACAGCAAAAATGTCTCGTGAACATAATAATGCTAATGTTTTAGCAATGGGTGGACGTACAACTGGTTTTGAAATTGCAGATGAAATCGTGCGTACATGGATGAAAACTGAATTTGCTGGCGGTCGTCATGAACGTCGTGTAAATAAAATCATGGCTTTAGAAGCAAAATAATAAAATCAATCTCTAAAATTAATTATTATAAATAATTAATAACCCTTTAGGTGGAGGAATAATTATATGGATTTATTGAAAAATTTAGATGTTGTTGATACAGAAATACAAGAAGCCATCAACAAAGAACTTTCTCGTCAACGTGATAAATTGGAAATGATTGCTTCAGAAAATATTGTAAGTAAAGCTGTTATGCAAGCACAAGGTAGTGTACTTACAAATAAATATGCAGAAGGTTATCCAG
>ULOW01007602.1_pt1 | contig 66070 bp, 63 predicted proteins | sample 1952961 | NCBI WGS metagenome assembly ULOW01 (sample SAMEA4835614, study PRJEB28245) | human gut metagenome | biome: gut microbiome; material: fecal sample | place: Denmark | collected 2008
ATTTCATCCACGGCCACTCTATATCGCCGACCGTGTCGCCCGTAAAGCCGACACTTTGAGCAAGTGCCGTTCCGTGGTTGGTGGTAATTATAATCGCCATAGTAAAGCAGATAATACCAATCATTAACAAATCCTGCTTATTAATTCTTTTTAATGCCTTTTTCATCATAATTCCTCCTTAATATGCTTAAAAATATATCTGTCTTCTTTGCTGTCATACGTTTTGAGTTCGATTATATCGTTTACTTTTCTGCTTTTTTTACCGCCTCCTAAATCTATATGCACAATGGAAACAACAACATCAATAGCTTCACCAATAAGTTCCTTTAAGTCTCCGGTGGCGTTTTTATCTTCCTGGGCAAGTGATTTTATCCTGGTAAGTCCACTTTCTGCATCATTGGCATGAACGGTACAGGCGCCGCCCGGATGACCGGTGTTCCATGCTTTTAGCATGGTGTAGGCTGCACCATCTCGAACTTCGCCGACAATAATTCTGTCAGGGCTGCGACGCATGCAGTCAGCAAGTAGCCTTGTCATGTTGTAAATAATTTTGTCTTTGCCTGTTTCCTGTTTTGTATACATCGGAGAGTAATCGTCGGCCGGACATTGGAGTTCCGGCAAGTCTTCAAGTGATATTATCCGGTGATACGGTGAAATTTTGGCTATGGCATCTAAGAGGGCATTTAAAAACGTCGTTTTACCTGTTCCCGTACCGCCGACAACCAGAATATTTTTCCTTTGTTTTATAGCCTCCTCAAGATATGCTTTATATTTTGGGGTTAATGTGCCGTTTTTTACATATTCGTCTAATGTAAAAATTTTTATAGCTTTTTTGCGGATATTAAATTGCGGATTTCTGACAATCGGCGAAATCTCTCCTTGAAAGCGTGCGCCATAACCGGCGATTTCAGTAGAAATTGACGGGATTTCCTCATTGACGACTTTTCCAACCTGCCCTGCGATAAGTTCGATTATGGCCAAAACTTTTTCCGGTTTTAAAACAAAATCCGTCTTTACCTTACCTTCATTATGCGACATATAGCGGACATGGCCGTCATCATTAATATAAATCTCCGTAACGTCATTTCTGTGCATTAAATCCACAATCTGCGCGCCGAGCATTATGTCTAAGGTCTCATTTTCCATACTAAGCACCTTCTACTTTTTCAGCAGCGATTTCCTTCATAATGTCTTTTTCGACTTCGATTTCCTCCGGCGGCAGCTCTATTTGTTCTGTTTCCTTCACAAACTTGCTGTAAAGGTCAATATAATGATTTATCTCTTTTATGTTGCCGCCTTCGATTATCTTTTTTGCCGTTATAAGGGCACCAATGATAATTGCCGGATTATTAACCGGCAAATCAAGCCTTTTTACGGTTTGAAGAATATAGTTATAACGCTCACTTTCTATCTGCCTTTTCAGCTGCCGCTTTTCTTCCTGTATTCGCTTTAATACTTCATTCTGCTTCTTCTGCAGAGAGTTATATTTTCTTTCTAATCTGGATACTTTCTGTATACTGGCCAAAATATCACATCCTTAAATAGCTTCATTGTAGTTAAAAGTAAATTCTGTATTGGTGTTTTTATTTTCTGCATTAATTATGAGTTTATCCCGCTTCGGATAAGGATTATCCCTTATTACATCACTTGCCACCGGCGCATCTAAAAGCTTATTTAGAAAATAGTTACTTTCATAGTATTTAACTTTTTCTGTAAGTATCGGCGGGTTGCCGCTAGCCACGATTATTTCCTTATCGCCGAGACGCTTTATTTCGTCGGCCATCATTAAGGCTCTACCCGTTGCCGATTTTGAATACGTCTTTTTCGTTAAAAACCCGCTGTCCGAGGTCGATTGCACCATGATTGTTTTATTTCCTAAGAGTGATTCGGCGTATTTACCGGTATCGTTATCATTAGGTGCGTAAAAAATCTGTAAATGGCAGTTCATTAAAATCTGATTGTCTTTGCCGTATATACCGTTAATTTGCGGCAGTCCCTGATTTATAAGGAAAACCTTCATTCCATAACCTGCAATATAGGAAAGCGTGGCTGCAAAAGATTGCAGATTGCCTAGGGAAGAAAATTCGTCCATTAAGAACAAACATTTATACTTATATACATTTTTTGCTCGTCCCTTTGTATAAACGCCGATACGTTTTGCATGATGACGAACCATCATTTCAAAGAAAAGGCGAAATATTGGTGCTAGACGCAAGATATCTGACGGCGGAGTAACAAGATACAGCGATACCGGCTTTTTATAATTCATGATGTCATCAATACAAAAATCAGAAACGGCTGTATTTTGAGCAAGTACCGGGTCTAAATATTCTTTTAAAGCCGTATTTGCCGTCGAAATAATACTTGCACATTCCTGTTCTGCCTTAGATAAAATTTCTAAAAAGCCCTGATAGATAATGGGGTGGGTATTCGGCATGTAATTTAAAGATGAAGCATCCGGATAAAGATTTTTTAAATCTTCCGGCGAAAAATGCCGCTTTACATATTTAAGCTCTTTTGTATCCCATTCTACTATATCAATGCCGTTATCCGGCACATGTTGAAAGTTTTGCATACTTTTGAGCGTTTCTAAAAAACCTTTCACGTCAACTTTCTGCTGCGCTATGGCGCCACCTGCCGGTTCATCAAAGACGTTTCCTTCCTCATCAACGTAAATCATTACAGGTTTTCCGTTTTTGTCAAAAACCGGCACCATATTAGCTTTTAAGAAGGCTGCAACTGTATATAAATTAGGCTCATTCGGGTAATTTTCCGGGTCGGAAAAGTGAGCGTATTTCATATGCAACATAACAAGTGATATAACGTTTGCGGCATTTTGTCCCCAGTGGTCCATTTTGCCTTTTCCTTCATAATCGGCAATTATCATACCGAGATTTTGGCTCATGGAAACTTCACTTGCCGTGCCGATTTTTATTTCATCAAGCGGGTTCCAGCGTGCCGATGAGCCGTCTTCTGCCGTCGGTTCAAATTTTATGACGGTCTGTCCCATACGTTTTCTGTATCCTGCCGTTATGCCCCAGTTTTCACTTTTTATGTCATTTACAATAACAGAGCTTGTCCAACTGCCTAAAAGTGTCGGAATTATAAGTCCTACGCCTTTACCGCTGCGGGTTGGTGCAATAACGGCTAAATGCTTGTTGGAATTATCTCTAAGATAAAAATGCTTGCAGCCGGCGTACAGTTTTGAAAGCTTTTTATACAGGAAAATATACGGATAAACCGTAAACCTGTTTTCTTTTTTAGCATCATATTTAACAGGAGCGTCAATTTTTTCTTTAAGGATTTTTTCCAAATGCTTCAGTTTTTTTATTTCTTTTTCATCATCAGTTTCATCTATTTTTTCATATAGCCTTTCCAGTTTATACGAATATCTTTCCTTCTGGCGCGTCATCTTGTCATCATAAGCCATTTCAGCAAAGGCTTCTTTTTCTTTTTTTACTGTTTCAAATGCTCTCAAAAAAGAAGTGAACATGCGAAGCAGTTTTCCGTCATATTGCCCGATTACAACGCCGTTTGCGGATATTAAATCCATTTTCAAAAGGTCGCTGTAGCTGCCAAATTTTGCACTGCCGTGAGAGGTAAGTTCCGGTTTTTTCCTAAGTAAAAACAACAACACAAAGGATATAACAAAACTCACAAAAATATATGGATATGTTTTGGCAAAAAGCTGCGGAATGTACTCATGAAAGTTTATAAACCAGATAAAGTAGTTATGCGGCAGATAATACGGTATTCCCTTAGATACCATAAACGGCTCACCAAGCAAAAAGCTGTATTCTACAAGTTCAGCGAGTTTCTGCGTTGCCATCCAAAAACCGGCAAAAAGCGGAATAAAGGCAATAAACAATTTAAAAATCATTGTACTCACCTAAATTCAAATCCTGATTTATAAATACGCTGAACTGAAAGCCTGGCTGAATGGTGATTGTCGGCTGTTTTTGAAGTTCACGGTCGACGAATTTTTCACCGGTACGGAGTATTTCAGCAACGGCTCCGGCTACTGCTTCCTGTCCCGGACTTCTTTCATCGTCCCCTGAAGTGTCCCCGGTTGCCGACTGTGCAGCGGCACCTAAAAGGGCTGCCATAAATGCACTGCCGTAAGCTGCGCCTTTATGTTCCGTGTATTCATCTTCAAGCCCCGGATAACCTACACCGTCAATCGCCTTTTGTTCCGGCAGGGCGATTGAATTTCCATCGGGAAGTATTATCCTTGTAAAAATAACGCCAATTCTTTTATTACCACGGCTACCGGCAGCGCCAGACGTACCAATAAGACGGCTTCCCTGCGGAATTAAAAGATGCGTTCCTGTCAGACTGTCATATACATCTTGCCTTATTTGAGCTACTACGTCGCCGCTCGGAACATCACTTGTTATGCCGGTAAGCAGTGTTGCCGGTATAATTGTCCCTGCATTTAACGTATAACTGCCGCTACTTGCTACATAGCTTGACGAAGTATCTGATGCACTGATATTGTCGTCAATCGCCTGTTTTACGGATTTTCCGCTGGCAATATCTGAAGCAATACTAAAAGCAAGCGAACTGCTAATCATAGCCTGTCTTCTTTCTTCCGCTTCAGCGCGTTCTTTTTCTGCTTGTCTGTCTATAGCACTACTTCCCGAACTAGACGACGGTCTGTCTACATAAACAACTCTTTCACCGCCTCCGGAGCCTCCGGAAGATGATTGAGTTTGTTGTTGTTGTCTTTGCGCTGTGTTATTTGTCTTAACATTTCTTGTATCGGACTTGCCACGTATTTCATCTTTGCGCTGTTTCATTTCATCTTGTTCATTTTGTTTTTGATATTTGGATATGTCTGAATATTTATCCGGCAATGCTTGCGCCGGACTTGCTACCATACTTGCTGAAGAAAGAGGTCGTTCCTGCTGAACTTTTTTATCTGTCATGGCATTGCTGACAACGGCTGCGATTGCAACAACAAGCACCACGCCGCCGGCCAGCATGATTTTTTTCTTTTGCAGCGTTTTTGCTTCTTCTTCGGGCGAAGTATCCTCAAAGTTTATCTCGCCTGCATCATCTTCCGGAAGTTCCTCATTTATGAGTTCTTCATCGGATTTTTTCTTGTGAAAAATCTTATCTATTTTATCTTTAAAACTCATTTTTCATCACCTTCTTTCGGGTATATATCTACATACAGCTTAGATGTGTATTGCAGTCTGGCGTGGTTAAATACCCTGTCGGCAATGTAATATTTGCCTTTTATGCGATAGTTTACAAGCGTCAGTTTTTCATCATCCATATCATCCACGTTATAAAGTACCGGCAGGTCGTATCTGTTTTTCGGCATTTCAATATAAGTACGCACTCCGTCATCAAAGATTTTCTTTGGACAGATTTCTTTAGCAAGTTTTTTATTATTTGCCTTTGTTTCATACTTATAGTTCATGTCTTTTAAAATAACTTCTCCGTTTTTATTTTCCGTGAAGATATTCATAAATTCCTGTTCTTCTTTTGTCGGTTTATTGCGTTTTTGTATTTCAGCTTTTCTCTTAGCTGCCGCCTCTTCCGGAAAATTAAACTTTACAATAGGATTGTAATAATTTTCGGAAGTTACGATAAACCTGTACGAACGTTTGTCTGTATTGATTACAATATTTGTTCTTGCACTGTCTACAAGCGGCTTAATGTAAATATGCGTAGTGTTTCCGACTTTGGCTTTATCTATCATCCACTGTGTCGTATCACCACCAATGGCGCCGATAAAATTTTCTCCTTCATGCAAAATAATATCTGTTACATATCCTGTTTTCACGTTTATGCAATACAGGCTGTTATCGTAATAATCGTATTGAAGTTCAGCAGCTACCTGTTTTCCATCACTGACCTGATAAACATACTGCTGAGCAAAAGCCGGCGATATGCAAAGATTTAGAGCAAGTGTCGTAAATAATATGCTATGTTTTATGTTCAAATTTTATCCCTGCCCTTCTTCTCGGCTTATGTTCATATCTTTAATCTTTATGCCTAAAGGATTGATTAAAAACTCCGCTTCTTTTTGGCCGCTGCTGTCAACGCCGACATTGAAAAGTCCTACATAATAGCTTTTCTTACCGGTAGCCCCGCCAGCAAGCGAATATTCCTCTTCACTCCAGCGAACCTGATAAGTGCTCTTAGAACCCGGTTGAAGTTGCACAGAACGAATTTCCGGTTGCACGGTTGAGCGTCCCAATTTTTTTACCGGGTCGTCTTTAAGTAACAAAGCATTGAATTTCTGCGATGCTTCAGACGTCATGAAGTGTTTTGATTTTTCAAGACTGTTTTTGTACTGAATAGGGTCCAATGGAATTGTTCTGGTGTCTAAGATAAATTCTGCTAAAAAGTGCCGTATTTCCGCTTCTTGCGGCGTATAATTGGTTACTTTCAACTCACCGCCCGTTTGAATTTCTCCGGTAGCTTCATTCACTCGTACAACGTATGTCTTATAATTTGCTGTTGTTGCAATGAAAATAACCGACAATACACAGATGATTATGAGTACCAGATAAATAAGATTTCTTTTTTTGGCAATGTCTTTATCCAGTGCCAGGTTATACAAATCGTTTTGAAAAGTGCTGTAAGGCTTAAATTTCCTGCCTTTCTTATCAAAGGTATCTGTTGGTTCTCCTTTCGGAAAAAACTTTTGTTCTCCGTTCAAAATATGCACCTCCTTCGTGCTTCTGCTTTTAATGTATCATAAATTCAATATAAAGTAAACTATTTTTAGATAATTTATAATTTTTACAATAGATGTGAGAATATTATTTTTAACATTTAATAAATCTTTTATTTACAAAGGTTGTTACAACTTTTGTAAATAATAACAGTTAATCAAAAATATATTTTAAAGTTATATATAAAACAAAATTATATCTTTTTTATGATATTTTATCTTTACCTATTTTCGAAAATCACCTATAATAAGAGTAGATATTGAAATCACCTATAATAAGAGTAGATATTGAGGAGCGGAAAAGCACCAAAACAAGATAATGCGCATTTACACAAAACTCAATTCTTGAGTTTTGTCATGCGCCAGCTTCCAGCTGGACCGGAGCCGCTGACGCGGACAGCTTCGCTGTAAAAAATCTTGCAGATTTTTGATATTTGAAGAAAGGAGATATAGTCATGGCACACTTTTATTTTGAAAACACGCCGCATGGCAAAAGAAAAGACGGCTCAAAACTTGATACAGGCAAGCATTATGACTATATCTCCCGCGAAGCAGACTACGCCAACATGAAAAATCGGCAGGAAGACTTAAAACTTACCTCTTTTGGCAATTTGCCGGAATGGGCTGAAAATCCGCGCGATTTCTGGCAAAAAGCGGAAGAACACAGAAACAAACCTAACGGCAGAGCTTATAGAGAGTTTAAATTTGCCCTTCAGGAAGAGCTGACCCTTGAAGAAAATATCCAGTGCATTGAAAAATTTCTCAAAGAAACAGGCATCAAGGATAACCATGCCTATTCTTATGCCATCCACGATAAACCGGCCGCTTTTGCCAAAGAACACAGGAATATTCATTGTCATCTTATGTTTAACGAGAAAATTATCGAAAAAAATAGGCCGCTTGCAGCCGATATGTATTTCAAAAACTATGCTCAAAATAAATTCGGTGAACCGGTAAAAGGTTATCGTTCATCAAGAGAGTTTTCAACGACGGCATCTACGGTTAAACTTAGAAAGCTTTATGCCGATATAGTAAACGACAAATTCCGTGAAAAAGGACTTAATATCTCCATAAGCGAAAAAAGCCTTAAAGCACAAAGACAGGAGCTTTTAGAGCAGGGAAAGGTGGAGGAAGCCGAACTTTTGAACCGCACGCCGGCACCGCACTTAGGCGATGCTTATAAAAATCCTGTCGTTATGGAGCGTATTATGACGGAAATAGATGAAACGGATGCAAAAGCCGATGAAGCGGCTGATGGTTTTATGGAGCAGGAAACAGAAGAGGATTTATCCATTCAGGAGCAGAAAATAAAACTGTTTGCAACCGACGTTGTAATCCGTCAGGTAGCACGCCAGCTTCAACAGGAACGGGCACGTCTAAAAAAAGAACAGCAGGCGGAAAAAGCACGTGCTGAAGCCCAAGAATTAGAGCAGGAAGCCATGATTATAACAACAGGCGACGTCTGCGAATATTTAGATACGAAAACAGCAGAATTTGAGAAAAAAGCAGCTGAAAATTTAGCTGCTTTTAAGGCTGCGCAAAAAAATATCCTGGATGATAAGCGTCTTGAGTTTCTTGCTAAAGATAAAATGTTTGATGGTAACTATAGTAAAGATATAAGACAATACAGCACAATCAACAAGGAATTGAAACATTTGCAAGAAGTATTACCTACTTTGTACGGCAAAAAAGATAAAGTACATGAGCTGACTGCACTTAGCCGGAAAAACAGTGAACTGACCAAAAAAAGAAATGAAATCGGAAAGCGCATCGGCAACTATAAAACGACACTTGCCAATAATCCGGAAAAATTCAATACAATATTTTCTGAGCTGAAAAAGCAAAGCGAAGAAGCTATTACTAAAAATAAGGCGTTGTATTCCCGCTATAAGTACGATATGCTTCAGGCACAAAAATATAAATCTGCCCGTGAAAAACTGTCTAAAGAAAGAAGAGACACCATACTTTTCAGCGAAAAGATTGCTTCTCAATTAGGGCATAAGAATAAGTTAAACGGTACAACTTCTCTAAAAGATTTACCGTCCGCCGTAAACAACAACAACGTGTATTTCTTCACGGAGCAGAAAAGCAATATCATAAAAGCCGTTAAAATCGGCGATGACATTGTGAAAGGAAAGGTACCGGTATATTATCTGAAAGTGGAAAATGCCGATAAACCGGTAATAAAATCTGTTTCTAAAAGCGATGAGGTTGCTTATCTCTATGCACGAAAGGAACAGACTGTAAGAAGAAAAAATCTACATCCGATTATGCAAGAAGCTTATAAAAAACGTAGCCGGTCTGTTGCAGACAAAATCTCTAAAATTGCTGATAATCTTGTTAATGACAACATGCAGCAAGCTAGGGCAAAATGGCAGGAAAACGAACAGACCACCGATAAAACAAAACTTGCTGAAAAGAAGATGTATAATGAGTGGAGCTTATAAAAACACTTTACTTTTCTTTACAAGTGTTGTATTATGACTATAAAGAAACAAATATTTCCGTTTTCCTGATAGACGGGGTATAAATGGTCAGGACACGACATATTTCCGTTTTCCTGATAGACGGGGTATTAAATGGTCAGGATACAAATATAGCTCTATCTTTTTAGATAGAGCTTTTAATTTATTTAGAGGTATGTTATGGAAGATTGTACATTTTATTTTCTTAAAAATGAATACTTCAAAGATTTTCCAAATAAGGGCTTATTAGAGAATAAAGAACCAACAAAAGAAGCTCATCACGGAAGACCTTATTATTATGTATTTAAAGATAAAAACAGTGATATTTATTGGATGATACCTATTTCATCAAAGGTTAATAAATATCAAAAAATCTATGATGAAAAAATTTCTAAATATGGTAAATGCGACAATATTGTTTTTGGTGATGTATCTTATAAAAAGAGAGTATTTTTAATCCAGAATATGTGTCCAGCTACTTCAAAATATATAAAAGACCAATATATGATATCTAATAAACCTGTAACAATTAGCAAACATCTGCAAAAAGAATTGTACATAAAAGCCAATCGTATATTAAATTTAGTGGAAACTAGAGGTATGAATTTAATTTTTCCGGATGTAAAGAAAATCAAACAGGAGCTTATACGGCAACTGGAACAGGAAAAAGAAATTGCTATGCAGAACATACAAAAATCCAAACCACGTAAACAGAAGATTGTTATGAAATTCCCTAACAGAGATAATAATAACCGGGGAATGGGCAGATGAAAAGGGCAGTGATAATCACTGCCCTTTTTCTTTATCTTGTAAGTGTTCTTTCCTTTGATTTGGATTTTTGAGTATCAAATTTCATTGTGATTTTCTGTTTGATAACTCTCTTTTGAACCGGCTTGTTTTCAAGTACCGTTTCTTTTTGCACAGATTTCTCTTTAGTGAGGTTTTTCTTTATCATACGTGTTTCTATATAACCCATTGCTTTTTCGGCGTCAGCGGCCGCCCTATAAATCTCGTTCGGGTCGTTTTTTATCACCTGTGCCCAGTTTTGCAGATACGCTGCATGATTTTCATAATGCTTTTCATCAAATTTGACGTTATATCTTTGCTGCAGAAACATTGAGGTAAATTCGGCCCGAAGTTCTTCTCTAGCATAATTCTCTTTACCGAAACCGTCGTTATTTTTCAGTGTTTCTCGGTCAAGTCTTTTTGGCGCTCCGGTTGAATGAGCTATCTCATGACCGGCAGTTGCATAAAAGGCATCCATAGTTTTAAACTTTTCAGGCGGCATAACATGAATTTCATCTTTTGCCGGAGAGTAAAAATTTCTGTTTGCCTGGTCGTAGAAAATTTTTGCTTCACTGTTTTTGAGCATATTTTCCATGTATTTATTTTGGTCTTCATGCTTTATGGTCGGCTGCACCTCTTTTTCAATGCCTTCTATCTGGTCGCCGTTGAAAACTACGTAGGATTTAACTATCGGATGTTCCAATAGAACCTGTTTTTTCCGTTTTTCTCCGGTATCCGGATCGATTTCATAAACAGGCTCTTTCTTGCCTGTTTTAGGATTAACGGCCATAACGTCTTTTGTATATTGCCAGTATTCAATATGGGTGCCTTTAGCCCCCTTTTTTATTCTGCCTCCGGCTTCCTGGGCCTGTTTAAATGTTGCCCACCTACTGTCGGTAAAGCCGTTTTTCATACTGGATACAGTCAGCTGCATGGCATTTATACCCTTATAAAATTTATCCTCACCTTTCATTGCTTTTAACAGATTTCTCGGCTGTTTACCGCAGTGCCCGCTATCCCAGAAGAAGGGTTTTCCGTTTTCAATGTCTTTTACCACCTGGTCAACTAACTCTTTTCGTTGGTCTTGTATTTTTTTTGGAAGTGCCATTATTTTCACCTCTTAGCGTTTTCTTCTTCCGTCTCGTTTTCCAGCTCTTCAATTTCTTCAGCCGTTAAAACGTCCTCATCTACATCCATACCGCCGTATTTTTGGTAATCCGGATTTTGTTCAATTCTCTTTTTCAATTTTTTAGCTATCATTATGCTCAATCCTTTCTATGAATGACTTATAATCTTCAAATTCCTGACGGACTAAATCCATATAAATATTATGATTGGGATTTATTTTTCCACCTAAAACGGTTTTCATGTCTTTAATATTATAATACTTTTCATCGAAAGGATTTTGAAAATACAGCTCTACACTATCCAGTTTCGGTATATAAACCGCATAGTAGTCATAATCTGCATAATTCTTAGTCAATACAATACCACGTACTTTTTCACAGTCATCAAATTCAGTCTTCGTAAATACTGTTTCCATAATGTTCCCCTTCATTTTGAGAATATTTCTTATTAAGTTCTAACACATGAATAGGTTCAATATTTCCAAATTGTTCTTGTGCGCATAGCACAGCAGAAGTGTAACTGCTGAAAATACCGTATATATGGGCATCTTTCATCACTACAAAAATATTTTTCATAAAAAAATCCTTTTTTTCTTTTCTATCTTCAAAAACAATTAAATTTATGCTAAAATATAAATATAATTGCCACCGAGAAGAGTTATGGATTTTATTCATGGCTCTTCTCTTTTTTTATGCTGTTTTTGACAATCCGTATACCACAGACAGGAAACATTATCACATTCTTTAGTTGCATAACAGGCATCATTTCCTTCAGCGTGCTGGAATAAATGCACCAAATCCGCTTTTTTTGCTTTTTTAATTTTTGGCAGTAAAATGCCTTTTTCCTGGGCAAGTTTTCTAATTTCTTTAATCGTCATTTTAGTTCTCTCCTTTTACTAGGTCTGCAAATCTTAAAAATTGCTTATGAAAAAACAACGGTACGGTATCCACTGCTCCATTTCTGTGTTTGGCTACAATAACGTCAGTTATATTTTGTCTTTCCGTCTGCGGATTATAATAATCCTCACGATAAAGGAACATAACGATATCTGCATCCTGTTCTAAAGATCCACTTTCTCTAAGGTCGGATAATTGCGGTTGTTTGTTTTGTCTGTTTTCAACGTTACGAGAAAGCTGGGAAAGGGCAATAATCGTGATGTCAAGTTCCTTGGCCAAAAGTTTTAAGAACCTGGATATCTCGGAAATTTCCTGGCAGCGACTGTCTTTTTTTGTACCTTCCAAAAGCTGAAGATAATCGATTATTACAAGCTGTATGTCTTTTTCTTTCTTGAGTTGCCGTACTTTAGAGCGCAACTCTAAAATATTAAAATTAACTTCATCATCGATAGTCAGCGGTGATGCGGCTATTTTTGCAGCGCATTCGGTAATTCGGGACAGTTCTTTTTCATTTAGATTTCCGGTACGCAATTTATTGGCGTCAACTATGGCACAGCTTGCATAAATTCTGTGCATAAGCTGGACCGCCGACATTTCAAGTGAGAAAAAGGCAACCGGAATATTTTTCTTTAACGCCAGATATGAAGCAATATTTAGTGCAAATGCCGTCTTTCCCATAGATGGACGGGCGGCCAGAATTATAAAATCTGACTTTTTAAGTCCTGTAAATAATTTATCCAAATCCTTAAAACCGGTAGACAGTCCCATAAGTTCACCCTTATGCTCGAAAATATTTTCAATTTGCATTAAAGCTTCCATGGCAATATTCCCGATATCCATTTTTTTCTCATGCCGTTTATATGCAGTTGCCGAAAGCATCATAGCTTCAGCTTTATCTGCTATTTCATCTAGCTTATGACTATCGTCATAGGCAATAGAGGCTATATTTTCCGTTGCATGGATAATATTTCTAAGCACGGATTTTTCTTTCACGATAGATACATAGTCCATGACGTTTACCGCCGTTGGCACAGTATTAGCAAGAGCGGTAACAAAAGCTATACCGCCTACTTTTTCAAGTTTTTTCTTTTTATCCAGCCGTTCAATTAAAGTCAAATAGTCAATATTTACTTTTTCGCGGTAAAGTGTAATAAGCGTACTGAAAATTTCCCTATGAGCAGTCCTGTAAAAATCTTTAGGTTCAAGAACAGTCATGATATCTTCCATACATTCAGGAGAAATTAATACAGAACCTAGTACAGCCTGTTCGGCTTCGATATTTTGCGGAATATGCCTAAAAGTATTCATAATATCCCTCTTTTCTGTAAAAAGGCATAGTTAGCTTAAAGTAATCCTTGTAATGCCTGTAACTGTACATCGTTTCGCTGTTTTGCTCTTTTTGCATCAACTTTCTTTTTTTCAGCAGTAATAGCAGAATAATCAGCAGCAGTATCAGAATAATTATTGTTTAAGGCAGAACGTAACCATCCGGCAGGATTTTTTATCTTGACATTGGATTTAATAGCATTTTCAAGAAGTTTTAACTGTTTTTCAATATCTTTTAGATTATAAGAATTAAAGAATACTCTCATGTTTTTAGCCTGTATACCACACTTAATAGCAAGAAGAACTATTTTCTTTTTCATAGTTTTAATATCAACAACAACATTTTCATCTTCTGCATTTTCTTTTTCTGTATCTGTTGTTGTTGTATTCTTATGTGTATTCTTATGGGAGTAATCTCTGTTGTAATCTCTGGTATTGCTCATCTCATTTTGACACTTTCCATGGTAGCAACTTGAGCCATTGGCAGTGTCAACGTGATTTTTTCCATTGGTGCAACCTGACACTTTGCTCGTATCATCATTCTTATCATTCAATTCTTTTTCAGAATTTTCTTCTTCATTAACACTATCTGCTTTAAATCCTTTATTTTCGCCATCAGTGCAACTTGAACCATTGGCAATATCACCTGATTTTTCGCTGTTTTCGTCCTGATTGTTGTTATTACCTGAATTATCTGAATTATCTGGATTATTATTATAATTAGGTGTAATATTTTTTTCATCTTCCAGTTTATCTAATTCATCATAATCTATGGTGTACCATTTTGTTCTATCCATACTAAAGCTATTAAAATTACCTGAAATAATCAACTTTCTTTTTTCAAGGCTTGCAATTATTCTTTTTATCGTTGATACAGACCAAAACGAAAATTGCTTTTGCCATGCTCCGACGGAATTATAAATCCAGCGTCTTTCATTTATAACTTTTGTGCTTCTTTCCAACCAGTAATGCAGTTGCTGTAAAAATAATGCTTCATTCAAACCAACTTTTTTTGCCAAACTAGGTTGCACCATCAAAGGTACTTCGTTCATCAAGAGTTTTGACATAATTGCCACCTCCAAAATTTATATGTCAAATTATTTATCCATTAATGATTCTTTCGTCCCATCGAAAAGTTTATTCCAACGAGCAAGAGAACTAATACTGAAACCATATTTATTAGCAAGCTGTGTTAATGAATATTTTCCGGAACGATATAGTAAAACAGCATTCAATCGCAATTCTGCACTATAAGATCTAAGTTTAGGAACGTGAGATTTATCTTTTAAAGAATTTTCCGTACCATCATAAGCAGTATTCCAACGCATAAGTGAAGCTAAAGATATTTTATATTTATCGCATACTTCTCGCGTACAAGCACCAGCTCTATATAATTTTACAGCTTCTATTCTCGTGTTTAATTTATGCGGTAATTTTTTAGAATTATACATAAAAATCCCCCTTAAAATAAAAAATAGATGTGAAATTTTTATTTCACATCTATTGTAAACCAACAGGAATTTTAGCAGAATTATCAAAGTGATTGTTTTTTTGCATAAATAATACTTCCCAGTATTTTAAAGATAATGATTAAAAGAGCGACACCAATAATAGCTGAAGCTATATAAGCTAAAATATCAGTTGTTCCACTCATAGTATAATCAGGGAAAAAAGCTTCATAATTAAAACCATTTAATAATTTTTCTGGAATAAATCCAAGAGGAACCCCCGAGGAAGTATCATTTATAATTTCTTCTGGAGCCCATTCACCCCATGCAGTGCCTTCAGCTATGAGTCCAATTGGAGAAATGATAATTAAAAATACTAATAAAGAAAAAATAGAATTTAATTTTATCTGTTGGCTATCATAAATTATATTTGGAGATGTCTTGAGGATAAAAAGATATAAAGATAAAGTAAATAAACCTTCTGCTATGCCGGCAATCGTCAAGTGAGATAAAGCCATGGCAGGTATGGATATCCAAAGAGGATAAGGACAATAAAGCGGTTGACCTAAATTATCTACAAATAATAATGGCTGAATACCAAGTTCTAAAGCTGTGAAAAAAGCAGCTAAATTTATACTGATATAGGCAGATAGAAAAATAGTGCATTTATGATAAAACGGAGATAGATGAATTTTATTTAAAATTTTATAAATAAAAAAGCCTGTGAAAGGTAAAATAAATGCTATATTAAAACAATTAGCCCCAAAAGATAAAATACCACCATCACCAAAGATTATAGCTTGAATGAAAAGTGCTACACTGATAGCTATACAGGCGGCATAGGGCCCTAACAGTAAAGCAATGAGTGTTCCACCGACAGCGTGGGCTGTAGTGCCATCAGGAATGGGCAGATTAAACATCATCAAGATAAAAGCAAATGCGCCACTTATACAAATTAAAGGAATTTTATCAGTAGATAAAGTTTTATTTATCTTGCGGATAGAATAGTACCAGATAGGTGTCATAGCTACAAATAAAGTAGCACAAGTAGAAGGGCTTAAATAATTATCAGGAATATGCATGATGAAATCCTCCTTATAAATAATATTATTTGCCATCATTATATTATTTATAAATGATAAATATAAGCCTATGTATAGGATAGAAATAAAAATTAAAATAAAATCATGGATATCAAAGCATTAAGCTATAATTTAGGAAAGTGAAAATATTTTTATATGGGGGTATGGGGGAATATGATAATTAAAAATGAACGAGGTGTATTTTATGAAATACGATTTAGAAAATATTAATGCTCGCTTTGGCATTGGCAGTCAAAAATGGCAGGAAATGAAAAATAATCCTTTAGTAGATGAAAAAGTAATTCCTTTTTCTGTAGCTGATATGGAATTTAAACTTGCCCCAGAAATCACAGAAGGACTAAAAAAATTTATAGATGATAATATCTTAGGCTATGCAGGCACGAATAAAAAATATCGTGAAAGCGTTTGTAAATGGCAACAAAAGCATCATGATTTTACAGTTGATGAAAAATGGCTTGTAGAAACACATAGTGTAGTAAATGCTTTTTTCACTGCTGTAAAAGCATTTACGCAAAAAGGCGATGGTGTGATGTTATTTACACCTGTTTATTATCCTATGTATAAAGCTATAGAAATCAATCAAAGAAAATTAGTGGAAATACCTTTGATTAATAATGGTATGACATATGATATTGATTGGGATTTATTTACAAAAAAAGCTAAAGCAATAGATACAAAAATGTTGATACTTTGTAGTCCGCATAATCCTTGTGGTCGCATTTGGACAAGAGAAGAATTAACCAAAATCAGTGAAATTTGTTTAACAAATGATATTTTAGTAGTAGCAGATGAAATTCATGCTGATTTAATCATGCCAGGATTTAAACATGTTTCCTATGGTACGATTTCTAAAGAAGCATTAGAACATTCAATTATTTGCACAGCACCAAGTAAAACATTTAATTTAGCAGGTATGCAACTTTCTAATGTATTTATAGCTAATGAAAATTATCGCAATCTATTTAAAGCAGAACAAGCAACTGATGCAGATTTTGCTTGTAGTATTTTAAGTTATGAAGCTTGTCGTTTAGCTTATGAATATGGCGAAGAATGGTTGACAGAGGTCATAAATATCATTGATACAAATAAAAAAATAATCATGGATTTTATGCAAGAGTATTTTCCACAAGTGAAAATAACACAGCTTCAAGCGACATATTTATTATGGCTTGATTTTAGAGCATTTAATTTAACTAATGAAGAATTAGAAATGCGCAATCGCCAAAAAGCGTGCCTTTATTTTGATGAAGGTTATATATTTGGTAAAGCAGGTAGTGGGTTTGAGCGTTGGAATTTGGCTTGTCCAACAAAATATATTTATTGGGCATTAGAGCGTTTATATCAGGCTTATAAAGAGTTTGCTGTGAAATAAATTTATAGATAAAAAAAGAAAAACCTTCTATGTTAGGGCTATACATAGAAGGTTTTTCTTATGCAGTTTGAAGAGTTGTCATCATCAGTTTATCCAAATTAGGAATAATTTTGTTGATAACATGAAAAAGAAGGTGTTCATCACAGCTTACGCCGATAATGTCTGCTACTTGTTTAAGGTTTTGCGTAGCATTTTGAGCAGCAATGCCGTAGTCGGCAAAGAGAAGCATTTCTATATCATTGTCAAAATCACCAACAGCGATAAATATTTTATCCTTGTACATAGGCATTTTGCGTAAATTATCCAACATAATACCTTTAGAAGCATTTTTAGGAATTAATTCAAAATAACTAGACCAAGAAGTAAAATATTTGGCAATTTTATCCATCTCCATAGATTTGGCGAAATTATGGAGCCATGATATCGTATGAGTATTTGTTGTATAGAATTGGACTTTTAAGATGTCTAAATCATAAAGGTCATCTAGATTACTTCTGATATAAGATAAATTTTCACGTTTGATAACAGGGTCATCAAATTCTTCTTTAGTGATGATGTGAAAAGTATCTTTAGTATGAAGTTCTATACAAGTGTTAGGACAATGAATTAAACATTGTTTGAGAAAATTGAAAAGAATTTTTGTTTGCAGTGATAATGTTTTTAAGACTACATTATTATTCGTGTCTTGCAAGATTGTGCCATTATAAAATATGCTAGGTGCATTTATAGGAAGCTCTGGAATATATTGTTTACAACTGTGGAGGGTTCTTCCAGTAGCTACTGCAAATGTACCACCGGCTTTAGTGAATTCATTTAAAGCATATTTGTTAATAGTAGAAATTTGCGATTTAGAATTAATTAATGTGCCATCCATATCACTGATTAAGAAAACATTACTAAAATCTGTCATAATTATTACCTCAAAATGGAGTTAATTTTGTAGAAGATAGAAGCTACCACGCATAGCAAGTCTTCTTCTTCTACAAATGTATCTAATAACCAGAGGTGCTATTTCCTAACTGATATGCTTTTATTATAAATGGGATATTTTAAAGGATAATGAAGTAAATGTAAAAAAATAATAAAAATTTCTAAAAAATATTGATATTTTTTAGAAGCGTTGATATAATATTAATGGATAAAAATTATTAATTAATAAAAATTACAAAGGAGATGTTATTTATGAGAAGTATTACAAAACTTGATTTACAGTATGCACATCGTTTTTATGGTTTCAAGGGCGAAGCTCAATATCTTCATGGGCATACAGGTGTTCTTACTATTGAAGTAGAAGGTTCTATTAATTCTGGCGTAAATATGGTATTCCCTTGTAATGAAATTCAAAAAACTGCATGGGAAGTTTTGAAAAATTTTGATCATGCTTTAATTTTGCGTGAAGATGATCCATTACTTCCTGCTATTTTAGGTGTTTATGAAAAGCAAGGTATAAAAGATGGTGCACCAAACAATGTAATGAAAGGGCCTGCTTTTAAAACAGAACTTGCTACTGCATATCCAGATTGTCGTCTTGTTGTTACAAAAGAAACAATGACAGTTGAAGGTATGATAAAAATTGTTTATGAGCTTTTAAAAGATAAATTAAATATTGTAAAACTCACTTTCTCTAGTGGAGTTAATTTGGCATCTGAAGAATATGAACCACATCTTGAAGTTGATCGTTGTCCATTATGTGGTATTGCATTGAATGAAGATGGCGTTTGCCCAAAATGCGGTTATAAGAAACCATAATTATATTTATAGATAAAAAAGCCACAGCATATGCTGTGGCTTTTTTATCTAATTATCTTTGACGAGCAACTGTTCCTGCTCTACCTGGTAAATATCCATGATAAACTTCACATTCTTTTATATTAGGAACATATTTACCTTCTTCTAATTTTACAAATTCATAACCAAGTTTTTTGGCTTTTTTGATGAAATCATGAAGAATAGGTAATTGTTTTAAGCCTTCCATTTCTGAATGGATAGTTAAAACATTAAATTCTTGATCGCAATGACTTAACCAATAATCATTGATATTTTCTTCAGTGATTAATTTATCATCTAAAGTGCTACCTAAACATTCATCCATAGTGAGCAATGTTCCTGGAATTTGTAGTGGCAAATATTTTTTATCATTCATGACAGGATAAAATGGATAATATCCGCGAACATCACTGCAATAATCAAAACCTAATTCTTGTTGAACTTTTAAACTGCGAGGTGTTACTTGCCAGCCAGGAGCAGCACAAGCTTTAGCTTTAAAGCCAGCAATTTTTTCAAAGAGATTGATGGCTTTGGTCAATTCGTCTTTTATAGTATCTTCAGATAAGAAAGGCAATTTATCTTGCCAATAAACATGGTCCCAACAATGAATACCACATTCGTGATTTTCTTTGATAGCACGAAGAAATGGCATAGGGTTTGGTTCGACGATATGAGGCGCAGGCAAAATTGTACCGTACATCATAGTTTTAAAACCATAGGTGCTAGGCGCTTTAGTACGTAGCATTTTAGTTAAAAAACCTTTGCGAAAGATACGGCGAATAGCTTTACCAGAATTATCAGTACCCATGGAGAAAAAGAAAGTAGCTTTGATATCTTCTTGTTTAAAGACATCAAGCATGCGAGGTACACCTTCATCATAGCCACGTTTTGTATCTACATCAATTTTTATAGCAATTTTTTTAGCCATAATATCCTCCAAATTTTATATTTTAGTTAAAAAGCCATCGCCACTAGCAAATGCTGAGGCAATGGCTTTGATTTTTATAAATAATAATTAAGCTTTATCTAAATTTTTAGCATACCATTCAAGTGTATAGTGGATTGCTTCGCGAAGTGTAGCTTTTGGTTTCCAACCGAGGCGAGTTTCCATTTTTTTCACAGATGGCAATCTATCTTGCATATCATCATAATTTTTACCGTAATATTTATCGGAGTCCATAACGATAAATTCTATTTTATCGGCTTTATCTTTGAATTCAGGGAATTTTTTCATTTCATCAACAACGATTTCAGCCATTTCTTTGATGGAATAATTGTTTTCTGGATTACCAATATTGAAGATTTGTCCTTCTGCTTGGTCATCTTTATTAGTGATGATATCGATTAAACCTTGTACACCATCGCCTACCCAAGTAAAGCTACGACGTTGAGCACCACCATTTACAAGTGTTATTTTGCCAGTGTACAAAACATCATAGATGAATTGAGTGATGGAACGACCTTTATGTTCACTTGCATCTTTGAAGCTATCAAGGCGAGGTCCTACCCAGTTAAATGGGCGGAATAAAGTGAATTTAAGCCCCATTTCTTGACCAAAAGCGAAGATTACTCTATCCATCATTTGTTTACTACAACTATAAATCCAACGGCTCTTAGATACAGGACCTAAGATTAAATTACTGTTATCTTCGTCCATGACTTTATTGTTAGGATCAGGCATACCATATACTTCAGAAGTTGAAGGGAAGATAACGCGTTTACCATATTCAGCACATTTACGAACCATTTTTAAGTTTTGTTCAAAATCAAGTTCGAATGTCCAAAGTGGACGAGTTATATAATAAGCTGGGCGAGCGATACCGATTAATGGTAAAAGAACATCACATTCTTTAATTTGTTCATTGAGCCAAGCTTCTTCTTTGAAGATATCGCCTTTTTTCATAGAAAAGCGAGGATTATCTAAGAATTGAGTGATATTATTATCTGCTAAGTCAAAACCTTGAATTTTCCAATCTGTTTGAGCAAGTGCCATTTCAAGGAAATGAGAGCCAATAAAACCGTTTACACCAGTAACAAAAATTTTCATATGATAAATACTTCTTTCTATCTTTATTTATAATAGTTTATTCAAGTTCGAATTTAGTACCGATTGGCAATAAATCAGTAAATGCTTTAGCATCTAATTCAGCTTCATTTTCAAATTGTAATTTTTCTAATTGAAGTAGACCTTTTCCAGTGCCAATGCAAAGTAGATTAGTGCTTACAATTTCACCGATATTTCCTGTTCCTTCGATTGGTTTTGCCCACCAGATGAATAATTTTTTATTATTTACATAGGTAAAAGCTCCAGGAAAAGGATGTGTAACGCCACGAATGAGATTGTATAAACTAACGGCGTCTTTAGAAAAATCCAATAAACCATCTTTAGGGCGACGTCTGCCAAATTTTGTGGCTTGTGTATCATCTTGTGGTGTCAAAGTAATAGTACCTGCCTCTATTTTTGGCAAACAATCTTTGATGATTTCACTAGCGATTTTACTAACTTTGATGAAAACATCTAAAGATGTATCTGTAAAGGCTATATCAAATCCACGTTGGTCTACAATATCACCTTCATCAGCTTTTTCTGTCATGAGATGAAGTGTGGCACCAGTGTGTGTTTCACCATTTACTACAGCCCAATTGATACATGTTTGACCACGATATTTAGGCAATAAAGCACCATGGAGATTATAAGCACCTAAACGAGGTTTTAAAATGATTTCATTAGGAATTAAACGGCGAAAATAGAAAGAGAAGATGATATCTGGATTTAAATTTAAGATATAATTAGTAGCTTCTTCATCTATTTTTTTTGGTCTAAATACAGGGATATTATTAGCCTTAGCTAAATCATATACAGAATGAAACCATATTTCTTCATCAGGGTCATCTTGATGGGTATATACAGCTAAAATATTAGCTTTAGCTTCTATTAAAGCTTTAAGACAAGTATATCCAGGTTCACTATAGGCAAATACTACAATAGAAGGTCTATTCATCTTCTTTAGCACCGTCCTCATATATTTTTCTGATTATATAATGTGGTCGTTGCTGAATTTGTTTATAAATTCTACCAGTATATTCGCCAATGATACCAAGTGCCATAATAGTTGCACCGATCAAGAAGAAGTTTACAGCCATTAAAGTGAAGACACCATCAGCTTCTGGTCCGACAATGATACGGCGTAAAATCAAATATAAGAAAAAGATAATACTTAAAAGAGAGATACCCATACCGCTCATTGTAACCATTTGTAGTGGAGCTATAGAAAAGCTTGTCATTAAGTCAAAATTTAAGCGGAGCAAACGGAAAAAGCTATATTTAGACTCGCCAAATTCGCGTTCACGATGACTGACAGGAATTTCTATAGGATTTACTGCAAATTTTTGACCTAATGCAGGAATGAAAGTAGTACTTTCACGACTTTGAACGATGATATCGACAATACGACGACTATATCCGCGGAGCATACAGCCATAATCGCTGATATGCAAACCACTGATGCGATTAGTCATTCTGTTTACAAAGCGAGAGGCTACTTTTCTAAATAAAGGATCATGACGATTTTGACGACATGTGCCAATTACATCATAGCCTTCATCCATTTTGGCAATGATTTTAGGGATTTCTTCTGGTGGATTTTGAAGGTCAGCATCTAAAGTAATGATGTATTTTCCACGAACATTAGCAAAACCAGAAGTGATTGCCATATGCTGACCAAAATTACCATTTAAATCAATGACGCGAACAGTTTTTTCATGCTCTTTTTGAAAGTCATAGAGCATGGCAAATGATTTATCACGACTGCCATCATTGATAAAGATTATTTCAAAACTACGCTGTAAATTTTCCATTACAGGATAGAGTTCTTTAAATAATTGAGGGAGAGATTCTTCTTCATTGTAAACTGGAATTACAATGGAAATTTCAGGACTTCCTAGCATTTTTTAGTTATCAGCCTTTCATACCACAGATTTCTTTGATTGCTTCGATAACATCTGTTACATCTTCATCAGTCATTGCAGGGAAGAGTGGTAAGGAAACAATACGTTCAGATACATATTCAGAGTTTGGTAAATCGCCAGCTTTAAGACCAGTGAGTTCGCCAAAGCAAGTAAATAAATGAAGTGCTTGATAATGGTAAGCTGTACCGATATTTTTAGCACTCATTTTTGCCATGAAATCATCACGACTAAAACCGAGTTCATCAATATCAATTAGAGGTGTGTATATATGCCAAGAATGAACATTGCCTTCTTCAATTTCTGGAGGAAGGATTAAACCACGTACGTCTTTTAATTCTCTTTGATAGCGAGCTACGATTTCACGACGACGATTATTGAATTCTTCAAGATGAGTGAGCTGGTCGCGACCGATAGCAGCTTGAATATCCATCATTTGATATTTTAAACCTGGACGGAAAATATCATAATGAGCTTTACCATTTGCTTGATAACGGTTCCAAGCCCCTTTACTCATACCATTTTGACGTTGCATAGACATGAGTTCAGCTGCTTCTTCATCATTTGTACAAATCATGCCACCTTCACCAGTTGTGATATTTTTTGTTGGGTGGAAGCTAAATACAGCAATATGACGAGCACCACGACCAAAGCCGATTTTTTTACCTTTATATTCTGCACCAAGAGCATGAGCGGAGTCTTCGATAATGCCAAGATTATATTTTTCTGCAAGAGCTTCAAGTGCGTCCATATCGCAAGGGCGACCTGCAAAATGAACAGGAATGATAGCTTTTGTTTTTGGTGTGATAGCTTCTTCAATTTTATTTATATCAATATTGAATGTATGAGGGTCAATATCTACTAAAACAGGTTTACCACCAGCAAATACGATTGCATTTACAGTGCTAGCAAATGTCATAGGTGTAGTAATGACTTCATCACCAGGCTCGATAAGTGCCATTACAGCGAGGTGTAAACCGGCAGTAGCAGAGTTTACGGAGATACCAAATTTGCAACCTACATAATCAGCAAATTTTTGTTCAAAATCTACTGTTTTAGGGCCCATAGCGAGCCAACCTTTACGAATAGAGTCTGCTACATCAGCAATAGCTTCTTCGCTAACCATAGGTTTAGCAAAAGGTAAAAATTCTTTACGCATTGAAATATTCCTCCAAATCATTTAACTATTATTTATTAATCAAAATAGTATATGACCCTTCAGTTAATACTTGTTTCGCTGGAGAAGTCAATACATTGAGACATTTATCTTTATAACGTTCTTTAACCACAATTATAATACGCTTTTGACTGTTCCACAAATCATTTAACTCTTCGCCATTGAAAAACCAACCTGCACCACTTGGATGTTCAGAGCCAAACTCAAGTTCACCTTTGAAATCAGCAAGAGCAACTCGTTGATTAGTGTAATATGGTATACCGTGATAAAAATCGCCATAATTTACAATTAAAGCGTCTTGTGGATTTAATTCATTGATTTTTTGGCTTACATAATATGCGGATTGATTATTGTGTACTTGTTGTTGAACATCATGAAGACCTAAACCAAAGAAAAATCCCATGACACAAAGAACACTTACAGTACAACGAAATCTTTTTGTTTTTATCCAAACAAAAATAGAGGCAATAGTACCGATGAATAATGCTGCTGTGAGTAAACCACCTTCAGCAATGAATTCATCAATTGTTAAATAATTAGAACTTAAGACATAGCCAATTAAAGCTCCGACAAAAGCTAAGCATAAGATGCTATTGATTAAAAAGCTATGACCAAGCCAAGAATTTTCATCTTCAAAACGTTTGATGGAAGCTGCAATTAAAATAGCAAGTGGCATCCAGCAAGGCATGATATATGGTACTAATTTAGAATCAGAAATAGAATAGAAAATGAAAATGATAAAGAACCATAATAATAAGAAGATGATATCAAAGCGATTGCGCTGAGATGTTGTTTTACGAATAACACCTTTTTTACTAAATAAGGATAATAAAAATCCAGTCCAAGGTAACATGCCGATGATTACAAATGGAATGAAGAACCACCAAGGCTGGAATCTATCGTGCATTTTAGTTGTAAAACGCAAGAAATGCTCACGAACAAAGAAGAAATAAAAGAAATCATGGTTTGCTTGGCAAACAAGGTAAAACCATGGAACAGTAACGATGAGAAAAGCTAAAATTCCAGGTAGATAAAATAATTTTAAGAATAAACGAGGTCTTTTTGTTAAAATTGTGTACCAAAATAAAATACCAAATGGTAAGATTATAGCAACTAAGCCCTTAGTTAAAACACCAAAGCCCATGGCGATATAAAAGGCAACAAGCCATTTTTTCTTTTCTGAGCGTTCAAAAGCATAGAAAAATACCATGCAGGCTGTCATAAATAAAGTCAGAGCCATATCTAAAATATTAATAGAGGCAACGATTAAATTTAAACAAGATGTAGCTAGAATAGCACTAGCGAGTAGACCTACTTTGCGAGAATACATCATTGTGCCTAAAAATCCAGCAAGGCCAACGCAACCAATAGCTGATAATGCAGGCAAGATACGTCCGGCAAATTCTGTAACGCCGAAAATTTTCATCATGATGGCAGTAAACCAATATTGAAAAGCAGGTTTTTCAAAGTATTCTACGCCGTTTAAATGTGGAGTGATAAAATCGCCACTAAGTAACATTTCACGAGGTATTTGATTGTAACGACCTTCGTCAGGGTCCATTAAATGATAAGAGCCTAAATGGGCTAAATAGAGATAGAAAATAGCTAAAACAAATATTCCCAACAGTAATTTTTTATTTTTTAGACAAAAATCACGCAAGAAAAAACCTCCTAGATAAATGATTTTAAAAATATGTTTAAACTATATAATTATACTATTTTTTATATTTCTCTACAATCAAGATATAGTATAGATATCTAAAATGATTTTTTCCTGAAAGAATAATACAAGATAGCGAAGATTTTTTTGATTTTTGCTGTAAGATTGTACTAGATGTGTTAAGATTAATAATTGATAAATAAAGGGAGATGAAATTTTGACAAATTTATTATTGATATTAACAGGTGTATTGTTAAATGCAGCTGCTCAATTAGTTTTAAAAAAAGGTATGTCGCAGATAGGAAGTATACAAGTAGATATTAATTCTATATTGACCATGGTTTTAAAAGCTAGCACAAATATTTATGTATGGTCTGGGCTTATTTTCTATGTGATAAGTTTTGTTGTTTGGCTTATGGTACTTTCACGAGTAGAAGTAAGTTATGCTTATCCATTTTTAAGCATAGGTTATATCATAGCTGCTTTTGTGGGTTATTTTTATTTTGGCGAGTCAATGACTTTGAATAAAATAGGTGGTATCATCATCATTTGCTTGGGAGTATTTTTATTATATCGTTCTTGATAAAATTATATTATTAATTTGAACATAGAAGGATTTTATGATGAAAGCTAAAAATTATGTAAAAGTAGGATTAGTAATATCTATCGTTTTGCATGTAGGGATTTTTGCTCTAGGTGGATATGTTATGAATAATATAACAAAAGAATTAAACGAAAAATCAATGCTACAATCCTCTGCTGATGAAGATATTACGTATGTAGATATTGGAATAACTCAAGAGGACGAGTCAAATGATATAGTAGTTGAAGAGGCAGAAGACATCAATGCTCAATCGGAAATAGTTGTTGATGAAGAAGAATTAGAAAAGCAAAAACCACCAATAGAAACAATTAATCCACCAGAAGAAAAAAAGCCAGAACCTGTAGTAAAAAAAGAACCTAGACATAAATTTCGCACATATAAAGATACAAAAATCGTAGTTAAAGAGATATCAAAAGAAAATCTTGTATTGAATTTTAGCGATGTAAAAGATTCTAAGGATTTAATGCCAACGTATAAACATAAAGAAAAACCTGTTTATGATTATAATTTAGTACCAGAAGGCGAAGCTATTATCATAGTAGTGGAATATATCATGGACGAGCAGGGCAAAATAATACAGGCTTATCCTGTGTTACCTGCTGAAAAATCTGATTTAGGTTTAAGTAAAGAAGAATATCAAGATTTAAATACAGCATGTATACAAGCTTTAGAAAAATATGAAATTATTCCACCTAAGGATAAAAGAGGAAATATTCCTCAACAGGAAAAATTTATCTTAACTCATGATGGTGCAGTAGAAAAATTTGAGTTTTAAATAAAAAATAGCATGTTAAAGGTTATGTTGAATTTCGTAATCTTTAACATGCTTTTTTATTTAGTTATGAGTGATGATTAAATATTTATTAGTTTCAAAGTAAATAACAGCATTTTCATCATTTAATTCAGCTAAACATTCTTGTTTATATTTTTGAGGAACGACTAATATCGCATGAGGATTTTGTTGCCATGTGGACAGAAATTCTTCTTTGTTAAAGAACCAGCCCTGTCCGCTATCGTGTTTAGAGCCAAATTCTAATTCACCTAGATAATCGTAGATGGCAATGCGTGATTTTGTATAAAATGGTAAATCTTGAAGATAATCTTTATAAGAGATTATCAGCGTATCTTTTGTCTTTAAAGTATTTACTACTTGAGCAATTTCTTTTCCTGTGCGATGTTGAGCCACTTGTGTGATTACAGGTTGCAAAGAAAAGCTAAATAAAATAGCAGATATAGCATAAATTGCGATTATTTGTGAGAAATTTTTATATTTATACCAAGATATAAATATTATTAGATTAGAGATAAATAACACTAAAATGATGAAACTGCCAGAAAAGATAAATTCCTCTAAACTGATAAAATCGCTTCTAATAGCTGTTACGATTAAAGCAACAATGATGAGCAGGGAAATAAAAGCGTTAATGAATAGAGCGATTTTTATTTTAGTTGTCTGATAAGATATGTGGTTTAAATGACGACTAATCAATATAGCCATAGGCATCAAACAAGGAACTATATAAGGTACGAGTTTAGAGTCTGACATGGAGTAAAAAACAAAAATTATACTAAACCATAGACATAAATAAATATATTTATGTCTATGAGGATTAGTTATAAATTTATACCATGTTCTTTTTGGTGATTTGGATAAGAAAGAGGAGATAAAAAATCCAGTCCATGGGAAAATCCCTAAAATGATACAAGGTATGAAGAAATAAAAAGGTTGATAACGGTCATGAACTTTAGTTAAATAGCGTAAAAAATGTTCATGGATAAAAAAGAAATAGAAGAAGTCTGGATTATCTTTGCAAACTAAATAAAACCATGGCACACAAATTACGAGAAAAATTAATATGCCGATAAGAGAAATACTTTTCAATAGTAGTTTTAAATTTTTAGTGAGCAAACAATAACAAAATATAATAGCAAAGGTTAAAACAATAGCAATTAGACCTTTTGTCAGAGTACCAAAAGCCATAGAAGCGTAAAATATATATAGATATTTTGATTTTAATGTAGTGCTAAATTGATAATAACTCACCATAGATAGGGTGATGAAAAAAGATATTGCCATATCTAAGATATTTAAAGAGCCTATAATTAAATAAAGAAAGGAACTGCCAATTATAATGCTAGCTAGAAAACCTGTTTGGCGATTAAACATCTTAGTAGCTAAATATCCTGTTAAATATATACCCCCTAAAGCACATAGAGCAGGAAATAAACGCACGGCAAATTCATTTTCGCCAAATATATACATAAAAAAAGCTGTAATCCAGTATTGAAGGGCTGGTTTTTCAAAATACTCTACGCCATTTAAATATGGAGTAATGAAATTTTTATTAGCAAGCATTTCGCGAGGAATTTCAGCATATCTGCCTTCGTCAGGGTTTATCAAGGGGTATAGACCGAGATGCCAGAGATATAAAATTATGAAGATTATAGCTATAGTAAAAATAGAAGTTTTGTCGAGATTTTTAAAGTCGAATAATTGAGATGAAGTTTGCTGCGATTTCATAAAAATAACTCCTTTATGATTAATTTAAGAAAATCATAAAGGAGCATTCTGAAAAAAAGCTGAAGTGAAAATAAAAAGTACAATATTAATTTTTAGAGATTATTAAAGTAAAACAAGAACCTTTTTCTTTATTATTTTCAACAAGAATATTACTGTGATTTTTTTGAGCGAGTATTTGAGCTATTGATAAACCAAGACCATTACCATAATAAGTGCGAGTATTATTAGCACGATAAAATGGCTTAAATATATGCGGTAAATCTTCAATGGATATGCCAGGGCCACTATCTTTGATGGCAATTTTTATACATTGTTTATCTTCTGTTATAGTGATAAAAATAGAACTATTTTCATCACTGTATTTAATAGCATTATCCACTAAGATGGCTAATATTTGTTCTATATGAGACATATCAGCTGTTATAAAAATATCTGGAGGGTTAGAAATTTTGAGGGTTATTTGTTTATTTTTAGCTAATAAAGAAAATTTAGTGTAGATTTTATTGATGAGATTATTGAGGTTAAATTTAGTGCTATGCACAGTTAATGTATTATTAGTATTTCTTGCAGATAATAATAAATTGTCAATGAGTTTTTTCATCTTTAAGCTTTCATCATTAATATCATCAATAGTATCTATGGAAAATTTAGAGAGATTATTTTCATCATCTGTTTTTAATACAGTTAATCCAGACATTATAATGCTTAAAGGTGTTCGCAATTCATGAGAGGCATTGGCAATAAACTGTTTTTGTTGTTCAAAGGATTGAACGACAGGTTGCATAGCTTTATTTGCCATTTTATAAGCGACATAGCGTACAAAAAATAGGGATAGAGAAATAATTATTAATAAAATGAAGAATATGCGAATTTGTTCACGCACCCAATGAGTTATTTCTATGCCAACATAGACTTCACCTAAAAATACATTATTTTCTAAGAGCGGATAGCGCATATAAATTAAATATTTCAGATGGCGATTATCAACTAAATTAAAATCAAAATATACTTTATGAAAAGAAAGTGAATTATCATTAATAATTTTAGTGATAGATTTTTCAGACCATTCCATATTATTATGTTCAAATACTAATTGATGGTCTTTAGTATATCCATAGATGAAAATTTTATTAAAATAATTATCTTCTTCAGGTGAGTTATCATCATCTTTAGGAAAATTTTTTAAATCCTTAGTGTTGATTTTATAAAATAAGTCTTCACTTTCTTCAATAGCAAGCATTTTTATATGAGATAATTGGCTTTTATACGATATAGAAAAACCTACAATATATAAAGAAAATGATACAAATAATAATAGTAATACAGTAAGATAGCAATAATCTTTAACGATTTTTTCTTTGAATTTTGTAAACATATTATATATCCATTTCAAATTTATAACCGATACCACGAATGGTATGGATACAATCACTTAATGATAATTTAGTTAATTTTTGACGTAGAGATTTTATTGTTACATCTAAAGTATTAGAATTTATATTAGTATCATATCCCCAGATTTTATCAATAATCTGTTCACGAGGTAGAATTTGATGTGTATTTCTAATTAATAGTTCCATGAGTTGATTTTCTCTAGGGCTTAAAGATACTTCTATTTGTTTATAAGTCAAAATAGCATTACAACAATTTAATTTTAGATTTTTATATTCAATGATATCATTATAAAATGTTTTGTTGATGCGACGAGATAGAGCTCTTATTCTAGCTAGTAGCTCTGGAAATTCAAATGGTTTGGCTAAATAATCATCGGCTCCACTATCTAAACCATCAATTTTATCTTCAAGAGAATCCCTAGCTGTCAGCATTAAAATAGCAGTTTGATTATTTTTTGCTCGTAGATATCTACATACTTCGATACCGGATTTTAAAGGCATCATCCAATCTAAAATAATGATATCATAGTCCGATAAATTAGCATAATCAATAGCATCTTGTCCATTATATACACAATCTACAATGTAATTTTCTTTTTTTAGAAGAAAATCAATCATTTTAGATAGTCTTTTATCATCTTCAGCAAATAATATTCGCATAGAAACACCTACTTTTCTAATTTAATATTATGAAGTATATGATATTTAATATTTTATAGTATTGGCATATAAAAATAAATATAGCGTGAAATTTTACTTTTATTTTATTTAAATATATTTTATTACATATTTTTTACATATCTTTAATATTGTTTTTACAAACTATTGATTTTAATTTTAAAAAATATTTTTATAATAGTAACCGTTTTGAAATATTTCTCTGAAAAATTAATCGGAGTTATTTTGAGCAAATTTGTTTTTACTTTTTTTAGGTAGAGTATATTAATCATTTTTGGAGGAATATTTAATGTTTAAGAAAAAGCTTATTACAAGTGCAATCACCGCAAGTTTAATGATGGGAATAGCAAGTACATCTTTTGCAGCAACTAATCCATTTAGTGATGTGCCAGCTGATAGTTGGGCATATGATGCAGTTACTACACTTGCTAATGATGGCGTGATTGATGGCTATCCAGATGGTACATATCAAGGTCAAAATACTATGACTCGTTATGAAATGGCACAGATTGTAGCACGAGCTATGGCAAGAACTGATCTTGAAAAAGCAGACAAAGCAATTGTTGATAAATTGGCTGTTGAATTTGCTGATGAATTGGATAATTTAGGTGTGCGCGTTGCAGATTTAGAGAAAAAATCTGACAATATGAAATGGAAAGGCGAATTAAAATATAAATATTCGCAGGAAAATCATGATGAAGGAAAAGATAAACGCTCTAATAAATTAGAATTTAAATTTGAACCAAAAGCTTATATTGGTGATAGTGATTGGACTGCTAACGCTAAAATTGAATACACTATGTATCCTGAAGTAGACTCCAATGCTGAATTAGAAGTGAGCAAAGCTTATGTAGAAGGTCCTTTATTTGGTGCAACAGTAACAGCTGGTAGAACTTCTTTAGATATTTGTCAGGGTATGATTTTTGATGATGAAATTTCTGGTATGACAGCAAATTTTGGTAGTGATGTATTTAATACAAATATAGCTATTGGTCGCTACAGTGAAAATGATCATGATGGTGAAATCCCTGATGGTAAAACAGCAAAAGATATCACTGCTGATTACTATGGTGTACAGTTTGATTACACACCAAATGACAATTTAGCACTCAATGCAGGTTATATTTTATTGAGTGGATTAGATAAAGATGTTGAATTAGATTTAGACGTTGATGATAATAAAGCTAATTTATGGTATGTCGGCGGTAAATATAATTTTGATAAAAATGTGGCATTAGCTGGACAGTATTTACAAAATGCTGATGCTAATAGCTATGATAAAGCAGGTAGTGTAGAAATACAGTATAAAGGCGCAAGTGCGAAAGATGCAGGTTCTTGGGGAGCATATATAGGATATCGTCATCTTGGAGAAAATGTAACTATTGAGACTGCTTATGATGATGCTGCAGAAGGTCAAAAAGGTCTTGTAGCTGGTGTAGAATATGCTTTTGCTGAAAATATTCTAGGCGAACTTCTTTATTTTGATGGTAAAGATATGGATACAGATAAAGATGCTGATACAGTATATACTAGTCTTAAATTTAAATTTTAATAAATAAGTTCATAAATTAAATTTAAATATAAACTAAGAGGCGATAGTGAATGTTTCATTTTAGAAAAACTAAAAAACAGATGATAGCACTTTGTTTAAGTGCAGCACTTAGTGCAGGTTCTTTAACTGCTTATGCGGCAACAGAATATTGGAATGATGCTTCTACAAAACCAATGGTAGAAACTAAAACACCTATTTCTGATAATACTAATTGGGAACAGTGGAAAGCTGGCTGGGATAATTTAAAAACAAATTATGAACAGGTAGCACTTACACCAGGCGCTGATTTTTCTAAATTAAATTTTGGTTGGTATTCTAAAGAAAAAACAGATAAAGCAATGGTACGTATTGCTGATAATAAAGAAATGAAAAATGCCAAAGAATTTAAAGGTACTTGTATAGAAGGTACTGTAATCAATGGTGTGCAGTATTATAGCAATAAAGTAACAGCTGATGGTTTTAAACCAAATAGCACATATTATTATCAAGTAAAATTAAATGGTGAATGGCAACAAGCTCAAGAATATAAAACAGGTGATCCAGACAATTTCAGCTTTATGTTTGTAGGTGACCCACAGATTGGTTCTTCATATAAACAAAAAAATGCAGAATCTAATGGTAAAAAATTAGGTAACGATTTAGCTGCTAGAAATGACTCTTATAACTGGAATGTAACTTTAAATAAAGCAATGGAACAACATCCAGAAATAGACTTTTTAGTATCCCCTGGTGATCAGGTAAGTGTAAAAGGTAATGAAGACGCAAAAGATTTAAAAGAACAAGAAGACCAATATTCTGGATATCTTTCCGCCTCTGTACTTCGCAATTTACCACAGGCAGTAGCTATTGGTAACCATGATTGTAGTTCTGCAAGCTATCAAAATCACTTCAATAATCCAAATCCATTCCTTGAAGAATCTACACCAACACCTGCTGGTAACGGATATTTTTATAGTTATGGTAACGCTTTATTCATTGTCATTAATGCTAATAACTATAATGCAGCAGACCATAAAGCTTTGATTGAAAAAGCTATCAAAGAAAATCCAAATGCAAAATGGCGTATTGTTGTAATGCACCAAGATATTTATGGTTCAGGTTTAGACCATTCAGATTCTGATGGCATTATCTTGCGTACACAATTGACACCAATTTTTGATGCAAATGATATTGATGTAGTATTACAAGGTCATGATCATAGCTATGCACGTACTTATCAGCTTACAAGTGATGGACAGGCACATGATGAATTCTTAGAATACAAACAAGATCAAGGTGGATTTAACCACGATAATTTTGATGAACGCTTTGAAAAAGATGGCGTATTTAGAGCATATTATAAATCTCAAAATCTTTGCTACAATATAGCCGATAAATCACAAGGTACAGTTGTAAATCCAGAAGGTGTATTTTATTTGACTTCTAACTCTGCAACTGGTTCTAAATTCTATAATTTAATTCCAGAACAACAAGATTATGTAGCAGCTCGTAGTCAAAATTGGAGACCATCTTATTCTGTAATCAACATTACAAAAGATAGTTTCACTGTTAATACTTATGATGTAGAAACAGGCGAAGCAATAGATAGCTCCTATACAATTGTAAAAAAATAAATGATGATTTGATATAAAAGTGATAAGAATTTTTCTTATCACTTTTATTTTACAGTTATTTTTGTATATATTTATTTAAATTTTACGTTACGTTTACAGTATTTTTAAAAATAAAATATAGAATAAATATATCTACAAAAGATATAGAAATTATCTTACTTTTGATTAGAACTAAGGAGAGTGACTTTTGTGTTTTATTTGAAAAAAAATAAAAAAAGAATGTTAGCTTTATGCTTAAGTGCAGCACTTAGTGTAGGCTCTTTAACTGTTTATGCGGCAACAGAACAATGGAATGATGCTTCTTTAACACCAGCTTTTACTACTAAAACAGCTGTATCAGAACATACAGATTGGGCAGATTGGAAAGCTAACTGGGATAAAATTAAAACAAATTATGAACAAGTTGCTTTAATTCCAGGCTCCGATTTTTCTAAATTAAATTTTGGTTGGTATTCTAAAGAAAAAGCAAATGAAGCTGTAGTGCGTATTGCTGATAATAAAGATATGAAAAACGCTAAAGAATTTAAAGGTACTTGTACAGAAGGTACTGTAATCAATGGTGTGCAGTATTATAGCAATAAAGTAACAGCTGATGGCTTTGAACCAAATACTACATATTATTATCAGGTAAAATTAAATGGTAAATGGCAACAAGCTCATGAATATAAAACAGGCGATCCACATAATTTCTCATTTATGTATGTAGGTGACCCACAGATTGGTGCTTCTAAAGGTCAAGTTCCAAATGAAAGTGCTGTAGAACAAAGTGAAGATGTTGCAGCTAGAAATGATGCTTATAACTGGAATAAAACATTAAATAGTGCTTTAGCACAACATCCAGAAATTAATTTCTTAGTATCTCCTGGTGACCAAATTAATGAACCAGCTGGTAATAACGCTGAAAAACATTTATTACAGGAATATGAATACTCCGGATATTTATCTGCAACAGCTTTCCGCAATTTACCACAAGCAGTAGCTATTGGTAACCATGATTGCTTGACTACTAGCTATCAAAATCACTTCAATGTGCCAAATCCATTTACAGCAGAAACTAATTCTACAGTTGCAGGTCATGGATATTATTATACTTATGGCAGTGCTTTATTCATTGTCATCAATGCTAATAACTATAATGCAGCTGACCATAAAGCTTTAGTAGAAAAAGCAGTAAAAGAAAATCCAAATGCAAAATGGCGTATTGTTGTAATGCACCAAGATATCTATGGTTCAGGTTTAGACCACTCTGACTCTGATGGTATTATTTTACGTAACCAATTAACACCTATTTTTGATGCAAATGATATCGACGTAGTATTACAAGGTCATGACCATACTTATGCTCGTACTTATCAGCTTACAAGTGATGGTAAACAATATGATGATTTTGCAGAATATAAAGTAGGTCAACATGGACAAGACCATAAAGTACTTGATAATAAATTAAAATCTGACAGTGCGTTCAAAGAATACTATACTTCTCAAAATCGTTGCTACACTATTGCTGATATGAAACAAGGCACTTTAGTAAATCCAGAAGGTGTATTCTACATGACTTCTAACTCTGCAACTGGTTCTAAATTCTATAATTTAATTGAACAGCAACAAGATTATGTAGCTGCTCGTAGCCAGACTTGGAGACCAACATATTCTGTAATCAATATTACTGATGATAAATTTACTATTAACACATATGATGCTCAAACAGGCACACCAATCGATGAAGCTTATAGCATTATTAAGAGATAATAAGTAAGATTTAATTTTTCTCTAACTGCGGTAAAGTATATGCTTTACCGCAGTTTTTACATTAAAGAAACTAATATAATGATAATAAGAGAGGAATTTTTTATGAATTTGTTAAAAAATATTTGGGTTCGTGGGATTATAATTATTTGTATATTAATAGGTGGTTTTTTCTTTTTACAATCGTATAATCAAGTAGAAAAACCAACTTTGGTAAATACACAAGGGCGCGCTTTTGAAAAAGCAACAGTAGTTGAAGTTTTAAAAGATAATATACAAGAAGATGGTTCTCGTGTGGGCGACCAAGTTGTATTATTACAGATGGAAACTGGACCACAAAAAGGGCAGATTTTGGAGGCAAATAGTCCTAATGGATTATTATTTGGAACAGCATGTAAGCCGGGTTTAGAAGTAATCACTATTTCTAGTGTAGTGGGGCAATTACATGTTACTACTGTATATAATGTAGACCGTTCTATGCCAATATATATTTTTATAGCTATTTTCTTGATTTCACTTTGTATTATTGGTGGGAAAAAAGGTGTAAAATCGGCAATTGCACTTATTTTTAGTTTCATTTGTTTTGTATTTGTATTTTTCCCTATGATAATGAAGGGAACTTCTCCATCTTTAGCTGCTATTTTTACAGCGACAATTGTTACAGCTATGACTATTTGCTTGATTAATGGTTTTACGATAAAAGCTTTATCTGCTATTTTGGCAACTTTTTTTGGTTTATTGATTGCAGGTTTGACAGCAGATATTTTTGGCTATTTCACATCACTTTCAGGTTATAATGTATCCAATATTGAAGCATTATTATTTATTGGACAGAATACTTTAATTGATGTAGGTCAATTACTTTTTGCTGGTGTTTTATTTGCAAGTTTAGGTGCTGTAATGGATATAGCAATGGACGTATCTTCAGCAGTGCAAGAATTGCATGTTAAAAATCCAGCATTAACACCTAAAGAATTATTTAAAAGCGGTATGAATGTTGGACGAGATATTATGGGTACAATGTCAACAACACTTATTTTAGCTTTCTTTGGTGGCTCTCTTGGTGTATGGGTATTAGATTATGTATATGATTTACCATATTTGCAATTGATAAATTCAAATTCTATTGGTATAGAAATCATGCAAGGGATATCTGGTAGCTTCGGTGTTATTTTAACAGTGCCAATAGTAGCATTATTTTCTGCATGGCTTCCTCATTATTTAGAAAACAAAAAATAAGAATGTATATTGTTTTGAGAATAAAAAAGAGATTATGGTTTGAATAATAAACCATAATCTCTTTTAGTTTATTTTAGAGTTTTTGATTTAATTTGAATAGATAAATTTGACTTTGCTGTTCTTCAGGTGCATTTTGTTGCAAGCCTATATGGATATCTACTTGCTGATTATTTTTATTTAAAAAGATTTTTTTATCAGCATCATAAGTGTAATCTTCTACAGAAGCATTATTATTGTTAGCATTGTCTACTTTAACAGCAATTCCAAAATCGTTATCATTTACTACAGCGATAGTTTGTCTATCTGGAAGTATAGCTAATCCTTCAGCTTTTTCAATATTCCAGCCATATTGACGTAAATCTAGTAATAATTCTTTTTTGGCAGGAACAAAATTTTGAGGAATGTTACCATATTCTAAATCGCCATTAGTATCGACAGTTGTAGCATTTTTTAAATCTACTTTATAAATGAGATTTTGCATTTTGCCATTTTGCTTACCTTGTTCAATAAGTAAATATTCATCATTACCAATAGATGTAATATCACCTAGTTTGGCATTAGAGAAATTTTTATAATTTTTATCTACAGGATAAGCGTACATTTTTACTTCTTTTGTCTGAGGGTTTAATTTTACTATTCTAGTATATGGTGCAGTTTTGGACGTTTTACCATCTACATCTAAAGGACTTTGAACAATTCCTACAATATTGCCATCATCATCAATAGTGAGACCTTCAAAACCACGATTAGGAACACGTTGTGCTAAGATAGATGGTAACCCCATACTAGGACCATATTTTTCTAGTATTTTTCCATTAGAATCTGTTTTTATTAAAAATGGACCGTATTCATCGCAAAGCCAGAAATTACCGTCTTTATCACGAGTAATACCTTCTGTATCAAGTCCGTTGACATCAGTGCCTAGATCATTCATTTGAAAATCTAAGGCAACTTCACCAGTAGAACCAATGGCACCGAATGGAATTACTTTGCCGGATATTTTATGATTATTTTTATCTTTTAATGGAATACTATCAATGATTTGGGCTTTGTTCTGATCGATTTTTAAGATACCTATACTAGGTGTGAATTTTGGTGTAGGAAAGAATTTTCCAGGATATGTTTTACCATCTTTTATATATGTTGGGATATCGCCATTAGGACCGCGGTCTGTTACACAATAAAATTCAATACTACCATCATTATTTAGAGATTTGAACATAAGTCCAGAGCCATATCCAGGATTTATACCATTGGCAAATTCTTTTTCTTCTCCATCATAAGGCAGTTGATAATTATCAGCGGTAACAATATAGTGAGAAACTGTAGCAGTATTACTTTGAGCATAAAGATTTGTAGGTGATGTGGAAAATACAGTTCCTAATGCACAACTTAATAATAATAATTTCTTTAAAGATTTACGCATAATTTTTACCTCATAAAAATATAGTTTGATTTTAATTATAAATTTATTTTGTAAAGAGCAATTTAGAAGGAAATAAATTCTAGGTAAAAAATATTTTATGAAGATTAGAAGGTAAACAATAGGGAGATTATGATAAGAAAATCTACTTTTGTTTTATTTTTTTATAAATGTGATAAAATGTATCTAAATAGTAAAGATGATAAAGTTAATAGTATAGAAAATATCTTTATTATTTAATTATAAAAAATATATATTAGGAGGATTTTTAATGAACAGTCATGAGTTTCATGAACTTACACATTATGTAATGGATTCACCTGCGAGTCCACCTGCTAGTTTATTTGCTGGCGGTTTTGATGATTGGAGAAGTAGAGCACGTCTAGCTCATTTTTTGGCAATGCCAGAATTGAAAAAACATGATGAAGCAATAGAGTTGTTTCGTTCTGTTGTTGAAGTAGAAATAGATGAAGAAAATCCTGAACAGGTAGAAGAAAAAGTTTATGCTTTGCAAAGATTATCTTCTTGTCTTCGTGAAGATAAAAAATATGATGATGCTCTTCACTATATAAATTTAGCTGTGCAATTAGTAGAGTCTACAGATTATTTATATAAATATATTCTACGTGGAGAAGTTTGGGCTGACCGTTGGAATTTATTATATAATAAGCAAGATATTGAAACAGCTGAAAACGAAATCGATGAAAAAATTCGCGTATTTGAGAATTTAGACGTGAAACATAATAGTTATTTATATTATGGTTATCGTTTTAAAGCTCAATTAATGGCTACTGGTCTGATGAAAGAGGAAGCTTTAAATTATATGAGAAAGGCTTTATCTTTTATGGATATTCCTGAAAAATATAAGCCTGCTATAGAAAAAGCTTTTAGTGCTACTCATAATAATGTCGCATGGATTTTAAATACGATTGACCATGCTTGCCCTTCACCAGAAAAAATTCATTGGGATATTTAAGTTTGCAAAAAATACATATATGACATTAAGTATTAGTTATATATGTATTTTTGTACATATATATATTTGGACAAAGATAGTATAGATAATAAGAGGAGGATTTTTATGGCGAAGGAAAAACATGTAGAAGGAGAAGCAGACCATTATATTAAGACTTTGATAGGTGCTGTATTAGGATATGCAGCTGATGGTCTGGATATGTTTTTATTATCATTTATTTTAGTTTTTATTATTAAAGATTTTGGACTTACTACAGCAGAAGCTGGGAATTTAACTTTAGCAACAACTATTGGTATGTGGATTGGTTCATATATTTTTGGATTGTTAGCAGATAAATATGGACGTACAAAGATATTATCTTTTTCGATAATTTTATTTGCGGTAGCCACATTCTTGATGTATTTTGTTGATAATTATACAGTGTTACTTGTTTTACGTTTTATCATTGGTCTTGGTATCGGTGGTGAATTCGGTATTGGTATGGCAATTGTTACTGAAACATGGGCACCTGATATGCGAGCAAGAGCTACTTCATGGGTAGCGCTTGGTTGGCAAGGCGGTGTATTATTAGCAGCAGTTATACCAGCTATAATTGTGCCAATGTTTGGCTGGCGTGCAGTATTTCTTGTAGGCTTAGTCCCTGCACTCATCGCAATTTATGTACGTATGCATCTTAAAGAACCGATTTTGTGGCAACGTAAAAAACAGCGTCAGCAAGAATTGATTGCTAAAAAAGAAAATGGAACTATCACTGAAAAAGAACAAAAAGAATATTATTATTTGGCAGGTATGCCACTTAAAAAATTATTCACTACAAAGAGAATAACAGCAACAACAATAGGGCTTACAGTTATGTGTTTAGTGCAAAACTTTGGCTATTATGCGATATTTAGCTGGATGCCAACAATTTTGTCTCAAAAATATGGCTATAGTTTAGCGCAGACAAGTGGTTGGATGGTAATATCTATTGCTGGTATGGTTTTAGGTATAATCTTATTTGGTATTTTGGCAGATAAAATTGGACGTAAAAAGACTTTTGCACTTTGGTATATTGGTGGAACAATTTACTGTGTAATTTATTTCTTTTTCTTTACAAGTCAAGCAAGTTTATTATGGGGAAGTTTCTTATTAGGCTTCACTGTAAATGGTATGATGGGTGGTTATGGTGCGGTTATTGCTGAAAATTATCCATCTGAAGCACGTTCTACTGCAGAAAATATAATTTTTGGTACAGGTCGTGGTCTGTCTGGTTTTGGCCCTGCTATAATTGGTTATTTGGCAACAGGTGGAAGCTTGATAGGAGCAATGAGTCTTGTATTTGTTATTTATCCGATAGCACTTATTTTTATGTGGTTCACTGTTCCAGAAACAAAAGGTATAGAAATCGATTAATAAAAAAGGTTATGCTTTTGCATAACCTTTTTTGTTTATAATTCATCAATAGAGGATAGAAGCTCTGTATAATTGTGGAGATAAAAATCAGCTTGTGCTTTTATTGCCTCTGTATCAGCATCAGAATATTTGTCATAAATAGCAATAGTTTCAATACCAGCTTGTTTAGCAGCTTCAATACCGATTAATGAATCTTCAAAGATGATACATTCTTCTGGTTTGGCATTAAATTTTTGTATAGCTTTTTGATAAACTTCAGGGTCTGGTTTGATTTTGCTGACATCTTCACGTGTGTAGATTAAATCAAAATATTCATCAAGAGGAGCTTTGGCGTTGATATTTTTATTTAAAGTGCGATATATATCCATATTTGTGCGTTTTGTAGTTGTTGTTATAGCAAGCATAAAATTCTTTGCTTTTAATTTTTTGATGACTAAGTCAGCTTGTGGTTTATAATCGATTATATTTTGGAGAAAATCTTGAGCTATTTCATAACGCAATTTGATGATTTCTTCAGCTGAAATTTGAGCTGAATATTTATCCTTGAGATATTGGCAATAACATAAATAAGGATTTGGTTGTGCATTGAATTTTTTTAATTGTGTATCACGGTCGTTTTGCACAGTTGTTTCATCAATTGTTTTATTGGCTAATTTTTCAATGAGTTTTTGGTCGATTTGGTTCCAGATGCCAACAGAGTCAATTAAAGTGCCGTCCATATCAAAAAAAGCAAATTTTTTATTTTTTAGCATGACAAAATTCCTTTCTGACAATAAAATGGTTTAGATATATTGTAACAATTATCTAAAAAAGTTGAAATATATATTTATCCTTAAAATAAAAGCATTAATCTTTTTCTTTACAGTGATATTTATTTATGATATATTAATTTTTGTATGCAAAAGACATTCCCATTCTAGGGTAAGCGAAACTCCAACGCTGTCGTGGATTCGGGAGAAATAAAATTTAGGAGGATATTTTAATGTTAACTCAAGAACAAAAATTACAAATCATTCAAGATAACGCTACTCATGAAGGTGACACTGGATCTCCAGAAGTACAGGTTGCTTTATTAACTGCACGTATCGCATATCTTACTGAACATCTTAAAAACAATAAAAAAGACCATCATTCCCGTCGTGGCTTATTAAAAATGGTTGGTCATCGTAGAAGACTTTTAAGCTATTTATATGATATCGATGTAGAACGTTATCGTGCTCTTATTGCAAAATTAAATTTACGTAAATAATTAATTGAAAAAGCGGGAGCCTTTCCCGCTTTTTCTTTTAGTTTGCTTGATTTTAAGTTAAAATAGATATAGACAAAAAGATTAAAATATTGATAAATACATAAATAGGAGGTAAGTTATGTATACTTTTGAAACAACACTTGGCGGTCGCAGTTTTGTTGTAGAAACAGGCAAAATGGCGAAACAAGCAAATGGCGCTGTATTAGTTAGATATGGTGAAACTGTAGTTTTAGTAACAGCAACAGCTTCTGCTGAGCCACGTGAGGGAGTAGATTTTTTCCCTTTAACAGTTGATTATGAAGAAAAAATGTACGCTGTTGGTAAAATACCTGGCGGTTTTATAAAAAGAGAAGGTCGTCCTGCTGAATCTGCTATCTTAAATAGCCGTTTAATCGACAGACCTATTCGCCCATTATTCCCAGAAGGTTATAGAAATGATGTTCAGATTGTAGCTACAGTTTTATCTGTAGAACAAGATAATGCTCCAGAAATCGCTGGTATGATTGGTGCATCTTGTGCACTTTCTATTTCTGATATTCCATTTTTAGGACCAATCGCTGGTGTTCGTGTTGGTCGCATTGATGGCGAATTTGTTATCAATCCAACAGTTGAACAGCGTGAAAAATCTGATTTAAACTTGACTGTAGCAGGTTCTTATGATGCTGTAATGATGGTTGAAGCTGGTGCAAATGAATTATCCGAAGAAGTAGTTCTTGATGCTATTTTATTTGGTCATGAAGAAATCAAACGCTTAGTAAAATTCCAGCAAGAAATGATGGAAAAATGCGGTAAAGAAAAACATCAGCCAAAATTATTTACTGTTCCAGAAGAACTTGTAAATGCTATTCATGAATACACTTATGATAAATTTGATGCTGCTGTTCGTGATGCTGATAAACTTCGCCGTGATGAACATGTAGCAGAAGTAAAAGCTGAAGCGAAAGAACATTTCTTAGAACTTTACCCAGAAATGGATATGGAAATAGATTATGTGCTCTACAAAACTTTAAAAGGTATTGTACGTCATATGATCACTCATGAAAAAATTCGTCCAGATGGTCGTGGCTTAGAAGAAGTTCGTCCTATTAGCTGTGAAGTAGGTATTTTACCTCGTACACATGGTAGTGCACTTTTCACTCGTGGACAGACTCAGATTTTAAATGTTACTACACTTGGCGCTTTAGGTGATGAACAAGTAATTGATGGTATCGGTGATGATACATCTAAACGTTATATCCATCATTATAATTTCCCTGGTTATTCCGTTGGTGAAGCTCGTCCAATGCGTAGCCCAGGTCGTCGTGAAATCGGTCATGGTGCGCTTGCAGAACGTGCATTAGTGCCAGTTATTCCTTCTGTAGAAGAATTCCCTTATACACTTCGCCTTGTATCTGAAGTTTTAGAATCCAATGGTTCTAGCTCCATGGGTAGTGTATGCGGTAGTACACTTTCCTTAATGCATGCTGGTGTACCTATTAAAAAACCAGTATCTGGTTGTGCAATGGGCTTAGTAAAAGATGGCGATGCTTACACAATTTTAACAGATATCCAAGGTATGGAAGATGCTCTTGGTGATATGGACTTCAAAGTAGCAGGTACTCCAGATGGTATCACAGCTATTCAAATGGATATCAAAGTAGATGGACTTAGCAGAGAAATTTTAGCAGCTGCTCTTGCTCAAGCAAAACGTGGCCGTGAATTTATCTTAAGCAAAATGCTTGAATGTATCAGTGAACCAAATAAAGAATTATCTCCATACGCTCCACGCGTAAATAGCATGAAAATCCCTACTGATAAAATTCGCGATGTAATTGGACCAGGCGGAAAAACAATTAAAAAAATAATTGATGAAACTGGTGTACAAATCGATATTCATGATGATGGTAATGTATTTATCACAGCAGTAGGTGCTGAATCTGCACAGAAAGCTCAAGATATGATTAATGCTTTAACTGCTGAAGTTGAAGTTGGTGCAGTTTATAAAGGTAAAGTTACACGCATTATGAATTTTGGTGCATTTGTAGAAATCTTACCAGGTAAAGAAGGCTTATGCCATATTTCTCAATTAGCAAAAGAACGCGTAGGAAAAGTAGAAGATGTTGTAAATATTGGCGATGAATTAGAAGTAAAAGTTACAGAAATTGACCGTCAAGGTAGAGTAAATCTTTCTCATAAAGTGCTTCTTTAATAAGGCTGGTGAAAATAAGTGCATATTGTTTTGATTGAACCTGAAATTCCAGCAAATACTGGTAATATTGCACGTCTTTGTGCAAATACAGGTATTGAACTTCATTTAGTAAAACCACTTGGTTTTTCTACTGATGATAAATATTTAAAAAGAGCAGGTCTTGATTATTGGCATTTAGTAAAAGTGCATTATCATGAAAACTTTGATGAAGTTTTAGAAAAATATAAAGGTCATAAATTTCATTATGCTACAACAAAAGCCAATCATGTACACAGTGATGTAACTTATGGCATGGATGATATGCTTGTTTTTGGTAAAGAAACAGCAGGTATTCCTGAAAGTATTTTAAAAGAACATTGGGACGATTGCATTCGCATACCGATGATAAGTGAATCACGTTCTTTAAATTTATCTAATTCTGTGGCTGTAATTGCCTATGAGGCTATGCGACAACTTGATTATGCAAATTTAAAACAAGTTGGTTTTGATCATTTAGATTGATAGGAGCATAAATAATGCAAAAATTAAATGAATGTATAGCTAAATTAAAACAAATTTTGCCAGAAGATAGTGTGTTAATAGATGAGCCAATGTCTAAACATACTACATTTCAAATTGGCGGTCCAGCTGATTGCTTTGTAATTCCTTCAACAGTTGAAGAAGCTATCGCTGTTATAAAAATAGTAAAAGAATATGATGTACCATTAACAATGCTTGGTAATGGCTCTAATTTGTTAGTCATGGATAAAGGCATTCGTGGTATTGTTGTAAATTTAAATGAACGTTTTGCTAAAATTACAAGAGATGGTAATTTTATTAAAGCTCAATGTGGTGCTTTAATGGTTGATGTTTCTAAATTTGCAGGTGAAGCTTCACTTACAGGTCTTGAATTTGCAGTGGGTATTCCAGGTAGTATCGGTGGTTGTATCTTTATGAATGCCGGTGCTTATGATGGTGAAATAAAAAATGTAGTTCATCGCGTTAGTGCTATTGATAAAGAAGGAAACCTCGTATACTATACAAATGAAGAAGCTCAATTTTCTTATCGTCATAGTATTTTCCAAGATAATGATAATTTGATTTTAGAAGTTGAATTAGAATTACAAGAAGGAAATCAAGATGAGATTTTAGCTAAAATGGCAGATTTGACTAATCGTAGAGAAACAAAACAACCACTTGAATATCCAAGTGCAGGTAGTACTTTTAAACGCCCACCTGGATATTTTGCAGGGACTTTAATTGACCAAACAGGTTTAAAAGGTCTCACTGTTGGTGGTGCGCAAGTTTCTAAAAAACATGCTGGTTTTGTAGTTAATATCGGCGGAGCAACAGCTCAAGATGTACTTGATTTAATCAAAGAAGTACAAGATAGAGTTTATAAAGCTCATGGCGTGAAACTTTATCCAGAAGTAAAAATGATTGGTGAACAATAAAATATAACATAAAAGCTATAGCAAAGAATTTATTTTGCTATAGCTTTTTATTTAAATTGAAAATAAATTATTGATTATTAAGGATATAAAAATGATATATTTTATGCAGGGCTTGTTATTTGGATTGGCTTATGTTATGCCCATTGGCATACAAAATATGTATGTTATTAATTCTGCTATGCAAAGAAATGTAAAAATAATTTGTCTGACTACGATATTTGTAATTATATTTGATATTTCGTTGGCTATTAGTTGTTATTTAGGTATTGGAATTTTATTAGATAAATATAAATTTTTACGTGATTTTGTGATGTTTATTGGAGCGATGGTCATTTTCTATATTGCTTTTGATTTATGGAGAACGAATAGTAAATTAGAAATAAAATCAACTTATGATTATAGATTGTCAAAAATAATTGTTTCGGCTTTTTCTGTCGCATGGTTAAATCCTCAAGCTATTATTGATGGTTCATTGATTTTAGGTAGCTTTAGAACATCTTTAGATGGGGATAGTTCTATATATTTTATCATAGGAGTTTGTATCGCTTCTTGTTTATGGTTTTCTTCATTAGCTTTTATAGCACATAAATTTATAAATAAATTATATAGATTTGTTAAATATATTAATTTTATTTGTTCTATCATTTTGTTTTTATATGGATTGAATTTATTATATATGTTTTGTTTAGATTTATTATGAATTATACATATAATTAAATTTTGGAATTATCTTGATTAAAACCCTAAGAGTTTTAATACTTTTAGGGTTTTGTTGTATAATAAAATAAATTATTGATGGAGGGATAAGCATGATAGGTGATTGTGCAAATTGTAAAAGTCATATCTGTGCAGGAAAAGGTATTAGTTGTAAAAAGATAAATCAAGATGAAGTAATTGATTTATATACTGATGAAGAGAAAAAAATTATGAAAGCAGCAGCTTTTGTGGAAGCCACATATTATAGTGAGCTTACACGTTTAGAAGAAACTGTAGAATTTGCCAAACAAATGGGCTATAAAAAATTAGGTCTAGCTTTTTGTATCGGTTTAAATAAAGAAGCTTATTTGATTAATAAATTTTTAGCACGTGAATTTGAAGTAGTATCTATTTGCTGCAAAAATTGTGCGATAGCAAAAGATAAATTAGGTTTGAAAAAAATAAATCCCCAAAGTACAACAGAAAGTATGTGTAATCCTAAATATCAAGCTGAATTTTTAAATCAAGCAGGTTGTGATTTATTTATTTCCTGTGGTTTATGTGTAGGTCATGATGCGATATTTAACAAAAATTGTAATGGCCCTGTAACTACATTAGTTGCAAAAGATAGAGTACTTGCTCACAATCCACTTGGTGTAGTTTATTCACGTTATTGGCGAAAAAAACTAAAATTAATGGAAGAAAATGAAATATAAATAAAAAGGGACAATATTTTGATATATATCAAAATATTGTCCCTTTTTTTCTAAGTGTTTATCACTAAAATTTTATAATGCGGAAAAACAAGATTACCGAATATTATTATTTGAGTAGATTATAAAATGATTGATGATGAATATAATTTATTGTTGATTTTAATAATAACAAATATTTTCCGCATTTTAGCATCTTTTTATGGTAGCCGTAGGCTATTGGTAAAGAGAAAATTGTGGCTACGGTTTTAGTTTACCTGTTTGAGCGTAGCGAGTTTAAACGTTGTAGACATGATTTTCTCTTTGCCAAAATAAAAAGTGTGGTAGCGGAAGGGGTTTTCTTTTTGGTTCGTTTTTCTTTATACCGGTAAAGAAAAATGAACAAGAACGATTTATTCTCTAAATCTATCAACGATAGTTGCACAAGCAGCATCGCCTGTGATATTTACAGCAGTACGAAGCATATCGAAAATACGGTCAACACCGAATAAAATTGGAAGTGCTTCGATTGGAATATTAGCAGACATGAGAACGGCTACTACTAAAAGTGTAGGGCCAGGAACACCGGCTTGACCTACAGCACCAACTGTAGAAGTAAAGATAATGGCTATATATTGTGTAATAGTGAGTTCGATACCAAACATTTGAGCAAAGAAGATAGCAGCCATAGCATAATAAGCAGCATTACCATTCATATTGATAGTGGCACCAAGAGGAAGTGCAAAAGAAGTAGTTTCTTTAGAAACATGCAATTCTTCAATAGTTGTTTTCATATTAAGTGGTAATGTAGCCATGGAAGACGCAGTAGTGAATGCGAATAATTGAACTTTGTACATGGATTTAAAGAATTGTTTAAATGTAGTACATTTAGAAAACATAGCAACACTACCGCCAATAATACCATAATTAACGATGAGGAGAACGATAATATATAATACTACAAGATAAGCTAGTTTTACTAAAATTTCTGAGCCAAATTTACCGATAGAACCTGCCATTAAACCGAATACACCAAGAGGTGCAATACACATAATAGCAGTCATAATATTTACAGTAACTTCAGTCATATAATTGAAGAATTTAAGTAAGAATTCTTTCTTTTCACCGCTTAAGTTAGCGATAGCAAAACCGATAAATAAGCTAAATACAATGATTTGTAAAATATTACCAGAAACGAGAGCTTCAAAAGGATTTGCAGGAACAAAACCGATTAAAGTTTCCCAAAATCCAGGAATACCGCCTTTATCAGCATATTCACTAGAAGCTTGAACTCCTAAACTAGCTAAACTAATTCCTTCACCTGGTTTAAATACTACACTGAAAATAAGACCTATAACAGTAGCAATGATAGTAGTAATTGTATAATAAATAAATGTTAAAAGACCGATTTTCCCAGCAGAACTAGAATTTCCTAGTGAAGCCGCACCACCAATTAATGAGAATAAAACCATAGGTACTACGACCATTTTGATTAATTGCATAAATAAGTCGCCGATTGGAGCAAAGATTTGTGCTGTTTCACCTAAAGCCAAACCAACAGCAATGCCTAAAATCATGGCAATGAGAATAAGCGTACCGAGCTTATTAATGATCATTTTTGCTGTCATTATAAAAGACCTCCTAAAGATATATTTGTATATTATATAAAAATAACATAACGAAATTATACTCTTTTTGGAGTTAATTTACAACTATACTGTAGCTTTTAGAAAAAATACGCACAAAATATCTTTTAAAATGTTTATTTGTTTTTTGTATACGTACAAATTTTATTTTAAAATAATACCGGAAAGCACTAAATTTAATTTATAGCGAATGTTTTCTTGATATTTAAGTGGTAGGCTACTAAAAGAAGCAGATTGAAATAGAGAATGAAACATTTCTGTGATAATTTCAGCTGGAATATCACTGCGAAATTCGCCATTATCTTGACCAGTTTTAATGATTTCATCAAAAATATCTTTGAATGGAAGTGGTTTTTTTATCGAAACATGTGGCTGTATAGTCAATGCACTTCTATCTACAGCGCGCATAAATAATGGCAAAATAAAACGATTTTGGTCTAGTAGATTAGCAGTATATAAAACAAGTCCTTCTAATACTTGAGCTTGAGTTTTTTCTTTATTTATAGATTCAAGATAATGTTGACGAATATCCATAGCTAATTGAATGAGCAGACTACGGAGTAAATCATCTTTAGATTGAAAATAATTATAAAATGTGCCAATACCTAAATTAGCTTTTTGCATGATATCAGCAATAGAAGTATCTTTCAAACCTTTTTGAGCGAATAATACGATAGCGGATTGAATGATGGTTTTTTTTGATTTTATTTTTTTTGCTTCACGTTTACTAAGTGTATGTTCCAAAATAATCACCTGTTTATTTATATTTTATAAAAATGAATGCGGTTCGTTTTCTTTAAAATATATTATAATGGCATTTATCTTTTTTCTCAAACCGTAATAGTTTTTCAATAGTATGCTATAAATTAATGTTATTTTTTGATATAATGGCAATTAGATTTAAGGAAAAAATATAAAGGATTTCAATTTTATGAAAAAAGATGAAATACTATCAGCTATTGGTATTTTTTTCGGCATTGGTATTGTAGCTTTAGTATCTAAATCTATTGATAATAATTTATTATTAGCACCATTTGGAGCGACAAGTATAATCGCTTTTTTACTATATGACAGTGAATATGCTCAGCCGAGAAATATTATCTTAGGCTATATTATTACAAGTATCGTAGGTATTTTAATGGCTTATATTTTAGGGCATAATTGGATTGTTTATGCTTTAGGAGTAGCTATAGCCATGTTAGTGAAATCGTGGTTTAAAGCAATTCATCCACCATCTGCTGCTATGCCGATTATATTATTAAAAGCGAATGAACAAGGTATTATCAATTATTTTTTATTTGATGTAATACCAGGAATTTGTTTATTAGTTTTTATTGCTATAGTCTATAATAGATTTATTTTACATAGAGATTATCCTTTATGGCATAGATAATAATTTTAAGGAGAATTTTTGTGAAGTGGGCTAATCATAAATTAGTAACGACTGTAGTTGTATTTGCAGGAACAGGAAATTTTTTATATGCAGCATATAGTTTTTTTGGCAGTGTATTGCCAGATAGATTGGAAGGTAAACCACCAAAAGAAAGTAAAGCTTATTGGAAATGGCGTTCAAAACATCGCCAAAATACACATTGGACAGTGCCTTATTTAGCGATAATCGCTATTTTATTTTATTTACATGAAGTTGGTGTATTAAAAGATTTATTTTGGGAAATAGCACAAATTCCGATATTTGTCTGTGTAGGTGCTTTACTTCATATTATTGAAGATGGAATTTGTGGCAAAGTGCCACTTATCTGGCGAAAGCGAAAAATAGGTATAAAATTATTTTGCGTGGGCAGTTCATGGGAATATTTTATAAGTTATACGATTTGTGTAGCTGCTTTATATTATAAATTTATGTTGTAATAAATTTCAGGTAAAAGAAAGTGGTGAAATATATGCAAAAACTAAAAATTGGTTTTATTGGCATTGGTGTAATGGGAAAATCCATGGCAGATAATCTCTTAAAATTTGGATATGAAGTCATGGTTTATACACGTACAAAGAAAAAAGCTGAAAGTTTATTAGATAAAGGTGCAAAATGGTTTGATAGTGCTAAAGCTTTAGCCCAAAATGTAGATGTAATCATCTCTATGGTGGGTTATCCTCAAGATGTAGCAGAAATCTATTTAGGTGAAAATGGTGTAATTAAAAATTTGAAACCACAAAGCATAATTATAGATATGACTACTTCTAGTCCAAAACTGGCTCAAGAAATTTATCAAGAAGCTCAAAAATATGAAATAAAATCTTTAGATGCACCTGTATCTGGTGGAGATGTAGGAGCAAAAAATGGTACACTTGCCATTATGGTCGGTGGCGATAAAGAAGTTTATGAAGAAGTTTTACCGATTTTTGAAGCTATGGGAAAAACTATTTGCTATTTTGGCAAAGCAGGTTCTGGTCAATATGCAAAAATGAGCAATCAAATAGCTATTGCTTCTAATATGATGGGTGTTTGTGAAGCTGTTGCTTATGCGAAAAAATGTGGATTAAATCCTCAAGATTTATTAGATGTAATCTCTACAGGTGCAGCAGGTTCATGGTCGCTTAGCAATTTAGCACCAAGAATGTTAAAAGGTGATTTTGCACCAGGATTTTTCATTAAACATTTTATTAAAGATATGAAAATAGCTATAGAGTCAGCTGATGAAATGAATTTAGATTTACCAGGATTGAAATTGGCAAAATCTCTATATGAAAAATTAGCCAAAGAAGGTTATGAAAATAATGGCACTCAAGCCTTATTGAAATATTATGATGCTGAATAAAGCAAGACAAGTACTACAAAAATTTTATGGATATGAAGACTTTCGACCAGGGCAGAAAAAAGTAGTTGAAAGTTTATTAAATAGAAATGATACAGTGGCGATTATGCCTACAGGTGCGGGAAAATCTATTTGTTTTCAAATCCCTGCATTATTATTTGAAGGGGTAACACTTGTTATATCGCCACTTATTTCTTTAATGAAAGATCAAGTTGATAGTTTGCGTCAGCTAGGGATAGCGGCAGTATATATTAATAGTTCTGTCAGTAAGGCTCAATTATATAAGGATTTACAAGATATATCTGCTGGTTTTTATAAAATTATTTATATAGCACCAGAGCGATTAACATCTGAATATTTACCAGATAGTTTTAAAAATTTAAATATTAGTATGGTAGCAGTTGATGAAGCGCATTGTTTATCACAATGGGGACATGATTTTCGTCCTAGTTATCGTAATATCTTAAATTTTACTAATTCATTGCGCATTAAGCCGATTATCAGTGCTTTTACAGCAACAGCTACACCAGAAGTAAAAACAGATATTATAAATTTATTAGGGCTTAAACAACCTAATATATTTGTAACTGGTTTTGATAGACCAAATTTATATTTTTCCGTATTAAGAGGAGAAGTAAAAGATAAATTTGTCATAGATTATGTAAAAAAACATCAAGATGAAGCTGGAATTATCTATGTAGGCACTAGAAAAGATGTAGATGCTTTGCAAGTTTTATTGGAAATAAAGGGCATTAAAGCAGGCAGATACCATGCCGGTATGACAGATGAGGAAAGAAATCAAATGCAAGAAGATTTTCTCTATGATAATCTTTCTGTCATGGTGGCGACAAATGCTTTTGGTATGGGCATAGATAAGCCAAATGTTCGCTATGTTATTCATTATAATATGCCAAAAAATATGGAAGCGTATTATCAAGAAGCAGGTAGAGCAGGTCGTGATGGACTTTCAGGAAATTGTATTTTACTGTATAGTCCGCAAGATACACAGCTTCAAAAATTTTTGATAAGTAAATCTACAGAAAGTGAAATTCGCCAACAATTAGAATATAAAAGATTGCAGTCTATGGTGGATTATTGTCATACACCGCAATGTTTAAGAGCATTTATTTTGCATTATTTTGGTGAATTTGATGTGGAAGAACATTGTGATAATTGTAGTAATTGCAAATTAGAAGGCGAATTGATAGATATTACAATTGACGCACAAAAGGTTTTATCGTGTGTCTATCGTATGCATGAACGTTTCGGCGTGAAAATGATAGCTGAAGTCTTAAAAGGTTCAAAAAGTGCAAAGGTAAAACAATTTAATTTTGAGCGTTTATCTACGTATGGCTTGATGAAAGAGCGAAAGCTAAAAGATATCAGTGATTTAATTTTGAGACTCAGTGCTATGCAATACTTAGATATCACAGAAAGCCAATATCCCGTGGTTACTTTAAATGAATTGTCATGGCAAGTGCTTCGCGGTCAAAAAAAGGTTTGGCAAAAGATGGTAATTGTTAAAAAAGCCAAGGTTAAAGGTGAATTATTTGAAGCTTTGCGCAGTTTGCGTAAAGAATTAGCGACAAAAGAAAAATTACCACCATATATGATTTTTTCTGATGCTACACTTACACAGATGGCAACAGATAAACCGACTGATTTAGAATTGATGAAAAATATTCGCGGTGTAGGTGAATTTAAATTACAAAAATATGGTGAGAAATTTTTAACAGTGATAAAGAGCTACATATCGTAAAGATATTTAGTATAGATTAAGAGAAAAAGGGGTAGATTTTATGGATCCAATTTTAAAATTACAAAACGGCAGTGATGTCAGAGGGGTAGCAGTTGAAGGTGTAGCTGATGAACCTGTTACTTTGACACCAGAATATGCTAATCGCATTGTGCAAGCTTTCGTTTTATGGCTCAGCAAAAAAAGTGGCAAAAAAGCAAGTGAATTAAAAATTGCAGTAGGTCATGATTCTCGTATTTCTGCACCAATGTTAAAACAACAAGCTTTAATGGCAATTGTAGCTCAAGGAGCAACAGCTGTTGATTGTTCTATGGCTACAACTCCAGCAATGTTTATGTCTTTAGTATATGAAGAAACAAAATATGATGGTTCTATGATGATTACTGCAAGCCATCTTCCATTTAATCGCAATGGTATTAAATTCTTTGAACCAGAAAATGGCGGTATGGAAAAGAAAGACCTCACTGATATGCTCAAAATCGCTTGCGAATTGACTGAACAAACAGTGGATATTAGTAATGTAGAAAAATTTGATTTAGTTTCCCTTTATGCTGAAAATCTCTGCACAAAAATCCGTGAAGGTATCAACAGTAAAGATAATTATGATAAACCACTTACAGGCAATCATATTGTAGTAGATGCAGGTAACGGTGCTGGCGGATTTTTTGCACAAAAAGTTTTAGCTCAGTTAGGTGCAGATACTACAGGTAGCTTATACTTAGATCCAGATGGACATTTCCCAAATCACATTCCAAATCCAGAAAATAAAGAAGCTATGGACGCTATTCGCGGTGCAGTGCTTAATAATAAAGCTGATTTAGGTTTGATTTTTGACACTGATGTAGATAGAATGTCTGCTGTATTTAGCGATGGTCAAGAAGTAAATCGTGATGCACTAATTGCTATGATGGCAGCTATCCTAGTGAAAGATTATCCAAATTCCACTATTGTTACTGACTCTGTAACTTCCGATAAATTGACTGCATTTTTAGAAGGTGAATTACAGTTAAAACATCATCGTTTCCAACGTGGTTATAAAAATGTAATCAATGAATGCAAACGCTTAAATGAAGAAGGCGTAGTATCTCCACTCGCTATTGAAACAAGTGGTCATGGTGCACTTAAAGAAAATTATTATCTTGATGATGGTGCATATATGGCAGTTAAACTCTTAATTGCTGCAGCTAAAACTAAAGCAGAAGGTAAAACTTTAAATAGCTTGATTGAAAAACTTGAACCACAATTTGAAACAGCAGAATATCGCCTAAAATTAAAAGGTGAAGATTTCAAAGCTTATGGGGCAAAAGTTTTAGAAGCATTTACTGCTCGTGCAAAAGAAAAAGGATATCATATTGTAACACCAAATTATGAAGGTGTACGCATTAGCTTTAAAGGTGAAGCAAATGGTTGGGCATTGCTTCGTCAATCTTTGCATGATCCTAATATGCCACTTAATGTAGAAGGTAATGGCGAAGGCGATTGTGCAAAAATTACAGCTATGATGAAAGAATTATTGAGTGGTTTTGACCAATTAGATATCTCTGTATTTGACAAATAATAATATAACGGAAAATAACAGAAGTTTATATTATTAATAATAAAAACCTCGAGAATGGTAGTTTTATGTTTCTTGAGGTTTTTATTTTATATTTGTTTTTTCCATAGATACTTTTGCATAGTTTATAAAATAATTTTTGCTGGTGTGTTTAATTTTTTATTGAAATGTTGTAAACTATAAGGAAACGCATTTGAAAGGAGTATTTTTATGGATTTACATAATTTATTGGTATTTCAAGATTTATTCAATGATGATGTTTTTAGAGATATCGAGAAAACTATTTCTCGAGAAAATTTAAATAAAGGGGCTGTTGCTGCTAAGTTAATTAATAAGGCGGAGCAGTTGGGTTTATCTGGAAATATTATACGTTCATATATGATTTATACTGTGGCTCATCAAAGTAATTGTGTGTCTTATGCAGTGGAAAAATCTGGTGGTAAAATCGGTAAAAGTTTGTATCAAGCTTTTTGTCATGATATTGAATTAATAGAAAAATTATTGCTTTTAAAACCTAGTTTACTTTTGGATTGCGATTTATTAGATGATTATGAACCGACAAATATTAATCAATCTACAGCGTTCAATTTATTAGTAGAAAATCTAGATAAAGCACAAACTAGCAAAGATAAGGCAGATGTTTTTATTAATTATTATAGAACATTTGGCAGTGGAGATATGGCAGATTATCGAGCTTTCCGTTGGGATAGTGATGAGGATAGTTTAGTTGGTATTAAACATTTTGAAACTATGAAGCTTCAAGATTTAATCGGCTATGAATATCAGAAACAAGAATTATTAGCCAATACGAAAGCCTTTGTAGAAGATAAGCCAGCAAATAATGTTTTACTTGTAGGGGCAAGAGGTACAGGAAAATCTTCAGGTGTAAAAGCAGTGGTTAATTCTTTCTTTGATAAGGGCTTGCGTTTAGTTCAATTAACTAAAGAGCAATTGATAGATTTACCTGTTATTATGGAGCGTTTGCGAGATTTTAGCAGTAAAAAATTCATCATTTTCTTAGATGATTTATCTTTTGAAGAATTTGAAGTGGAATATAAATATTTAAAATCAGCAATTGAAGGTGGTGCTTCGGCAAAACCTGAAAATGTACTTATTTATGCTACATCAAATCGACGTCATTTAATTAAAGAAAGTTATAAAGATAGAGGGGCAAATGATGATGATATGCACCGCAGTGATACATTGAATGAAACTATTTCACTTTCTGATAGATTTGGTTTAATCATCTATTATATGGCACCAAACCAACAAGAATATTTAGATATTGTAGATGGTTTATTAAAACAGCATGGCATAGAATTATCCAAAGAAGAATTGCGTGTAAAAGCTGGAGCATGGGAAAAAGAACATTCTGGACGTTCCGGCAGAATAGCACAACAATTTGTAACACATTATTTAGGGCAAGTTTATAATAAATAAAAAGCAGGATTTTTCCTGCTTTTTTATTAGAAAATTTCATTGAATTTTTTATTATAGATTTAAATCATTGATAGGAAATATTGATGAAATCTTAAATCATTAGTTAATTCAGGGTGAAAGGCAGTTACAAGCATATTTTTTTGTCGTGCAGCTATGATTTTATTATCTAAAGTAGCTAAAATTTGTACATCTTTACTTGTTTTAGTGATGTAGGGAGCACGAATAAATACTAAAGGAATAGGCATATTTTTATCTATGGTAGGAATTAATAAATTAGTAGAAAAACTATCTAATTGAGAGCCATAGCCATTGCGTTTAACTGTTATATCCATAGTTGCAAGATGCGTATTTGTTTCATTTTCAATATTTTTAGCAAGCAAGATTAAGCCAGCACAAGTGCCAAATACAGGTAAACCTGAAATGATTTTTTGCTGTAAAATTTCTTTTAAGCTAAAATAATCAAGAAGTTTTCCTATAGCTGTAGACTCGCCACCAGGTAAAATAAGCCCATCAATACAATCTAAATCTTTGGCTGTTTTTACTATACGAGTTTTTATGTGTGGTATTTGTATTAAGATTTCTTGATGTTCAGCAATAGCCCCTTGCATACCTAAAATACCAATTATTTTATTCATATCACATTACCAGCCACGTTTTGCCATTTGTTGTTCTTGAGGAATAGTATCTATTTCTATACCGACCATAGCTTCACCGAGATTTTCTGATATTTTAGCTAGTTTTTCAGGATCATTGTAAAAAGTAGTAGCTTCGACAATAGCTTTTGCTCGTTTTTGTGGATCACCGGATTTGAAGATGCCAGAGCCTACAAATACACCATCAACACCTAATTGCATCATTAAGGCAGCATCAGCAGGAGTGGCAATACCACCAGCTGCAAAATTAACAACAGGAAGTTTTCCATGTTCATGTACATAACAAACTAAATCAAAAGGTGCACCTATTTCTTTAGCGATATGCATTAACTCACTAGATGTGGCAGATTTTACTCTATTGATATCTTTTTGCATAGTTCTAAAATGACGAACAGCTTCAACGACATTTCCAGTACCTGCTTCACCTTTTGTTCTAATCATGCTAGCACCTTCACCAATTCGACGAAGTGCTTCACCTAAATTTCTAGCACCACAAACAAAAGGAATATCAAAATCTTGTTTATAGATATGATTTTCGTCATCAGCTGGCGTCAAAACTTCTGATTCATCAATATAATCAATGCCGATAGCTTGTAATATTTGAGCTTCGACAAAGTGACCAATGCGAGCTTTTGCCATAACAGGGATAGAAACAGCTTCTTTAATTTCTCGTATCATTTTAGGATCTGACATGCGAGCGACTCCACCTTCACGACGTATATCAGCAGGTACGCGTTCAAGTGCCATAACTGCAACGGCACCAGCTTCTTGAGCTATTTTTGCTTGCTCTACGTTGGTAACATCCATGATGACTCCGCCTTTGAGCATTTGGGCAAGATTTTTATTTAAATTGTAACGATTATTCATGATAGGCTCCTTTGATTGTAGTATATTAATTAAAATGATAAAATTGTATCAATACAATATTTAAATTTGCAAATTAAATTTTATAAATTATAGATAAAGGAGAAAAAAATAGCAAGAATGAAGGATAAATTAATTGAATTTGTATCGATACAATTAGATAAAGATTTAAAAGAGCCTTTATATGTACAATTATATGAGCAAATAAAATTAATGATAAAACAGCATTTATTATCACCAGGATATAAGTTACCAGCTGTGCGAAGTTTAGCTCAAAATTTGCAAGTAAATCCAAGTACAGTAGTTAATGCTTACAAAGAATTAGAAAAAAATGGTTTTATTTTTAGTAAGCGTGGTAGCGGAAGTTATGTGGCTGAACAAGTGATTAATACTATTGATGAATTAGAAGAGAATAATCACATTCCCATTGATTTAACTGATGACTTAAAAATTTTGCAAGGTCAAAAAAATGTGATAAATATGAGTACGATATCCTTAAATCCGGATATGATTTCCATAGAGACTTTTAAGCAAGTGGTAAATAAAATTTTAGAAAGAGATAAAGGATATGCATTTACATATCAAGACAGTCAAGGCTATTTGCCACTTCGCCAATCGATTACTCAAGAATTAGCGAAAAAAAGGATAAATACAACGCCAGAATACATTCAGATTATTTCAGGTGCACAACAAGGCATAGATATAGTGGCACGTGCTATTTTAAAACATGGAGATATTGTATTTGTAGAAAATCCAACTTATCCAGGTGCGATAGCGGCTTTTCGTTCTTGTGGGGCGAAAATTATAGATATTAAATTGACAAAAGAAGGTATTGACTTAGTTGACCTCGAAAACAAATTAAGGAAATTTAGACCTAAATTGATATATGTGATGCCTAATATTCAAAATCCTACAGGTATATCTTATACAAAAGCTAATTGTCGCCGTTTAATGGGATTGGCTCGTTTTTATAATGCTTATATTTTGGAAGATGATTATATAAGCGGTCTTTGTTATCAAGAAAAATCGCCTATACCTTTAAAAGCGTATGATACAGATGATCGAGTGATTTATATTCGCAGTTTATCAAAGATTTTCATGCCAGGATTAAGACTTGCTTATTTAATCATGCCCCAAGTATTGGCACAGACTTTATTAAATGTAAAACATATTTCAGATATAGCAACTTCTGGACTTACACAGAGAGTTTTTGATTATTATTTGCGTGAAGGATTATGGCAAGAACATTTAAATTCTATTCGCAGTGTGTATAAAACACAATTTGAATTTGCTCTTAGAATGGCAAAAAAATATTTGCCTAAAGATATAGATTATTTAAAACCACAAGGGGGATTATCTTTGTGGCTAAATTTGCCGGATAGATTAAATGCAAGTGAGATAATTGAAAAAGCTAGAAATGAAGGGGTAATAATTTGCGATGGTGCACCTTTTTTTGTGCGCAATGCTCCTAATAAACAGATACGTTTGAGTTTTGCCACTTTGTCTTTAGCAGAAATAAATACAGGGATAAAAATAATTCAAAATATAACTAAATCTTAAAGGGGGAATACTTATGAAAATAGGTATTGCTGGAAACGGCAAAATTGTGCATGAAATGATAGGAGCTACAAAAAATATTCAAGATTTAGAAATTGTAGCTATATGTAGTCGACCACAGAGCAGACAAAAAGCAGAAGAAATAGCAGATAAATTTAATATCGCTAAAATATATACAGATTATAATCAAATGCTAGAAGATGGCGAAATAGATTTTATTTATGTAGCTGTAGCCAACAGTGTGCATTATGAATATACAAAAAAAGCACTAGAGGCAGGGAAAAATGTTATTTGTGAAAAACCTTTTACCATCACAGCAAAACAGATACAAGAATTAATAGATTTAGCTAAAGCTAAAAATCTATTTTTATTTGAAGCTATCACTATTTTATATGCGCCAAATTATCAATATATAAAAGAAAATTTGGCGCATATCGGTCAATTGCGTTATGTTCATGCTAATTATGCACAATATTCTAGCCGTTATGATCGATATTTAAATAAAGATGTAGCACCAGCATTTAGCCCTGAACATGCAGGGGGTGCTTTATATGATTTAAATATTTATAATTTACATTTTATCATGGGTGTATTAGGTACACCGAAAGAAGTTATTTATCGACCAAACCTCGGTTTTAATGGCATAGATATTTCAGGTACAGCATTATTAGATTATGATGATTATACAGTAGTATGTAGTGCAGCTAAAGACTCCGAAAGTATCAGTGGAATTGTATTTCAAGGTGAAAAAGGCTATATGGAATTAGTGGGTGCGCCAAATGCTTGTGCGTTAGTCAAAGTTCATAAAAAAGGTGAAGAAGAAATCTTGATAAATAAAGAAAAATACAATCATCGTATGGTTAATGAATTTGTAGCTTTCACAGAAATCTTTAAACAACAAGATTTAACTACTTGTTATAAAACATTAGAACATAGTTTAAATGTAATGAAAGTATTAGAACAAGCTAGAATAAGTGGCAAAGTAGAATTTAATATTTGATGAAGATATGAAAAAGCCTATATCAGCTAATTTTACATGTTGATATAGGCTTTTTATATGAAACAATCAATTACTGTAGCATAGTTTAGAAAAGGTATATATTTAGTTGAAATATTAAGGCAGATAGAGTTTTCATAAATTTTTTTAGATTTTTGAAAAAATTTTTATGAGTTTATGCCGGATTTTGTTTTTTATAGAGGATATATATTAAAAAGGGATAAATAATATTGGTTTTAGAAGAAAGGTTGATTGTTTATGAGTAAAATATCTTTAAAAAATAATATCTGTGTAGTTGCTAAAGTTTCAACTAAATTTAAAAATTATTTGGATTACTATGTACTCATTCCTAAAAGAGGTTATAGATATGCTTTTAGCAAAAAGTATAAGAAAAGTTGTTATAATTTATGTAAATCGCCGATATTACTTAATAAAATATTGTATAATCGAAGTAATGACACATCTTTAATGATTTTGAAGAAATATTTTAATCATAATATATCGTATCTTGTTGATTATCTTGAATTAGATGATTTTGTTTTAAATAATGAGAAAAAGAACAAATATCATCGAGCTGCTTGATTTTTATAAAATAGGTAATTTATATGGCACTTGTTTTGCAAGTGCCATATAAGAAGGAAGTATAAGATAAAGATAGAAATATTATAAATAACAAAAAAATAAGGCGGTGTAATTATGGTTAAAAATATAGTTTTATTCATAATGAGTTTATATCGTGATGATAGTGTTGAGAAAGAATACACAGATGATAGTAATTTATTTAAAGCTAATTGCAAGCATACTAATGAAACAGCATTGAAATATATAGCATGGAAATTAAATCAAGAACAGCAACAGATAGATGAGATATATGCTTTTATTTCTGAACAAGTGCGAGAAACATCTTTAGATAAATTTAAAGAACTCATACAAGATGAATATTATAAAGATAAGATAATTGATGTACCGCTTTATAACAATGGAGAAATGAAAGGCTCTTTTAAAAGCATATCTGAAATGTTTGATAAATTGCAGGATTATAAAGAAAAAAATCCTGATGATACAGTAGTTATCCATGTAGATATGACTGGTGGTTTAAGACATGCTTCAATGTTGATGTTGGCATTGATTAGAATGTTGAAATATATAGGTATGGAGCTTGGGTTAGTGCTGTATGTTAATTTTAATACTGCAAAGATAGAAAATGCTAGTGATATCATGGATATGTTTACATTACTGGGTGGAGCAGAAGAATTTAATTCATTTGGTAGTGTAAATCAAATTCAAAATTATTTTGACAAGTTAAATAGTAAAAAACTAAGAACAAGTTCATCAGCACTTGAATTATTATTAGAAGAGATGAGAGATTTTTCAGAGGCAATAAAAGTTTGCACAAACTATAAAGATATGACAAATGTATTATCTTTATTAGGAGAAGCTTTAAGTATTTACAAAAGAATAATAAAGCTAAAGGCTAATAGATTGAGTGAACAAGAATTGTTTTTTGCTAAATTAATATTAGTAATAGAGAAAACATACGCAGATATATTGCCTAAAGATAATAAGCCTAGTAGTGTACCTGCTATTATAAAATGGTGTGCTAAAAGAGATTTTTTACAAGCAGCAATAACTTTTTATACAGAATGGATACCAGTATATTTAATTGAAAATAAATTAGTAATAATAAAAGATGCTTCTATTGAAGAAGAATGTAGAAAAAATAAAGCTTGGTCAAACTGGCAAGTTAATTTTTTTAAAAACTATAGAAAAGAAGAAATACAAACAAATACGGAGAATATAGAAATAAATGAGTTAACTTATAATACAATTAGAATATTGATTGATAGAGGATTATCAGCTACAAAAATTTTAGGAAAAATAAAAGGAAAGAATAAAATTTTTGATAAATTTTTAGAAGAAATAGTAAAATTTATTAAACAATTTGATAAAGCCTCAGAAAAACTTCGTTTTAATAAAAAGGTTGATAGCCTAGCAAAAGATAATGTAATAAAGTATATTTTAAAAGAGAGTATGCCTAAGAACCATTTAGGTGATTTTAAATCATATTTGGCAAAAAGAGTCAGTCGTGAAGATGGTAATTTAGAAGCAGTTATTTTAAATGCTGTTAAAAATGTTGATAAAGATAAAATAATAGCATATTTTGGGTTAAAAGAGGATAAGAAATTAACTACTGGAGAAAAATCAAAAGAGCGAAAAGAAGTATTCAAGGAGATGTTAGAAAAAAATATTATAGAGACAAGATTGCCTAAAGAACGATTATTACAATTTGTAGAAGAGTATTCTAATTATGTTAATGATTGGCGTAATCAAGTTAGTCATGCTAATAGTTTGGCAGCTAGTAGAGAAAGTAATTTTGATATAGCACAGGCAATAATCAATAGTGTTAATTTAATAGATGAAAAATTTTAATAAAAAAAACGGCATGATATCATTTTTCATGCCGTTTTTTGGTAAAAATAGGTGATAGATATAATATAACAATGATGAGGTGATATTTATGAAAAAATATGTAATGATAATAGTATGCCTTTTGTGTAGTTTATGGTGGGCAGTAGCATCAGCACAATCAGTAAATGTATCTGGTCATGGTATGAATTATGATGAAGCAGAAAGAGATGCACTTAGAAATGCAATAGAGCAAGCGGTCGGTACTATGGTAGATTCGACTACATTGGTCAAAAATGGTATGTTACTTAATGATGAGATTTATAAATTTTCTAAAGGTTATATCACCAATTATCAAGTGATAAATAAAAGATGGCTTGAAGATGGTTTGTATGAAGTTAATATTTTAGCTGATGTGGATACAAATCCTAATTCGAAATTGATGAATGAACTTACAAGATTGGGTATAATTAATCGTCAACTTCGTGACCCAAAGATTGCGGTTATAATTCCTGAATATCATATCAGAGCAAAAATTCCTGACCCTGCTGGTGAAACGGCTGTAATCAATAAATTGATAGAAGCTGGATTTAGTAGAATAGTGTATGCAGAAGGTATGAGAGATACTATTGGTAAGCTAGATTATTTGACAAATCAAGATATGCAAAATATCGCTAATAATTTAAATGTAGATATATTAGTAGTAGGTGAAGCTTTTAGTGAAGGTGTTGGTGATGTAAGTAAGTTTATTGGTAATGGCAGAGGAAGAAATACAGGGATTTTATCATGCAATGCTCGTTTAGAAGCTAAAATCTTTATAGCAAAAACGGGACAAATAATTTCTGCTAATGGCACTTATGGCAAAGCTGCTGATGTAACAGAATTTATAGCAGGGAAAAAAGCATTGAATAATGCTGGTGAAAAAATGGGAGATTATATTGTAGAAAAGCTTTTAAATTATGGTAGTGGAAATACACAAAATATAGAACTAAAAGTTATAACCACTGATTATAATAAAGTGAATATGGTAAATAACGTTTTACAGAATATTCGAGGAGTGAATTCAGCAAGGGTAAATAGTTATAATGAAGGTACAGCAACCATTGATATAAAATATTCAGGAACACCACAGAATATTTATAATCAGTTAATTCAAAATGTAAATTGCAATCTTAAACTACAACAAATTACGTATAATACTTTAACGATAGTAGTATATTAAGTTTTATTTACCAGCCGAAAAAGTAAAAAGCCTATGAAATCAAGCATTAAGAAGGATAGGCAGAAAACTGAAATCGGCTGGTAAAATTTCTATGAAAGATTGAAAAATAAGGATATATAGGCTATAATGAAGAAAAAGAATATTGATTTTACTGCGGTTAAGCATTAACATTGTACGGTCTCCAAGAGCAAATTCTGAACCCAAAAATGGACTAATCTTAGTGTTAAGCATTAACATTGTACGGTCTCCAAGTATCATACCATCAGTCATTTTAGGTAATGTATTTATGTTAAGCATTAACATTGTACGGTCTCCAAGTAATATTCCTCTTCTTGTAAATCATCCAAACAAAAAGTTAAGCATTAACATTGTACGGTCTCCAAGTCTAACAAAATAAACCCACTACGGAATTTATTTTGTTAAGCATTAACATTGTACGGTCTCCAAGCTCATAGAGTGGGGGAACCAAGTCCGTGAAAAGGCTGTTAAGCATTAACATTGTACGGTCTCCAAGTACCAATCCGAAGCCGTAAAATCTGGCGGTTCAACGTTAAGCATTAACATTGTACGGTCTCCAAGAAACGTTTAGCATTTACATACCTCCTATTTAAATCTGTTAAGCATTAACATTGTACGGTCTCCAAGAGATACCGCCCTTGTATTATGGGTTAATTAATACTCGTTAAGCATTAACATTGTACGGTCTCTTCCACGTCGAAACGACTTTAGTGCAGGCGGTGTAGCTGTATTTAAGCATTAATAATGTATAATGTGATTTAGATTGTAGTGTTGTGCTAAATGTATTTATGATGAATTATTGATTAATATTAACAAGTGATGCTTAGCAGTAAAATGAAAGAAGACATAACTTAGATTAAAGTTATGTCTTTTTTTATAAAAATTTTTAAAAACCGTGCCGAATTTTGGAAAAATCAGGGGATATATATAGTAAAGATTAAAAAGGGTGATGAAAAAATAAACGAATATTAAACTTAAAGGTAATCTAAAAATTTTTGATTAAGATTGGAGCTAGTATTATGAAAAACAAAGCAAATGAAATTAAAACAAAAATTTGTATTCCAAAAGGAGCTTTCGGTGGGAATTGTTCAGGTTGTCGGTATTAGGAAGAATATAATAGAGACTCGAGCGGTAGAGCATTTTGTAGTTATTATGATGATTGGTATTATCCATCAGAAAGACGCGGTTGCTTTGCTCGGAAGGAATAAAAGAAGATGAGTTTTTGCCAGCCGAAAAAGTAAAAAACCTATGAAATTAAGCATTAAAAAGGATAGGCAGAAAACTGAAATCGGCTGGTAAGATTTATATTAAAGATTGAAAAATAAGGATATATAAGATATAATGAAGAAAAAGAATATTGATTTTATTGCGGTTAAGCATTAACATTGTACGGTCTCCAGTGACCATATAAATACTCAAGTTGATGATACTGATGTGTTAAGTATTAACATTGTACAATGTGATTTAGATTGTAGAATAATGTTAAATGTATTTATGGTGAATTTTTGATTAATATTAACAAGTGATGCTTAGCAGTAAAATGAAAGAAGACATAACTTAGATTAAAGTTATGTCTTTTTTTTATAAAAATTTTTAAAAACCATGCCGAATTTTGGAAAAAGTAGGAGATATATATAGTAAAGATTAAAAAGGGTGATTAAAAAATGAGTTTTTATCAGCAGAAAGAGTAAAAAGCCTGTAATATCAAGCATTAAAAAGAATAGGCATAAAACTGAAATCAGCTGGTAAAATTTCTATGAAAGATTGAAAAATAAGGATATATAAGATATAATGAAGAAAAAGAATATTGATTTTACTGCGGTTAAGCATTAACATTGTACGGTCTCATGCCCCTTTCATACCCTTGATAATGTAATCGCCAAATGAAGTTAAGCATTAACATTGTACGGTCTCCTTGTTTAACCAACCTGCTGCCAAGTTTTCGTTTTAAGTTAAGCATTAACATTGTACAATGTGATTTAGGTTGTAGAATTATGCTAAATG